>Ga0207428_10000756_pt1 | contig 36837 bp, 39 predicted proteins | sample RhiMethybrSRZTD1_FD_187600 | JGI IMG/M metagenome (GOLD analysis project Ga0207428, IMG submission 187600) | Populus rhizosphere microbial communities from Tennessee, USA - Rhizosphere MetaG P. TD hybrid SRZTD1 (SPAdes) (version 3) | ecosystem: Host-associated > Plants > Roots > Rhizosphere >...
CCGGTCGAACTGCATGTGCGTGTGTCCGCAGACCACAACGTCCGCGTCGAGACCTTGGAAAACCGGCAGCAGGACCTCTTCAGGTGTCAGGCGAGTAAAGGCATCGGTTTCACTGTGCGGTGTGGCGTGACAGAAGAGCACTTTGCCGACACCGGGGATCCCTAGACGCACTGTCCTCGGCCAGATGGCCATCACGCGGGCGTGATCCGGCAGCATCTGCCCGGCACTCCACCGCACCACCTCCTTCAGTGGTTCCGGCAGCGGCGAGCCCGACGTCGTTCCCCAGTAGGTAACGGCGCTGGGATCGGGGGCATCGATCTGCGCCAGCATGCCCAGTTCGCCGTTGCCATGTACAAAGTGCGCCGGAATATCAAGAGTGAGGATGCGCTCGAGCGTCTCACGCATCATCGGACCAGGGACGATGTCGCCGCCGAAGACGATGCGGTCGACGCGCGCTTCACGAACCTCTGCGAGTACCGCCTCGAGCGCCGGCAAGTTCGCGTGGATGTCGCAAAGGGCCGCGACCCGCATACGTCACTTACTTCACTGGCGTGACTTTGCGTTTCCAGAGATCCCAGGCGCGCGCGTACTCGCCGGTGTCGCTCATGCGCAGCTTGGCCTCGTCGGCCTCGACGTAAGTGATCTTTCCGCCGAGCGCGATCGCCTGCGCCTGCGCCCTGGCATTGATGTCCAGGTACACGCTGCGCCCCACCACAGTTGGAATCGACGCCCCGACGACGACCGCGCCATGGCCACGCATCAGAGCTGCCGACTTCTGACCGAGGCTCTGCGCCAGCGCCTTCCCGAGCTTCCCGTCTCTCACCAGCAGGTCGGTCAGTCCCGCCGCCTTGCGGATGTCGAAGATCGGTACGCCTTCGGCTACGAATGCAGCCATGTGGTACATCGCGCGAAGCGGTACGTCGGAATCGGCAAACGGGATCAACGATGCGGTGTGGCAGTGAACGACCGCACGAACGTCCTGTCGCGCACGATAGATTTCGCTGTGGATGAAACGCTCGAGATAGGACGTGCGATCGCGGGCGTCGACTGCCTGCCCATCGAGGTCGTATTCGAGGATGTCAGCGGCGGTCACCAACTCGGGCGCCATCGATCGCGCGAGCAGGAAGCGATCTGCCCTGGCGGTGCTGCGCACGCTGATGTGGCCCATCGCGTCGAGCACCCCTTCGCTCGCGAGGATTCGATTCCCAGCGACGAGATCCTCGATGAGTGGATCGGCAGCGGCCGCGCGAGTGGGACCAACCGCTTGAGGCAATACGGTACGTGGCCACGACAGTGCGATGACGCCAGACGAGCACGCGATGAGGAACTGGCGGCGATTCGTCATAGTAGCGGCGAGTCTAAAGGCTCGCCTCTATGGGATCAAGAGCTGCGACAAAGACACCGGGTGTGATTTCCTCGCGGACATGTGGAAATCACACCCGGTGTCATGGCAGGGCACTACGGGAGGGCGAAGACGACTAGCGAGTTGTAACCGCGATTGGGTTTGATCCCAGCCTGGTCCATCAGCCCGCCGCTGAGCGCGCCGCTGCCCGTGAGCACGGCAAGATACTGCTTTCCATTCACCGAGTACGTGATCGTGCTGTTCTGGACCGGTCCGCCCAGTGTCTGCTCCCACAGCATCTTCCCGCTCGCGGCGTCGAACGCACGGAATTTTTGATCCAGATCTCCCCAGAACACGACGTTGCCCGCCGTCGTCAGCACCGCCCCGTTGCTGGGCGCCCGCCCCGTGAAGATCGGCTTCATCTCGCCGGTGGCCATGTTGATCTTCATCAAGCCCGACCACGTGTTCGGATCTGAGCCCGGGCGCGGAATGCCGCTGCGTTTCTCGCGCGGATCGCCGTTCGGCCCTTCCGACGTCATATCGAGGCAGTTCTCGACGTATGGAACAAACAGCGAGTTGACGCCGGGATGGTATGCCGTTGGCCAATAGCTGCGCGTATTCCAGTAGCAGATCACACGGCGGTCTGACGGCCCGGTGAACACCTTGTTCTTGTTCAGCGAGACACGGCCCGTCTTCCCGTCGACATTCGAGATCAGGAAGTCGGGCGTGTCGAACGGAAACGGATTGGCCCACAGGAACTGGCCGTTGCCGCGATCGATCACGAAGATGCCGCCGCCTTCGCCGACCATCACCGCGACATCGCGCTGCTCACCGCGCTTCACGTCCGGGTTGAACCACTTCACCAGCTTCGGATCGGGATTGAATGCCGTGCGAAGCAGCGTGCGCTCGTTCGCGTAGTCCTCGTCCCAATCGTCGCCGGGCAGATGCTGGTAGTACCAGCGCAGCTTGCCAGTGTCCGGGTCCAGTGCGATCGTCGAGTTGCTGTACAGATCGGCGGGCGATTCGGTGGGAATCGCGTTGCTGTTCCCACCGTGCCGGTTTGCGCGCGTGTTCGGCGTCGGGTTGGCGACGCCCCAGTAGACCAGCCGCCTCACGGGATCGTAGCCACCGGGCAACGCCCACGACGATGCGGCTCGCGTCTCGTCGGGGGCACCCGCCCACGTCTCGCCGCCGGGTTCGTTGGAGGCAGCCGCAGTGTAGAAGCGCCAGACTTCCTTGCCGGTCTTCGCGTCGTGCGCGGCGACATAGCAGTCCTCGCGCTTCGGCGCGCATGCTCGCCCGCTGAGCACCTTGCCTTCGACAACGATTACGCCAGACGTCAGGCGCCCCGAGGATTTCGTCTCCCAGCGCAGCGCACCCGTTCGCGCATCGAGCGCCTCGATGAATCCATCAGGCGTGCTGTTGAAGATCATGTCGTCGTAGATGGCGATCGTTTTGGCTCGCGACGAACCGGTGGGCCGCTTGTGCTCCCAGATCACCTTGCCATTCGTGGCATCGATGGCCTGGACCATGTTGCCGGGCAACAGCATGTACATCACGCCGCGATAGACAATCGGGATGCTCTCGTGCGGACCGGCAGGCAGTTCCTTCTTGAACGCTTCGCGAAGCTGACTGACGTTCTTCGTGTTGATCTGGTTGAGCGGGCTGAAGCGCTGGGCGTCGTACGTCCGGCTGAACATCAGCCAGTCGTTCGCGCTCGGCTTGAGCAGCATCTCCTCGGTCACCGGCGGAAACGCCGGCTGCTGCGCTCGAACGAGGGACGCTGCCGCGAGCACGGCGAGGATGATGACGGGACCGATTCGTTTCATCTGAGACTCCGGTCCGGCTGCCACCTTCGCACTCGTGCTTCGGTGGCCAAGGAAGCCGGACGTCTAAATTTGTCGATCGGCGATGAAGTTCTTACCGATGTTCCGAGTGCTCGTCACGCCCGATTGACGCATGATCAGCTGCAGCTCACGACGCAGGATATCGAGCACCGTCTCGACCCCCTGCTGACCGAACGACGCAAGACCCCACATGTACGGCCGGCCCACGCCAACGGCAGTTGCGCCGAGCGCCAGCGCCTTGAAGATATCAGTTCCACGCCTCACGCCGCCATCAACAAGAATCGGCGCGCGGCCAGCAACACCGGCCGCGACTTCGGGTACGCATTGAATCGTTGGCCGCAGGCTGTTCTCCGCCCGGCCACCATGATTCGAGATGTAGACGCCGTCGACGCCGTTCTGGATCGCGAGCTCCGCGTCTTCGCGCGTGACGATCCCCTTCACCAGCAGCTTCATGCCGATGGTGTCTTTCAGCCGCTTGACGTAGTCCCACGTCGGCGACCCGATCTCGGGTTGTGGCGTCGCTGGCGTCTTGAGGGCGTTCAGCATCGGACGGTTGCGCAAATCGGTCAGTGGCTGGCCGTTCAGGTGGCACGCGACGCACTGCTGGCGGTTGCGCTGCATCACGCGATTGAATTGCTCCATGTTACGACCGCCGAGCAAATCGACGGTGAACACGAGCGCCGGACATCCGGCGGCCTCGACGCGCTTGAGCAGCTCGCGCGTCTGGCCCCAATCGTCGCGCTGATACAACTGGAACCACACCGGCTCGCCGCGCGCGGCGTTGACGTCTTCAACCGATGTCGTCGTGACCGTCGAGAGCACCTGCAGATGCTTCTTCGCCTTCGCCGCACGAGCCGTTGCCAGCTCTCCTTCCGGGTTGTATGTGCGATGGCCACCGACCGGGCTCATGTAGATCGGCGTCTCCCAGGTGCGCCCGAACAATTGAATCGAGGTATCGACCTTGCTGATGTCGACGAGGCGACGCGCCCGAATCTGATAGCGATCGAATCCTTCCCGATTCGCTCGCATCGTCTCGCCGGCGTCACCGCCGGTCGAGAGCCACGCCCAATGCCAGGGCGGGAGCTTCGCCTTCGCGACCGGCTCGAAGTCGAGGACGGACAACGCATCGGCGGCTGATGTGATCAGATCGCTGTCAGCAGACGACGCGGGAGATTGTGCGGATGCATACGCTGCATCCACCCACCCATCGGGTAGATGCAGGTGAGGAAGTAGCGAACTGGTTGCGAGAAGCTGGAGAAGGCGGCGACGACTCGAACGCACGCGCGCGCTACTTGCCAGCTTCGGGATCTTTGGGCGCGCCGGTGCCCGAAGAACCCATGAACAATCGCTTGCCGTCAGGCAGAATCAGGTCGGCGCCGTTGGCGCGATTGGCGCCGTTCTTCGCCTGATAGCCTTCGATGGTGATCTCGGTGCCAGGTGCCAACGAGTTCTTTGTGAAGCCGCGGCGAATGAGGGTGTTGGGCGTACCGCCTTCGATCATCCACCTCGTCACGGTGCCATCGGGGTTCTTGACGTCGAGGTGAATCCAACTGTGCGGGTTGACCCAGTCCATCTTGACGACGGTGCCCTTGAGGGTGATCGGCTTGTTCGCGTCGAATTCGGCGGCAAACGAATGATGCGCGCGCAGCGACGCCACACTGATGGCCACGATTGCGATGGCCAGTACGACTCGGTTTCTATTCATGACTGGTCGATTTCCTGTTCGTGAGGCTCAGCGCTCTTGCCTGTCGTCAGCTGGATCCGCTCCGCCTGGAGCCTTGCCCTTCTTGGCGGCGTCTTTCTCAGCATCACGGGCCACCTCGAGGAGATTGAACATGCTCAGGTTGGCCTCGTGGCACGCGTACTCGATCAACTCACCTTCGGTCGGCCGCATCGGGAGCAATACCGTCCACGGCTTCTCCCACGTAGTAGGGTCATTGACCGTCAGTCGGAGTTCAAGCCGGCCTTCATCCACGCGGGTGTAGCGCTCGGTCAGATGCAGACCGGTCGTCGAGCCACGGTAGTTGTTCTTGCCGTTGAAATTCGTCGTCTCGACGACCAACGTGTCCCCTTCCCAATGGCCCCGTGTGTCGCCGATCCAGGCCTGGACGTGATCGTTCAGCTTCGGCCGGCCGTCGAGCGGCACGATCCGCGCCTCGTGAATCATCTCGTGCACGATTACGGCGTAGCCCGGCGCCTGCACGATCTGAATGTTGTTGTTGTACAGCGTCGGGAGGCTCGCGCTCGGCAACCCGTAGGTGATACAGCGCTCCTGGTTGCCACGGTCGAGCCACGACGCGTTCACCGAGTTGTTGCGATTGGGCGCGCGTGCCTGTCGAGCCTTGCCTTCAGCCGTCAGGGCAGGAATGCGGCCATCGGGTGGATCGATGATGAGTGACGTGCGATAGCCGTCGGAAATGAAGCGCCCGGGATCGGTCCAGTACTGCGCGTGTGTCAGACCCGGCCGAATCTCCTCTGGCGGACCGTCCATGCGCCGGCCAGCGCGCGCTTCGAGCGTCTTCTTCTCTTCCTCGGTGTAGAACTCACGAGTGCCGAACTCGCGCGCGCGTTCAAGTGGTGTGATCGTCCGATAGTCCCACGTACCTTGCAGATCGGGGTCGCCCCACGGTGTGCGCGGCACCGGTTTGGGCTTCGAGGCAGCGGAGGCCGCCGCTGCGCCAGCAGCCTGCTGCGCCTGGGCGGTGACCACGGTGAACCCGAGCGTCGCGGCAAGCACAACGGCGACAGGGCCAGTAACCCGCATCCTCATGGACGGTCTCCTTCTGCTCGACAGCGAATCGTGCCTTTACTCCACAGCTCGCTTGTGTTGGTCCGGTTGGCAGCGTCGTTCCCGCCGGAATTGGCCGGATTTTCGCCGCACGCCCACGCTGATTGCCTCAACACAAGCGAACCGAAGGTAAGTCCTGTGGAAATCCTACAACTATGCGCGGCACTTGGGGAACTCCCCAGACAGGCCATCCGCCAGCCTCAATGCGTACCGACGAGCACGCCATTGCCCACAATCGCGTGCATGACGGCGTTTTCAAAGTCGAGGCGGACCTGCTGATCCGGAGTCTGCGTCATCAGGATGCCCACGACTTTTTCCTGAGGATCGACGAAAAAGTGGGTTCCGTATGCACCGCTCCAGCCAAACGTCCCGGCAGACATGAACGAACTGCGCGCGATTGGATCATTTACGACGCGAACGCTTAATCCGTAACCTTCGCCCTTCGTTCTGCCAGGCAGTGTGTCGGGCACCGCGACCGAGGTCATTACCTCGACGGTCTTGGAACCGAGCAGTCGTTTGCCGTTGAGTTCGCCGCGATTGAGGAGCATCTGCGAAAATTGCAGGTAGTCCTCCGCCGTGCTCATCAGGCCACCGCCGCCTGAGAAGTAAGCGCCGTTCATGAACCCCGGGTTGGTCTGCTTCTCGAGTCCATTCGCGCCGCGGCTATAGCGCGTGGCCATCCGCGGGTTGCCGTCGGCCGGATAGAAGAACGTGTCCTTCATGCCGAGCGGATCGAAGATTCTCTGCTTCGTAAAACGATCGAACGGCATTCCCGACGTGATCTCCACGACGCGAGCCAATACATCGAAACCCGCCTGCGCGCTATAGGACCATCGAGTGCCAGGCTGAAAGTCGAGCGGCACTTTGCCCAAGCGAGGCAGGTAGTCCGCCAGCGTCTCCTTTCCTTTGAGCGCGACGCTCCGGGCTTCCTGGTTGCTGATGCCGCCGCTGACGAGGCCGGACGTGTGTGTCAGCAGGTCGCGAATCGTGATCTCACGCTCGGCGGGAACAGTATAGAAACGCGCCGGGGTACCCGCCGCTGTTGTCTGCCCCGCGGGCGCGGGCGTCGTAACGGCCACCTTGAGATCCTTCAGCTCCGGGATGAACTTGGAGACCGGATCGGTCAGGCGAACCTTGCCCTCCTCGATCATCATCATGATCGAAGCGCCGACGATCGGCTTGGTCATCGACATGATGCGGAAGATCGCGTCCTTCTGCATCGGCTTGCGCGACTCGATGTCCATCAGGCCCTGAGCCTCGAAATGCGCCACGCGGCCCTGCCGGGCGACCAGCGTAACCGCTCCCGAGAACGTACCCGCGTCGATGTGACGCTTGATCAAATCGTTGATGCGTTGCAGGCGATCGGCAGAGAGGCCGACTTCTTCGGGCCGGACCACCGACGTCGCTGCTGCCATCGGCCACACGGCAACGGTGCACGCCAGAAGAACAAGGGCAACGTATCTCGCGGCGGAGTGACGGGTAATAGGCATATCAGTGTCCTCGCGACCGAGATGATACGGCATTCAACGGTGCGATGGGGCGAAGGTGCGGAGTGCGAAGGTCCGGTCCGGGGTGCGAAGGTCCGGTCCGGGGTGCGAAGGATCAGCCCACCGTCGCACCTTCGCACCGTCCGCCCGTCGCACCGTTAATCGAGCATCTCAGCGTTGAGCTCGATTACATTGCCATCCGGGTCGGTGACGTACAACTGCGCCCATGGTGTCAGGTTGCGCGGCTTCTCGAGCACGTCGACGCCATGCGCGCGCAGGTGCTCGAGCGTCTGCCGATAGCTGCGGACGCGCAACGCCAGGTGGCCGTCGCGGTCGTCGATGTCGCCGGTGCGGCGCATCGTCAGCGTTGGCGGATGAACGATCAGGTGGATCTGCCGTCCGCCAAACTCATACCACGCGCCGCCGAAATCGAACGGCGGCCGCGCGACCTCCTCGAGTCCGAGCACGACGCCGTAAAAATGTTTCGCGCGCTCCACGTCGGTGACGCAAACGGCCACGTGATGCAGGCTCTCTACTTCAATCACGTTCCCACCTTTAACCTTTGACCTTCTTTTAACCCTGGCCCCTTGTACTTTTGACCTTTGACCTTTGACCTAGTTTCCGCACCGCGTCCGCTGATAGGAGAAGTCGACACGCCGTGACTTTCCGCTCACCGTGCCTTCGATCCACGCCTGGAGGCTGTCGGGACCTTCACGACGGTACCCCACACGCTGCGGAAAATCGTGCTCGGCATTCTCGAAGACGACGCTCGTCTCCGAAACAGTGGTCGACAGAAACGTGGCCGTGGGTTGTCCTGACGGATGCGCTTCGTAGGCGAGGCGACCATCCTGTTCCCTGATCACCACCAGCTCGTATTCGGCCGTCTTTCCGGCACGGACCGTCCGCCCCATGCCGAGCATCGTTCCCCCGAGCGGACCCATCCACTGTTCCTCGATTGTTGCCTCGCCTCGGACAGATTGCCAACATCCCTGCAGCCAGCGGGCGTGATCGACCGTGGGCTGCTGCGCGACGGCGATGGAGGCGCCGAGCAACAAGGCCACGACTATGAACGGACCTGATACTTCGTACTTGTGACCTATCACTTAGTACCTTTGTACCTAGTACCTTTGACCTTACTTTTGCCCTTTGACTTTTGACCCTTGACCTTCGGAATAGTATGCCCCGACTCTTGCATCTCCGCTGGAACGAGGTGATTGAACTATGTCTCCAATGGCGAGAATGTCGGTCTCTACCCTGCTCTTGACACTGTTGATCTCCATTTCCAGTGCAGCTCCGGCGCGCGCGCAAGGATTTGTCAGCCCCTTCATTGGCTACAACTTTGGCGGCGATTCGGGCTGTGTGGAGATCACCAATTGCGAGGACAAGAACCTCAATTGGGGCGTCGGCGTCGGCGCGTTAGGATCGATCTTCGGCGGAGAACTCGAGTTCGCGTTCATTCCGGACTTTTTCGGAGAGTCGAACACCCAGTCATCCAGCGTGTTCACCCTGATGGGAAATTTCATGCTGGCCCCGAGATTCGGACCCGTTCAGCCCTACGGCACGATCGGACTCGGGCTCATCAAATCGCATGCGGAGTTGACGCTGTCGGGCCTGGTCCAAAGTGATGAGGATAACAACGACTTTGGGTGGAACGTCGGCGGCGGAATGTTCATCTTCTTCGGTGACCACTTCGGCATTCGTGGAGACATCCGCTACTTTCACGCGTTTTCGGCGCTCGAATTCGTCGGATTCAACCTCGGTGAAACCAAACTCGACTACGGCCGATTCAGTGGCGCCCTCGCCGTGAAGTTCTAGAGTACGTCGTCGGTAACTCTTACACCTGTTCGGGTTGTTCCATGCCCGCTTGAGTTAGGGTATGTTGGCGGACAGGTGTGGGGGTAATGAGCCCGCGGCCGTCCGAAACTTCAGGTACAGAAACGTTGCTCATCGTGGAGAACGAATCGGCTATTCGTACTCTGCTGCAAGTGGCGTTAAGTCGAAACGGTTACACGGTGCTGACGGCCGAATCAGGACGCAAAGCACTGGAGTTGGTGCGCAACCACACCGGCGCGATCCATCTTCTGATTACGGACGTGATAATGCCTGACATGGATGGCCCGGAACTGGTGAGACACCTCTCCACGATCAGGCCCGACACGCGAACGCTGTTCATGTCCGGATACATGGACGACACGCTCGGTGAGCGCGGGATCCTGGCGACGAACGCCAACTTCATTCAAAAGCCTTTTTCTCCCAGGACAATCGCTCAACGGGTCCGCGAGATCCTCGACGGAGTCGAACGATGACAAGAGCCGCCGTGTTGTGTGTCGCGCTGATTCTGTGGACCGCGCTGGTTCCGGTGGCGCAGGAATCGACCGCGTCCACCGCAGCCGATCTGGTGAGCACATGGACGCTGACGTCGGTCGAACGCGGCGTCTCCGGCGAGAAGCCGGAGCGAGTCCAGAACGCGCGCGGCCTGCTGATCTTCGACGCCGTGGGCCACGCCTACGAGTTCTTCACCACCGCGAGTCGTCAGCAGCCGGAAACGGCGCAAGCCGATCCGCTCGGGATGTTCAACGCGTACGGCGGCTTCTGGGGCGGCTATCGCGTTGACTCGGCGCAGCAGCGAATTACCTTCAAGGCGCAGGGCGCGGTCAGCATCGTCACGCAGGGACGCGAGTTCTCACGATCGTTCGCGCAGACCGGCAACACGTTGACGATGACGTCGATCGACGAGCCGCACGCCCAGGGGGGTACTCGCTGGGCGTGGCAGCGCGTCCCGACCATCGACCACCTGTCGCCGTTCTATCGTCAGGCCGTCGGCTTCTGGGAGCACGTCGTCGAGCGGCGCGTGAACGTCTCGACGGGAGCCGTGGTGTCGGAGTCCAAGCGTGCGCCAAGCGTCATCGTCTACACACCGGGCGGGTTCGTCGGCGTGCACTTCCCGACGTTGAACCGAAAGCCGTTCGCCGGCGAGACGCCGACTGCCGACGAGGCGCGTGCTGCGATGCAGGGATACCTCGGGTACTTCGGTGCGCTCACCGTGTACCCGGGCGAGGTCTTTCACAACATTCTGGGCGGTGTCAGCCCGGCGGCGGGAACGATCCTGCGGCGCTACGCCGACATCAAGGACAACACCGAGCTCACCGTGAGACTGACACCCAACGGCAATCAGCAGGTGCAAACACAGACCATCGTCATCCTGCACCGCCTCAGCGGCGTCGACGACATGTTGCCCAAACAGTAAGTGTGGAAGTTCAAAGTAGGAAAGTTTGAAAGTAAGTTCGAAGCATGGCTGTGTACTTCCCACTTACTTACCAACTTTAGACTTTAAACTTTCCTACTTGTAGAAGTCGGGTGCTTTTTTCAACGCGGCATGCGCCGTGAAATCGTGCTGGATCCAGAGACGCGCTTTCCGCTGAGTCATGAACGTTTCGACCGCGGCGCGTGACGCCTTCGTCTGCTCGACGTTGAATTCGAACGTCGGATACTTTCCCATCGTGCGTTCCGCCGCGTAGTGATACAGGTCGCCCGAGAGCACCACCGGACCGGTCTCCGGCAGATTCAGATAGAGGACCTGGTGGCCGGGCGTGTGCCCCGGTGCCGCTTTGAGAATCACTGTGCCGTCGCCGAAAACATCGTGCTCGTCGGCGGTCACAATCACGGTCTTGCTGTTCTTGAGCGCGGCGTAGGTGCCTGGCCTGCTCGTGCCGCCAGGCTTCTCGGCGAACATCGCATCGCGCTCAGCCTGCCGCACCAGCCACGTGGCACCGGTGAACAGGCTCGCGTTCGCCGTGTGATCCCAGTGGGAGTGCGACAAAGCCAGATAGGTGATGTCTGACGGCTTGTGCCCGGCAGCCTGCAGCTGCGCGATCAGCGGCCGGGTGATCGTGACAAACCGTTCCTGTCCATCGGAGAGAACCAGCCGCTGGCGAACCGGGCTGCCCGTCGGCATCCACTCGCTGTCCGGAACAGCGCCCGTGTCCCACATGAGCAAGCCCTTCGGGTGAACGATCAGGTACGCGGCGACCGACAACTGCGTGACCTTGACGTCTTCTTTGGTCAATTGATACCGGGCCGGATCGGATTCGAGCGTGCCACCGTCGAAAACGTACAACCTGAGCGCGGCTGGTGCCGGCTTCGACTGCGCACGCACGGCGTGCTCCGTCACGTGCAGTCCCGCAACGATCAAGAGCACGGCTGCCAGTGTCGTGAAAGTTGTCTTCAGTCGCATCGCTTCGACCTCTCTTGAGGTCCGGCTTCCGCCTTCGCGCTGCGCGCGACGGTGGACAAGAAAGCCGGACACTACGACACGGGTCTGAGCCCGATCAGGCTGGCACCGGCGCGTCGATGCCCGCCCACAGATTCAACGTGCTCAGCTCCTCACGGCCACAGGCCTTGAGATACACAAACAACTGTGTTCGATACGCGGCGCATCCGCACAACACGAGGTTCACGAGGAACGCCCCGCGCGTTGTCTTGTTGCCGAACATCTCGATCTCCTCGCGGAAGTCGGCATCGGACATCTCACCCAGCAGGCTCGCGTAAAGATCGCCATGCCCCGCAATCACGGCGAGCGTCTGATCGAAATCGCGCGCCGCCGCGGCGCCCTGTTCAACCGTCCACTGCGCCGGGTCGAATGCGCCGGCCTTGGCGAATTTGACCAGCATGGGCCCCATGATACTCAGATACCGCAACAGCTCCATGGCGCTCCGCTGCTTAGGCGTCGGACGGTAATCGAGCATGCTGCGATCGAGCTTGCTCGAGAGGTGAAGCAAGATGTGGACTTCGTGCTTGAGTGAGCCGATCAACTCGGACTTGGTCAGGACCATGTGACTCCTCACAGAAAACGGAAGGCGGCAGGATACCACTCTCGCGGCAGACTGGAACAGGCGCCTTCTACACGAATTACCGCGTGCGAACAAGTTGACGTTTCGCGGCGGCGTTTCTATCGTCGAACAGACCATTCATGCGCGAACTCCTGCAGGACGTGCCGTTTCCGATACCCCTCGCCACGTATCCTCCTGCGGCTGCTGACAGCCTGATCGGCGTGTTGCGCAGCCGCATCGAGATCGATCCGTTCAACGCGGTCGCGACAGCGATTTTTCTGCTCGCCGTCGTGCACACGTTCTTTGCGGCCCGGTTCGTCGAGGCGGCTCATCGTATTCAGCGCCGGAGTGATGCCCAATCGGCTGCAGCCGGAGTCGCGCCGATGCCGAGCGTGGCGGCAGAATTTCTCCACTTCTTCGGCGAGGTCGAAGTCATCTTCGGCCTCTGGGGCGTCCCCCTGATCGTCGCGATCGTGCTGTCGCGCGGATGGACGACGGCCGCGCATTACTTGAACGATACGGTCAGTTACACCGAGCCGTTGTTCGTGGTGGTGATTATGGCGCTTGCCTCCACGCGCCCGATCATCGAGTTGGCGGAAGGAACACTTCGCCGTCTCGCAAACATCGGCGGCGGCACGCCTGCGGCCTGGTGGATCATCATTCTCACGATCGGTCCCCTGCTTGGTTCGTTCATCACCGAGCCAGGCGCGATGACGATCGCCGCCATCCTGCTCACCCGGCAGTTTTATGACCTGCAGCCGAGCGTCCGCTTGAAGTACGCCACGCTGGGTGTGCTGTTCGTCAATGTCTCGATCGGCGGGACGCTGACGCACTTCGCGGCGCCGCCAATCCTGATGGTCGCGCGACCCTGGAACTGGGATACGGCATTCACGTTCGGGCATTTCGGATGGCGTGCCGCGCTGGCCATCGCCATCTCGACGCTTGGGTACTACCTTGTCTTCCACCGCGAATTCGCGGTGCTTGCCAATCGTCCGTCAGTGCCGGACACGACTCCGGCCGCTCCCGAGGCCGTCCCCAGCGGCCAGCAGTCGCTCCCGATTCCGTGGTGGGTCACCGCCGTGCACGTGCTCTTCATGATCTGGACGGTCGTCAACGCACACTACCCGGCTCTGTTCGTGTCCGGGTTCCTGTTCTTCCTCGGCTTCAACCGTGCCACTGCGTCGTACTCGAGCCTCGCCGACTTCCGCACGCCGCTCCTTGTCGGCTTCTTCCTCGCTGGCCTCGTCGTCCATGGCGGACTCCAGGCGTGGTGGATCGGTCCGCTGATCTCTCGCCTGGCGGAGACGCCGCTCTTCATCGGCGCCACGCTCCTGACGGCCTTCAACGACAACGCCCTGATCACCTATCTCGCCACGCTGGTGCCCAATCTCAACGAAGGCTTGAAGCACGCCGTCGTCGAAGGCGCGGTCACAGGCGGCGGACTGACCGTCATTGCGAACGCACCCAATCCTGCGGGGCAGGCGCTGCTCGGCAAGTTCTTCGACGACGCCGTGAATCCGTTGTATCTGTTTCTCGGGGCGGCAATCCCGACCCTTATCGCAGCAGGCGCGTTCCGACTGCTGTGAGAGGACCGTCGCTCGCAGAGCGAAGGTGGTTGCCGCCTCTACGACATAGGCAGATGCTCACCGCGGCGCGTTTTGACGCACCCAGTCGCACGCTTCGAGCAACCGCCGGTCGAATTCGCCGAGGTTGTCGCTGAACCGGTGATCGGACGCCTGGATGACCCACAGCCGCTTCGGCTCACTGGCCTTCTCGAGAATTCGTCGCGCTTCATCGACGGGCACGAACTCGTCACGGGTCGAGTGGATCTCCGCGAGCGGAATCGGTGTCAGCTTGCCCACGACCGCAGCAGAGCTGAACAACGGCTCCTTCGGCACGCCATGCGTGAGATAGATCAACGAATCCTTCATGCGCCATCCCAGTTCGTTGGCATCAGGCAGGCCGAGAGCGATGACTCCCGCCATCGTCTCCTTCGACTGATCATCGGCGGCGACGAGAACCGACAGGCCGGCTCCTTCCGACACACCGATGAGAATCGGCTTCCGCCCCGATCCGCGCTGCGACGCGTATTGAGTCAACAATCGATAGTCAGCCGGTACTTCCTCGGGCCGGAGCGTCGCCTCGTTCGTGGTGAAGCTGCGCAGATAGGCCCTCGCATCGAATCCGACGACGAAGTAGCCGCGCACCGCAAGCGCCTCGGCCACATGCACGCCGAGATGGATCCAGCCGCCATCTCCGCTCGTGACCACGACGGGATCGCCACCGGGGTGACCGTAGATATGCAGCAACTGCTGCTGTCCGCGAACGGTCAGGTACGCGGTCGTCTCTGCATATGCCGATTGAACATGCAGGCCGAAGACCGTCGCCGCGATCACCGCAGCGCTTATCAGCATCCGCTGTGCCCTTGTCATATGCCCTCCCCCCCAGAAGAGACCCACGCCACTGCTTCGACGAGCGCTGCCGAGAACGCCGACTCACCACCGCTGAACCGATGGTTGCGGGCGTCGATCGCCAGGAATCGACGCGTGGGCGAATCGGGACCGAACAGCGCCCGTGCCTGAGCGGCGGGCAGATAGTGGTCGCCCGAGGCCTGAATGACCACCGAGCGCTTCGACGCCATTCGCGAAAGAAGCGGATACATGGCGATTGGCGGCGGCCGTTGATCGCGCGTGCTGTCGACGGGTTCAGCCAGGCCGTCGTCGTCATCGGTCACAGCTTCGAGATCGAGTTGCTCGTCCGCGGACAGTCCGATGGCCACGAGGCCAAGGACATTCGGATCGGCGTCAGGACTGACCGCCACGAGCAGGCCCAGCGACGCGCCGCGCGACCATCCCGTCAGCACCACGGGTGCGTCCGGCGCTAGCTGCAATGTCGCGCGCGCAGCATCGATAATCTGTTGATACCCGTGGACCACGTGCGCGATCGTCAGCGGCTTCGACCACCGCTGTTCGATGTGCATGAGCGCCTTGGTACTGACCCCCACCACCGGAAGTCCGCTCCTGGCGAGTGTGTGGAACATGCCGACAGCTGCGCCGAACCATCCGCCATCACCACTGGCATAGAGCACCAGCGGCGCGGACGATCTCAGATCCATGGGCGAGAGGAGATGAAGCGTCAGGGGCTCGCCGTGCAAGGGAACCTGTGTCGACGACTCGCGGATCCCGCCCGGCTGCGTCGCGACTCGCAGCATCCCGCCGCATCCGTGACTGGCCGCCGCAAGCAGTGCCGCGAGCGCGGCGAGGAAGGTCGACCGCGTCCTGCCCACGCTCTTATTGGACGCTACCACTCTGAGCCACAGATGAACCGGTGATTAAGATCAGTTCATCGCAGCTGAGCAGGCGAGCAGAATGCCCACGGCGGTTAGAAATGAATCAAGGCGGTCCCGGATCCCGGATCCCGAGGCTTAGAACAACCCTACGGTCCGCCCTTCCCCGTCGATGTCGATGTTCATGAACGCCGGCGCCTTGCCCAGACCCGGCATGCGCTGCATCTCACCGCACAACGCCACGACGAACTCGGCTCCCGCGCTCGGCACGATCGCGCGGACGGGCAGGATGAAACCGGTGGGCCGGTTGCGCAGCAAGGGATCGTGCGAGAGCGAGAGATGCGTTTTCGCCATGCACACCGGGGCGTGTCCAAGGCCAAGCTTCTCGACGCGCTCGAGATCCTTGCGCGCCTGAGACTCGAGATCGATCGCCGCGGCGCCATACAGCTTCGTGGCAATGGCTTCGATCTGCTGCACGATGGGCGTGCCGTTCGGCGTGAGGTGGGCGAAGTTGTTCGGCTTGTCGCAGGCGTCCGTCACCGCTTTGGCCAGATCGGTCGCGCCCGCGCCACCCTGTGAGAATCCCGAGTGCACGACGACGGTTTCGGCTCCAGCCTTGAGCGCCAGATCGCGGACGAGCGCGAGCTCGCGCGCCGTGTCGGTCGGGAAGCTGTTGATGGCCACCACGCACGGCAGTCCGTACTGCCGCACGATCTGGACGTGCGCCGCCAGGTTGTCGGCACCCTTGCCGAGCGCATCCAGGTCCTCGGTCGAGAGCACGTTGAACGGCTTGCCGCCGTGCGACTTCGTGGCCCGTACGGTAGTGACGAGCACCGCAGCGCTCGGCGCGAACCCGCCCGAGCGGCACACGATGTCGCAGAACTTCTGGAAGCCCAGATCGCTCGCAAATCCCGCTTCGGTGATCACATAGTCGGCCAGCTTCAGCGCGATGCGGTCAGCGAGAATCGAGTTCGCCGCGTGCGCGATGTTGCCGAATGGTCCGGCGTGCACCAGCGCCGGCTGCCCTTCGAGCGTCTGCACGAGATTCGGCTTGATGGCGTCCTTCATGATCACCGTCATCGCGCCCGCCACCTTGAGCATCTCCGCCGTCACCGGCTCGCCGTCGAGGGTCGATGCGACGACGATGCGGCCGAGACGACGGCGAAGATCGGCGAGGCTGTTGGCAAGGGCGAAGACCGCCATGACCTCGGATGCCGCGGTGATGACGAACTGATGCTCGCGCGGAACGCCGTGTGCCTTTCCGCCCAACCCGACGACCGAGTAGCGCAGCTCGCGGTCGTTCATGTCCACGGTGCGTGGCCACATGATCGTCGACGGATCGATGCGGAGCGGGTTGCCGTTGAAGATCGAGGCATCGAGCGCCGCCGCGAGCAGGTTGTGCGCCGCGGTCACGGCATGGAAATCACCGTTGAAGTGGAGGTTGATGTCCTCCATCGGGCCGATCTGTGAATAGCCACCGCCGGTGCCGCCTCCTTTCACGCCGAACACCGGCCCCATCGACGGCTCGCGCAGGCAGAGCACGACCTTCTTGCCGATCTTGCCAAGCCCCTGCGTCAACGCGACGCTCGTCGTGGTCTTCCCTTCACCGGCTTTGGTCGGCGTGATGGCGGTGACGATCACGAGCTTCGCATCGGGACGCTTGGCGAGGCGACCCAGAATCGAGAGGCTGACCTTGCCGCGAAATTGCGCGTACTGTTCGAGCTCCTCGGGCAGGATGCCGGCTGCCTCGGCGATCTCGTTGATCGGGCGCAACTTTGCTTCGTGGGCGATTTCGAGCGCTGATTTCATCGATGTTTGATCCTGTCTAACCCGCCTGCCTCATCTCGCCACCAGCCTTCGCGGCGGGCGCGGGTCCAGCCGGCTTGCCTGCTCCGGCAGCGCCGCCAGCGGCGGGTTTCGGTGAACGCGCCGCGAGCGCCTGGTCGGCAGCGGAAGGACCGGCCGTCTTGAGGTGCTCATCTTCGTCGATCGGCACAGTTCGACCGGGACCGGCCTCCGACTTCCACAGATCCTTGGGCCTCCCGGGTCTGCTGTCGCGGCCAAGATAGAAATTGAGCCACGATGCCGTGCCCGTGAGCCGGCGATCCGGCGGCGGGATGTAGACCTTGAGCTGTTCGATGGCGTTGGATGCCTCCGCGCGCGCCATGACCTTCACCCAGATGCACTCCTGATCGATCACTTCGCAGGCGCCGTGGAAGGTTCCTCCGCAGGGACCGTTGCGCATCTGCTTCGGGCACGTCTGCGGGCAGACGTACTCCATCGAGCCGAGCACGCAGTTGCCACAGTTCTGGCAGCCGAACACCTCTTTCTTCCCGTAGTACTCGAATCGCTCGAACCAGTGGCTGAGACGAGGATGCCGATCGAGCCAGCGGAAGGCGCCCTGGAAGAGGCGTCGCATCGGCGAGTCCTTGACGCTCTTCGACCACGGCACGAACGGCAGGACCTTCGCGGCCGCGTCCATGACAGTCGGCAGGAACGTGCGCGTCGGCTTCGGCTGCGGATCGCGCTTATACAGGTAGAAGCCGTCCTTCTTGCCAAACTGCAGCTCGTCGAAGATCTCTTCCCATCTGGGGGCGAGTTCTTCGGCCCGTCGGATGATCTGCGTGATATGTTTCGCGTCGTGGGTGCCACCGATGTACGCACCGGCGTAACCGATCCCTTTGAGGATCGCCACGCTCTTCGCGGCGCGCTCGAGGCGGCCCTGCAGTCCTCCGTCCGCTGCTTCTGATTCCTTGCGCAGGGCGGCGACGAGCTCGTCGGAGGCCCAGCATCCCGGCGGGTTGCCGGTATTCATCCGCTCGGCGGCCCTGCGGCTGAGAACGAAGACGTTGCCAAGCACCGGCGTCTTGATTCCGCGTTCGTCGAGATACTTCTTCAGCTCGACGAACTTGGTGGCGTCCCACCCCACCTGCGTGATCGCCATGTCGGCGCCCGCGGCGATCTTCTTCTCGAGCTTCAAGTACTGATAGAGCAGGTCCTCGCGCTGATACTTGAACGGAGAGACAGCGCATGAGATGAAGAACGGCGTCCCGGTGCGCGCTCTCGTTTCCGCGATGTGTGCGGCCAGCTGCACCGAATCGATGTCGAAGACCGCCGTCCGCATCGCCGCCTTCGGCCAGTCGCCGCTGATCGAGAAGATGTTGTACATCTCGAGCGCCTGCAGCGTAACGAGCGTCTTCTCGATCGTCTGCCGATCCTGGCCGACGCACGTCAGGTGGACGTTCGGTACGAGCCCACGCGCACGGACCGCGGTGCCAACGCGGATTGAATCCTGACCGAGCTGACCGCCAGCGTAACTCGTGATGCTGCCCGCCGCGATCTCGGGGATCATCGCGAGCTTGGAGGCAATCTCGAGCACCTGCGCTTCGCGCTTGAGGCCGGACGCCACCAGTTCGGTCACATAGAGGAACTGGCCCGACTTCACGCGCTCGGCGAGCGGCTTCATCTGCCGAGTTCCTTTCGTATTGTTCGCGTGCCTTCGGCCATGGCGGTCAGCTTGCTGAACGCGACATCGCGGGGAAGACGCACCAGGCCGCAGTCGGGCGTGATGATGAGACGCTCAGGCGCGATCACCTCGAGCCCGCGGCGGATGCGATCGGCAACGAACGCCGGCGATTCGACTTCGTTGGTCTTGACGTCGATGACACCGATGGCCACCTGGAACGGGACGTTGAACTCCTTGAACAGCTTGAGATCGTCCTCGCCGCGGCGGGCGAATTCCATCGACACAGCCTGCACCCTGGCCTCGAGGATGGCCGGGAAGAGGAACTGGTAGCTGCCTTCGAACGACGGCTTGCCGTAGCGATTGCCGTAACAGATATGCAGCGTGACGTGTGCGTTCACGCCCGCAACCATCTCGTTGATGGCCTTGAGCGCCCACGGCAGGTCTTCGGGGAACCCTGAGAAGTACGGCTCGTCGATCTGGAGGTGCGTGGCGCCGGCGCGCACCATTTCCTTCAGCTCGAGATTGAGCATGCGTCCCAGATCGAGGGCAAACGCTTCTTCCGTCGGGTAATGCTTGTTCTGAATGCGCTTGACGAGCGTATGCGGACCGGAGACCGAGATCTTCGACGAGTGCGTCGTGAACCTGCCGAGGAACTTCGCCTCTTCCGCCAGCCCGAGCGCACCGGTCGCCAGCTTCGATCGCACGACGCTCTCGTAGAAGTCGTAATAGAAACGCTTCGAGCCGAGATCGACCTGAACCCCCGGCATGCGCTCGGTGAAGTAGTCGATCATGTTGTCGCGCTGCGCCTCGCCGTCCGAGACGATATCGATGCCGGCGGTTTCTTGATCCTTGATCGCGGCTTTCCGGACGGCGTCGTGCATCTCGTCGAGATCCCGGCGGCTCAGGCGACGCGAGAGGTATTCGTTCTTCGCGCGCTCGAGCCACTCAGGCATCGAGTAGCTGCCGATGACAGTGGTCGGGAGGATTGGCAGTGGCGGCGTCATGGGGTGTCTCTGTCTCTATTATCCTGTCAACCTCCAACTCCCAAGGAACCAGCTCCCAAGGTATCCGGGCGATTGGGAGTTGGGAGTTGAAAGTTGGGCGTTGACGTTAGTCACGTTGCGTGGTGTAGAGAATGCTCGTCTTCGTGCCGGGCCGGTACGGAAACGGCGCGAAGTGCACGTCGTACCCGGCGCGCGCGCCGACAGCTCTCAGCAGCGCGCCGTTGACCCAGGTCACGAGCGAGCCATCCAGCTTCCCGGGGCCCTTGAACCCTTTGCGGTAGTCGTCCATCTCGCTGACGAAAATGTCCTGCACCTGCAGAAAGCCGCGCGGATGCAGCAGCGGCAAGGTGTTCGCGAAGCTCTCACCCGCTCCACGCGAGATATGAAACCGCACATCGTCGGGCGCCTCGCCGAGCAGGTCTTCGAGGTGCGTCTTGCTGAGACCCGGAGGCACATGATCTTCCTCGCGGTCGTCGAGCACCCGCAGACGCTCTTCGAGCTTGAAGGTGTCCCAGAGCCGCCGCCAGAAGGCGACCCCTTTTTCGCCTTCGAAGACGGCATACGGTCCACCGTCGAGCAGCCTGGCAACCATGCCAGGCAGATCAGCGCGCGTCACAGCGAAGTCGTTCGTGAGCCGATCGACGAGCGGGCCGTTCAAGTACGCGCGCACCTCGACCAGGTACAGCTTGCCGTCGCGTCGAACGAGGTCGTCGAACGGCAGGTTGTCGTACACGTTGGTCAGGTGCACGTACATGATCTTGAAGCGATGCGCCGTCAGCGCCTTGTACGGATTGAGCGCATCGAGCGGTACGCCGCTCGCATGATTGCCATGGTGTGCGACGGCGGCGACCGCACGCTCCAGGCTCGTCGGTGAGTAGTCACCGAGAATGAAGTGGAACCGCGAGTAGAAGTTGGTGCCGCACTGCTCGTCGAGCGCCTTGAAGCGATCGAGCCACGCGGCGGCGCGCGCGCCCGAGCCCACGCCGATCTCCAACCCGAAAATCTCGCCGGGTAACTGGCCGCGCGCATCGAGGTCGCGAAGCAGTGTCCAGAAGTCAGCGACTGAATCCGACACGGCCTGCGGATGATTGGCGTCCGAGGATCCGCCCGGCAGCGCGGCTTCGAAGCCTTTGCCCGACGCTGCTTCCCAATCGCCGAGGTACCGCCAGAACAGGCGATTGAAGTTCCACATCAGACAATCACGATAGGGACGGAACTCGTCGAGGTAGAGATGGTTGTCGACGTTGGCTTCGGGTCCGGCGTCGAGGCTCTTCACCGCGCGGGTGAGATCGGCCTGCAGCTTCGCCGCGTCTGTCTGCCGCAGATCGATCGCGATCTCTGCCAGCGGCAGCGACTGCCCCTGCGAGCCGGTCGTGCGACGCACCATCACCGGGTCGCGGAAGTTCGTCTTGTATTGAATCCAGTCGAGGTGGATCCGCAAAGAAGGCGCCATCCGCGCGTCCAGGACGCCGTCTTCGACGAGCGACATCAGCGAACCCGTGACCAGGCCGGCCATCTCACTCTGTGGCGACCGCTGGCCGTTTCGGGGCTTCTTACTCTGCGAAATGTGATTGATATGAACGATCACCGCACCGGCCGCTTGAAGACACCGGGTGTGATTTTCCTCGGCAACGGCAAACCGAAAATCACACCCGGTGTCGTAACCACGGACAATTGGCGCTAATTCCTCGCGCCAGCCAGCCTCACAGTCTATTGCATGATGAGGCGGAAGTCATCCGCTGTGCGAAATGGATTGCGCCTAGCGGTGATCAGAAGTCGCGAGCAACTCGAGCCGATGCCGGTCACCGCGCAGCGGCGCGTCGCACTTTCTCTTTCCGAGCCCCGAGTCCCGAGTTCAGGAACGGGTCTATGATCCGCACACATGCGCCGTGCGCTTCTGGCCTTGCTCGTCGCGGCGACCGTTGTGCCCTGGGCATTCGCGCAGTCGTCGCGCCCGGTGATCCTGTCGCGCCTGATCTGGTTCGATCGCAGTGGCCAGCGGCTCGGATCGGTCGGACCGATTGCCGATCACGGCAACCTCGAGATCTCACCAGATGGCTCACGCGTCGCGGTTGCCGTCACCGACGTGTCCCGCGCGACGCGCGATATCTGGATCTACAACCTCACGTCAGGCGAGCGAACGCAGTTCACATCAGACCCATCCGACGAGAACTGGTTGATCTGGTCGCCAGACGGGACGCGAGTGCTGCTCAACTCGTTCGCGCGAGGTCGTCTCAGCCTGTTCGAAGCGCCCTCGACCAGCGCGGCGCAACGCACGTCACTGCTCGAGGGAGATGAAGGCAAGTGGCCGGTGAGCTGGTCGCCCGATGGACGCTTCGTGCTGTACGTCACGAACACTGAGCACACGAGTAACGACATCTGGGTGCTGCTGCGCGACGGATCAGGTTCACCGTACCCGTATCTTCACACCGCCGCGTCCGAGAACTGGGCGTCCTTTTCACCCGACGGCAAGTGGGTCGCGTTCAGCGCGACAGATTCCGGTCAACCCGAAGTCTTCGTCGCGCCGTTTCCGGCGCCGACCCGACGTTGGCGGATCTCGGCGGACGGCGGTTCACAGGCGCGCTGGAGGCGAGATGGAAAAGAGATTTTCTACCTTGCGCCGAACCGCATGCTCATGGCGGCGCAGGTCGAGACGTCGCCGAGCGGAGTCGTCGTGAAGGACTACACACCGCTCTTCGAATTGCAGCACCCGTACGGCGCGTACCACGCGTTCGATCTCACGCCAGACGGTCAGCGCTTCCTCGTGAATACGCTGGTCGTGGACCCGAAGCGTCCCCGCGTCATCGCATCATTGCGCTGAGCTTCGGCAGAAAACGCCCCGTCCTCTCCTTGTAGTGCGCGTAATCGGTGGCCACTGCGCTGCGAGCGAACTTTCGTTCCTCGTGCCACGCGGCAGCCGTGAAGTACACGACCATTCCGAGAAATACAGCCACTCTGAAGACGCGCGGCTGGAGAATCACGGTTGCCGCCATCGTCAGCAGATAGCTCGTGTAGAAGGGATTCCTCACGTACGCAAACGGTCCGCTCGTGCAGAGGAACGTCGGAGTATCCGTCGAAAAAATCCAGGAGAAGAAGCGCCCTCGCACCGTACGCCTGGCCCATTCGAACAGCAGCAGCGCCATGGTGAGTCCAACGCACGCGACAGCGAAGACGCCGATGTTCACGGACTCGGCGCCGCTGTTGGCCACGAGGGCAATGAAACCCAGCGAGATGAGCGACGCCAGCGCGGAGCCGGGCTCGCCTTTCACTTGCCTGAAGGCTCTCGTCGCGCCAATCACTTGCCATATGAAAACGGCGATCGGCGCGATGACGGCCTGCCCAGCCGTCAACGAGAAGGTCATCGCCTCCCTCTATGCTGGTCCGTTGCGAATTGACTGATTTCAGCTATCGAGGATTACCAAACACCTGAGCGTAGTAGGGTCGCCCGTCGGAGCCGCGAGCGACGGCCGTTCCCAGCTCCCTCAATGCAGGATTCAGAATGTTGGCCCGGTGACCCGACGATCCCATCCACGAACTCATGGCTGCCGCGGGACTCCCCTGTCCATACGCGACGTTCTCAGCGTAGGCCTGCCACCGGTAGCCGACCGCCGCAAGCCGATCCGCTGGTTCAGGATACCGCGCCCCGGGAAGATCGTGAGCCATCTGGCCAAGCGCCGCCATCTGGTCGGCCTGGAGTTGCGCGGCCTGCATCAGCAGTGGGCTTACGGTAAAAACTGCCAGACCGGCTTGCCGACGTTCGGTATTGGTCAAGGACGCCAATTCGGCAGCCGCGCCGGAGCTCGGCACCGCGGCTTCGACAGCGGTCGGGCTGTCCGGCGACGAACATCCACCGGCCAGGACCAGCAGAAAGACCAGGGCGAAGCGACCCGAGCGGACGCTCATGCCGGCCTGAGCGTGCAAGGGCGGGACCGTCGTCCCGGGCGAAGTTCTCAGTTATTTGCAGGCAGAAAGAACGATTGCGTGTTCATGCTTGAACACACTTTCGTGAATAGCTTACGCTTTCCGCACGCAGCCGCGGTTTCCGTCCCGGATTGATGCGAATCCCAGTGGCTCGTGGCAGTATTTTCCGGCGCGGTCTGCGCGCCCAGGAGCCGAACTAATGCGATCGTTGATCATTGCCGTGGCCGTGTTCGCGGCCTGCCTCACCGGCACCCTGACATTTGCGCAAGAGGGCCATCCACTGAAGGGATCCTGGTTGGGTACGTGGGGACCCGCCAAGACGCACCCCAACGACATCGTGCTCGTTATGGACTGGGACGGCAAGACGATCAGCGGCATGATCAATCCCGGAACCGACGATGCCCCGATCAAGAACGCCACGCTCAACCCCGATGGCTGGGTCGTGCACTTCGAGGCCGATATCAAGGACAAGTCGGGAGTGCTCAACTACGCCTTCGACGGCAAGATCGAAAACCTCTCGTTTCAGAACCGCACGATCGTTGGGACCTGGAAGAACCAACGCGAGAGCGGACAGCTGAAGATCAGTCGGCAGTAGTGGCTTCGAGCTGGAGAGGGAGACCGGAGACCCCATGAGTTCGACAAAGTCTGGCGTCGCAATCGCCTCAGCACTCGGCACGGTGTTGCTGCTTGGAACTGTCATTTCAGCGCACCACCCCATCTCCGCGAAGTTCGACGACAAGAAGCCGCAGACATTGAGCGGCGTTGTCACGCTCGTCGATTGGAGAAATCCGCACGTCCACATCTACATGAACGTGCGATCCAACAATGACTCGGATAACTGGGCCATCGAGCTCGAGAGTCCGATCGATCTCCAGGCCGGCGGGTGGACGCACGATTCGGTGAAGGCCGGAGACGCGATCACTGTCTCGGGCATCACTGCACGAAACGGCAGCCGGCAACTGTGGGCGACCAAGATCGTGATGATGGGGACCGGCAGGGAGGTGCTGAATATCACGCCACCTTCGCCGCCGGCACTGCTCGCGAACCGTCCGACGCCACGGTGGCCCGACAAGCAGCCGCGGCTCGGTCCGAGCGCAGGCGGCGTGCAGGGATATTGGGCATTCCCGAGTTCAACGGTGCTCGCCGAGGCCACGGCCAACGTGCCACCGATGGACCAGTACGGGCTGCTCAAGAATGTGGCGGACGCCAAGCGCGTGGCCCCCTTCCAGCCCTGGGCACTGGCGCTGTACGAGTACCGTCAGAAGAGATTTCTTCAGGACGACCCGACGTATCTCAACTGCAAACCACCCGGCGGGCCTCGGCAATTCGAGCTCTCGTATGGCGTGCAATTCGTGGAAGATCGTGACCGGCAACGGATTTTCGTCCTGATTGGCGGCGGAAATAACAATTACCGCATCATTTACCTCGACGGCAGAGGACATCAGGGGCAGGTTGGCGGCGACGACGATAACCCGCTCTATTACGGGCGAGCAGTGGGAAAATGGGAGGCTGATTCCCTCGTCGTCGATACCAGGGGGTTCAACGAGGATTTCTGGTTCACCAATGGTGGCTTGCCCCACACCGAGCAGCTGAAGCTGATTGAGAAGTTCACGCGAGAGAACTTCGACACGCTGAAGTACGAAGTCACGGTCGACGACCCCGGAGCGTATACACGACCGTGGTCGAGCAGTTGGACGATGCGATGGGTGACCGGGCAGGAGATGCCGCGGCACTTGTGTCAGGAGAACAGGCCCTGATGCGAACTCGGAGGAAAGAAGAGATGAGAGCGTACTTACTCGGTGGTCTGGTCGTACTCGGGGTCGTGCTGACCGCGGGAACTGCGTTGGCCCATCACTCGTTTGCGGCAGAGTTCGACGCAAACAAGCCGGTCAAGCTGACCGGCAAAGTCACCAAGGTCGAGTGGACCAACCCCCACGTGTGGTTCTACTTCAACGTCAAGGACGACAAGACTGGCGAGGTCATCAACTGGGGCGCCGAGATGGGTCCGCCACACCTGCTGCAGCGCCGTGGGTGGCGGCGTGACACGCTGAAGGTCGGCGAGGAAGTGACGGTGAGCGGATCACTCGCCAAGAATGGCTCCAAGCGGCTCAACGCGCGGCAAGTCGTGATGACAGCAACAGGAAATCGGCCCGGCGAAACGCTCGACGCCGCGTCGAGTCAGGGCGGCCCGAGCGCGAATTAGCAGGTACAGTTCGAAGGATTGAAGGAGCGGATATGAGAGCGCACATCCTCGGCGGTCTGATCGCGTCCTGTGTGTTACTGGCGGCGGGGACGGCCGCGGCACATCACTCTTTCGCGGCGGAGTTCGACGCCAACAAGCCGATCACACTGAAGGGACGAGTCACCAAGGTCGAGTGGACCAATCCCCACGTGTGGTTCTACATCAACGTGAAAGATGAGAAGACCGGCGAAGTGACCAATTGGGGCGCCGAGATGGGACCGCCGCACGGTCTGCAGCGCCGCGGATGGCGACGTGAAACGTTGAAGATCGGCGAAGAGGTGATCGTCGTCGGTTCACGCGCCAAGAACGGCAGCAACCGGATGAACGCCAGGCAGGTCACGTTGACGACCACTGGTGGGCGACCCGGTGAAACGCTCGACGCAGTGTCGAGCCAGGGCGGCGCACAACAGAACTAAGGCGACGCACTACCCCAGGATCGGTTCGGACTTCAGCGAGGACTCCGATGCGACATTGCCTTGCGCTGTGTGGAGCCGCGGCGTTGTTCCTGTCTCCTCTATTGGCCGCGTCTCTCCGCGGTCAGGAACAGCAGCAACAACCGCAACGTCCGGGTGTGCAGGTCGGCGTTCCGGATGGACGCGGTGGCGCGCCCGCGAACCCGAACCCGCAGGGTGGCGGCCGCGGCCGCCAGGCCGGCCCGCCCGCGGGACCCACACCGCGCAATGCAGACGGACGCGCAATCTTCTCGACCCCGGGGAAGAAAGGCGTCTGGCTTCCCGGTGGCGGCGGGGCGACCACCCCGAATGCGGCTGGTCCTACGATTCCGTTTCAACCATGGGCGCGTGCGGTGTACGCCGATCGCGGCGAGAACCAGCTCGAGCCGCACACGCGCTGCAAGCCGTCCGGCGGTGTTCGCCAGTTCCTGACACCGTACGGTGTCGAGTTCGTGGAGCTCGCTGAACTGCAGAAGATCTTCATCTTCGACATTGGCGGACCGCATACGTATCGAGTGGTCTACATGGATGGCCGCTCGCATCCCGCCAATCTCACGCCGACGTTCTACGGTCACTCGATCGGCTGGTGGGAAGGCGACACGCTCAACGTCGAGACGACCGGGTACAACGAGGGCTTCTGGATCGATCGTCGTGGACTGCCCACGACGGACAAGCTCCGGACGCTCGAGAAGTTCACTCGCACCGATTCGATGACGGTGGCGTACGAACTGACCATCGACGATCCCGGCGCCTACACGGCTCCGTGGACGAGCAAACTCAACCTGCGCTGGGAAGACGGGACGGAGCTGTTCGAATACGTCTGCCAGCAGTCCAACTACGCACCCAACTTGATGCTCGGGGCCTACGAGTCGGTTGACCGTACAACGGTCGCAGTACCGTAATCACACGATGAGACAGCTTTTCACGGTGTTTGCCGCGTCGGCGTTGTTTCTTTCGCCGGCGCTCGTTCTTCCGCTGCGAGGCCAGCAGCAGCCACAGCCCAATCCTGGTGTTCAGGTCGGCGTGCCCGAAGGGCGCGCCGGAGGTGGTGCGCGCCAGGGCGGCGAGGGGCGCGGTCGCGAGACGGGTCCGCCTCGGCCAACACCACGTTCATCGAGCGGCCACGTACTTCTTGGCAGTACACCCGAGGAGAAAGGTGTATGGCTGCCGCGTGGCGTCGCACCCAATCCACTGGGCCTCAAGGACACGCCATTTCAACCCTGGGCCAAGGCTGTATTCGCCGACCGCGAGAAAAACGAGCTCGAGCCACATACTCGCTGTAAGCCGTCAGGTGTGCTCCGTCAGTTCCTGACGCCGTACGGCGTCGAGATCGTGGAGCTCCCGGAGCTCCAGCAGATCTACGTCTTCGACATCGGCGGGCCGCACACCTACAAGACGGTTTACATGGACGGTCGCTCGCATCCGGAGTCGCTGGTTCCCACCTACTACGGTCACTCCATCGGCTGGTGGGAAGGCGACACGCTCGTCATCGACACGGTTGGCTACAACGAAGGATTCTGGATGGATCGCGAGGGCCGGCCACATACGAACCAGTTGCACACGCTCGAGAAACTCACCCGCACGAACTTCACGACGCTGCGCTACGAGCTCACGGTGGATGACCCTGGTGCGTACACGGCGAAGTGGACTGGTGCGACGAATCTGCAGTGGGAGAAGGGGACGGAGCTCTTCGAGTACGTCTGCCAGCAATCGAACTATGCGGGCAGCCTGATGCTCGGTGCGTACGAGAGCGTCGATCGCACCGCGCCCGCGGTGCCCTAGCGAACTCCCGAAATCCAACTCCCAAACGTTTAGGCTCGAAGCTTGGGAGTTGGAAATCGGAAGTTGGGAGTTGTCAGTTCAGCACGTTCACCGCTCAGCCCCCCCGTCAACGCCAGCGCAATCCCACCGATCACGATCGCCGCAGACAGCACGAGGCGCATCGTCAGCGGCTCACCCAGGAAGACGAGCCCACCGGCGACTGTGATGACAGGTACGAGCAACTGAACGAGCGCCGCGCTCGTCGCCGTCAATCCGCGGAGCGCCGCGTACCACACCACGTAGCCAAGGCCAGATGTGACAGCCCCCGACACGGCAGCCAGCATCGCGCCACTTGCCTCAACGTGACGAAAGCTCGTTGCCGCCACGCTGACAGCGAGCGTCATCGGAAGGGACCGAACGAAATTGCCGGCGTTCTGAGCCAGCGGGTCGACGGCACCACGTCCTCGCAATGAGTAGATCGCCCACCCGATTCCCGCCATCGCCATCAGCGTCGCGCCGAACGGCGACGGTGCTGCGAGACCCGGCAAGAGGAGGTAGACCAGACCTGCAATCGCGAGAACGAGCCCCAACCACTGCCGGACGTGAAGACGTTCTCCCTGCGCGAGCGCGACCACCACCATCGTGACCTGAACGGAGCCAAAGAGAATCAAGGCCCCGGTGCCGACGGTCAGCAGGCCGTACGCGTACGAGAACGGAATTGCGTAGAGGAAGAGAATCGTCGCCGACAGCCACGAGCCCTGCACGCATGGCGTCGCACGGCGCGTCACCATCGCGATGAGACCGAGGCAGCACGCGCCGGCGATCAGCCGAATCGTCGAGAACGACGCCGCGTCGATCGTGGCGCCACCGAGTGCCATGCGGCACAGAAGAGAGTTACTGGCGAACGCGACGAGCGCGGCTGCAGTCAGGACAACGGTTCGCACGCGTCAGGCGCGCTCCTTTTTCCACGCCGTGTGCGCGGCGCGGACCAGTTGACGCAGGCCTGGCGCACGCAGATCGGCTGGCGTGTTGACGACGATGTGACGACCGGCCTTCCCCGTTCCCTGGAGCAGCTTCTTCGGGTCGGGGAGAGACGCGCCATTGGCCAGGCCAAACTTCAGTCCTTTCTGGTTGACGGTGATATAGCCGACAACACCCTTGTACCCGGGTGCATAGCTGTAATGGATATAGGGGCCGGTCGAATCGACGGTCTCATTGACCTTTGGCAGGAGCTCCAGCATGAGCGCGCGCGCGGCTTGTACGAGATCCTGCACATCGTCAGAATAGGGTGCGAGCAACTGCTTGAGCGTGCGTGTCCGCGCCGGGGCCGCTGCTTTTCCGGTCGCTGCTTTTCCGGTCGCCGCTTTTCCGGCCGCTGCTTTTCCGGCCGCTGCTTTTCCGGCCGTTACTCTTGCGGGTTTCGCGGTCTTTCCCGCGGCTGACTTGGATCGCGACTTCGTCGGCCCTTTCGCGATGGCGAGGCGCCACGCGACTGTCATGGCCTCTCCGAGTGCATCTTCTTCTACCGACTCGAGGTGGACCCGCGTCGCTCCCTGCAGTCCCCACGAGCCGTTGACCGGCGAGAACGCCGACGGGTGCTCTCGCATGAACCTCTGTTGTTCCTCGGGAGTCAGCGAAACCATTCCCAGCAGCTCGTCATGAGTGAGCGTCGCGAAGATCCGGTTGTTCACGCGGAAGTCGGGATGATCCATGTGCGAGCTTTCAAAGGCGCCCTCCATCCCCAGGGCGATGCGGCGGAAATCATTGGCGGTCATGACGCTCGGCACGATAACACGATGGGGGAGATCACGGGGTCTTCGAGAGGCACGCTTCGGAGGTACCCTCCGTTGCCTACGTCGCATGCAAGAGATCGGAAACACGTTCCGCCGTCCGCAGTAGAACCCCATCCTGGCCATGCGCGGCGGTGAGCTGCAACCCGAGCGGAAGCGCAGGCCCGACCGGAATCGGAATCGCGATCGCCGGCGTGCCGAGCGCCGTCCAGGGCGCGTTCATCGCGGGATCACCGGTCGAGGCCAACCCTGCTGGCGCAGGTCCGGTCGCCGCCGGCACGAGAATCACGGGGGTTGCTTTGTACAACTCCGCCACCTTCTGTCTGCACGCATCGATGTGTCGGCGAGCTTCGTCGTACTGAGACTCATCGATCGTCAAACCGAATCGGACCATATCCGCCAGATCGACAAGTCTCGCCCCGTATTCCTCGTAGCGCTGCTGATGAAATCGCGCGCCTTCGTAACACATGACGATGTGTGCCGCGTGCACGAGTGTCGCGAGCATCCCGGCGATATCGATCGAGCGGATGGCAACGCCGCCGCGCCTCAACGTCGCAAGCGCAGCCTGAAATGCCGCGGCCATCGGCGCCTCCACAGCCGGCATCGGGTCTGGTGCGCCAAGGACGACCGCGTCGATCGGCTCGCCGCGGCGATCCAACGCATGCCATAGTTCGAGCATGTCGCGCGGCCACTGCGTAAAGAAGCCGAGTGTGTCCAGGCTCTTCGCGAAAGGCAGAACGCCTTTCGTCGAAAACAGTCCGAACGTTGGCTTGAACCCGGTGACGCCGCAATACGATGCCGGCCGGAGCACCGAGCCTTTGGTCTGAGTACCGAGCGCAAACGGGACCATCCCTGCTGCCACTGCCGCAGCAGAACCGCTCGAACTCCCGCCTGGAGTGTGATTCAGGTTACGCGGATTGCGTGTTGGCGCTGGCGTGACATACGCGAAAGCGGCCGTGTGGGTCTTGCCCAGCAGGATACCGCCGCGCTTCTTCAACTCCGTGACGATGTCGGCATCCTCGACACCGGCGCGCCCACGATAGATCGGCGACCCGTACTCCGTCAGGAGACCGCGGGTCTCCATGATGTCCTTGGCGCCGAAAGGAACGCCGCTCAGCAGGCCGCTGCCCGTGGACGGCTGCGGGCTGACCTGCACCCACGCCTGAATCTGCGCATCGAGTGACGCGATGGCCTCCAGGCATGGGTCGATCCCTCGCGCGAGCGACATCGATGACTCGACCCTCAGGTCGCCACGCCAAACAGCGGCAAACAGGCTGAGGCAATCTGCTCGACGTGACGATGGTCGGTTCCGCAGCATCCGCCCATCACGTTGAGATGTCGCAAACGTCCCTTCACGCGCGCGTAGTCGCTGCCCAGTTCGAGTGGATTACCGATATCGAGCACCGGCGATTCATTGAGCTCCGCGTGGCTCTGTCGCGACGCATTGGCACGGAGGCCGCGTATGCGTCCCAACCATCGCCCCTCGTCCGCGAGCACCGCTTCGAAGTGGCTCGGATGCGCGCAATTGATCATGTAGTAACGCGGATACCCGACGGTGCTTTCATCGACCTGCTCGATCGCCCCACGCAAGGTCTGTCCGGTCGGCAAACGGCCGTCGGTCTCGACCGTGAACGACAGGACCACCGGCAAGTGTGCGCGTTGCGCCGCTCGCGCGATGCCGATCGCTTCTTCCACGTAATTCATGGTGATCGCGCAGATCATGTCGGCAGAGGTTCCGGCAAACGTCTCGATCGCCGCGCGATGATAGTTCTCTGCCTGTTGCACCGACATCATCGAGCCGGCCACGTAGCCGTCGCCGCGCGGACCGATACATCCGCTGATCACCACGTGCGTGGGGCCGTGCTCGTACTCCTGCCGGATCTGCTCGAGCAACTGAATCGCGGCGCGGTTGGCGTCGGCCAATGCCTCCGGTGTGTAGCCAAGCCTGGCCCCCCAATCCGCACTGGCGCGCCATGTGGCGCTCTCGAGGATCAGGCCGGTGCCGAACCGCCGGGCGATCTCGGCGTACGACCGGAAGTATTTGAGCAGCGCCTCGCGCCCCTCAGCAGTCTTGAGCAGCTGGAACGCCGCGAAGTCAGGCAGCTCGAGACCGTCGTTGAAAATCAGAGTCGTCTCGATGCCGCCATCGGTCAGAAAGAGGCCGCCGGTCATTTGCGGCAGCGTCGCTCGATATCTTGCCGTCATCAGTCCGCCCGCCGCATCATTGTTGCGCAGATGCTTCCGATCGCGCCATCCAGGCACGCACCACCTCGACGAACCGTTCGGGCTCTTCGAAGAACGTCTGATGCCCGCTGCGCTCGAAGACATGACGGGTGGCGTTTGGCAGCGTCTCGACGATCCCGTCCCACATCGTGTACGGCGACACGTAGTCGTAGCGCCCGTGTGCAATGAGAATCGGCACAGTGAGCGATTCTTTATTGGCAGTCACGTCCCAGGTCGCCGTCAACGGGCCGAGCACGTGTTGAAAGAGCGCCGGCTTCATGTCGGCCTCGGCAAACAGTGGAAGAGCATCGAATCGCGGATCGAAGAACCGCAGCGGCGCCTGGGCGAAAACGGCTTGTTCAGGGGACGTGCCCGGCGGCAGCTTCGCGTAGTTCTCTTTTAGAATCGTCTTCCGCTCCTCCGAGGCGTTGGCGTCGAAGAACGCCGTTCCTGCTTTCACCAACGTCGGAATATCGCCCGTCGGAGGCGTTCCCGCTGTGATCACGTGCGAGACCGTCCGCGGGCAACGCCGTCCGTACTCGATCGCGAGCACACCAACAATCGAGTAGCCGAGGACGGCGACACGCGCAACCCCGAGATGAGCGCGCACCGCCTCGAAATCGCTGGCCATCACATCGAACGTCAGGTCGGCGGGGTTGCCCGTCGACTTCCCTCCTCCGCGCAGGTCGACATAGACGAACTGGAAGAAGTCGGTGAGGGGCGGCGGCGTCAACTTCTCGTACGGCTTTACTCCGAGAAGGCAAGGAACGATACAAGGAAATCCCGTTCCACGGGACGAGTAGAACAGCTCCGCGCCGTTGACGGACACGACCATATCCGCTCCTTTGCCCCTACGGAACCCGGAACCTGAAACCGTGAACCGGAACTCGGAACACGAACTCGGAACTTGGAACGTGGAACCCGGAACTGCCCGGGCTTTCAACCAATGATATCCAGCAGGACCTGCGCGGCCTGCTCGCACTGTCCGCGTGTGACATCCAGATGTGTCACCAGGCGAATCGTGCGAGGGCCAAACGCAATGATCAGGACCCCTCGTTCCCGGGCACGCGCCACGATCCGTGGCCCGTCCGGTGCTTCGGCCGTGACACTGAACACGATGATATTCGTTTGTACCGTGTCGAGACTGAGACACACGCGTGAGCTTTCGCTGAGCCGCTTCGCGATGAGTGCCGCGTTGTCGTGATCCTCTGCGAGGCGGCTCATGTGATGCTCGAGGGCGTGCAGGCCGGCGGCCGCGAAGATGCCAACCTGTCGCATCGCGCCGCCGAGCATCCGGCGGTGACGCAACGACGCATCGACCAAGGCGCGCGAGCCGGCCAGGAGCGATCCGCCTGGTGCACCGAGCCCCTTCGAGAGCGCAACCGAGACCAGATCGAATGGCGCGGCGAGCTCCGCCGGCGAATGCCGGCTCGCGACGGCCGCGTTCCAGAGCCGGGCCCCATCCAGATAACTGGCGATACCGTGTTCACGCGCGGCGCTGCAAATCCTGCGCGCCTCGTCCTGCGGAAAGACGACTCCTCCCGCCCGGTTGTGAGTGTTCTCGATCTCGACGACGGCCGTGGGCGGAAGCAGCATGTGCCCGCGCGGATTGCGCGTCGCGAGGAACTCCTCGGCGGTGAAAACGCCGCGGGCGCCGATCTCGGTCAATTGGACGCCGGCGTTCGCGCCTGCACCGCCCGTCTCGTGCCATACCGCATGCGACTCCCGACAAACAACGACGTGGTCCCCGGGGCGCGTCAGTACTCGCAACGCCACCTGATTGGCCATCGTCCCTGTGGGCAGCCAGAGCGCGGCCTCCTTGCCCAGGAGCGACGCGATGCGATCCTGCAGCTGGTTGACCGTCGGATCCTCACCGAATTGATCGTCGCCCACCGCAGCGGCCGCGATCGCCTGTCGCATCGCGGAGGTGGGACGGGTGACCGTATCGGAACGAAGATCAATTGGAAGAGACATTGCGTGATTACGACACGCGGAGGCACAGAGACACCGAGAAAAATATTCGTATTCCTCGGTGCCTCGGTGCCTCTGTGCGTCGGATTCCTGCAACCGCCGTTGAATTCATTTCAGGGATGTTTACTGATGAACTCCAGTACTTTTGCGTTGAAGACCTCTGGCCGCTCCCAGTACGTTGAGTGCCCCACCTCCGGGACGATCACTGATTCGGCGTTCCTGATCCGCGCGGAGAACATCTGCAACACCGCTGGTGGTGCATAGAGATCGGCATCTCCGGTCAGCAGCAGCGTCGGTGTTTTGATCGTCTCCAGCAGCGCGAAGGTCAGCCGATTGCGAAACGTTTGCGCTGGCGGTGTCGTGCCCTCTGGCCTGCTCTGGCTCTCGAGCTCGAGCCAGCGTGCCGTGCCCTTGGGGTTGGCCGCGCGATACGAGGGTCCCAGCTCACGCACGTCAGGCGGCAGCGCATTGAACTGCGCGGGCCTCAGCCGTCGTCCCAGCTCGAGATAGTCCTCGTCCTGCACACCGCCGATGCTGTTCGCGACAACCAGGCTCCGCAGCGTTTGGGGAAACGACAGCGCGAAATCGAGCGCGACGATTCCGCCCGCCGCGCTGCCAACGAGGTGAATGCGATCGAGCCCGAGATGGTTGACCAGCGCCAGGAGATCGTCGGCGCCCGTGCCAGGTTGCGGTCCGACCGGATCCACAGTTGATCGTCCAAACCCGCGACGATCGTAGGTCACGACGCGATAGCCGCCAGATGTGAAGGCGGGCAGTTGATACTCCCACACGCGACTGCTGCCGGTTGCCGCATGCACGAACACCACTGGGGCGCTGCGGCCACCGGAGTCCGTGTACCACAGACGCACTCCTGGCACGTCGGCTCGACCCTCACGTGCTCGTGTTTGTGCCAGCGTCGTCACGAAGCCGGCGGACATCAGCCCCACGACGACGATGAATGTGGCGCCGTTCACCTGCACCCCTGCTTGATGTGCTCCGTGGACCGCTCGTTCTCGTTGCAGATGAACTCGATCATAAACGAGCCGCAGGCTCGATCTTAAGTTCGGTGGTGATATCAATCGCCTGATAAAGGGAGCGGTAGACCGGGCACTGGATTTTGAACACGTCGTGCGCGCGACTGGCGACGTCGACTTTTTCTTCGGCGGCACCCTTCAACACGAACACTACGTGAATGCGACGCAGGACGAGCACGCCCGCCTCGACCTCGACCTCGCCATGTGCGACAGCCGTCAAATGCCCTTCACTGGCCGCGATCCCGCGCGCCTCCAGCGCGCCTCCCAGGGTGCCGAGCAGTCATCCACCGGTCGCTGCGATCACATAATCGATAGTCGTCGCATGCGGTTCGTCAACCTCGCCGCGGATGCCATAGTGACGCGCAATCGGACCGTGCGTGCCGAAACGCACCGGCTCACGTTCGGCCGGCATCTGCGCGAGACGCAACGGTCCTTTGACACGCGTCAGCGGAATCTCGGCTCGGTAGACGACGTCGCTCACAACGCTCTCATTTCTTCCGGTAGACCGCGATGTTGTTCTCGAGGAGGCCACGATCCTCCTGGCGGAACGTGATCGTCAGCGTGCGGCCGTCGTCCGAGACGACGCGACGCGCGGTGCCAAAAACGCGGCCGGCATGAGAAAGTACAGCTTCTGCCGTGCGCGCGTCGATTCGTTTGAGCCGGATGGTATCGTAGGCCTCCGTCCCCATCACCGGAAACTCACGATCGAAGTCAGCGCGATACTCGATGACCTCTTCCCGTCCGTCATCGCGCTGCCGGCGGATGGTTCCCTGCACGCCATCCTTGTCACGGACATACGTCCGGGTTTCGCTGCGCGGTGGCGGGCCGGGAACATATCTCGACTTGGCCAGGTCGAGTTGCCATGAACCAAGCAGGGCATCCTGCTCCGTCGCCGCGGCTTGAGCGCCCAGGCGCCCCTGTTGACTGAAGAAACTTGCCGTCGCCGCCAGAAGGAGGAACTGGACGAACAATCGTGAGCCACGCATGGATGCCTCCTGCTGAACTGGAGCGCCAATGCGCCGCGGATACATGCTTAGCGTAGATCGTCGAACAGGCTACTGCAATTTCTCGACGTTCACGTCACGATCCGGCGGGTCCGCCGGAACGAACGCACGATGGCGACAACGATGGCGGCGGAGGCGGTCGAGATGACGGCAAGAATCGCGAAGAATCCGAGATCGAACCCATCCAGCTCCTGATACGCCCACCACTCGAGGAGAATCGTCGACACGGTAGCGCTTCGGATGATGGCACGGCGAGGGGAGGACACGTACTGCGCGACGACGAATGCGATCGCCGCTGAAATCATCATGAGAAAGATGACGCCAGGAAGGTACTGCATCTAGGGCTCCCGACCGGCCACAGCATACCTCGTCATTTCGATAAAGCCTCGC
>Ga0207428_10000759_pt1 | contig 36745 bp, 62 predicted proteins | sample RhiMethybrSRZTD1_FD_187600 | JGI IMG/M metagenome (GOLD analysis project Ga0207428, IMG submission 187600) | Populus rhizosphere microbial communities from Tennessee, USA - Rhizosphere MetaG P. TD hybrid SRZTD1 (SPAdes) (version 3) | ecosystem: Host-associated > Plants > Roots > Rhizosphere >...
AAGTCGCGCTAGATCAAACATTGACTGAAGTGCTTAGAGCTAATATCGCATTGAAAGCAGGGTGCTCATTATTAGAGAAAAAACAAAATAGATTGGCTGGGGAATCTACCGAATTAAACAAAGTCATTGAAGAATTGCGTCGTGATCTTGCAAGATCAGAAGCTTAATAATATTATTTTAAGGAGTTATTACAATGAAAGCATATAAAGAAAAAGAGAAAGAAATGCCCGGTAAATCCAAAAAGAAGCCGCATAAAAAATAGCTTCTTGACTGTGTTTAAATAACATCTGACAGTACCGTCTTAAGGGCGGTATTGTATACTTTATAAGGGTTTATTACTTCAGATATAAGAACCATTAAGTAGCATATTTTCATGAAAATTTCTATATAGGTATATCACTATACATCGTATGGTAAAGGTGTAATTTTATATTTTTATATGCGTGCCAGAATAAGCTTCATATTAAATTTTATGGAGAAAATTATATGGCTACTCAAAATGAAGACCCTTGTACAGTCATTAACGTATATTGCGGCAAGGAAGATCCAGAACATCGTTGTGATTGCCCGTTTGGTTCCAATGCAGAATTTGCCGAAGTGTTTTCTGTTTTACCTCAAGATTTAACAGCATCCCCCGGGCTCAATCTAGCCGGTCAAGTTACCTTGTTTGATCAAGCAGTCCATTCAACCGCTGGAATTGATATTACTCAAGCAGCTGTAAATGGAAAAATCACGATCAATAAAGCAGGTTGGTACGATGTGGTTTCTGGCGTTTCTGGCTCATTGAATCCGCTATCGGCTCCTCTTAATTGCTGGTCAGTGTCATTATTCAAAAATGGTGTGGTTGTTCCCGGCTCAACTATTGCAAATATCACAATCAGTCCTGAGCAAAAAGCCAATGAAATTCCATCGGATGTTTTCATTCATCTAATGGCTGGCGATGTTTTAGAATTAGCAAATACTTCTACAAACGTTCTCCATCTAACTGCTCCAACGCTTGGAACAAATGCGCAAACCAATAGTGCGTATTTGAAAATATCCATGTTAAAAGCTGATTAGTTTTATTTAATAACCTCCTGATTAATATCAGGGGGTTATTTTTCAATGTGAACAGGATTAACATTTATATTTCTATAATATTCTATCGCCGATAAATAGTTTTTTTCGGCTTCTTTAAGTCTTTCTAGCATTGAAATATAAGTTTCATTTCTTTGCATTTCTTTATAGTGATTTAGCGCATTTGATTCTCTATTAATATTTTCTTTATTCAAAAAAAGATCCCCTAAAATAAAAATTGAGTTTCCTATTAAAATTCCTATACATACTAGTGATGATTTAGACAAATCATGAATTTGAAATAGATCGAATATTAAAATGGATACGACAGAAAGAAGTAATATTATTAATATTTTATATCCTTTTTCCATTGTCTTGAGATATTTTTCTGACATTTTTATATTAAACTCTAATTCATTAAACATTTTGTTGTCCTTTTTGTTTCATATTAATAATATCTTTAATCAAATATTCTTGCATTGCATTAGCGTGAACATGTTCAACATAACAACATCTGGCGGATGGATGCTGAGGGAATGACTTATTGCAATGGTTGCACTTTATTAAAGTTTTTACTATAAATATTGAACCTGCTGAAACTTCAGTTGTAGCTGTAATGTCTGAATGATTACATAAAAATTGTTTTATAAAGTTACGCATACGAAGACAATCCTTTTTATTTTTTATTAAAATCACATCCACATTTATTTAAAAATTCTTCCATAAATCCTGATGTGGTAAGTTCATTTCCTTCCAAATGATCATAAATGTCTTTCATGAAGCTAGCCATGTGAATGGCCGATGCAGCAAGATGTCGTATTATAGTTTGATCTTCCATTTTTTTAGGGAATAATTTTAAAATTAATGCGACTCTATCATTTATTTCAAGCGCAAGAGCCGCGACTAATTCGGGATCGAATTTTATTTTTGTCATAAAGGCTCACTTTTAAGATGTAAATATTCTTTTGTCTTAGCAATTTCAAGGAATTTTCCAACATCGCCCCTAATAAAAAATTTATCTGAAAATCCACCATATTCTTTTTTGATTATTTCCCATACATTGTCAGTATTTTTTATGACTTCATCTTCTTCTACATTGCCAGGGACGGTTATTGTATAAATATTTTTTCTATCTTTTCCAGAAAAAGGGTCATCTTCTTCACTACTTTCATTATATCGAAATGTGTATTGTCCTAACCATTGATCGCCACGTTTGACCATCATCATGTACCAGCAATCATCATCCTTATTGCTTGTAAACCAATAACCTAGAATATAATCGTCTTTATGTAATTCCATTATTTTTCCTTAATCCTTTCCATTTTTTCATCATCTTTGCAATGTTGGATATGCCAATCATAAAGAGTTTTATGAGCCCATTTTATTTGATAATAATGGGCTCCCACTTTTTCCATTTGTTCTTTTGTTAAAATCTTGCAAATTTTACACAAATGTTCATTGACATTTCCTATAGGAAACTGTTTTAATTGTTGACGCTCAGCTTCTTTAACTTGTTCTCTAGTTAAACAATACTGAGCATCAAAATACATTCTTTCTTTACATCTTCTTTCAATTTCCACTTGATCATCTTCATCTGGCATATCGCAATAACAGGGCATATTTTTCCTTATGGCCGGTAAGGACTATTACCAGCCATAGATATTATGGCGCTTGCAGCAAGTAAATTCACTCATCTTTGAATCTCACCGGTTCTCTGTTTGGATTTCGTTTTTTCCATTCTTCTTCAGATATTTCAACAGAAACACCGTACTCGCGAACATAAATTCCACTGCCACAAGATATTTGATTGTATGACGGCATAGTTTTAAACCATGCTTCAATTGCTAATAACCAAGAAGCTCTACAGTTTTTGCAAACTTTAATTGTAAAGAAATTAAATCCATCATCTCTTGGATCCGATGTTTCGTATAAAATTTCAGATTCAAAAGGAATGCCTAATTCATCCATGTCATAAAGACATTCCATTCGTATCGTTCTAAGATCATCAGATTCAGTTTTACATTTTTTACAAATTTTACTCATCTTCTTTGCATCCTTTTTAATTTTTTGCCAGATTTATGCGTTCTACAACCTGAGATCTAATGGTATCGAATAAATTGCGCATTATTTTACTTCCTTGATCTGTCAAGCCTAAATTAATAAGCATGTGAGTAATGACATCTCTATTGAACATAACCAAAATTGATCCGAAAAGATCAACCAATGACTGCTCAGTTTGAAATAATTCTTTATTTTCAAATAGAGTTTTAAACAAACCCCCCATTAGATGTTCCATTATTTTTCCCTTTACAGCTTTTTGATCTTCGTTAAAAAAATGCTGAAATTCTTTTACGGCTTTATTCTTCATCTTCTTTGCACCCATTTTTAACCCATTCTACTGCTTCCTGATGGCCTTCTTCGGCTAATTTCCAAGTGGGATATCGCCTTGTATAATTTAGCCATCCTTTTGTTTTATGATTTATCATCGTTTCAAAAATTAATGGAACGCTATCATCATAACCATGGTTTAATCCAAGAAAAACCGTAGAAATAAAATAATCATTGATAATTTCTTTTTTTACATGCTTCGTGTCTGACACGCGCATTTCTTCATATTGTTTACTCCATTCTTCAACTGAACATGGAACAGCATTTTTTTCTTCGTCCAATTTGTAATAGTCACGCATCAAATATTCACCTGATGAAATTCACTTCCAAAATTATCAGGATCAGATATTATTTTTTCTTTCACACAATTGTAACATGCTAAAAAAATATCTTTATCAAGACAGGAGGCGAGCATTAGCGCCCCTTTTTTCTTTTCTGATAACCACATTTTATCTTTACAATGCGGACAGTCGAATAACTCACATTTTGATTGATCTGGCAACGGTTCTTTATATTCGGAATAAGGAGGACACATTATGACAATCAAATCATTTTTTTTATTCTTTGACTTTTTATCTTTTGACAAGCAACAGTCCTCCTTTCTGCATTCACGATCCATAAATTGCGTACAAGCGCTTAGCATTAATTTGGCCATACTCTTAATCTTCCTTTTCCAGAAGATAAGCTATGAACCCATCCAAATGCTTCTGTTGTTGCATCAACATTACAAAATCCAATGGCAGGATAATTGAAAGGAAGTTTGGTTGATTTACTGTCGGTTTTTACTTGGCCGGGCTGCAATACAAATCTATCGCAGGATTGAAGTATTTTTTTATACTGGGGGGCAACATCATAACAAAGAGCTGTTGTAAAGCAGACAGCTACGCTTTGAGCAACGCCAGTATCATTTGCTGCAACATAACTGTGGTTTGTATAGATTGCGTAATCCTGATTAGGGGATGCACGTGTTATAGGTGGAACGTATACTGTAGTTGTAATAGCTGAAAATGCAGAATTTGATAAAAGTAACGCGCAAGCTAAAGCAATTTTCTTCATTCTATTTCCTTATTTTTATGGCATAGGAAGTAATGGTTTATCAAGATAGAGTAGATTTTCTATGGCATTAACCAACCACTCGTATTTAAGATATATCTCTCCATCTTTGATAACCGGTGTTTTTATAAACCCCATTGCGTATCCAAGTACCAGGCTTAATCGCTGGTTTAGGCGGACTAGTTTCTCTATTTCTTCTTCGTTCATCGTAATTCCGTGACCATATTATCTTTTATTGTAAGGTTTCTATGAACATTTTCTTCTTCGATAATTATTTCCCAATCATTTGAAGATAAACAATCAAACGTTGGAGTGAAATCATATTCACACGTGCCGCGTTTTACTAAACATCTTTTGCTGCCATCGGCTTCAACAAAAGTATCCTTTGGCCAAACTTCTAATCTTATTTTTTTCCCTTTTAAAAGAAGCGGTATCGCGTCAACAAAAGAGAAAAAATCTTTTTCATCTAAAACAATCCAACTATAATCAAATACAGTGAGATCATAATCGAACACGATGCATTCCTGTCGATAGCATTTTATTTCAAATGCTTCATTCATTTCAAGATAGATGGTTTTATCATCCCATCTTCTTCGATATATTTTTTTACCTTCTGTTAAATGACTGTATGCTTCTTTAAATTCCATTAATGGTTCCTCAATAGTTTTAATCTTTTTGGTTTAACTTTTTTATGAATTAACTTTTCTTTTTTCTCAATTCCATAAATATATTCTTCAAAAAATACTGCAACATCAATCGGTGATCCATCTTTAGATAATTTCTTGACCTGCTCGTGATTAACATGTGCTGGTACTTGATATCTGTGGAGCAACTCTATAGAATCCTCTTTACACAAATCCCATCTATTTTGCAACATGGCAATGCTAAATCCTTTTCGATTATCTAAAAATTCTTTGTAATCTTGGATGACATTATTAGAGTCAACTTTATTCACAACTATTGGTATCTTGACACCTGTTGGGATATGAATCGCAAATTGTGCCACTACTTTTTTGTTCATTGTTGTCCTTAACAATTTCCATAAACTATTTTACAAACTCTACTTTCATAATAAAAGGTAAATCTTCTATTGCCTTTATAATGGAGCTTTTGGCGAGATCAATATTTTTAATTAGCTTTTCTTCACCTTCGGTGTTTTGTTTGATAGCATCTAAAACATGTATTAATGAGCTTATAAAAATCCCTACACTCATATTTAATAAAGCTGAAGTATCAATATCGCCCATTAATTCTGGATAACAGGATAATTTATTAAGAAATTTTTCTGTTAAATATTTTGATATCTCAGGAATAAGATGATCAAAGTTATTGTTTTCCATTTCCCGCTATCCTTGTAAAATGGTGGCGCTGTGAGAAAATTTCATTCTCAACCTCTCTGGTTAACCCTCTTTAGTCCCGATTATGTTTTTATACGGTTCCCCATACTCATGGTATGGCTCGGGTTCAGGTCTCGCCTTTCGGCACAATCAGAGGCTCTTTGATCATGGCTGACATTCCAAGCTTTAGTAGTCATTTAAAGTAAGTCGGCTCACCATGTCTTTTTGAGCTTCCAGCGCCATAAATCTTAACTCAAAAGAGTTTTCAATGCTTCGCGCTTTATATCTGGCTCTGTTCTATCATTTACATCAAAGATCATTTCATCACCTATGCCTGATCCAATTAATTCTCGAATAACGGCTCTGGCTTCTTCTTTGGTATTAAATTTTGCTACTCGTGTCTCACGATTTTTCATATCAATCCGAACAATAAATGCCGTGAAGTCTTTAAAAATATACGTCTCTCCAGCAATAGAGGATATTTCATTTTTCATAATCAATATGTCGCCTGTTTTTTCTCTTTCTCTTGTCCCTTTAAGCAAATAAAACATTTCTTTCTCCTTTAGGCTAAAACGGAATCGTATCGTCAAGAAAATCTTCAGCTACTGGTTTCTTTGCTGCCCCGTCATTAGCTAAATAATCTTCCACCTTATTCTTGTCCGGATATCGCGAGCCAGGCGCCTTTCCTTTTAACTTATCTTCCGGAATTTCGCTACCTTTTTCTATGGTTATTCGAACTTTTACAGTGCAACCGCGTATCGTATCTGAACAAAACTTTCTCGCTTCGTATTCTTTCATTATGCTAGCTGATTCCGCACAATGGACTACCTTCCACATCATACCGCGAGTAAATACTAGAAAGTCGCGCACAGAGTGAGGACGCCCATTTGCATCATAGACATCTAGCATGATATCCATCATAGGGTTCCCGCTCTGTGATTGTTTGTCTATAGAGCTGCTCACCACAGCTTCATATTCGCCCTCTGGTAATAATTGGAACCGTTCCTGCATTGCTTCTGATTCGGTCAAAACGTCATATTCAAACATTAGGCTGCCTCTCCTTGGATTTTAGATTTAAGATGATCGATGCATTTTTGAGTATATTCACTCGACATATATTTCAAATCGTCGACATCTTCCTTTTTCAACATTTTATCGATAGTTTCTTGGGGAACATGAAGCAATTCAATTAAATGTTTTATTTCTTTTAATTGTTCAGGGGTTGAAATTTTAGCCGCCACACAATCCCTTTCAAGTATATCTTTTCCGTAACGATCACATATTTCATCATAAGTAAAAGTGAACGTTTCATCTTCTTGAAATCCTTCAAGACGAGTGCCCTTTATTAAAGCAACTCTCTCTTTTCCTCTTTTTTGTATTTCAAGAATAAGATCGAACATATAATCCATTTTTTTATAGCAATCAAAAGTATTTCCCAATAAGGTCAATTCCTTTCCAATCATTTTATACTCAGCTTTTGCGTGCGATGTGATAATTACATTCATGTCCAACCGAAGAAGTAAGCTATACAAATTTTTCATCTGCTTTGCAGCGGGCCCGAGATGCCTTCCATAATCTGTTCCAACTTTTACAGACCATTTTTCAACAAGATCATCATATAAGGTTGTCATAGGATCGATAATAAGCGTCTTATATTCGTGTTTTTCGGTCAAGAGAGACGTGACTTCTTTTACCACTTCATCAAAGTCATTGCATTGATATATAACGCCGCCTCCTTCTTCCAATTGCCTTACATACTTATCATTCTCCGCGCCGCGCTCTGTATCGATAAGATAAGGTTTAGGAAATTGAATTGCCGCAGTGGTTTTTCCTACTTTCGCACTTCCATAGAAAAAAGCTTTCAGTCTTTTTTGAATGGTTTTTGGTTTTACGCCTTTTAACGCCATGTGACACCTCTAGTTTAATTAAGACCGTCTCGGTCTGATTGATAAGTCCTTAATGGACACTCAGCGAATGCCCATGGAGCATTTATTCTATAATCTGATGTTCTTCAATATACAAAACCTCTTGTAACGCATCGCTAAACTTAAGAATTTCTTTTTGCGCATCCTCTCTATTTTTAAAAACTCCGCTAATTCGGGTTACGAAATTTATATCGTCCAGTAAAATATAAACCTTCACAAATTTAACCTCATTCCTATGGAGCATTTATTCTTCACATTCACACTCTGTAAAATGTTCTTCGCATTCACCACAAAATAAATTCCCCCAATCAGACTCCATGTCATCTGATGAATCGCTCATAACCATACCCCGTATTCGTGCTTAAATGTTCTCGCGTAATCTGGATCAGGGTTATAGGCAAGATTTCCATTCATTTGATAAACAGCTTCTTCAAATAATTCAGTCATCGTGTTTTTAAAATAACTTGTTACACCCTTCTTCCACGCAGACATAAATTCTATCTGTTCATCTTTATCGTTAGATTTAGTCAAGAAGTGAGTCAATGCTGGTAACATTTCTTTTTCATAAGCGGGGTTATCGGAACCGGTCGCCTCAGAAGCTAAAGATTCATCTTCAGACATCATGAGTGCCGCTAATTCATATAGATCAAATTCCGCAACATCATTTATATCGATGATATATTCATTATCAATTGTATTGAATCGTGCGTAGTGAGAGGTTATCTCACGAGCGAGTCGGATGACATTTTTAGAATAGTTCATATTAGTCGCTCCATGACATTTGACAGAAAGTATTGTTCTCATGCCACACGTCACACATGGGGCAAAACACTTCTGGTAACACACCATCAATCCGTGATGGTTGATTTTGCGCATGGGTATGCGCTACACTGATATCGATCATAGTAAATCCTCAAGGTTTTCATGTTCAGTGGGGAAAGGGTTACAGCCCTCTCCTCACATCTAAGTTAATATTTTAAAATGAATCCCAATACTGCCATTCCAACAACCATTATTGATCCTAACCTTACAACCATTTCATTTTTAATATTTTTTATTTCATTTAATAGCTTTGTTTCTGTGGATAAAATATCTTGTTTTAAGAATAAGATATCCTGTTTTGTTGCTAAATCATTATTAATGATGCTGGACATTTCTTCTGCCTGAATGTCAGCTAGCTCACTTTTATCTTTGGCACCTTTCAACCTGTTAGCATAGGTGATTGCATTAAATCTTATTGTTGTCATTTTCTTCTCCTCATTTGATACACAAAATCTTATATTAATTTAGCTACATGTAATATTATTCCGCCAAACAAAGTTATAATTGTTCCTAATACCCAATAAAAGTGTAAATCTATCTTTGAATCCAGTTTGTCGAATCGCTTATCTATCTTTTCGGCTATTTGTTCTAACAGCCTGATCCTAACTTCATGATCTATTTGAGTGGTTACCACTGTCTTGTCCTCAGTTATCGTGTCCAGTGATGCCATGATACCACGGCTCTACTTTTCGTCAACCTTTTTTTGAATATATTTCCTATATTTTTCGAGACACTTTGTAACTACTTGATTCATTGATACATCATCATCCACAGCACTTTTTTTAACGAAGCTCCATAAGTCCTTTGGTATTCTGACATTAAATGTTTTTATATCTGCCACGCGAGCATCTCCTTTTTATATTTTGATTATACTGTGAAGCCATGGTAGCATATAGTTTACTTAAATTCCAGGGTATTAAAGGATTATTTAATATGGTTATAAGAAGCGTAAGTTTGATATCCACGTGCGCGATTGATAGAGAAGATATTGAAATATGTCTTAATGATGTTGTTTGGCATATGGGTTCTTTAGAGTACGGATTGGTAACTCGACATAAAGGAGATTTTTATTTTGAAAATCTGACTACATTAGTTCCTTTTTCTGTTTTTAAGGGATACATAAAAAACGGTCTTTGTAAAATAAACGAAATAATGGTTGAAAAATGTACATATTCTATTGAGCGATTCTTTAGAAATATTTTTACGGAAAAAGATGTGGGATGAAGTTATAGTAATCAGATAACCGGTGTGTTGCTGAAAACAACACACCTTCTCGAATCATAAGGTGATCAGCCTATGCCAAGTCATTATAACTTGGCCTACGGATTGGTCAACCCCAATATAAAGGAATATTTTATGCATCATTCGTTTAATACCGAAATAGCCCAAAAACATGGAGTAAATGCGGCGATATTTTTAAACCATATTGCTTTTTGGATTCAAAAAAACGCCGCCAATAAAAAGCATCTAAAGCAAGATAGAATATGGAGCTACAACAGTCAGGATGCATTTCTCGATCAATTTCCGTATTGGTCTCGTCAAAACATACGAACCATTATTTCTTATTGTGTAAAAAATAATCTAATAATTGTCGGAAACTTTAATGAGACAGCCTACGACAGAACAGGTTGGTATACCCTCACAAATGAAGGATTTGACTACTTTCCTGATGTAAAATCCCTTGTTAATCAACGCATAAATGCCATTGGTTGGAATCAACCAATGGAAAAGTTAGAATCAACCAATGGAATGGTTGGAACTAACCAACCTATACCAGATAATAAAACATATTATAAAACAGATAATAAAAGCTTTTACGCTGATCGCGTTTCAAAAGCCGAAAAACCAAAGCCAAAACCAAAGCCAAAACCAAAGCCTTCCCCCAAAACTCGAGAGCTCACACAATCCAACGTTATCAAGCACGATTGGGCATCCATGAAGAATGAACAAGCTCACATCGAACAAAACGAACAATTCAAACGTGCGGCACCGCCTTCTCAGCTTAAGGAGGTCATCCAGAGATTAAAAAGACGGGCCATGGTTCAATAACTGGAGGTCATTAACATGGACAAAGAGAAAATGGATTTTCTTATGACAATGGGTGAAAGTGAGGCTGAGAAACTATCTATCTCAGAGAGATATGATCGGATACGCCTATTAAGGCAAAGAATAGGCATGGAGGCGGTTAAATCGTTAAAAACGTTTACCACCTACCCTAGTCCAGAGAAAGCGCCTCCACGGTCTTCTAATGCGGATTTAACGGTATTCAAGGATTGGACAAATAGATATTAACTCATTTCAAGGAGGATTGTTCTACATGGAACATAGAAACCCGAACGAATGGATTCGCAGGGGAAAAAAATACAAAGCTAACACGATGTCGGCTTTGAAACACCTATATGGAGAATCAACTTATGACACGGATTGTCAAGGTGAAGGCCGTCCCAAAGGAGGATCACGAACAGATCGCCTTTGTGACTTGGTTGAAGAAGAAGGGATTTTGGGTAAGCGCTAGTGCTAATGGTGGCTCGCGCAATCTCTTTGAAGCCATGAAGTTTAAACGCATGGGCGTGTCAGCAGGCTATCCGGATGTTTTTGTACCGCTGCCTACGACAACATTTCATGGATTTTTTATTGAAATGAAGCGTTCAAAGGGTGGTAAAACATCTGAATTGCAGTTAAAATGGCTTCAATATTTGCGTGATAACGGATATTACGCAGAAGTTGCAAACGGATTTGAAGAAGCTAAGAATCATTTTAATTTCTATCTTTCTACATTTCCCCCTGCGGCTTGAAATTCATCGATATTAGTCCGGAAGCTACCTGTTGGCACTACTCCTCGTTATGTTTCAACTGCAAATCGGACAAGCCCTAAATCTCGGGGCTTTTTTTTATTCCCACTTAAGGATATTCTTATGGTTGTGTCGCGTTGCTGCAAAGAAAATGTATATATTTTCAATGATTACTATGTTTGTGAAAAATGTTTGAGACATTGTGATACAGTGGCTTATTCGCCATGGATGGAGAAAGTTAATGACACCCGAAATGATGGTCAAATTGCGTCGTTCTTTAATCCAGCATGAAGGAAACTCTAATGCGCCATATATTGATTCACTCGGCAATATAACCATTGGAATAGGTTATAATCTCTCAGCACGTGGATTAACCGATGAATGGATCAATACCCAATATGAACAGGATGTTGCTTTCTTTCATCGTCAATTATCTACATTTGAATGGTATGAACAATTAACACTTGATCGTCAAATAGCCTTGATTGATATGGCTTTTATGGGATGGAAAAAGTTTCTAACATTTAAAAAAATGCTAAGGGCACTATTAACACATAACTATAAACAGGCGGCTTTTGAAATGCTTAACAGTCGTTGGGCTGAACAAGTCAAAGGACGCGCTGCAACCCTTGCACAAGTCATGTTAACTGGAGTATATAATATCTAAACCACGGATGGGTCAACCGTGGGGGCTTATGATTAAGTTTGAGAACAAAAATAATGGTCGTTTTTATTACGTGTACGTCAGTCAGGATATGTTGAATGATTTGGTTATTAGGATTGTTTTTGGCGGCGTCGGTGTTTCTCGTGACCGTATTATATTTTGTGGAAATAGAAAAGATATTCAAAAAGAAATTGAAAGAATTACTAAAAGGCGATTAAGTCGTGGATATTCTATTGTGACTTAGCGTAATATTAAAGCATCATCACAAATGGATTTGTGAATATGAATGTTAAACCTTATAAAATTCCCCATCCTTACAGGAAGCTCACCAAAGAGCTTGTTGATATTCTCGTAACAGATATTGCTGAAGGTTCCACTCAAATTCTCGCCGCTGAATCCAATGGTATTACTGAATCAATTTTTTATATTTGGCGCGCTCAAGGAAAGGTAGACATAGAACATCAAGAAGATACTTTATGTGCTTACCTGGTCAAGTCTCTAGCAGGTGTCAAGAAAAAAGAAGTTAAATCTTGTCGAACATTAATTTATGAATCAGACAAAGGACACAAGGGTGCTGAATGGACACTGGAGCACGCTTATTGGCGTGAGTTTGGAAAAGATGCAAACGTTAAAGAAATTGCTGATGACATTGAAAAACTACGTAATGAAATGAAAGGTGAGAAAGACGAGAAACAAATTGCGCAGGATGCGTAAATAATTAATAAAAAGGAATTTAATATGAAAGAAGATAATGGTTCACAAGATGTGGGCGCAACTGCATTTGATTTACCAAATTCCGAACATCCCGGTTATACAAACCATATTCATTATGGTCCCCAATATGTTCCTAAACCCACTAACGCAGCTGCTAAAATTGTTCGACCCGATGAAATAATGAGACAAGTTTTAACAGGGAAATAACATGCAGTGCACGGGATGCAAATACCCTGAATCGCATGTTGTTAAAACCACTCACGATGATTTGCGAGATGCGATTGTCAGGCGACGTGAATGTTTACGTTGTGGTATGCGATTCACCACACGTGAACAGTTAAAATTACCTCGTGTCATAGGTCAACGTGAGGGACATAAACTATGATGTCACTCGCCCAATGTAGACAAGATTTTTATTCATTACGTGATGCAATACAAAGACAGGATGTCCAACATATTCATTTTGACAAGGATGAAACGCGAATCTATGCAAGCGATAAAGAACGAATCTATATACCGAATACAAGTGGTCAACTTTTTCATACTGATAGCACTTTTGTGCGTCTCATTATGGGGCCTTATGGTTCAGGAAAATCTACAATCTGCGTTAACGAAATTGCTAGACTTGCCTGCGCAATGCCCAAGTGGCGAAATGGTAGGCGACGATCGAAATTCCTCATTATACGAAACACAAGTGGAGAGTTACAATCAACCACCCTCCAAACATGGCTCCAGTGGTTTGGTGATCTTGGCGTCATTAAAAAGAGACAGAAGCCACTCCTCACATATGAACACACATTCAACGATGGACATGGCATAGTCGAACTTGAATTGGTATTTATTGCATTGGATCGTGATGAAGATATTCGAAAGCTTAAGTCAATTGAAGCAACGGCTGCATACATTAATGAACTCTCCGAAGTTCCTCAAGCTGTATTGCATCATCTTATTGGTCGCGTCAATCATCGCTATCCTAGTCAGGCTTTTTGCGCCGAACCTTATTGGAGTGGGATAATTTGCGATACCAATCCACCGGATGAAGATCATTGGATCAATAAAGATTTTGAGGTAAACCCTACACCAAACTATAAAATATTTCATCAGCCTTCGGGCTTAATTCAAAATGGAGACGGATCCTTTGCGAAAGATTCAATGGGTAATTATATTGCCAATCCTGCTTGTGATAATTATAAAAATTTATCTTCAGACTATTATGTCAAGCTTGCTGAAAAACGCACCGAAGGTTTTATCAAAGTGTATTGCGGTGGCAAATACGGGATTGTTGAGTCTGGTAAGCGTGTTTACCCTGAGTACAATGATGATATTCACTCTGTACCAAGACTGGATGCCATACAGGGCATACCAATACATCTTGGTTGGGATTTTGGGCTTACTCCTGCTTGTGTCGTGTTTCAGATATCGCCTCGCGGTCAGGCGCGCATACTCAAAGAATACGTAGCATCTGACATGGGTATCAGAACATTTGCGAAGAATGTTGTGTTACCTAGTCTACCGGTTGATTTCCCTTATAACCGCATTGGTGAATCTGAGGCTGATCCATCAGGGGCTGCGGGTGATGCCATCATGGAAGAATTAAGCTGCATAGGTGACCTTAATTCATTGGGTATCAAAACGAATGGCGCTACAACGAATGATCCGGATGTACGTATTGGCAGCGTGCGTTACTTTTTAAACTCGATGATCGATGGACAGCCTGCATTCATTATGTCACGTGAAGGATGTAGCATGTTACGCAAAGGGTTTGTTAACGGCTATGTGTTTAAACGCTTGAGCGTGACGGGGGACGAAAGATATCAAGATAAACCGAATAAAAATAAGTTCTCTCATCCGCATGATGCATTACAATATGGGTTGATGAAGTTTGCGTCTGATCGTATTGTTGAGAACAAGAAACCTGAGGCGAGCAAGGTTGATATGTTCAATCCAGTATTTAGATGGCAGAATTAAAGGGTATTGTTTCGAATGGCTAAGGAATGAGTATGCTGACAAGAGATGAAGAAATATTATTAAAAAGATTATCCGTACGTCCAATTTGTACGCATAGCATACATGCTTCTGATATTATTGATTTGGGAAATAGTTGGAAATGTAATTTGTGCGGATTAATAGCATTAAAAAGAACTGTTGTGGTTTCAGATGCTGTAAAAAAAGTTATAGGACAATATGGTGAAGCATTGAAAAACTTGGCTGATAGGTGAGGATATTTTAGTGAATTACATTGTAAAAATTTGTAGAATTCATGGAAATTTACCCATAGAAAACACAAAAACTAGACATAAAGGTAATACAGTTTATTTAATATGTTCTTTATGTAAAAGAATATACGAACAAAAATATCGAGAAAAAATAATTAATAATAAGACACATGAATGGATAGAAAAGGAAAGAAAGAGGAATAAAGTATATTATGAAAAGAATAAAGAAAAGTGTAAAATAGCTAATCAACTTTGGGCATCAAAAAACAAGAAAAAGATTTCTGAAATTAGAAAATCATGGATTGAAAAAAATAAGGAATGGGTAAAGGAAAGAGGAAAAAATTACATAAAAAAAATGCCAGATGGTTACCTCATTCGGCTAATAAATTATAACTCCATTACTAAAATAAAATCTTTTCCAGAAAATTTTATAGAAGCCAAAAGAACTCATTTAGAACTTAAACGAAAAATAAGGGAAATAAACAATGTCTTTAAACAATGTTGAGGAATTGAGAAGTTTTTTATCAGAAGAATTGTTAAGAGTAAGCCAAGGAGAAATTACGCCTGCTGTTGCGAATGCCTCTGCTAATCTTTCAGGAAAAATACTGCAATCTGTAAAATTAGAACTAGAGTACAATGCAGCTGTTGGCTCTTCTCCTAATATTGGGTTTTTAGGAAGATTGAATAAAAAAGTTGAAAAAATTTCAAATGATACGAATGTAAAATAGGTAAGTTAATAGGAGTAATGCATGAAAGATGAAAATGGCAGCGAAATGACTGAAGCAGAAATAATGCTAGGCGCGATTGAGAATCTAGCAGAAGCATGCGCATGTTTATATGAGCTTGAGTCACCAGAAGGAAAGATAATGGCTTTTATGGCCGACCGGCTTTTACATTGTATTAACGCAGTGATGCATGGAAATGATCCAAGACATGAGGATGTAGAATTATGACTTCTGATCAAAACCGTAAAGAAGTATTAGCTAATGATAAAGATATAGCTCGGCAGGTTCCCTTGATCTTGACTGATCGAACAGGTGTTGCTAAACCGCAAGAATTACGTAATGAAGAATTATTTTATAGGGCGATTGGACGATGATATGTGTCTGCAAAAATCCTGATGGTATACCGAGCGAATTCTGTCTTGGTACCTGCAAACAACAAGATGGTTTCTTACAAGGGAATGCTCTTGAGCAAAGATGCCAGCTCGAAATGGAAGATAGGTTTGAGGTTATATTGAAAAACCATCTTGAAAGAATAGATGAACGAATCAGGACGCTTGAACGATTGGCTGAAACTAAATTCCGCCAAGGATTCAAGGAAGGATTTGAAATGGCTAAGGAAATATACGAATGAGCGGCTGTTATCCTTCTTCAACAAAAAAAAATGATATTGAAATATTACTTGAACGTATAGAAAAGCTTGAATCATCAAAGATTTCTCAAGAACTAGACCCTAAAGTTTGGGTATTTGTCAATGAAAGATTGGATAAGTTAGAAGGAATGAATCTTAAAAAAATTACAGAAAACACTCTTATTTTATATAGGTTGTCAGAACTCGAACAGTTGAACCAACAATGCATTGAGGCAAATCCTATAAAAGATATTTATGAACGTTTTAATAAGTTAGATTGTCATATAAATAAACTTCATGACATGGTCAATCTTGAAGATCGGATTACGGCGTTCGATGTATTGAATAGGATTACAGAAATAGAAAATTGGATACATCAATATGAATCAGATGAGATTGAATGTGGAAATGATTCTAAGGATCATGATAAAAATATTCAAATAAGATTATCTGATGAAAAAGACATAAATTGTGTTCCTAGTTTTAAATACTTGGCAAAAGAATTTTCGTTTTTCAATGAAAAGATTAAAAAATTAGAAGAAAATTATCTTGTAAGTTCAGCAGAAAGAATAGGGCATCTAGGCAGAGCATTACATACCTTGTCTGAAGAAAATGAAAAGCTTAGAAAAATTCCGCACAAGTGTCCTATCTGCGAAGGAACCACTTTCTGTAGTGAAGGAATGTGTTGTGTTCCGTGTGATGGGACTGGAGTGGTATGGGGATGATTACTTCGAAACAATTAAAAAAAGAACGCTCTGACTTTTATAAATTGGGGTACGAAACAGGATATAAAAATTTTGCTTTGTATCTTAAAAAAAGAATTGATTCCGAAGAGATAAATGTTTTTTTAAAGGAAATGCAGGACGGTTTTGAGAAATATCCTTTTATGGATTTTTTTAGGGATTTTTATAAGGAGCATTGGGATGCCACTTGTCAAAGGTGCGAAAGCCAAAACAAAGAAAGGGTTCAGTGAGAATGTGAAGCGTGAAATGGACGCAGGAAAGAAACAATCTCAAGCGGTAGCCATTGCATATAGTGAGGCAAGACGATCAAAGGGTAAGAAGAAGAAATAGGGAATTAATTTTAACTTAAGGAGAAACATCATGAGCATTGAATCATTCACCATTAATTTTCCGGGTCAAAACAATAACGTCACGCCGCGTATCGGTCATTTGTATGCACCTAATGATACGTTATCAACTATCGCTGCTGCGGGATATCTTGATAATTACATTAAAAGCCAAGGATTCAGCGTATTGCCAACAGATTTTATTGCCGCTGTTGGGTCAAACGGACATCAATGGTATAAGCCCGTATTTACAGGTACGTCTTGTCAATTGACGGTATTGCCATAACATGACAATGACAGTTAAGAAATTGATAGCAGAACTCGAAAAAATCGAGAACAAGTTTCTTGAAGTAGAAATAATGTCGCCGTCTTATAATCCCTATCCTTTGGATAGGGTCGTTAAGCCAGCACAACAAAAGAAGGTATTTTTGGTTAGTGAAAACTATCTTAATAAAGGAGAAAAGTAACAATGATGTTTAACGAAGCTTTAAAGCATTTGGTTGAAGGCGCTTATATCCAACGCACACCGTGGAAAGCAACAGGTGAATATGTGATTTCCCTGCCGGGCATTCCTTATATCTGGAAAATCATCACCCAGCCTGCACCTAATGCGGGAAACTGGTTGCCAATGATTGCTGATCTTATGGCTGATGATTTTGAAATCATTAGTAAAAGTGATGAGGAAATGATAGACGCTGCATAGTATAATGTTATACGCCTACCTTACCGACGAATAGTTCAGGACTCAGCGGGCTAGATGTAAAACGAGATACTGGAAATGCTGAGCCAATGCCAGTATGTGGTGAAGAAGTCTCGGGTAGAGTGGGCGTGCCTTTTCAGGATGAGAAGGTCAAAAAGTAATACCCCATAGTTTCCACACTAATCAAGGATGATTATAAATGGAACGCGATGAGCACGACGTCAATAAAGAAAACCTATCTCCAGATGAAATTAACGAGATGGAAGAACGACGCATTGCCATGCTTAATGAAGCAGGCATTGATGAAGTTGATGTACTTCAAAAATGTAACCAGCATTTAAATACGTGGAATTCCTATTTTAACGAAAATATTGTCCGTGGTAAGGACGATATGAATTTCGTGTTGCGTGATCAGTGGACGGCGGTTGAGCGTTCGGAATTTACGCGTTTGTTCAAGCCCGCTATGACGTTTAACAAGTTGTATGATTCAACGAAGAAGGTGGTGGGTGAGCAGCGGAAGAATAAACCTGACTTAATTGTGCGATCTCTAACAGGGAAAGCCACTCAAGAACAGATAAACTTGCGTGCAGATCTAGTAAGAACAATATCTTATCAATCACAGAATGACCTGGTTTATCAGACAGCATTTAAGTCAGCCCTCATGATGGGTTTCGGGGCGTTTCAAGTCCTGATTGACTATGAAGCACCGCGTAGTTTCAACAAGATTATAAAATACGACATTATCCCCGATGCGACAAGTTGTTCATGGGATCCGACAGCTTTAAAGCCACATAAAGGCGATGGAAATTATTGTTCACGTCGATTTGTATTTACGCGTGATGAATTCTTTGCGACTTATCCGTATGTGTTAAACCCAGTATCATATATTGATCCGTACATGCTATTGGATTTCCAGTGGACAACACGCGACACCATTATTGTATGCGATGAGTTTGTCAAAGAGTGGTATCCATTGGTAATTAACCACGTCAAAATTGGAAATCAATTTAAGAGTTTGGATAATGATGAGTGGACTGAGGAACAGAAAAGCTATCAGAAAAAACTGGATATCGCGGGTACTGGTGAAGCCCGAGCTATTATTGAAAAAGATCGTCCCATCAAGGTGGGCGAGCGTCAGACACAAGATTACAAAATCATGCATTACCGTCTTATCCGTGATCGAATCATTGATTTTTCGCAATGGCCATCCAGACAACTTCCTATTCCTTTTGTGGACGGTGATAGTTACTACATAGAAGGACGTCAATACACGAAATCCTTCATTCATGAGGCGCGTGATGCCCAAAAACTCCTTAATTATTCCCGTTCTGAGCTTGCCGCCGAACTCAAAAATAGACGTCGTGAGCAGTGGCTGGGCACCCCTGATAACATTATCGGCTATGAACAGGATTGGCGTAACCCTGAATTACAAATGGGTATTCTGCGTGCAAAGCCCGATCCCAAAACCGGACAGATGCCAACCAAAATGCCTGCATGGGAAGTGTCTCAAGGCTTGTTTGTAACGGCACAAGCGACAGGACAAGACATACAGGAAATTCTTGGGTTCTCTGAAAGTGAAGCATTACAAGGCCGTGATATTTCGGGCAAGGCTCGACGAGAACGTAAACTTGAAGGCTCGATGTCATCTTACGTCTTTCAGGACAATCTCAATCAAGCTGTTGAACAAGGTGGCCGTATTGTAAATGATTTGTTGCCCTACATCATTGGTGATGAAGAACGTGAGATGAATATCTCCAAGAAAGACGGAAAGACTGATAGGATTGTGATGAACCAAAAACAGGGTGAAGGTGATAATCAAAAGATCATGAATCAATTGATGCCGGGCGAATTTGATGTTGAGATTGATACGGGCCCTAGTTTCTCTGTTCAAAAAGATATTGCGTTAGAATTCTTACAGCAAACATTACAGGTATTTCCTCAAGCATTTCCTCTCATTGCTGATCTATGGGCTAAAAACCTTGATGTCCAATTCATGCCACAAATGGCTGAACGCTTCCAGACTCTCGTTCCACCGGATATTTTGGCTAAAGAACAAGGAAAGCCCGCACCTCCAAAACAGCCTGATCCTCAACAGATGATGGCTGAAATGGAAATGAAAGAAAAAATGTCTAATATGCAAAACAAAGCGCAAGAGATTCAATTGAAGCAACAAAAACTTGAGCTTGAAAAACAGCAAATGATATTGGATGCGCAGAAAATGCAAGCTGAGCATCAAGTTGATTTATATGATCATGCGCTGGATGTGAAGAAAGCTGAAGTGGTTCATGGAATGGATCATAGACGCCATGAAGATGAGTTTACTCACAAAATCGCATCTATTTTATCTGTATTACATAATTCGGAACAACAGAGAAGTCATGAAAAAGAGATGAATAGAAATAAAGCCTCTACTCAGTAAAGGCTTTATTTTCTCGCCAATTTATTATTGATTTTTTAAAGTGATCCAAATTGTGCAATACTTCCGCTTCTAATACTATCGTATTGCTTGGATCATTTTGTTCACCATTTTCGGTAGTTAAGATAATACGATAACCATCGTATTGAGCATAAACAGAATCACCTAAATATATTCGTTTATTTATCATAATTAAAGCCAATGCATAGCGTGTGACATTATGCCAAATAGACCGGCAAAGCCGCCTATCGTAAAACTTAACAACCACATAAATCTTGAATCTATTTTGCTATTCAGCCGATCAAGTTTATTTTCTACTCGATCAAACCGAATATCAAGCTTTTCAAATCTTTCATCTATCTTATCAAACCGTTTTTCTATTCTAAGTAATGCCTCATTAATATGCCCTATTGACTGTTCAAGTAACGCTATCCTCGTATCTTCTGTCATATTTTCACCTATTTTATGTGTTTTCATTTATTGATCATCCCTTAAGTAAATACCCATTTTATCGTCTAATTATAGCAGTAGGGTATACCTGTGTACCTATTTTATTCTCAAAACAAGCGTAAAATTTAACTATCGATGACAGGAGTTGTCGGGCGACTAGGACGCCTAAAACCTATGGGCAATGAATGCCGAAGTGGAGAAGAATATGGATGTTCGCGCAGAGTCGAATCAAGGCCAGGATGGTCTTGCTGATCAAGTGATGGATAGTGTTGGGGTCGAAGAATCAGAACCTAATGTGGAAGCATCGGGTGGTGAGGAAGGCGACAATGCAGAGGGAACACACTCGAAAGAGAGCTTAGCCGTCCAAAAACGGTTGAAATCTCAAAAGAGGTCTCATGAACGTGAAGTTCGTGAGTTGCACGCCAGAATTGGCGACTTGGAGTCTAGGATGACTCAACCCAATTATCAACCACAAGAACAGCCGACAAATCCCTATCAAGCCCCGCAAGGCGGCGGGATAGATGAGCATATCCACAAGGCAGTGAGCTATGCACTCCAGCATAAGGAAATGGAGGAGCGTAAAGCGCATGAAGCGCAGAGTCAGGCGCATGTTCAAAGACAGTATCAGGAGTTTCAAAAGCACCTTGATAATGTCGGCGACAAGTACGATGACTTTCATGATGTAGTATTTGGTCGTGATACACCTTATACCCCATCAATGCGTGATTATGCGGTCACACTACCGCGTTCTGGTACAGGAAGTGCCGGAGAAGTGCTCTATAAGCTTGGTAAGAATCCTGAAGAATTAAGCCGTATTTCCAAACTCCACCCATTAGACCAAGCAAGTGAGATGTCAAGACTGTCTCATGCTTTGATTAGTGGTGGCGAAAAATCAGCATCTGCCCCCAATCGTCCTCTTGGACAAATCAAAAGTAATCCAGTCACCAACTCACATGTGGTCACAGATAAGACACCTGTCGGTAGTATCCGGCAGCGCATGAAGTCGGGTAGCTGGAAATAGCTTTTAGGATTATTAGCTTGTCCAGCCGCCTCTTACCAATGGAATGGAGAGTCGGGCAATGCCTAATCAATTTATTAATACGCAGTTAGTTTCAAACACAGCTCTCGCGATGTTCGCGAATAACGCACCTTTCGTTATGACTGGATCTAGGATCTATCAAGATGATTTCCAAAACTCAGGCTATAAGATTGGGGACACACTTCAGGTTAGACGGCAGAATAATTTTATTGTCGGTGATGGCTCAACGGCTGTCCCTCAAGATATTATCGAAACAGTTGAGACTATCACTGTAGCCCATCAATACCATGCCTTGATTGCCTACACCGTACAAGATTTGTCTTTACGTATCGAAGATTTCAGCCGCATGTTTATTCAGCCTGCGATCCAAAATATCATTTCCCAAATGGAAAGTGATATTTGTTCTGCTGCTGAACTGGAACTTTATTTCTTCACAGGTACGGCTGGAACCCCAATCAATTCTTTCCAAACGGTTGATTTGGCCGGTGCGAAGTTGCTTGAGCAGGGTGTTAACATTTCATCCGATGCTTATCTAGCTATGACCGTCCGTGATGGATCGAGCTTGAAATCCGCTCTTTTGAATAACTTCACTCCAGTATTTAACGAAGATATTGTCAGACAATCAGCGATTGGACACTTGTCCTATTTTGACATATTTCAATCTCAAAATATTGTGAGACATGTAGCAGGTGCAGGCCCCACCTTACATTCAGGCGATACCTTGACGGTAAATGGCGCGGTTTCATCAGGCAATACCATTATATTAGCTGGCGCAACAGTGAGTGTTACTAACTATTTCTTACCCGGTGATTTGATTTCTATTGCTGGTGTATCAAGTGTTAACCCACTGTCTCGCACATCGACTGGCCAGAACATGCAGTTTGTGATTACTGCTCCTGCCAGCTCAGATGGTGCAGGCGCTATTACCATTCAGGTGAATCCAACCATCATTAGCAGCACATCAAGCCCATTGCAAAATGTCAGCAATGCGGTTCCAACCGGTGCAGTTGTTACAATGGTGCCAAGCTATAACGTGAACGTTGCCTATCCTGCACGTGGACTTGATATTGTCTGCCCACCTTTATATAAACTGCAAGTGCCTTATTCCAGCGTTGCAATCGATCCTGAAACCGGATTGTCATTGGCTGTCACGCAAACTGGCGATATCTTAGGTTACCAAAACTTAATGCGTATCGACATTCTGTGTGGTTTCAAATGGCACCCACAATACGCTGTTAAATTATTGTCATAAGGAGTACGCCCGTGTCATTGAATTGCATTTATCACAAGACCCAACCTTTCAGGGTTGTCGAAGATGACATTGCAGACGAGTTAGTTGCCGCGGGCGAATGGTTTAGACATCCCAATGATATACACAAACAAAAGGAATTGACTCATGAAGAACCGATACGACGGAAACCCCGGAAAGGAAGCAAGCATAGCGAACGTTCGTCAGAGCCGGATGGAAGCGATGCACAATGCGACGAACCAATTCGTTAAGAAAGTTCAAAGTGCGCAAGCCGCTCATGCAGGACGCGCGCCGAACCTGAAAGGCGAATCCATGGAATTCAACGCTTACATGTGCAACAACGGCGAACATGCGCAAGAACTTGCGAAAGACATTACAGCGGGCTTGGATAAGGTTGCATTCCCCGTTAAGTAATTAAAAGTTTCACCCACCTCGAATTCCATGTAAAATCACATGAAACACAGAGGTGAGTGAAATGAGAAAAGAGACGTGTAAGTGTGGAAAAATAAAAGAACGACGAAGCGCGGGAAACTGTAATGCTTGTCATTCTGCATATACGCGTAAATGGAAAAAAGATCATCCACTTACGGAAGAACAGAAAAAAAGAAATAAAGAGAAAGCTACATTAAGACGTGAAAAGCGTCTTTCAGAAACAAGAGAAAGAAGACCTAGATTGGGTGCATTGCCAAGAATTTTAAGACCATTATGTTCATGGTGTGATGCAGTAATTGAAAATTTTAAGAAGAAAAATTTTTGTAAAAAATGTGCTGCAAAATATAACCGGGAATGGAGAAAGAAAAATCCTAGAACCGAAGCGGATAAGCATAAGGACAATGTAAGAGTTAAAACTAGATATAGAATTTTACGAGGAATGTTAATAAAACAACCTTGTGAAAAATGTGGAGAAACAAAAGTTGAAGCGCATCACGATGATTATAACCAACCTTTTGATATAAGGTGGTTATGCGTGAAGCATCATAGAGAGCATCACATATTGGAAAGGAAGTCCAATGGCGCAAATAGTAAGGACAACAAATGACGTCATAGTTAACTCACTATTCCTGTTGGGTGAATTAGGTACAGCAGAAACACCCGACGCTTTCATGCTTAAGACAGGGCTTGAGTTAATTAACGAACTATTAGATAAATTTTCATCTGACAGTATCTATATTCCGTTTCTAACAACGCTCGATCATACCTTCATTGTTGGAAAAGATACGTACTCTATTTCAGATATGATTTTAGGTACAGATATCACAGCTGACCGCGTAGTTGATTTGACCTATGCAAATTATACGGTGCCGGGCACAGGTATCAATCAGCAATCGAATCCCATTTCATTTAATTTTACTGCTGATACGGTAACCAATACCATTACATTGGGTAATACCGCAGCGTTTCCAACGGGCACACCGGTTGTCATAACCACATTTGGCACTATTCCATTACCACTGATTGCGGGCGTTACCTATTACACGATTTTTGTGAATGGAACACAGTTAAAATTAGCTGCAACCGAACAAAATGCATTGACGGGCATTCCCATTGTCCTCACAACAAATGGTGTTCCTGTAAACGTCATTACGACTTATCAAGGAAATCTTAATGCCAGCATGACGGCCTTAATTTATCCATTACGCATTATAAACAAACAACAATATTGGGGTGTAGTTCGACAAAATAACCTCATGGCACGTCCCGGATTCATCTTTTTGAATAAACAGGCTCAAGAGAGTTTTGTCACGGTTTATCCCGTACCAGACCAACCTTACCCCTTTAAGTTGCAAGTGAAAGCCATGATTAATTCATTGGATGCGCAGGACACATTGGGCGAGCTTCCACCCAATTATTATGGATTCATGAAGTATGCGTTAGCCCGAAAATTTCTTGCCTATTATCCATCAGGTAATTGGCCTCAACAAAATGAGGATGAATATCAAGATTATTACATGACTTTTAAAAACTCGAATGAAACAGATTTAACGATACGACCGTCTGTCACCTTGACGGCACCCGAACCGTTCTACTGGCCAAATATTTTGAGCTACTAATGACGCAGACGACTGACTATGAAATCGTTGGAAGTTACAACAACCAGAGAATAAGCAGTATTGACGCTGAACGCTCTGTGAATATGTTCGAGTATATTGATGCCCTTGGAAAAAAACCTAAATCACTTATTAATACATCGGGGCTTGCAAATACAAATCTTGATTTCGGAGCAGCAACAGGTGGTGCTCGTGGGCAATTTGTTTTTAAACAACCCTCTAATGGTGATGTGAACGAATATATTATTTTTGGTAATTCAGTGTTTCGTATTAGTTCGGCTGGAGCCGTTTCTATTTTAGGCACCCTTGTCAGCACAACAGGCTATGTTGGAATTGATGCAAATGCTTTTCAGATAATTTTTGTAGACGGGCAAAAAGGTTATATATGGGATACAACTTCATCAACATTCACGATGATTACCGATCCCGCGTTTCCGGCAAAACCCATTGATGTTTGTTATCTTGATGGATTTTTTGTTGTAGCACATGGGGATACTAAAAACTTTCAGTTATCGATGTTTGATCAGGGATTGGTTTGGGGTCCTGATAATACTGGAACACCTAGCACATTTACAATGGCCGCTGGAAGTTCCAATGTTGTTATTACATTTGCAGCGGGATTTAGTATTGCAAATTATCAGGTGGGAACACCCATTGTATTTACAGGCGGCGGATTACCGGCAGAACTTGTCGCTGGTACGACATATTATGTTCGATCTATTGTTAATCCTACAACCATTACTGTTTCAGCAACAAATGGCGGCGGTCCCATCATATCGGTTGCAGGTGGTGCTGGAAACATTACCAATAATGGACAATTACAACAAGGTTCTATTACCTCACACCCCGGAACGATTGTTGCGTGTCGCACGCTGCATAGAAGGTTATTTTTATTTTCGCAGAATTTCACGGAAGTTTGGGAAAACCAAGGTATCGGCACGAATCTTCCATTCAGAAGAAACAATTCTTTATTAATAGAATTGGGAACGCCTGCGATCGGAAGTGTTTCAACAGGATTTGATCGATTATTTTTCTTGTCTCAAGACAAAGACGGATTAGGTTCAGTCATTATGGTAGGTGGAACAGACCCAATTCCCGTGAGCAATCGTGCGCTTGATTTTCAATTAGCGCAATATGCAGCGGTCGGCCATGTCGCTGATTGCCGCGCATTCTTGATTAAAGAGAATGGACTCATTTTTTATCGAATGAATTTTACTCTGGCCAATCACACCTATATTTATAATGTGACTTTAAGCAATCCGATGCAGGAAGAAACGAAATATTGGCATGAAGAAGAAGTATTAAATAGTGACCGCCATCCCGCGCAAACCCATGCTTATTTTAATGGTATTAATTATGTAGGTGATTATCTTAATCCGATCCTTTATAGAGTTGATCCCGCTGTATATACCAATAATGGTGAAGCTATACGACGCATGAGAATAACCAAAGCCTTTGTGCCGCCGGGATATCAGAGAATACGCATTGATCGATTACAGGTTGATTTGCTTCAGGGAAATATTGCAAATCTGATGCCTATTTTTGAGGAACTTGATTTAGTTACTGAAGATAGTTTTATTTTAGAAACAGAATCAGGATTGGATATTTTATTAGAGCAGGAATTAGTAATTTATAACCCTGATCAATTATTCGTATATTTATCTATTTCAAAAGATGGTGGTCAAACTTATGGATATTCTATTGGTTCGCCAATGGGCTTAATTGGCCAAAGAACTTTTAGAACGTTGTGGAGAAAATTAGGTACGACTAAACGTGGACAGGCGTTTGTGATAAAGATTGAATTTTTTGATCCGGTGCCTTTTGTAATTATGGGCGCATCGTGGGCGATGGAAGTGTTACCAGAATAGAAAGATCCGGATTTCAGGATTTCAGAATCCGAAGTGAAAATGTTTCCGGAATTCGTGAATGCCTGAATGCTTGGCGAGTGCCGGACAAAATGAGATTAAAAGGATAAAAAATGGCAACCGATTTTGATCAGTTTCCACTCTACGACCCGGTTGTAAAACCGGCAGATAGAAAACTGTCTGACATTTGGGTCGGATCAATGTCAACTTTTTACATGAACCTGATCGGGTATTTAACGGCAGGTGGCATATTAATGCCGCAGGTTACAACGGCACAAAGAGATGCTTTACAAAACGTACAAAATGGACAAATGATATATAATACTACGTTAGGAACTGCCCAATACTTCAAAGCAGGGGTTTGGACGTCTTTCTAACACTATACAAGGATGTGTAGTCATGATGAGTGGACAAGGTGGATTTGGCGGTGGCCAGGGAATGATGGGCGGCATGCAGGGTGGCGGCGGATTTTCAAGCGGTCTGGCAGGACTTCTAGGCGGTATGTTTGGAAATTCTGGCGCACCTTATGAAGACGCCATGAAACAATATCAGGAATGGGCTAACAAGGCTCAAGGCGTACAAAATCCCTTTCTCAATGCTGGAACCGGTGCGATAGGTAATTATCAGCATTGGCTTCAAGGTATGCAAGATCCGACCAAATTCATGAACAACATGATGGGTCAATATCAAGAATCCCCATGGGCTAAATTCCAACAACAACAAGGCATGCGTGCTGCAAATAACGTAGGTTCAGCTTCTGGCATGACCGGCTCGACACCTTTAATGCAGCAAGCACAGCAAAATGCTCAAAATATTTCGTCTGGTGATATGAATAACTGGTTACAGAATGTATTGGGTGTTAATACGCAATATGGTCAAGGCCAACAGAACTTAATGGGAATGGGACAGAACGCAGCTAACGCACTCATGGGAATGTATCAAAACATGGGTCAGCAGATGGGTGATGCGGCTTATGGACAACGCGCTGGTCAAAATCAGGATTTCTGGAACATGATTAGCGGCGGCGCTAAAATGTTTGGATTCTAGGAGAGGAATTGTTATGGCATTACCATTACCAAAGGTTGTTGCTGATGTAGAAGCTGGCGGCCCTCTAGCTACTTCCATGAGAGGCTTGAATGCGCTTACACAAAGCAATGTTGAGGCAAAATATGCGCCTTTGACAGTACCGGCTAAAGCAATGTCTGAACTGGCATACTCCAGTTTTGTACAGCCTCAATATTTGGCAAAATTAATGGGTAATGAAAATTTTGTTGCCAATATGACGCCTCAACAACGTGAACAGGCTAAAAATATGATATATGGCGCTGGAACAGGTCAGGTCAGCGGTAATTCCATGTTAAATATTCCTTCCATTATGGATCAGATAAATCAATCGCCATTACAGAAAGCAGTTAATGCCGTAAAAGGCGCTTTTGGTTTTGGCCAGTCTTCTTCAGGATCGACTCCTGTTAATGCCATGTTGCAAAATCAGCCTGCACAACAACCGATTGCGGCAACGGGTGGTGCACAAGGAAATGCCGATTCTAGTTCTTATGATAAGAATGGAAATAACGTCAAAGGAACTCCACAAGATGTTGATGCGGCAGTTACTCGATCGACTCCTCAACAAGCTGGAACGACTACAAATACAAGTGCGCCTAATCCAGATCAATATGCGGAAAATGCAGCTCATTACCGAGGTATTATCAAGGCAGGTGAAGAACTGGGAACAGCTAGAGGGAAAACAATTGCTGATCTTGGAGAACAACAGCTTACTTTAAGTAATTCGGGGGTCAGTCTTGATCGTCTAACAAAGATAATTCAAAATCCTGAATTTCAAAATATGCGCAACCAGATTCCATTTTTTCAGGATAAGCAATTAGGTGTGTTATCGAAAATAGGAAATAAATCCCAACAGGATTTAATAGGTGATTTCATTTCTACAGCGCAAGCATTTAAAATTTCTACTATTAATTCATTCAAAGGTAAGACGCTGGAGAAAGAATTTAATTTAGCAGATAAAATTAAAATCGATGAAAATGACACGATGGGTGTTGCTCAAGGAAAGCTAAGAGCGCTAACCACATTAAAAGATATAGCCCAAGCAAAAAATGATATGATCATTGATCTTATGACGAATAAAAATATGAATCAAGGTGATGCTGTACGGATAACAAATAAATTAGTTAAAACAAATGACATTGAAAAACAGGTCAATAATATTTTAAACCCTCCTGTTACCATCATGTATAAAAATAATCAGAAATATCATATTCCGAATGAGAAGGTAGATGCAGCTAAAAAAGCAGGGTATTCGAATGGCCGATGAATTTGAGCAATATAAAGTATCCGAACCTTCGGCAGATTCTTCTCAGGATGAATTTGAACAATATAGGGTTCAAGAGGAACCGAAAGAAAGTTTTGGAATGTCGGCAGCATTGGCACTTCCTAGGATTGCTACTGATTTAGGATCGAAAGCTTATAATGCAGTACAATCTATTCCTAGTTATTTTGAAAAAGCCAAAACAGAAGCGCCGGGATTTTTAATTCCGGGTGGAGAAGCCAGCCGTCATCCATTTCATTCAATGGGACAAGGAATAGCAGGAGCTAATGAAGCCATTAATTCTTTAGCACAGCTTCCATTGAATGTATCAAGATATGGATCTGATCGTTTACATTTGATTCCACAGGCGATCACAAACGCGATTCAAAAAATGACACCTGAAGATACGACAGAAGCAATTAATCAGCTGTTTGGTCAACCTAAATACGCAGGTGAAGCGATGCTTCGCGGTATGGCAAGAAATGCGTTGCCTTTGACTGGAGCGTCAAGATTAATGCAAGCGGCTCCGCACTTAACGCAACGTGGGGCTTCTCGCGCTTTAAGAGATGCTCGACAAACAGCGGCTACAAGAAACATAGGCGCTCTTAATGTTGATCCTGATTTAATTGAAGATACACGGCAATTCTTACCCAATACCTTGCCTAATCGTAATGCTTTAGATGCGGCGCAGTATGGGGATTACAATTCATTATTTAAGTTGCAATCAGATGTTGGTAAGAGTGCTGGTGATTATGCAAAATCAAAATTTTCTGCCGCTGAGAGAGCGCATGGAAAAGCAGGACTTGCTGCAAGAAATAGATTATTAGATGCTATCCATGAGAATCTACAGATACAAGGACATGGTGATATTTCGGATTTATTAAGACAAGGACAGAAAGATTATAGTAGGTATATGAAATTCAAGCCATATAGAAATACCTTGCTTTTGGGGAGTGCTGGGTTAGCTTTACCCGTTAATCATATTGCGAACTTTTTGAAAAAATTTGTATCAGATAATATCCAATAGCAAAAAATAAGTAGCCATATAAAAATAAGATAAGCATTAATCACCTCGTTTGGTTTATTAATGCATTATAAAGGATAAATGGAATAAAAAACAAGCACTATTTTTATCCAATAAAATCAGTGTTTAATGGTGTTTAGAATAGTAAAATAGAAACTCATATCACAAGGAAGTGATAAAATGGCACTTACATTTCAATTGGGCGCTAATCCCAAATGGTATATAGCTGATTTGGTTGGCCGTCCATTAGGCGGCGGCTATCTTGCAACTTTTAGCAGTTTAAATCATTCCATATTAAATCCTGTTTTCACAGATGCTACTGGTTTGACCACATGGCCTTATGTCACGATTCCAAATGAAGGTGGAAAATTAGGTGTTTTATTTGATGAAAATGGATCGCAAGGGCCATTCTATTTTCAATTAAATGATGCGGTTCCAGATCAACTTTATTATCTTGAAGTGTATGATTCAGATGGCGTTCTGCAATGGACAATTGATGATTACTCACCGCAATCAGGTGGTGGCGGCACGATCATCACAACGGCTGTTAACATCACTAATCTTGTTACCAACAATATCATGCTACGCAATAATATTTTTGAAATTCCGGTAGCGACATCAACATTCCTAAAAATAGCACCGGGTGCGCATTCTGGATTAGCGCTAACCGCATCTAATGCGGGTCCCGACATTGTATTTCTTAAAACAAATACGACTGCGACAGATACATTGGCTTTTGCTAGATTTGCGCAAGGTGAAAAGTTTCCTAATGGTGAACCAACTCCTATTGAATATTTACGTTATGTTTGTTCAATTGCAGGAGCCGCTGAAATCAAAAAATGTGTACAGTTTCCTATAACGCATGGTGTCCAAAACATCCAAGATCAAGCGGTGACTGTCAGTATTTTTGCACGATGCACAGCTGGTAATACATCTCTTACCTTGAATTGGTTTCAGTTCTTTGGTGATGGGCCATCTGCTACTGCATCAGTACCCATAGCCATTCAAGTCCTTACATTAACTAGTGCATGGCAGAAATTTGTTATTGTGCCACCCGGCGCCAATGTTCCGGATACGACAGGAAAAGTGGTAGGGGAATGTGGAAATGATGGATTATTTTTACAAGTTCAATATCCACTAGATGCAGCAACCACAATAGATTTCACAATGCCATCTGCTTATATAGGAAGTATTTCGCCGGGAATTAATTTCTTACCCAATGATGCCATTGAATCGGTGATGTATAACCCGCGAACCGGTTATGTGACTCAAGGTTATGATAATGAAGCGATGGGCGGATGGGTCACGATGAACGACGGGACTCTTGGAAATGCTACGTCAGGCGCTACTGCTCGTGCCAATATCGATGCATTCCCTCTTTATAGCATGATCTACACAAATGTTTCCCGTACATGGGCACCCTTGTCAGGTGTTGATTTAGGAACCGCCGTTGCTAACTTTGTTGCAGGTAACCGATTAACACTGACTCGTGTATTGGGTCGTGTATTAGGAACACGTGGATTTGGTGCTGGATTAACAGGCCGCGTGATGGGTGAATTTTTAGGTGCTGAAGTTCATACATTAAGTATAACTGAAATGCCAGCTCATACACATCCACCCGCTGCGGGTACTACTGCTTTTCGTATGGAAGGGGCGGGTGGAATTAATCAGGCCGCCGGTACGCTTGAGACAGTTGCAGGCGCCACAGGTGTAACTGGTGGTGGTGCGGCTCATAACATTATGCAACCTTCCTCATTTTTAGCCACATTCATTAAGTTATAAGGAGATAACAGAATGGCTTTTTTACAACAACAGGAAATACCACCCTTGGATGGCGGTAATTTCACCGGATCAACGCGTACGATGTCTGGAGTGGCGAGAACATTAATTCCAACAAATGACACGCAATATGGTGAAAAAATGCGTTGGATATATGTCGGCGTTACAGGAAATGTCTCATACGTTGCATGGGACGGTACAACACAGGTTCTGGTCGGGCTTGCCGCGGGCGTCTTTCATCCAATTTACTCTTTGCAGATTAATTCGGCTGGAACAACGGCGACAAGTATTGTGGTCGGAAGTTAAAAACTTAAGCTTAAGTTTTTTCAATGGAATGATTAATTTTAAAAAGGAGCTTCACAATGGCTTTTCAACAATACAATATTTCACCTTGGTTAACACCTGTACGTTTGGCTTCAACAAGCAATCAGACAGGAACCTATTTTAATGGTCCTTTAAATAACGGAGTTGGAGCTACATTTACTTATGCAACCGGTGCATTAACCATCGATAGCGTAACAGTAGAAGTGGGTGATCGCGTTATCTTAACGGAACAAACAGCCGCTAATGAAAATGGTATTTATGTTTGCACGACAGCAGGTGCTACAGGCGTCGCCGCTGTATTACAACGTTCGGCTGATCAGCAATGCATTGAACAATTGCATACTGGTTTCTACGTCACAGTGGCTGCTGGTTCCGTCAATGCTGGCGGTGCATTTGTCTTGATTGAACCAAAACCTGCGCGTCTTGGTATTGATGACCTTTTTTGGGAATCACAAGTGGCTGTTGGATCGGTCGTATTTAGCGGTCCCGCATCAACTGCGAATGCTTTGGTTGTATTCTCTGATACGTCAGGCAATATAAAAGCAGCTAGCACAGGTGTTACGTTAGGTCAAGCATTAACTATTACCGGTGCATTGGTTGCATCAGGCGCTATTACCTCTACCGCGGGTGATATTACCTCTGGATCAAGCGGTGATGCTGGAACATTTATTTCGTTCCCAGCAACCGCGGCTAACGGTACGTTTATTTTCTCAGCATTGAATGCAGGTGGCGCGTTTAACACGACACTTCGTAATTCCGTTATGGGTCAATCAAGCGTCATTAGCTTACCTGATCCGGGTGCGGCGACTGCTAATGTGTTGTTAGATGCAGGTGCGGCAAATATTCTTGCCATGCAAGAATTTGTTGGAATCAATAACGTTCTGACATTTGGAACTGGCACATGGACGACAACTCGTATTGCGCAAGGCAATTACGTATCACGTCATACGGCAGGTGATGAAACATCTACTATTGCAATTGATATTACACCGGCCATTCGTGTAGCTGCATCAAAAGGCTGGAGACTCGATAGTTTTGACTACATGTATTCTATCGGAACTCTTGCAATGGATGCGCACTCTGTTGTGTTGGATAGAATTGCTTACGCAAATAACGTCGCTGTCTCTGTCACTTCTGTTCCATTGACTGGCTCTTTATCTACAGCAACACAAGCCAATCCATATTTGACAAACGTCACTGTTACAACGCCAGCATTTGATGTAACAGCTGATAGCAAATATGTCATGGAAATTACAGCTAATAATGCTGCAACAACTGCGTTTGATTTTTACGGCGTCATGCTGCGTTTCTCTCAAACGATTGGTTAATGTTTTGGGGCGTTAATCGCGCCCCTTTATTTTGAGGTGCATATGGCTCCATGGACTGGCGGCTTTATACCTATAATTTTTTATTCAAGCATTGGTGGCGCTGTGCTTAATGACAATCAATTATTGACAGAAAATGATTTGGATATTTTGACAGAGAATTCAGAAACGATTCTGATTGAATCAGCATAAGGTGATTTATATATGATACCAAGTTTTTCTTTTTTTAATATAATATATGGTTGTAGTGTGAACCTGAAACATTTCTGCAATAGTATTAACAGTGATGTGTTTTATGTTTAACAATTTTCTTATCTCAAGAACATTTTCTTTTGTTAATTTACTGTTAGGCAACATTTTCATTGGAAGTCCTTCTAAATTATTTTTAGCGGTTCTTCCTTTTTTGTCTCGATCATTGGAATTTTCTTTTGGGGTTCCCAGAAATAAATGTTCCGGATTAACGCATGAAGGATTATCGCATTTATGACAAACCAAATAGCCTTCAGGAATCTCGCCGAAAAACATTTTATAAGAGTAACGATGCGCTTTCATTCTTTTTTCGCCGGTTGGTTTTATTCTTCCATAGCCATTTTTATCTTTTTGGCCAAGCCAGTTAATGCAGCCATTTTTATCAGGCGCAGAAGAATAATAAGCAAATCTTTCTTGGGTGGATCTATTAAAGGATATCTTTTTCATTAAAGTATTATATTGCCAATGGACGGCAATATCAACATAAGGGAGTATATTTTATGGCAGGGATCAAAATTTCAGCATTACCGGCGGTCGCAAGTGCATTAATCACGGATTATTTGCCCGTTGTTCAAGCAGGCGTTACAAGTCGAGAAACACTTCTACAAATTCGTACGCTATTCGGATTTGATTCAGGTACTGGATTATTGTCGATGGCTAGTGGTGGCACGAATGCCAACTTAACAGCCGCGCTTGGTGCTGTCCCCTATTCGACAGCGACTGCTTTTGCACTTTTAGCACCGGGTACGTTAGGACAGTTATTTAGATCAGGTGGAGCGGGTGCGCCTACTTGGACAACTTCTACTTTCCCAGCAACGGCTGGTACATCAGGAAATGTTTTAGTATCAGATGGCACCAATTGGAGTTCATCAGCTATTACAAGTATTACCGCATTGGGTGCACAGTCTCAAGCACTTAATATGAATAGTCATTTAATTAACAATGTGACTGATCCGGTAAGCGCACAAGATGCAGCAACTAAAAATTATGTCGATCAAACTGCCTTAAATGGAACAAATGTTTATGCAGCCTCTGCGGCAAGTTTAGGTACTGTTACACAATCAGGTGCAGGCGTAGGTGCTACCCTTACAAATGCTGGTGTGCAAGCCACGTTTGCGTTGGACGGCGTAAATCCTCCTGTGGGAAGCAATGTCTTAATTAAAAATACAGCCGTTGGTATGACTTCAGCAAATGAGGGAATCTATACTGTTACCTCAGTTGGGTCAGGGGCTACAAACTGGATTTTAACTCGCGCCACAACCTATGATACGCCGACTGAAATCAATCTCACTGGATTGATCATAGTTCAAAATGGATCAACTCTTGCGGGTACTGCATGGTATAACGCATCAACTATTGTGACCGTTGATACGACAGCATTTAGTTATTCTCAATTTGGAAATATTATATTTCCTATTACTTTGGCACAAGGTGGAACGGGTGCCGCTCTTACTGCATCGAATGGCGGTATTTTCTATTCTAACGCAACCGCAGGGGCTATTTTGGCCGGTACTGCAACCGCAGGACTTGCTTTGTTATCAGGTGCGTCTACAACGCCTTCATGGTCAACCAACAAACCTATTACAAAAGTTGTAAGACAAGTATTTAGTGTTAATGGCACCTACACGCCAACAACAGGTATGACATTTTGTGATATTGAAGTCGTGGGTGGCGGTGGCGGTGGCGGTGGTGCTCAAACATCAGGTGCGGCTAATGCTGCAACGGGTGGCGCGGGCGGCGGTGCTGGATATGCAAAAAAAGTATTTACTGCGGCAACTATAGGTGCCTCACAAGCTGTTACCATAGGAGCGGGTGGCGCGGGTGGTGCAGCCGGTTTAAATTCAGGCTCTACAGGCGGAACGAGTTCTGTTGGTGCATTAATATCAGCAACCGGTGGGGTGCTTGGCGTGGGCGGCTCTGCGGGTACTACTAGTGCAGTTCCAGGAGGCGCCCCGGGAATAGGTATTGGTGGTGACTTTGTAACCGCGGGCACACCCGGTGGAGCATCATTTAATAGTGCATTACTTGTCTTGGGTGGAAATGGTGGCTCAACATTCTTCGGCGGTGGTGGCTTGGGATTAGCTGGTGCCGCTGGTGCGGGCGCTGCTGCTAATTCATATGGCGGCGGTGGAAGTGGCGGTATAACTGCTAATTCTGCACAACAAGCTGGCGGAGCTGGGGGGATAGGAATTGTCATCATAACTGAATATGTCAGTGTATAAAATTGTCTTAAAAAAGGGGTTAAATGCCCCTTTTTTATTGTCACTTCATTGATAATAATCTATTATTTATTCTCAATTTCAACTTTTAACAAGGAACTGTTATGGAAGAAGTGACACGATTGACTGAAGAAAAATCCGCATTACAATCTCAAGTTAACGCTTTAAAATCTGAATCTGAAAGTTTAAAAAATATCATTGAGCAATCACATGCTGAAAAAGTCGCGCTAGATCAAACATTGACTGAAGTGCTTAGAGCTAATATCGCATTGAAAGCAGGGTGCTCATTATTAGAGAAAAAACAAAATAGATTGGCTGGGGAATCTACCGAATTAAACAAAGTCAT
>Ga0207428_10000761_pt1 | contig 36712 bp, 36 predicted proteins | sample RhiMethybrSRZTD1_FD_187600 | JGI IMG/M metagenome (GOLD analysis project Ga0207428, IMG submission 187600) | Populus rhizosphere microbial communities from Tennessee, USA - Rhizosphere MetaG P. TD hybrid SRZTD1 (SPAdes) (version 3) | ecosystem: Host-associated > Plants > Roots > Rhizosphere >...
CCAGAAACGCACCTCTGGAGGTAGCTCTCTTAGATACTCGGGCTACACTTCCATCCACAATGTCAAAGAAGCCCGAAATCAGAAGCATGATACTTGCAATTATCTGTGAAGGAAACACTATACCCTGTTCACTTAAAAAATTTGAAAGACCAAAGAAAATGCTTGATAATATGGCGAATGCAAATGCAATCATACTCCAAAACGTTGGTGATAAACCAAGTGAACCGAAATTATTTCCTATTAGCGTTGTAATGGGAACTAATTTTTCTCTAAGCCTGTTAAGCAAGTATTAACCTAATATTTATGCACCTGGCAAATATTCTTTGTTATACAGATTGTGTACGAATATTAAATCAAAATATACGACTTGAACCAGCTCTGAATCAAAAATCTAAATTATCTTCGAACAATAGAAAATGTCGAAACTAAGAAAGGATCTTGTGCCTTTGATTATGCTACATTTCTTCTGAATTACAGTCGACAGTCTTTTCTATCGGTAGTTTTGACGATTTAGGCTCCTGTAGATTTTCTATCAATTTCCAGTTATTTGCTAGTTTAACTGCATCAATCTCACATTTGGTAATAGCTTTATTTTGATAATTGACAATTGGATTCATTAGATCATGAAAGTTTGAATGTGCTAGTCCTAGCGCATGTCCTATTTCATGTTTCAATACAAGACTCAGAGTATCTTCATTTATCTTTTCTTCATTAAAATTTACAGAAATACGTATTTTGACGCTTTTTATGAAGCCTTCTTCATCCAGAAGGCTGGTAGTTTGACCGACAGTTTCTTTACGTTTATGTTCAAAAATGATTAGAATATCTGCATTGGATGCATCCTTAACCTCCATGAATTTCACATTCTTCAGCTTGGAGTTCCATTCCTCAAAAGAATCTCTTACCAAGGCATCTTTCTGGTTATTATTATTGCTGGTATGAAATGTCAGTACACCATCATTTAGTCTATCACCCCAAGTACAGCATATCTGTAAGATATTCTGACCATTTTCTTGAGTCAAGTTATTGAATTCAGAAAATGATTCTGGGTATGTCAAAATTGCCACTACGATCATTAGATCTAGCATGATTTTGAAATTACCCATATTTTTCAATTATATCAAGTAGTATTATTCTACATTCTGTGTATATTATAATACTTGATGAATTACAATTAAAGCCAAGGCATTATCATTGTGCGATGTGTGAGGACTTTTATCTAGACTAGTGTACTATCAAAGTGGACAATCCAATTGTAAGTGCCATGTAATTAATGCTAGGCATAATTTCCCTTGATTGATGATCTTGCACCACATGCCTCGCATACAAGAAAGCCTAGTTTTTTGATTTTTTCTGTTCTTGTATCTGGACTTTGACAGACAGGACATATGACATAGTCCCTTACGTACCTTTCCATTAGGGCTCCAAAAGATGACGGTTCCTTGCGTCCTAGAAAAATAACCCTTTCACCGGTAATATAGCCTGCAGATGCAAGCTCTTTATTCAAATAAAGTAATAGCTTTTCAGGTTCCCTCCTTAAGGCCTTAGGAAATTCCATGAAATTTCTAAAAATTGTTCGCTGACCTACCCAGATAATTTGAGGCGTAGGAATCTCCAGTCTTGCTGAATCCTTCTTTGAAGCATTAGCCAAATCTCCCTGAATTCTACTTAGGAGGCTTTCATACGATTTATCTACCTTATGCATATACCATTGCATACAATTAAGGCTTTAATGTTCTTTGTCATGAAAGAAATTACATGCTGAATTAACTTGTTAACATAGACCAAAAAATCAATTAGTTATCAATAAGAAAAAGTAACAATTCTAATTAGAAGAATATCTGTGCTGCCATGTTATCATGACATATCCATTATTTGGCCCATTCTTTAAGCCAATATAAGAAAGGTATAATTGGATCATCATAAGGTAATTTAGTAGAATCCTTAACGTTAAACCCAAGTAAGAGCATACGTCCTTCTAGTTGGTCTACTAGATCTGCAGGTAAATCAATACCTTGAAGAGGATTGAATAACTTGAAAAAGTAATCTTGTTTGTAGTAGGCAATATGCCATGCATAACATTCTGATAAAATCGTTGGATCTTTTGATATTCTTTTAGTTATATCAAAATTCACTTTCTTATTGCTATTCTTACTATTTGAATCAATCAAAATTTGCATTGATCTTTTGTTGAAATTTTCTCTCAGCATTTCTTGGTTCATATTAATAGGATTGTTTGCATAAATTCTAACCTGGCTTGCTACTTGGTCCATCGTTTTTCTTGCTATATCTTTAACATTCGTAATTTCCAGTTGCCCATTTACTCTGTGATCCTTACCAAAAATGTAAAAGGAAGCAACTAATTCGTCTTTTTGGGTGAACGGCAAGTTTGTTTTTCCGTTTATAAAGTTCAACACTCTATATGAAAAATCCCTAGGGATAAAAATTCCCATATATGAATCAGAAATAATCAACTTTTGTCTTCATCGAGATTTAGCTAAAGAATAACAAAAAGTAATAAAAATATATTTTTTGGAAAAAATGAGGATAAGATTACCTAGTGTGCATGAGGCGGAGGTGCACTACCCTTTGACAATGCTTCATTGAACGTACCTGAAGCCTTTTCATGAAATTCAAGTGAAGCCTGATCTACTTTTACAGCTTGTGGTGGACAAACTGAAACACAGGCCATACACCAAATGCAATCATGTTCACGAATTGCATCTGCCTTATCGGTATAATCTTTACGTTCTTCTTTGACCGTGCTACCTGTTCCCTTCCATGTCTGTTTTGTTGCTTCTGTAGCAGGAACATCATGTTCTGTTCTATACCACTGGAATACCTGTACAGGACATGCTTCGATACAAGCACCATCGGCAACACATGAGTCCCAATCAACTGCTACCATAGTACCGCTCACACCAAGAGGTACGATTTGTTCACCCCTTGCTGCATAGGCAGCCTTTACTTCTTCATTTTCTGCAGCTTCTTGTAGTTTTCCTGGTCCCCACATAAAATGGAAATGTTCACCATCGTCAAGTTGTATCTTACCACTGACTTCATGATTTTTTGGAAAGTCTGGATCTATAGGCATGTTTATCGTTTTGATCTTTGTCTAAATATTATATAAACCATATGTGTAAAAGTTATCAAAATGCATCTTGCCAACCTTAATTATTCAAGTAGGTACTGGGAATTAATTTTCTTTGGTCCAATTTTCTAGATTTATTCATATTAATTGAAAATCTAGCTATGACTTTATGGCTTCTTCAACTTTACTCGCTATTAAATTTATATCATCTTCTGTCAGCGATGGATGCACGGGTAATGACAGAACACTTCTCGAAGCCCATTCTGTTATTTTAAGATCTCCGTTATGAAATTTTGAATAGTACGGAGTTTGATGAACTGGCGGATCATAATAGATGGTTGCTCCGATTCCATTATCATTTAACAATTTTTTGACTCTATTCCGAAAATTATTGAAGGCCACGGTATAAAGATACCAATTATATTTAACTCTAGGATTTTCTTGTGGAAGAACTATATCATGGTTGGCAATCTTAGCTCTTAATAGTTCTTCTAGTTTTTTTGCATTAGTCGTTCTTTTATGCAACATGGATTGAATTTTTTTCATCTGAACTTTTGCAATTGCTGCAGAGATTTCTGGTAATCGCATATTGAATCCAATTATTCGTGTATCATATCCACTTACCATTCCGTGATTTCTTATCATTCTAAGTTTTTCTGCAAATTCATCGCTATTGGTAGTGATTGCACCTCCCTCTCCTGAAGTTAAGACTTTTGATGCGTACATGCTAAAACATCCCATTTCACCAAGTGTTCCTGTCTGTTTTCCTTCGTAAGAAGATCCTAAGGACTGACATGCATCTTCAATTACCAATAACGAATGCTTTTTTGCAATTTCTAGTATTTCGTCCATCTTTGCAGGATGACCGTACAGGTGAACTGGGATTATTGCCCTTGTTCTTTTGGTAATCTTCTCTTCTAGATCGGGAGGGTTTATTGTATAGGTATCTTTTTCAATATCCACGAAGACAGGTTTGGCTCCTGTACAGGCAACTGAATTTGCAGTTGCAACAAATGTAAATGAAGGAATCAAGATTTCATCATCTTCTTTAATCCCAGCCGCAAGAATAGAGGCATGTAAAGCCGCAGTCCCAGAATTAACCGCAACAGCATGCTTGACATGTAAGAAATTAGACAGTAACCCTTCAAAATCTTGAACCCTTTTTCCACCTAAATTGGAAGCGGAGGTTAAAATTCCTTCATCCAATACCTTTAGAATTTCTTCTCTTTCAGTATCATCAAGTTGTGGTTTATTAATTGGTATCATTTATGATTCACTACGCTAGCAATTACTATCATACGAAATAAATGCTATTCATAATTAAAACGACTAGACCTACTTATTTACAGTTCCATTTAAACAAATAAAAATAAGAAATAGTCCTAGAAGCTCAAGCAGATGTGGCAGAGTGGTCTTCTTAGAATTAAGAACACAATAATGCGTCGGCCTTGAGTTTGGCCGAAAGAAAGCCGATTCGCCTTCGGGCGAGCAGGAGTTCAAATCTCCTCATCTGCGTTATGGTTTGTCAGAAATATTTTCCAAGTAACTATTTTGCGACTGTAATGAAAAAATATTGAATAGAATTATAAAAAATCAAATCTAATGCAGGACATGGAAAGAAGACAACTACTTCGACTTGTTATCCCTTCGGTTCTTATAATAATTGTAAGCATATTGACTATGAAATTTTCACCTTCTGAAACAGTGGTTCCATTACCTTCACCAGTATTGAATTCAAGTAATTTGACAAGTGGCAAAGGAGTGGAAATTATTGCGGAAAGATTGCAAGCTCCAACGTCTATTGATGTAGCTGAGGATGGAAAAATTTTTTTCACAGAAAAACATGGAAGTATCAGAGTTGTTGAGAATGGTACTCTTTTAGCAGAACCGGTAGGCGATATAAAAGTTGAAAATCTTGGGAACGCCGGCTTGTTGGGTCTTACATTACATCCAAACTTTACGCAGAATCATTTGTTTTATGTATATTACACATATTCAAACAACACAGGATTATTCAATAAGGTTTTGATGCTCAAAGAAAACGAGAATAGAATAGTTGATTCTAGGACAATACTGGATGGCATTCCTGGAAGTGAGTTTCGTGATGGTGGCCGTATTAAATTTGGTCCGGATGAAAAATTATATGTATCAACAGGAGATGCTTCAGTTCCAGAATTATCTCAGAACTTGAATTCTCTGGCAGGAAAAATTCTCCGTGTTAATGAAGATGGAACTATTCCACAAGATAATCCATTTTCAAATTCCTCAGTATATGCATATGGTTTAAGGAATGTGCAAGGATTAGCATGGGATCCTGATAGTGGTGAGCTGTATGCTTCTGATCAGGGGGCAGCAGGTAGTGACAAAATAAATTTAATATCACCTGGCAAAAATTATGGTTGGCCGGATGGAGAATGCAATAAAAATACTAAAAACTCTCCGCCCTTGATTTGTTTTAATCCATCCCTAGAGCCTTCTGGAATTACCTTTGCCTCATCGAATAAGTTGGGATACAAGGATCATCTTATCGTTGCTACACTAAAGGGGTCACATTTGAGAGAAATCGATCTTAAAACTGGGGGTCAAAACACTATCCTTGTGGGCTATGGTCGCCTTATGGATGTCGTTGAATCTGCAGATGGATCAATTTATGTTCTTACTAGTAATACTGACGGGAGCGGATCGCCTCAACAGGGTGATGACAAAATATTAAGACTCACAAGATCATAGTAGTCGTACCAATGAATAGAGAAAAGAAGTTCTATGAGATGAATCTTGACCAAAGATTATCGTTAATCGCTTCAAAAACCAATCTTACAAAAAATGAAATTTCGAGTAGTGTAAATGAAGCGTTGCCTTTTGACAAAATCAATAGAATGGTAGAAAATGCAATAGGATTTTTTTCACTTCCCCTTGGGATAGCAACGAATTTTGTAATAAATGGAAAAGACTACTTGGTTCCTATGGCCATTGAAGAACCGTCTGTTATCGCGGCCGCGAGTCATGCTGCAAAACTAGCCAAGCCTACTGGAGGATTTAAGGCAAGTGCTGACAGTTCTATAATGAGAGGCCAGATTCAGGTAACTAACCTGTTAGATATCAAGAAAGCTATGCGTATTATCTCAAGGGACAAGGGGTCTCTACTCACTAGTGCAAATTCCTTTTCAAAAAATGTTAAGGCATTGGATCTAAAAGCAAGAGTGGTTAAAAATGAAATTGACAAAGGGGAAATGCTTGCCGCAGAACTGTACGTCGATTGTAAGGATTCGATGGGTGCTAATACCATAAATTCAATGTGCGAATTATTGGGTCCTGAAATAGAAAGAATGACAAATGGTAAAGTTATAGTAAAAATACTTTCCAATTATGCGACAGAGAGAATTGCAAGAAGTAAAGCTACTTTCAAGAAAGAACAACTTGGTGGCGCCGAAGTAGTAGACAGGATGCTCTCTGCTTATGCTTTTGGATTTTCTGATCCGCATAGGGCGGTAACTCATAACAAAGGCATTATGAATGGAGTGGATGCAGTTTCTATTGCAACAGGTCAAGATTTTCGTGCGATAGAGGCTGCCGCTCATGCCTATGCATCTAGAGATGGAAAGTACCGGACACTTAGTACTTTTTCAAAGTCATCTAATGGGGATCTAATTGGGAAGATAGAGATTCCATTGTCGGTAGGCATAGTAGGAGGGGTATCTGGAGTTCATCCCGCTGCGAAAATGGGTTTGGAAATATTAGGAGCAAAATCGGCAGGTGAGCTAGCATGTGTTATAGCATCCGTAGGACTTGCCCAAAATTTTGCAGCAGTCAAGGCACTATCTGCGGAAGGAATTCAAAAGGGGCATATGAAACTTCATGCAAAGAATATTGCGGTCACGGCGGGGGCCACTGGTCATTTAGTTGATATTGTAGCTGATACTATGTATAGACAATCAAACATAAATTTCGACAACGCAAGGACAATTCTACATCAATTGCAAGATAGAACGGACGGTTCAACCTAGATAGTTTTATGAAATATTTTTGATGAATTTTTTATATCATTTTTCATAATATATCAAAATAAAATTGTCCACAAATGATTTTTCAATAGAAATATATCCCATAAAGATTCTTCGAGTATCAGATGGTAAAAGTGAAATTTGCGATACCAAAAGGCAGTATCGAAGATCCAACCTTTAAAATCCTTGAAGAAGCATGGCAACCCGTTAGGGGTCGTGGAAGAACCTACAGAGTTAAGCTAAGCGATCCTGAAATAGAAGTAAAAATTTTGAGACCACAAGAAATTCCTACATATGTCCAAGAGGGTTTTTATGATATAGGAATTACCGGCAAAGATTGGATTGTTGAGGCAAGTGCAGACGTCAAGATTTTATTAGATCTGGAATATGGTCAAGTAAATCAGGTCATAGCGATTCCGGAAAATTTTGAGTATAACAATGTAACTGAATTGATAGAGGGTTTCGCAAAGCAGAAACGAACCCTGAGAATTTCGTCTGAGTATCTTACGACTACTTCAGCTCTCATACGTTCTAACAAATCATATCAAAAATATTATGGCGATGTTAGGCCAATGATAATTACGCCGTGGATGAGGATTGGCGAAAATAGAATGGTTGAAATCTTTCTGTCCTTCGGTGCCACTGAAGCCAAACCCCCCGAAGATGTAGATGCTATTTGTGATATTACTGAAACAGGAACGACACTGGTTCAAAACAATCTAAAGCTTATAGAAACTATTGCTCATTCAAGTGCCCAATTAATTGCAAATAAGAATTCATTAGAAGACAAGATAAAATCCGAAAAAATCGCAGACATACTTGCTCTTGTCAAGGGAGTTGTTGAAGCAAGGAAAAAACTTCATATTTTTGTCAACGTTAAAGAAGAAAATTTGCAGAAATTGTTGAAAAGCTTGCCCGCCCTTAAGAGACCCACAATAAGCAAATTGAGTGAAGAAGGCTGGTATGGGGTTAACACTGTCATTGATAAGAATGAATTCATAAAGATAGTTCCAAAGTTAAGAGAGATAGCTCAGGGACTCGTAGTGTTGCAACCAAAACAAATACTCCCATTAGAGGAACTAAAACAGGTTATGGGTCAGTGATAAAGAAAATACAAGTAAAGAATGGAACAAGAGAAGCTGTTTTAATTCGTAGTTTGAATCGTATACCTCAGAATAATCTTATTGTTCAAAAAATAATCAACGATGTTATCAAACTTGGAGATAATGCAATAATAAAGTATACTAAAAAATTTGATAATGTAAAAATCGATTCTATTGTAGTAGATAAAGAAGAATTTAAAAAAGCTCACCAAGAGGTGACAGTGAATCAACTGAATTCTCTCAAAAAAAGTAAAAAGCTTCTTGAAAAGAATGAAAAAATGTTATTACGACGATTGACTGGAATTATATCATCAATAAATGGAGTCAAAATTGAAAGAATTGTCAAACCCATAGACAGTGTTGGATGTTATGTCCCTGGAGGTAAAGCACGATATCCGAGCACATTGATAATGTGTGCTGTTCCTGCACTAATTGCAAATGTTAGAAGAATAGCTGTGGTGAGCCCTCCTATGAAAAATGGTAATATCGATCCCCTCACACTTGTAGCTGCCGATATATGTGGCATAGACGAAGTATATAGAGTGGGCGGGGCTCAAGCCGTTGCAGCTCTTGCATATGGGACTGAAACAATAAAGAAGGTAGATAAAATTGTAGGTCCTGGAGGTTTATTTGTTAATATTGCAAAATCATTTGTTAGTAACAAGACTGATATTGATATGATAGCGGGTCCAAGCGAACTTTTAATATATGCAGATTCCACATCTGATCCCAAACTTGTAGTCAAGGATTTGATCTCACAGGCAGAACACAGTCAGGATACAATTTGTGGTGTGGTTACTACTTCAAATGATATGATCGGAAAATTAGAAAAAGAAATAGACAGAGCATTAAATAGTTCCTTACCAAGATTGAACATAGTATCAACAAGTTTTAAAAATAATGCCTTTATAGCATTGTGTAACACCGAAGAGAAAGCGATATTATTCATTAACAAATTGGCACCTGAACATCTTGAAGTTTTAACAAAAAATCCTAAAAAAATAGCGTCTGAGGTTAGTACTGCGGGTGTCATTTTACTAGGTAATTATAGTCCTTCGTCGGCAAGTGATTATTGTCTTGGCTCAAATCATGTGTTACCAACTATGGAATTGGGCAAGTCTAAATCTTCCCTATCTATAATTCACTTTGTGAAATTAGTCAACCACATTACAGTTACAAGAAGAGGTCTACAATCGGTTCAAAATTGCGTAAAGGAATTAGCATTTGCTGAAGGTTTACCGAACCATTATTATGCTATAGAAGAGAGGTTCAAAAACTGAATTGACAGATTGGCTAATGAAAGAAATGAAGAAGATTTCAATGGTTGAAAAATACACAACACCTTCTAAAAGCAATTATTATAAATTGGATGCAAATGAAAATCTTGTTTTAGACAAAAATTTCCTTACAAACATCTCAGTAGATAGTTTGGAAAAAATTGATCTGAGAAAATATCCGATTGAGCTATATGAAAAGTTATACAAAAAACTCTCAGAATATTTGATGATTGGTGAAAAATCACTGGTATTGGGAAGCGGTTCTGATCAGATTATTGATTTACTTTTAACACTGATAGGAAGAGGACGAAGGTTAACTTCCATTTACCCAACTTTTTCTTACTTTAAAACAAGATGCCAACTACACGGAATAATGTTTTCTGAAGTAATGTTATCTTCTATTGATAACACTCTTGATAATGAAAAATTTATTGAGGACGCAAAAAAATCTCATGCAATATATTTATGCTCACCAAATAATCCAACAGGAAATCAATTTGAAAGATCGCAAATTCTAAATATTCTGGGTTCCTTGAAAGATAATCTGGTAATAATAGATGAAGCATACGTGGAATTTGCAAAATATTCCTTAACCAGGTATACGCAAGATTTTCCAAATCTTGTAATCCTTCGTACTTTTTCAAAGGCGATGGGCTTGGCCGGCGCAAGAATAGGATACATGGTAGCAAATGAAGAACTTGCAGAATTATTTAAAAATAGGATTCAGTCCCCATATGCAGTAAACAGCATTTCACTGGCTATAGCAATTTCAGTTATCTCTAATCCAGAAAAAGTGGAAAAAAGTATATCACTAATAAGAGATCAAAGAGAGAAACTTTACCAGAATCTCTCAAAAATTAAAAAAATAGATGTGTATAGGTCGGATGCAAATTTTCTTTTTATAAAATGTAACGAAGAGTATAATAGAATTATAGAAGCTTTAGAAAATACAAAAATAATTGTAAAAGCATTTGACAACATTGAGAACTATGGAAATTGTATTAGAATAACGATAGGTACAAAAAAAATAAATAATAAAATATTATCAGTATTTAACAATATTCAATAAATTTAAAGTAGACTGGATTAGAATGAATTCAAAAGCATGTATTATTTTTGATATCGATGGAGTGTTAGTTGATACCAGAAAATCTTACAACGAGACTATAAAAAAAACAGTAGAATACCTGGTTAATTACATCGATCCTACTATTGGTAATGTAAAAACATTAGTTAGTGATAGATTGATTTTTAATTTTCGTAAATCTGGAATGTTTAACAATGATATTGATACAAGCTATGCGTTTATACTGAGCATACTATGTGGTCCATCTAAAATTTCTGATTTACATTTTTTTATAGAAAATATTACAAACAATGCAACATTAAACGGAATAGTCTCTGTAGAAAATTCTCTGCAAAGCTATTCCAAAGGCCGTCTAAATGAGATTAAAAAGTTACTAAACTATCCAGGTGATATTGACAGAAGCATATTGACTCGGGTTTTTGACGAATACTTCTATGGGCCACAATTATTCAAAAAACATCACAATGCGATCCCCAAATATTATTTTGACAAACCGCTCATCCAAAATGACACACTTCTGGTGCGTCATTCAACCATGAAGAAAATATCAAATATTTTTGATAAAAGAGTAGGAATTGTTTCTGGTAGGAGTAAAACAGCAGCAAAGTATACTATGAAGTCAATCTTTAATTTTTTTGACACTAATGGTTCAATTTACTTAGAGGATGAAAAGAGAGAGATGGGCAAGCCGAACCCCTCAGCATTAATAAAATGCGTCAAAAGTTTTGGAGTCAGAAATGCTTATTATGTTGGAGACTCCGCAGAAGATTTGTTCATGGTACAGAAGGCAAGAAGGGTTTCCAATATCCACGTTGAATTAATTGGAATATGTGCCTCTAATGCAAGATCAAATCAAGTAAGGGATTTGTTTAATAATAATGGAACTTCTGTAATCGTAAGAGAAGTTAATGAATTACCAAACATATTAAATAAAGTTATGACCCAATTTTAGATACCAATTGTCAGATACTGATAAACTTAGGACTGCATCGCTTAGCAGAACTACATCCGAAACAACGATAAGCATAGATGTAAATCTTGATGGCGACGGTAGGGCACAGATCGCCAGTGGTTTGAAATTTCTAGATCACCTCATAACAACCTTTTGCAAATACAGCCTAGTTGACATAGAAGCTGAAGTTAAATCACATGATTCAATCCTACATCATTTAATAGAAGACATCGCTATTTGCGTCGGACAGGGACTGGATAAGGCATTAGGTGACAGAGCCAGAATAATGAGATTTGGCTATGCTATCGTGCCTATGGACGATTCGAGGAGCAATTCAGCAATTGATTTGGTTAGGAGGCAATTCTCTAAATTTGAACTAAAGTTGGAAAGGAATGAAGTAGAAGGTATAGCTAAGGAGGATATTGAACACTTCTTCAGATCTTTGCTACAAAATCTTGTGGCCTGTACACACATATTAGTAGAATATGGAAAGGATGATCATCATAAATTAGAATCTGCTATGAAGAGTTTCGCCATTGCGTTTAGAAATGCAGCTGCTATTGATCAAAGGAGAAAAGGTTTACCAAGTACTAAAGACATGATGTAAATGACTAAGATAGCTATTTTTGATTTTGGGGCAGGAAATCTATTTAATTTGCACCAATCCCTTCTCAGAAATGGTGCACATTCTGTAGATATTATAAGAACTCTAGAAGAATTAGAAAAATATGATGGGCTAGTTTTACCAGGAGTTGGTAATTTTGATAACGCAATTAGTTCCATACAAAGAGATGCAGTATCACTCAATATGGCCGTAGATAAGGGAATGCCTATACTTGGCATTTGTCTAGGATTGGAAATGTTATTCAATAAAAGCGAGGAGGGAATTCTTGATGGACTTAAAATATTAGAAGGTGATGTATTGATGCTTCCAAAACAGAAAGTTAAAGTTCCTCAAATTGGTTGGAATAATTTAACAATTGTCAAAAGAGCAAGTAATCTACTAAAAGGGATTCCGCAAGATTCCTGGGTATATTTTGTTCATTCTTATCATATTCAACCTGAAGATAAAAATCTTATTGCTGCAATAGCTGATTACGGCTCGATATTGCCTGTTGTGATTGAACGCTCTAATCTTTTCGGCACACAATTTCACCCTGAAAAATCAGGAAAAGTTGGAGCCCAGATTGTAAAAAATTTTATCAAGATTTGTGAAAAAAACGAATGAAGGTACTAGCGGCAATAGACATAATGAATGGAGATGTAGTTAGGTTAACGAAAGGAGACCAATCAACCAAGAAGGTGTACAGTAATAAACCCGTTCAGGTGGCAAAAAAATGGGAAAAAGAAGGGGCTGATATGTTGCATATCATTGACCTTGATGCAGCATTTGGTAATGAATCTAACAACTTGTCAACAATCGCTGAAATATTGCATTCGGTAAATATTCCAATCCAGATTGGAGGAGGTATTCGTAATATAGAAAATTTTGAAAAAATTGCTAAGATGGGGTTTTCAAAAATTGTGGTTGGTACTATGGCGTATCGAAATTTGGACCAATTACGTCTGCTTAGGAAAAATTATAGTGACAGGATTGTCATTTCACTAGACGAGATAAATGGCAAGGTTATGATTGATGGTTGGAAATCTTCCTCTAATTATAAAATTGAAGATGCAATAAGTAAGTTCAATAAACTAGGAATAAACATTTTTCTCCTGACCAGCATAATTAGAGATGGAACACTCTCAGGACCAGACATTGTCACTTTAAATAGCATTAATGCTGATCGAAATTCAAGAATAATAGCCAGTGGAGGAATTTCAAGTTTGGTAGATGTGTTAAGGGTTAGATCAATTGGATGCGATAGTGTTATTCTTGGGAAGGCATTGTATGAAGACAGATTGGATATTAAAAAGGTGAAAGCAATAGCGTAATGCCCCTATCTAAGAGAATCATTCCGTGTCTAGATGTTGATAATGGAAGAGTAGTTAAAGGAATCAGGTTTCTAGGAGTTAAAGACGCCGGCGACCCTGTTGAATTGGCAAGAAAATACAGCGATCAGGGAGCTGATGAACTTGTCTTCCTAGATATTACGGCGTCAAAACAGGACCGTGAAATAATCAAGAGCATAGTTAAGAAAGTAGCCAGTGTAATAGACATACCTTTTACGGTGGGAGGAGGAATTAGGACACTTTCAGATGCAAGACAGATTCTCCTTAATGGAGCAGACAAGGTTTCTATCAATACTGCCAGTGTTAAAAACCCAGTTTTGGTAACAGATCTCATGAAAATTTTTGGAAGACAATGCGTTGTTGTGGCGATAGATGTCAAGAGAAATTTTAGAGTTGATGAAAAAAACAAACAAGTGTCCGGTCATGATAAGGATTACTACTTTGAAGTTATGATATACGGGGGGTCCAAGGGTACTGGTATAGATGCTATTCAATGGGCAAAGAAGGTGGAGGAGCTTGGTGCCGGTGAAATACTTTTGACAAGTATAGATGCGGATGGTACTAAAAATGGTTACGATATTGAATTAACAAATGCAATATGTAACAATGTGAGAATACCTGTTATCGCATCAGGCGGCTGTGGCTCATCAGAACACATGTTTGAAGTATTTGATAAGACTGACGTCGACGCTGTTCTGGCAGCTTCGATTTTTCATTATGATAATTTAACGTTAGATAAGGTTAAGAGGTATTTGGCCGAGAAAGGAATTCAAACCAGATTATGATATCGTAAGTATGCATTTTCAATTAATTTCAAATTTGAATTAAATAAAGGTAACAATAATGATGGTCTATATTCGGAAGACGAATGCAAAAATGAATATTCCTGCTATTATTTCGATGGTTAAGAAGTAATCCTTAATTTCCTTTATTCTGCTAGCTTTTACTTTCCTGAGCCCTCTAATGATATGCTGGTCTCGAATAGTAACAAGAGCATACAATCTAGTTAGCGCCATCAAGAAACTTACTCCTAAATATATTGGTAGTATGAATAAATGTAGTGTATTACGTCTTAAATGTGGATAAATTTTAATCATCCTACCAACAAGCCACAAGATTATAATTGAAATGGCTAATCCCAATTGATTTTCGATAATGGCAATTGAGAAAAATATTGGACCAAGCAGTAGTGTAAAAACTGAAATAAAACGATCTAGCATAGAGAATGCAAGGTATGGACGTTTCCACACCCACCCGCTCCATAAACTCTGGAAATCAGAGTTATGACTATTTCTAGCCCATCTAATTCGTTGCCTGATAAATTGGTCAAAGCCTGGAGCAGCAGACGAATAAATTATTGCAGAACTCTGATAATATGTCTTCCATCCCTCTTGTTGAACAAGTCTCGTAAAGCATTTATCTTCACCTGATTCTTTTTTTCTACCAAGAATAATCTCATTTAGGAAGAGATTCATCTTGGGTAATAGAATTTCCCTACGGTATAATGCAGTTTTTCCGCTCAAGCAAGACAGAGCTTTTCCCCCTGCCGTCTGTGCCGGCATATCTAAATGGTTTCGACTATCCCAAAAAATATCAGTCATCTTTTGCCATATTGTTTCTGTTTCAATTGGATGAAATCTGGGAGTTACTCCCCCGATTTTTGAATCGACCTGGAATGGTCGTAATGCATTTTCCAAGAAATTTGAATCCCACATAGTATCACTATCTGTTAAAGCAACAATTTCACCTTTTGATTCTAAAATACCGTCAACAAGGGCGGGCCTCTTCCCGGGTTTTGAGGTTATTTTCAATTTAAGGTTGTTCTTGCCTTGTTGAAACTCTTTAAATTCAGCTATGCATCCTGTGTCAGATTTATCAATAATTGCAATTATTTCAGCCGGTTTATTTTTCCACCATGTTTCCAAAGATCGCCTAAAGATTCTCTGGTCTTCATTATATACCGGTATAATTACTGATACAGCGAGTCTAAGTGTATCTCGCGAATTAAGCTTAACTGATTCAGGTGTTATCGGAGAATAAAAGGATGCAACTATTTTCTTGATAGCCCATACTGTCCATCTCCAAATGCCGATTATCCCTAGCGGTATAACAAGCCAATGACCGTATAATGAACTCGGCACGAAATTTCTAACTATATAATTTTGTAAGCCACTAATTTGATAGACGATATCATTTATGTCAAACCATATCGGTGATAAAACCAGTGAAATAGCAAAACCTATCAGAATCAGGTCAAAAATTATATTGCCAAATATTCCGGTATGCTTTTGAAAAATTGGGGTCCTGTACGGGTTCACTGCTCTAGCTCCATTTCCATATTATTTATTAGTAACTTTTATTATGAGCTAGAAGCTAATGAGGGAAGATGTTTCCTGTTAATTTTTACTATATTTCTTTCCTGAAAATGAAAAGGAATTATATAAATATGATTAGTTATAATGCCCCTATAATAAAGAGGGATTTCGAACGAGTAAGATAAGCATTATTGGTTCGGGCGTAGTAGGAAGCGCAACGGGTCAAGGGTTTCACAAGCTAGGTCATGAAGTCATTTTTTATGACATTTCAAAGGAAAAGATGAGGAGTTTAAAGAGTGATGGATATAAAGTAGCAAATGATTTGGGTGATGCATTATCACAAACAGATATCTCGTTCGTTTGTGTGAATACTCCAACCCATAACTCCCAACAAGATCTTTCTCAAATACTATCTGCACTTTATCAGCTTGCAAACTATCTCAATACATCTGTAAAACGTCATTTGCTGATCTTTCGGAGCACAATGTTACCTGGAACTATGCGCAGCGTAGTCGTGAACTATCTCGAAAAAAATTGCACAAAAAAAAGGGGGGTAGACTATGAGATCGCATATAATCCAGAATTTCTGAGACAAAATTCGGCATTGGATGATTTCTTCAATCCAGATAGGGTAATAATAGGAGAGGAAAGTAATAATGAATTATCAAAATTATTAGTGGATATATACCAACCATTAACAAAAAATATAATCAGAACATCATTTGAGGCTGCAGAGCTTATCAAGTATGCGTCAAATTGCTTTTTGTCATTGAAGATTTCGTTCTTCAATGAAATAGGATTGATATGTAAACATCTGGGAATAGATGATAAGGTTGTTAGTCTAGGAGTATCTTTGGATAAAAGAATTGGCAAGTATGGCACTGAGTTTGGAAGGCCATTTGATGGAATGTGTCTACCTAAAGACACTCAGGCACTAGCTTCATTCATAAAACAAAATAGGATTGAACCTGACTTACTTGAAATAGTACTAAACATAAATAAGAAAATTGAGGACTTAACAACTACTAGACAACTAGTTTCGGGGGCTAGAGAAAGCCATTCTTAATACACGAATTTTTACTCTTCAATAATTTATATTGGGAGTCAAATTTTTCTTTTAGTAATGATTTTGTCTGTTATTGGTTTTTCATTTGTCTTTTTATTAATTCTAAATGTTTCACTGATAGCTAATCTAAGCTATGCTCAAGGGCCAAAGTCCCCGGGCCTGATTGGAGTAAATATGCTAGGTTACTATACCAGTCTACCCCAGACACGGGACTTTAAGAATCCTTTCCCTGATAACTACTATGACCAGAGTTTTAAGATAATAAAAGACGGGGGAATGAATCATGTGAGATATGTATACTACTGGGAATCTTTTGTGAAGAATCCTACGGCATTCATAAATGAGCTAAAATTTGCCGCGACACTTGGTGACAAATATGGAATAAAAATAATATACGATAATCACCAGTTTCATACTTCATCATGGCTTAATCCTCAAAGAGGAACAGGATTTCCAAGCTTCTTATTTCAAAATAATTCGGAATATCCCTATGGTAGTGGGGGCGGACCTAAATATCCTTCAGCAGCAGCATGGTGGACTGACTGGTGGAACAGAAAGATTACAGATACAAATGGTACTGATGGTTGGAATCTACAAGCTCAATTCTTAAAAAAAGTAGTTAGCACTGTTGATAGTCATCCCAGCACCGTAGGATATGAAATATTGAGTGAACCGCAGGTACATAGTGCAGACCAGTGGGAAAAAATTGGCAAATATAATACCTTTATGACGGACGAAATGAGAAAGGTAACCAAGAAGAATATAATATACAGCATGACAATACCTGTTGATCTTAAGAGTAACATTGGAGTTAACGCGACAAATCTTGCGAAGATGGCACCAGTGAATAAGACAAACACTATCTTCAAATTTAGTATTTATGGACTACCATCACCGGGTAGCTACCAAGAGCAAAGATTGAATGTGTTCTTATCAGCTGGTAACCTGTCTGGCGTTCCCGTATATATTGGAGAATGGAACAATGTAGCCAGAGATAAAGTAATAAACGAAGAAGGTGACTTTGTCTATGAAATAAATCCAGAAGCAAGTGACATCACGCCAGAAGATACAACAGTGATATTAAAAAAATTCAATGAAATAGATCCATATGGATGGGCTTTTTGGTATTGGAATTTCAGGCCACACAGAGTTGAGAACTTTAATTTAGTGACAAGTGATGCAAATGGCAATTTAGTTCCCACGAAATATTTTGATATCCTAAAAAATGCTGTTCACTCAGTTTATTCAGGTAAGAATGCCAAATAGCATATCAGTGTTGCATCTATGAATAAAGCCTCTTCTTGATGGTAACGAAAACCAGTCATAAAAGTCATATTTAGAATACTAACTGATAGCGAACACCTGCATAAGGTTTAATTCATGTATAAATGTCATAGTTAATGGATAAGGAAGCTAAATGAGGCTGCAATTACAGTTAAAACAAAAAGCACGACTACGGTCACTAGTTTTTATTCTTATCCCACTTGTCCTTTCTGCCTACACTCACTTATGGAACCCTACGGGGTTTCCGTCTATACACACAGATGAGGGTCATTACCTGAGGAAAGCAATTTCCACCGAAAGTGGTGAGGGACTTCAGCCACAAGCTAGATATCGAGCGCCTTATTTTGGACAAATTTTCTTAGCAGGTATCTTTAGCATTATTGGTTATCCCAGTATAGTTATCGTGGATGATAAGAATCCTATTGAGCAACTATATTTGGTTCCACGCCTAATAATGGGAATTCTGGCTGTATTCGATACTTTTCTTTTATACAGAATCACAGAATATAGATATGGTAGGAATGTTGCATTTATTGCCGCGATATTATTTGCAGTAATGCCATTTACTTGGATGACCAGAAGGATATTTCTAGAGTCAATTCAGCTTCCCTTCATTTTGACGTCAATACTACTCATTCTTACTCTTGGTAGGCGGCAGCAGGAGCAACCACAACAGCAATTACATGAGCAGCAACCAAAACAGGAACAGAAACAATATCCCAAGTTTACGTTGATTATTTCTGGAATTTTTCTAGGTCTTGCTATATTTACCAAGATACCTGCTTTTACAATAATCCCACTGGGCATAACAATGATATATTTAGTTACTAGAAAAAAGACATACGCACTACTTTGGTTAATTCCTGTTCTTTTGGTTCCTTTATTGTGGCCGCTGCATGCTACCCTAAGTGGAGATTTGGACGATTGGATTAATGGGGTACGTTACCAAGTCAGCAGGGATAGGCCCTTAATCAATACACTAAACACCTTTTTCCAGATAGACCCCGTACTGTTTGTTTTGGGAATGGGTGGTTTGGTATATGCTGCCATAAGAAAAGACTATTTCGTGTTGCTATGGGCAATTCCAGTTTTCATCTTTCTCCAGGCAATAGGTTATGTTTCTTCATTTCATATTATTCTGTTACTACCTCCAATATGCATAGCCGGGGCAAATATGATTGAAAAAATTGGAAGTAATATCTCCAATATTAAAACGAAAAATATGCTACCGTACATTAGGGTAGCAGTTATAGGGATATTTGGGATCTGCAGCATAACTATGCTTATTACTCTAAACATGAATTCAACTTATTATCAGGCGCTTGCTTTTGTTCTTGCTAATTTACCTAACAATAATAGCAATTCATCAAACATCAATCCTGCCGATAAGGTAACATTGGTTGGAAATCCTCAATATTTTTGGATTCCAGAATTTGTTTTCAATAAAACATTTGATTCCAAAAACTTTTACAGTAAAACTCCATTCAAGACAGACAAATACATGATGATTATAGATAGTGGATTTATGAAAATTTTAAATAAAGATAATTCCTCTAGATTAAATTTGGCGTACAATGCTACCCATAATTTGGCAAGATTTGAACAAAATTTTACCGGGGGCACTGATGTCAACAAATACCCATATACGAATTTGAAATTAAGTCCCGAAACACGCTTTATTGAGCTTAGGTCCAACTACTAATTCCATTATTGAGATGTTGTTTCCAAACCATTTAATTTGACCTTTAAGATTTACTTCTCGTCATTAAATGCGTGTATTGTTGTTACATTCAGATTTTATTGAATACCAACCAATTTCTAAAGAAGTGCGGGCCGCAGAAGATATTCAATCCAAATCTACAAAAAAAATAGATGAAGTAATAGTAGCATTAATTGCCGTCGAAAAAGATGATGATGAGTCCATAATTGATGATGTTTGCAGGGAATTAAAGAAGTACGGGGAAACGGTAAAATGCGATAATTTACTAATCTATCCCTATGCACATTTAAGTTCAGATCTAGCGTCGCACACCATAGCTCAAGCATTACTAATTTCCATTGAAAAGCGCAGTAGGCATTTTTTTGGGACTGTGAATAGGGCCCCGTTTGGTTGGACAAAATCATTTAATATTAAAGTTAAAGGACATCCACTAGCAGAAAATGCTAGAACATTTCAAAGAAAAGGAAACGGCAAAAGCAGTATAGAATCTACCGCCGAGTCAATCGCACTAAAATCAGAAGATTTGCTCAACTCAACTTGGTATGTACTTGTGCCTGGAGATAATCTGATTCCAATAAATGAATATACTTTTCAAAAAGATAGCGCATTCAAAAAATTAGCAGAATATGAGTTATCAAAAAAGAGAACAGTAGTCGAGGTTCCACCCCATGTAAAACTAATGAAGAGATTGGCAATAGCTGACTATGAACCTTCTTCAGACGGTGGAAATATGAGGTACTACCCCAAGGGACGTTTAATGAAAGCATTAATAGAGACATACGTAACTAGAATGATACACGAATATGGTGGAATTGAAGTTGAAACGCCAGTAATGTATGATTCCAGTCATCCGTCAATACATAGTTATTTCAACAGATTCCCGGCCAGACAATACAACATACAGTCAGACAACAAGCAACTTTTCTTAAGGTTTGCCGCATGCTTTGGCCAATTCTTGATGGCCAAAGACTTTCAAATTTCTTATAAGCAGCTTCCATTGAAGCTTTATGAGTTAACGAGATATTCATTTAGAAGAGAAAAGAGCGGCGAGTTAGCAGGTCTTAGAAGACTTAGAGCATTTAGCATGCCAGACTGTCATGCCTTTTGCAGGGATATTGATCAGGCAAAAGAAGAATTTGTCAAGAGATTTGACTTATCATTGAAAGTTATAGAGGGGCTGGGTCTTTCCTCAATTGACGATGTGGATATGGTTATTCGTTTTACTTCAGACTTTTATGAACAAAATAAAGAATTTATTAAAACATTTGCCGCCAGAATAAAGAAACCCATCCTTGTAGAGATGTGGAAAGAAAGATTCTTTTATTTTATCGTAAAATGGGAATTTAATTTTGTAGACAGTTTAGGAAAGGCTGCTGCACTGTCCACTGATCAAATAGATGTTGAAAATGCGCAGAGATATAAGATCGAGTTTGTTGATAGTGATGGGGAGAAAAAATATCCAATCATCTTGCATAACTCTCCCAGTGGAGCTGTAGAGCGTGTAATATTTGCCCTGCTAGAGAAAACAGATAAGGATGTAGATATGGGCAAGGTTCCATCATTACCCCTATGGCTATCACACACACAGGTCAGAATAATTCCGGTCTCTTCAAAACATTTAGAGTTCAGTGAGAAAATTTTAGACCAACTAAACAATAAGAGCATAAGGGCGGACATTGATGACAGAGAACTTTCTGTTGCGAAAAAAATTAGAGAAGCAGAATCTGAGTGGATTCATTTCATTATAGTCATTGGGGATAAAGAAGTCCACGGTAAAGAACTGGTAGTTAGGGAAAGATTGGCTAAATCCCAATACAACACGTCGTTGGTAAATCTGATGGAAAAGATCAAATTGGAAATATTTGATAAACCGTACTTGCCATTAAACCTGCCTACCTATTTGTCAAAACGTCCGCTAATAATGGTATGAAATACCTGAAATAGATAGTATCCTATTTCCCATAAACTTTCATTCTTTTAATGTTTTTATATTTCATAATCAGATCCCAATCAAATGGGAAGAGTAGACAAAGGAGTAAACTGCAGTGTAAGTGGATGCACAAATTCAGCAGAGAGATCCATAAGTGGAAGTAAGGCAAGTATGGCTTCAGATTTAGAGGTTAATACTTCGAACAAGAGAGTATATTTATGCAGACAACATTATAAGGAATGGAAAAAAGCAACAAAAGAAGATAGAGAAAACGAGAGAGCTAGATGGGGTTAAACAAATTAAAGAAATAATATATTAGCAATCACAGCAATCATCTATTTAGCTAGACATACTTCCTTGGAATTATCCTTAAAAGAGTATGTGTCGCAAGTGTTCCTTCCCTATAATCATCGTTCTTGAGTGAAACTTCTACAAGGTCCATTCCTAGCAGATATGCCGTATCGTTAATGCTTTTAATTATCTTTATAATTTCAAACGGATCCAATCCAAATGGTTCTGGGGTTCCCGTACAAGGAACATACGGCAAATCATAAACATCAATGTCGAACGATATGTATATGCTTCTATTAGCAGTAACTTTTGAAATATATGTTGACACCTTATCAAAATTATTTTTAATTTCCCATGGGTCGAATGTTACTACACCATTTTTTTCTGCAGTATTATTTTCATCTTGATCCGTTTGTCTGATACCTATTTGTATGATATTTTTGCCTTCAATGTATCCTTCTTCTATCAATCTATAGAAAGGAGTAGTATGACATAGTTTCAAACCATTATATTCGGGTTTTAAATCTCGATGCGCATCAAAATGTATCAGGAGAGGCTGACTATTGGAAAGAGCCTTAAAACAAAAATAAGTGATTGTATGTTCTCCTCCCAGGATAAATGGTTTCTTCTTACTCGTAGACAATTCTTTTACTAGCGGCGGAATCCTTTCATCCAGGAAGGAAAATATAGAATCTATTTTACCTGAATCATGATAATCAGGTAATTTAAGATCTCCCAAATCAAAAATTTTTGCAATTTCCTTGATATCCTTTTTTTCATCGTAAACAAAAGTTTCAATTTGATGAGCAGAAGTGCTCCTAATCGCTTCAGGACCTCTGCATGTTCCTTTTCCAAATGAGGTAGTCAGCTCTAACGGAATGCCAAAAAACACGATATTTGCGTCATTCAATGAAGTCTTCATATCGATATCCCCGAAGGAACAACCAGCATTGGTTCTTTCTGGAGTAATAAAGAAGGAATCCACAAGATCTAAAATCTTTGTCAATTTACTTGTTTGAGTATTAGTAGTTATATTTATTTAAGTAATTTGACGATTTTGCTATTTTGACCAAAATAATTCATCCAAGTTGCTCTGTCTTGGCTTACCAATAATAGACTTGAAATTTACATCTAGAGCAGTCAAAAGTTGATCAAAGGTAGACTCCATCGCCTCCAGGTATTTTTCAGTATCTATTTCTTTATGAGATGCTAATTCAACTGGTTTGACTCCTTCAGCTGTCTTTGTCTTAACATATGAGATTATGTCCCCTGCTTTAATCTCTCTACCATTGTCTGAAAATAACTTTGCTGCCTTTATATGCTGTGGGATTCCCTTTATTGAATTGGAAGTAGAATCATGACCGTCTATTGAGGTTATCCTTTTGTTTTCGGAAGTCTTTTTGCCATATTTTTCTGGAGACTTATTTATCATAACGTTAAAAGATAGTTCCTCGAGAGGATATTTGTCTGTCTCTAATTTTTTTGCGCTTTCACGAATAATATCTTTGATTTTCTCTCTAGCAGTATCAAAGTCCTTCTCGGTGTTAACTTTACCCAGTATATCTAACAGACTGTAAAACGTTTTCCTTATGAAAGTTGGAGTGTGAGATTTTTTACCCGTTAGTCCCTTCACATCAACAGTTCCATCTTTCAAGACACCTAGGTAATTTTTCTTGAGATTGTTAAATACAACATATCGATATTCTTTATCCAATTCTAGATCTACACCTTGATTTGTTTTCGCCCACTTCGAAATTTCTTCTACGTTACCTTCTGAAGGATCCCTCAAAAATAATGAATCTGTGTCGCCATATACAACTTCTATGCCTGATTCCTTACATTTCTCAATCGTTTTGGTGATAATATTTCTCCCAATTGCGGCCGTTGCATCAGCAACTGGCAGACAATAAAGTGGAAATATTTCAGCTCCCATTACGCCGTAGCTTGCATTGAGAATGACTTTAATTGCTTGACTTACTACCGTGTAGAGCTGTCGTTCTTCAGGTGAAATTGTTTTGTCTTTTGACAGCTGCTTATAGTAATTAACTCGAAGATCTCGAAGTGAGCCTATTAGAAGTGAAGTTATTCCTTTTTTCTCTTTGCATGCCCAGTATGGGGTATCAGCAATTTTTTGATAAGGATCTTGCCTACAAGAATCATGTGGGCAATTTACTGTTTCGTATGATAAATTATGAACTTTTATTATACTGGGATACAGACTGGCAAAATCAACTACCGATACATTGAAGTGAATTCCGGGAGTGGGCTCAACGACAAGACCACCCCTGTACTTTTTTTCTTTTATAATTGCTGAAGTAGACGCCTCCCCCTTGTACCGTAATTCTTCACTATGAGGAATCAGCGCATTTATCTTTCGGTGTTCATAAAATAGCATTCCCCTTATCCATTGGTTCACACCGACTCTAGAAAGGTCTTCTACAGAGAGTCTTGATATTCTGGCAATTACAAACAATAGTTTCAGTAAGAGATTATCGTTAAACCTTGTCAGTCTAAATGTCAGGTCTGTATCTTTTAAGCAGTATTGCGCCAATTTTTGGATTGGGAGATCGCTAATATTTCCTTCAAATTCAATTTTGCTATCATTTAGAAGGGCTTCTGATATTGCATTTAGTCTATATTCAGAGTATTTGTGGCTAAACGCGTAGATTTGAATTGATCTATTTTGAAATGTTCTAAATAAATCAATGTGTACTCCGTGTTTAAGTTGGACTGGTTCTGCCTGAATACCTTTCTTGATGAATGAATCTCGCTTAACCACTATTGGAATTTCTTCCTTTGGTATTATGGTATGGTTTATAGGATCAATTGTAGGATCCTGAGATCTTTCATAAAGATACGGAAGATCAAAATCATCACCATTAAAGGTAACTAATAGATTATATGACCAAATTATCTTGAATGTTTTTTCCAGAAGCTCTTTTTCAGTCTTGCACATCTCTGCTTCCGGAATTAATTCTGTTCCATCATTGGGATTTTTATCTTGTTCAAGAAGAAATACTTTTCTTAGACCATCATTTGAGACGATACCTATTGCAGTAATTTTTCTATCATGCTCTCGAGGAACTGGCATACGTCCTTCCTCTGAATCCACTTCGATATCGAGAGCTATCCTCTTCACTTCTGGAATAGGTTGATTCAATAGGTCTGCCCACTCTCTCACATATTCTCGGTATTTATCATTTCTTGCCTCTTTGCTCTCTAGGATTTTATCCCAAAGGAAATTTTTCAAGGCATTATGTACGATTTCCGACATTTCGTACGGGTCTTCTATTATTTTGTCTCCTTTTCTTTTGTAGTATGACCCCGGTATTAACCTGGTATCATAAAGGTAATTTTCGTGATACTTGATGTTGGCTTCCCATACATTGAGCTTTTCCCTTATGCCACCTTTCCCTCCTATGGACAGAGGATCAGGAGCAATTATTTTTATTGCCTGAATTTCTTTATCTGACATAAGATCTATTTTTGGTATTATCTTCAACTCAAATTTCTTTTCAATGGCTGCAATCTCTTCTGCTCTTTTCTTGTATTCCAATTTAGTATAACAATAGGGCTTGTGGTCCGTTTTATCTTGCCAAAAGTATATGATGTGCAATTTGGCATCGTAAAATTTTAATTGGACTTTCTGATTTTCGCCAGAATAAATTGCTGATATTAACATGACGCGAGTGTTTTCCGGAAGTTCCTTCCAATAACTCAGATGTTGTTTATCGTTTTGAAGAAGAGGCGATTGATCCATTCATAGCTCACTCGGATTAATTTCAAATATGGAAAATGGATAATTATCTTTTGCTCCGATAATCATGGACAAATTTATTCTTGTGTGAGGTAAGATAATATGATTTGCAATTCGATTAAGCAGTTAATTTATTGGCTTCTTTTCGTCTAATTGCTATTATACCGACCGCGTAGAGGGCAATCATAGGTAGCGCTACAAACCACATTGTGACCCCGCTTCCATCTGGTGTTATTACTGCACCAAAAATTGTTATTATTATGATTGCATATCTAAAGTTTTTTTCCCAGAATTTTGAATCAGTTAAACCGCTTAACGATAATAGATACATTATGATTGGAAGCTGAAAGGCAATACCAAAACCTAATACGAATTGAAGTACAAATGTTATGAAATCATTGACTGTCAGAAATGTTTCAGCACCGATTGATTCACCATAGCTGTATAGAAAATTGAGCGTGAATGGAATTACAAGTAGATATGAGAATACTACACCAAAAACAAACAAAAGAATTACTGGTAAAAATATTTTTATAATGTTAATTTTTGAAAATGACGACGAGGATCTAGCATGTCCTTTTTTTGTCTGCTTTAAATTATTGTTGATATTATTTTGCAAATCACCGTCAACTTCATTGTCATTGTCATCTTTCTCATGATCAGGTTTACTTGTTGCTACGTCCGTATCTCCCGTTTCTTCTTTTCTTTTTATTTGAACAAACGCAGGAGAAATAAAACCAAATATTTCTCTAATTACGATTGGCAGTGAACATATCAATCCAATAAGCAAGGAAATGTAAACCTGAGCAAAGAATACCTGACCGGGAGCTGTCTGAATAAACTTTACTTCTGATGGAAGCAATGTATCCTTCATAAAAGATGTCAATTGGAGGGCTATATTGTCTAATGGGTCTGGGTATGGATAGTATAATGTTATAAAGGTTGGTTGACTTCCATCGCCGGATGGAAGTGTAATAGGCACAACTGCCGTTTTTATTCCAAAACTCATTGAGAAAATCGTTATTATTACAATGCAAATTATTATGTGAATTAACCTTATTCTCAGTTCATCAACATGTTCTGCTATTGACATCCCAGATGAAGACATCACAATATTCGTGAATATGCAATCTCGATATAATAATTATATTGATAGACTCAGTTGCTAAAGTTGCTATATGGACCCAGAGAAGTTAACTGGAGATAAAGTAAGGTATTATGAATAGAGTCGACCTCATCAATAAATCAAAATTTTTCCTGCCGGGTAAATACTTTTAGAAGGAAAAATCAATAAGAGTTTATGCAATATCATAAGGCTTCTTTTATTGGTCTTGAAAGATCTAAAAAGGCTCAGTTAAAGCTATTTGATTATACTGGCTATGCCATGTTAACATATACTGTAAAACAAGATGGAAATGCATTTTCCCCTGTAGGTGAAGAAATGCTAGTAGCCAAAATGGATAGAGAGTCTGAGTCGATGCTATTTCTGTGTGATAATGATGGTTATACAAAAGCCCAATCAAAACCGTTACCAAAGGAAAAAGCCGGTGAACTATATAAAAAAATGCTACATGATGGTTTTCAAGAATTTAAGGGACAAATCAAGACTGTTTCATGAATAATTTTGTATTATAATAGTTGAAAAACCATTGTGACATTTAGTCAATTTAACAAATTGGATTCTAGTCCTGATTATTATCTTCTAATATCTTGTCATTACTGTTCTATTTTTTTACTGGAAAATAACCCTGCTACTGACATAGGAAATAGTTTCTACATATTATGACAATTTATTCATTTGTTCTAAGCTATAATCTTTGTGCCAGCTTGACTATTTTTCAAGATGAGATTTCTAATAATTTTAGGATCTGATTTTATAACCCATGTAGAAATTTTAGATCTTTCTATTACCTTCATTGCGACTATGTCCAAAAGATCGTAATTACCAGCCTGAGTGCTTTCAGTATTCAAGAGCTGTAAGCACTTCTTTATGGAAATTTCTTTAAACAGTTTTGCTTTTGGACTCTTTTTTGGGTCAGTGTCGTATATTCCATCCACATCCGTTGCATTTAGGAATCTGTCAGCTTTAATTTTTTCGCAAATGAGCGCTGCTGTGGCATTTGTACTTTGACCTGGATGAAGGCCGCCACTGACTACTATTTTGCCTGATTGACAAGCAATACTAATTTCCTCGAGGTTAGACGGGATAGCTGGATATACTGAATCTCCAAGTGCTGCAGAAAGCAACATTGCGTTTAATCTTGATATTTCTATACCCATTTCATCAAGACTGCTTTCATCAGAACCTAAAGATCTCGCCAAATTGACGTAATGCCTCGCAATTATTCCACCTCCTGATACTACAACTGGCTGAACTTTGGCTTGGATATCGAGTAAAAGTTGAGCATACTCTTTTAGAGATTTTGATGTAGTTTTATAATTAAAAACGCTACCACTTAACTTTATGACTATTATCTTTTTTTGCTTTGAGAGTTTATCTGAGATACTCATTATTTTTCGGGTAACTCCTTGTCTAAGACATCTCTTGATATATTTGTAATTTTTTTTCGATCCTTATGGTTGGTATATACCCTTATCATATCAAGATAACCTGTTATTGAATTTACCAAAGGCAAATTAGAAACTGGTTGTTTAAAGAATTCGTCCTCACTAACAAGAAGTATTGATTTCATTTCCTGCTTATTTGGAGCGAGGGGAACAAGAGAAATGCCATAGGTATCAAGAAAAATTTTTCTTTCGTCAATATTTGATAATTTTGCAATTCTCAATCTCAACTCTTCAATTTTATCTCTATTTAACTTTGTAAAGTTATTTCGTTTTCGAATAAATCTTTCATAAACGCATTTTAATAATTTCCTTTCTAAATAGTTAGAAATCATTTCTTTTGCAATTCCGTTATCTCGCGATGATAAGATCTTCCATAGTACGCTGTCATCAGTTAGTTTTAGATAATCTGTTGTTGATATTCTATTCAAGTTTAACAAGTCACTTGAAAGCAAGAGAGAATGAAGGAGCATTACTTCTGCAGACCGTACCGTTTTGTGAAAATAGACAGCTCTGAACATTTCGAATCTAGAAATGATCATCGATTCAAAAGAGTAAAATGATGAAATATCCAGCCCTAGACTTTCATTCTCAGTTACCCTGAATGAATTAATAATCCTGTTATAATCTACTTTTCCGTACTCTACACCTGTAAAGTAACCATCCCGAGGCAGATAGTCCATCAGGTCTGAGGAGAGACTCCCAGAAATTATTTCATTCTTGAACTTTACATTCGAATCACCAAAAGAAATCTCGCTTATAGTAGCTGGGGAGAAACCAAAGCTTGAAAGGATATCACTCAATTCAGTTTTACAAATTATTTCCGCTCCGATGGTCTCATGATTTTTGTTACTCTTAACCTTTAATGCTTCTTCGAAAAGATGTGAAAAAGGCCCGTGACCAATATCATGTAATAGAGAGGCTATTCGTAATTCCTGAATTGACTCTTTGTCAATGATTCCCATTGTAAATAGGTGCTCACCGGCCAAGCCTGCCAGATACATACTTCCCACAGAATGTTCAAACCTTGAATGTTGTGCTCCAGGATATACTAAATGGGCGCCAGCCAATTGTTTAATTCTTCTTAATCTTTGAAAAACATTCGAATCAATGATCCTTTTTTCCAGCTCTGTAAACCTAATAAACTTGTGAATCGGATCAGCAATTTCTCCAACAAATTTCATATCTGGGAGATAGAAATGAACATTGCACTGAATTAAATTTTCACAATCTTTTTTACTAATTCTAGTACTTCACCATTAACATCGTCCATTGATTTTTCTCCGTCAACGATGCGCCAACTGAATTTGTTTGCAAGAATTCTGTAATTCTTCTTCACCTTTCGAATAAGCTCAAGATCTTTTTCAAACGTATCTGTGATACCATTTTTGGATCGTTTTACCAAGGTATTGGTTTTGATATCTATTACAATTACAAGATCTGCTTTTGGTAACCCTTCGTCCAATGCAAGAAGCCAACTTAATTTTAGGCCCTTTGATATTCCATAAACTAGATTGGATTGGTAATACCTGTTCATGATAATTGTGGTTCCCTTGCCAATTACCCTTTCAAATTCCGCCTTTTTCTCCCATCTATTTGCAGAAAGGAGCATCATTTTGACCTCATCAGGATAGTCTCTTTTTCCATCTAGGAATCGCTTTATCTCTTTACCTACTGGGGTAGAATAATCAGGGAAGTCAAATTTGACATATTTGTGATGTTTGTAACTATTTAATTTATTCAATAGAAGATTTGCTTGTGTAGTTTTTCCCGCCTTATCAATTCCTTCAATGACAATAATCTTACCCCTACCCAAATACATAGTTTGAAAAAAATGTCATAAATAAAAAGTATATTAAAATTTATAATGAGATAATAGTTGTCATAAATGGCAGTCTGAAAACGAATTTAACGGTTAATGTTTGTCATTTAAACTGAGGACTTTTTGATGAATGTGTTTTGTAGGTTGTCATTCAGTCAGTCATGAAATAATAGGCAAGGTAACTTTTATTAACCACAGTCAATATTACCCTCAAAGGTTCCTTTCCAACCCGTATCAGCTCGTACCTGGATCTTTGCTTTTCCGCAATCTCCATTAATTGAAATATCTGCTTTCTTGTCCAGTCCGCAAATATTGCTAGTTGTCTCTTTACCTCCCAAATCATAATTCTTTTTATCTATCTTTCCAGAATCAAGATATCCGCCATTGCTGGCCTTATCCACAACGACTTCCCAACTTCCATAGATAGGAGCATCCTTCTTAAATGCACTAAATGAAAGCTCTCCCTTCTCTGATTTCCCATCAGGACAACTGACTGTACCATCTGCATTTCCTGATGTTTCTGTTCCATGAGCTACACCAGCAACAGAAAACATGGTAATGATGAAAAGCATTAACAATTTCACTCCAACTTTGCCATCCAAATTCATGACTCTGTGTTGAAAAGAAAATAATTTATATATTATGTAGAATCATTCCAGATCATAAATAGGATAAAATGAGATGAATCATTTATTAACCGCTTTATGACTAATAACGTTTATCACTAATGATTATCAATAGTGATTATCTTTTATTTGACTTAATTTTATTAGTTTTAATGAACAATTGAAATAATAATTAGTATGATTACTAGTCAATTTTGCAAATTTTATATTTTGAAATGTAATTTTTATATCTTCAAGTTATTATAAAAGATCGACGAGGTATCTGACAGACTAAAATGGCACAGATGCCGGCTCTAATTCCAAAAGAAGTAGAAATCCAGAGGCTAAAGAAAATCTACATTATGGTCATCATGCTGGGTTCAATCGCAGCATCCGTAGAGGTAGATAACTTTGTTGATGGATCTCTTCACCAGACCGCAATTAGAGACAGTGCATTTACACCAGCTCATTGGTGGTTATACAGCCACTTTATTGCCCTACCGTTAGGTTGGGGATTTGTGGCAATGTATGACAGAAGGGTACCTGCGTTAAGAGGACCTGGCAACTCAATGAACACTGGTTTAAAGATAACCATCATAGGCTATCTTGCAACCATGTTTACAATTGGTGTAAATGAAATGTGGCACTTTTGGTTTGTGGAAGAAATTTTCGCAGTCCCGAACCACTGGATGTTTAACATGGGAGTTGTAGTAGCTTTCATGGGTGCTCTTGCATATGTAGTAAGAGTATACGCACGTCTAGTAGAATTGGGTGCTGAAACTCCTGGAAAGAACCCATACGTGGCTGAGATGTACAAGCTTGCTCTTGAAGGAAAGCTGTACAGCAGAGCAATTCCATAAGCTGATTGTGGCAAAGCTGTCAACAAAAGCAGGAAATCGACTTACTACCTTTTTTTTCTTTTTTTTAATTAAGCAAATCAGTAGATGCTTTTATTATTATTACGTATAAGCATCATAGATAACTCAATAATTTTGTGATGGAAAGAAAATGAAATTTCGAGTAACCCATGAATTTGAAAATATTCTTATATACAAAATGCGTTATACAGATGATGGCTGATAATTCTGGTATTTCTCTAAGAGTCTACGAAAATGAAAAACAAGATAAAGACAGAGACATTGTAAGAATTGACCCAGGTATCATGCATATTTTAAATATATCTGACGGTGATTTTATTGATGTTATTGGTCCCCAAAATGGAACTACGATAATTTGTCTTTCGTTGCATCCTTCCGATAAAACTAAAGATAAAGACAGAAAAAAAATAATTCGAATTGACTCGAAAGCAAGAAATTTGATCGGTACTGCAATTGGAGATACTGTCACAATAAAAAAGGCTATCCTTAATGAAAAGGGAAGCAAATCCACAAGGCCAAGTACCTACGATGTATTTGATGAGGCATCAAATTCTATAACAATGACTGGATCATGCGTTAATTTTGATAAAGAGCGTCCAAAGATAATGGAATTCCTAAGGTCGCTTGAGAAAGAAGTACATTTGGACAATAATTATTGCAGATGTTATACTAGTGGCAAAAAAACACTTGGGTGGGATTTTTTTGAAATTTCTGTAGATTCAAGATTGGTAAAGAAATTGATTGAAATACACCCTGAAATTAACAAGCAAGAATCTTCAAGCTCAGAAGAACGATTTGTTCTGTGGCTGCACGCAAAATTTAAGAAAAGCAAGCTTAATTATTACCTGAAGATTAATGAGATTCCTTACGAATCTGTATCCGGATTTCGACTAAACCCTAATGATTTCAGAGACGTTGAAGATATGGAAAATATGCGCTAGACTAATTTTACTATTCCAATTTAAGTTGAAGATTCCTGACAAAATTCAAGAATACTTGAATGAAAAAACTGATTCAGAACTAGCTCTAATAGGTTGTAGGGCTGCTGATGACACTAATAGTAGAATTTCGTATGATTGCTGTGAATATGATATTGCTGTCCTTGGCCAAAACGATGTGGGTTTGCGTAATAAAATCATGCAGGTTGGAAATTACACATTAGAATTTTTAGATTTTCCAAAATACGATAATAGTGAGATTTCACTTTTGAATATGGTAAAACTAAAAAATAAGACAAGTAACTTGTTGGTTTCGCAAGATAATCACTCTACTCCAAAAACAGACTATAGAAGGATATTTTTTGCCGCAGGAAAACGTCGTGCTGCTGATTCTCTCTTTAATGCTTCCAAAACTAGTTCTTCAAAAGCAGAGTTAAGTTCTGCTTTGAATCTAAAAATTGCTGCATACGATCTCATCGAAGGTATTCTTTTAACTTCAGAGATTAGGCCCATGCCCATTCATGAATTGAACCAGATACGTGAGCTTGAAGTCCATAAAGACTTCATCAATGAAGCTATCCAACTTTGTATTGAATGCCTGGGAATAGAAAGGGCTACAAGAACCATCATAAATCGATCCTACAAGGCATTAAAGGAAATTCTTAAAGAAAGATACGACATTGGGTTAATACAGTCAAAAATTGAATTTTTAGTGCAGCATGGGTTAATTGCAGATTGTTATTACTATATCGGAAAGCTAGTCTGCAATCATCTTGAAAAAAAAGATTATGCTTATCAACTCAACTATCACAAGCTTAACAGCTTAGCTTTAGACCTCACAAGTGATTACGAAAATATAAACAAGAGATCTAAACTGATAAAAAATTACTGCAAAAACCTGTTGAAAAATTAAGTGACAGGAGCAACCAAAATTGGTTCGATCTCCTTTACCCTTCTTGCCCTTAGTTTAGCCTTGTATTTCAGGTTTCTGGGCTTTGTTCTAAGTCGATATCCACAACATGGGCACCACAGTCCGTCCCATTTTATGAAAATCTCACATATCTGGCATCGTTTTTGACCGCTTACATATCGTCCTGAACCGACCGGCTTTTGGGCTTTGTGACGTATACATATTCCTTTACAAGTCATCTTTCCTTCCATATATAAGAAACGCCTCAAGTATTTAAATATGAACATTAATTATATAATTTTTTGAATTTTGCTAATTTATTTTAGCAAATTTTTACATATTCAAGAAAAATAAAATAAAAAAAGTATATTATTTTTTAACTAACATTTATAGATTTTGTCTGAAAGGCTTCATTCATTGTAAGATATTCATCCAGTCTCATCTTGATGTCATCTGGTTGAGTATCATCCATACCTGAAAATCCAGCATTAAATGAAATCTTGTTTCCAGATACATTCACATTTTCAATTTCCATGTCTGCATAAATATTTGCCAATTCGTCTACCCACTCTTTGCCTTCATCGTCTTTTACTCCGTTAGTATCTATGGTTACTTTACACATCTTAGTCAGTCAAATTCACCTAAACAAAAGTTAGATTGGATATTAATAAAGTTGACGCATTCTATTGGGCTATCTTACTATATGGATTTAAACGTTAATTGCACTCTGGGTCAAGCTTGTTCAATTCCCCAATATTTGACAAGCTCCTTTTCAAACGTAGTGAATTGTTCATTGCTTAGAGGCTCACAGCAGTTTTTGTGCGACGGAACTACTTTCATTCCTACTAATTTAAAATCTACCTCGTAGAAGTGAACCTTGGGACAATCACACATTTGCTATTTGTGTTCCATGCATCTCTTATTAGTTTAACTAAACTCAGATACTGATACTGCCGAGCTAATTAGCTTGTATAGACTAGGACAGTAAAAGTTTATGAATGGATTCTAACTTATTTTACGTATGGGTATCTTTCAATTCTCATTATACAAACCAATCCTGATGTTTGTATTATTTTCAACCATCTTGCTTTTTTCGCAATCAAGTCTGAACAATGCATTAGCACAAGGCAATAATCTATGGTATGTTGGTGATGGAGCAAAAAAGGGCATGTATCTAACTTACAAGATTCAAGATCAGGATACAAATGCTGGCCGTCCATTTGATATGACAATTTATTTCAAAGATTACAACAGTACTGGAAAGTATTGGATAGCACCGACTTTCGTTGTAGACGAGGGACGTGTAATTAATGGAACTTTTAATTTAAGCGATCTGGATCTGACCGCACTAGGATCTTCAAAAATCCCTCAAGAGATGAATGAGTATAGAAGCGCCTATTCAAATTCGCTAAAATGGCTTTCAGCCTTTGTTGCAAAACCTGGGCAATCCTTGACTGCACCATATTGGGGCAAAATAGCTGCAATAGGTGGCTCCCCTATTGCTCCTGGGGGCAAAGCGACAGTCACTGAACCTGCAGGAACTTTTAATACTACAGTAATAACTTGGCACAAAGGAGTCGACAACAATATCTGGATTCAAGATAACCTTCCATTTCCCGTAAAGGCTAAAACTTTTGCAGATATTACCACAGGCAATCCCCCAATCCAATTTGCATTTGATTTGCTTGCAAAAGGCCAGGGCCAACCAAAGCTACCAGTAAGCAAAGAAACAATTGCAGTACCGCCCCTAGAACAGAGAACTGAGCGTGGAACTTATATCATCAAGCTCATATGGGAACCTATTGTAATAAAGGCTGGTAATACTACCAAATTTGGAATAATATTCATGGACGATAAGCAAAACATTGTAACAGATGTGGGATATAATTTTGCCGTTGTCGACTCTAAAACACAACAACTCATATACGGAAAAGATGAGCAACTGGCACCCGATGGAACTGCCGTCCAAAACGTAGTCTTCCAGAAGCCAGGACCAGCTACTGTAAAGGTACTGATAACACAAGCTGGATCAGGTGCAGCAAGCAATTTTGTTGAATCGGGTAATTTTGACGTAGTTGTTCAGTGACTCTTTTTAACATTTTAAAATAGATTATATTTTTTTAAATTCCTTTACGGTAAAAGCGATGACTCCAAGAAGAATAATCTTTCTAGCGTCAGGAATATTTGCAGCAGTAGGAATTTTAGTAAGCGTAGTAATAATAGCCATAAACGGTGGATTTTCAGGTAGTGGTCCTTCAATTTTCAATCCGCCCACGTCAAAAGACCTGTGGACAATAGGCAGTAACATTAAAGATGGATTGAATCTTACATATTCGCTGACAGCTACAGGAGAAATGTCAAACCTCACAGACTCGATAGTTTCAATGAAGTTTCACGATTTAAATGACAAATGGAATGTAACTTTCGCTATCAAGAATGGCAGCACAGTCAAAGAGATTAATATGAATCTTACAAAAAACCAACTCCTGCCCAAAGGCCCAATTACTGCTAATGAGCAGAAGGTACTTTCACCTGTAGATGCATCGATACTAGCAATCCGAGATATTGCAAGGGAACCCAAATATCTTGTTGTTGGGGCATTATGGGACAAGATAACTACTAGCTCTTCAACCATAGATGAAAGAATTACAAGTAAAGATTCTGTCTCTACTCCTGCAGGAGCCTTTAATGCTTACGCACTTGAACATCAATTGGGAAATTCAACAAGCAGGATTTATTTGGATAAGGATTTACCTCTTCCAGTAAAGGCTCAAGTTTATGATGAAGATGGGAAGAGTTTGTATCAATACGAACTACAGAGCATATCAAGATGAAATAAATTGAAGTATTCTCAAAATAAAAATAAAAATATAAAACAACAAATTGATAATTATGTTAAGGTTGAATAATCAAATTGCCCAACTTGCAGGTGATCAGCACCAGATAAGATTTTATAATCCTATTGTAGTGTAGTGACCATTACCAAATGATTGAAACGCTGAAGACTGCATGCATCGAAGTTAGAAAGAGGGTCAAAGATCTAATTGGAACTGCAGAAGGTAACACAAAAATGGGTCTTGGAGCTGGTGGGGATATTTCAAGAAAAATAGACATAATAGCAGAAGAAAAAGTAATAGAGACGATAAAACAATCTGGCACAAATCCAA
>Ga0207428_10000763_pt1 | contig 36703 bp, 31 predicted proteins | sample RhiMethybrSRZTD1_FD_187600 | JGI IMG/M metagenome (GOLD analysis project Ga0207428, IMG submission 187600) | Populus rhizosphere microbial communities from Tennessee, USA - Rhizosphere MetaG P. TD hybrid SRZTD1 (SPAdes) (version 3) | ecosystem: Host-associated > Plants > Roots > Rhizosphere >...
CAGGAAGAGCCGTATCTCGGCAAGTTCCAGGCGAACTGGTACCGCACGCTTCGCGGCGAGATGATCAACGGCGAGGTGAAGTGGGTCGAGAAGGCGGTCAGCCACCTGCAGCTGAAGTCATTCGTCGCTCGCGTCACCAGGAACGGCGCCGATCACAAGCTGACGATGATCGTGCTGAACGACGGCACGCCGATCAAGACGGTCGAAGTGAAGGTCGACGACGGCCAGTGGATGGCGGCCACCGCGGATCCAGCGACCACCGCGAAGTACGGGTGGAAGCTCTATCACTACACCTGGAAGAACGCGCCCGCCGGCGAGCACACCGTCGTGTCGCGCGTCACCGACGCCAACGGCATGGTTCAGCCGACCTCCGAGGAGATCGAGTCGAAGAAGACCTTCCTGGAGGACAACTCGCAGCATCCGCGGAAGGTGATGATTTCGTAAAATTCAAACACGAAGGTACGAAGGCCACGAAGACAAATAGGTCTTTGTGATCCTGGTGTTCTTTGCGGTTCCATTCTGATTTCGTAGGGGCGAACTTCAGTTCGCCCGAACTTCCAAGAAAGGACCGGTCCTCGTGGGCCGGTCTTTTCTTTTGAGGGAAGCAGCTTCAGGCGCGTTGAGACGATCGGACGGCTTGGCCGTCTATCCAGTTAATCAACGTTCCCATTAGCACGGAGCCCCCCAAATGCTTCGACGACTGTTCGGCATCAATATAGGAATGCCTCGCTGCATTACGTTTCTGTCGTTCGTACTCACGATCCTGCTGCCGCAGGTTGCGCTCGCGCAGGCGCGAGTATCGGGAGGCGACAACTTCACCCTCCTCGTCACCGATACCGGCAGCGTCTGGAGCTTCGGGACCAATTCGAACGGGCAGCTCGGGTTGGGTCATTTCAACGACGCGAAGTCGCCGACGCAGATTCCGGGACTGAGCGGCGTTGTGGCAGTCGCTGCGGGCGGATTTCATTCGCTCGCATTGACGTCACTGGGGACGTGTATGCATGGGGCAACAACGTCAGCGGACAAGTTGGCGACGAGTCCAATACTGATCGCTCAGCTCCACAGTTACTGAATCTCTCAGACATAGTGGCTATCGCTGCTGGCAGGAATCATTCCCTCGCCCTGACCGACGCTGGAGACTTGTATGCCTGGGGCCAGAACGACTATGGCCAATTGGGAAACGGGAATACGTCCGATAGCAACGTTCCCGTTCTGATTCTCAGTGGAGTGTCGGCGATCGGCGCGGGAGACCGACACTCCCTCGCCGTGAAGACCGACGATTCTGTGTGGGCCTGGGGCAAGAATGCCGGCGGACAGCTCGGCAACAACGCGGCAATCAGCGGAGCGACCAGCGCGCCGGTGCAAATGATCGGCATCAACAACGCGGTCGCCGTGTATGGCGGTTCCGACCACAGCATCATTCGCTTGTCCGACGGCACGCTAAAGGCGGTGGGACAAAACGGTGACGGGCAGTTGGGCGATGGCACGACTGCTACCCAACGCCTGACGGCCGTTGCCGTGGTTGGTCTCACAAACATTCAAAGCGTCGCTGTTGGCTACTTCCATAACCTGGCGCTGGATGGCGATGGCGGGATCTGGGTCTGGGGCGACGGGTCCAAGGGTGCGATCGGAACCGGGAATCAGACAGATGTCAACTCGCCAGTCGCTCTGTCCTCGCTGACAGACGTGAGCCTTATCGGCGCTGGCTGGGCACACTCGATGGCGATCGATACCAATGGCGTTGTCAGCACGTGGGGATCAAATAGCAGCGGCGAACTCGGAGACGGCACCACAGTGCTGCGGTGGTCGCCGGATGCGATCAGTTCTTCGGGCTACTCATGGCGAGTGGCCACGCCGACCTTCTCCGTTGCGGCCGGCACCTACAACACTGAGAAGAGCGTGATCGTTGCGGTAGACACGGTCGGTGCCACGATTCGTTACACGATTGACGGCTCAGAGCCGACCGGAACGGATCCGACAATCTCGTCCGGATCGTCAGTCACCATTAGCCAATCGCGCACGCTGAAGGCTAAAGCCTGGAAGACCGGCATGCCCGAGAGTGCCACCAAGTCCGCCGCCTACACGTTGCAGGCCCTGATGCCGAGCATCACCATTCCCTCAGGTGGCCCATTCTCGTCGACTCAAACCGTGTCGATGTCTACGGGCACACCTGACTCGACGATCCGATACACGCTGGACGGCACGAATCCAACATCATCGTCGCCAGCATACAACCCCACGACGCAGCTGCCACTCGATCAGACGGCCACGATCAAGAGCGCGGCGTTCAGAACCGGTTGGAGCGCGTCCGGAGTTCAGACCGGCACGATCACCTTTAACTACGGCGCGCTCGACGCGCCAGCCATCGATCCCGCGACCGGCAGCTATGCCGGGACGGTAAGCGTCACGATGTCCTCGCCGCAAAGCGGCGCGACGATTCGCTACACGACCAATGGCTCTACGCCTACGGCGAGCTCGACTGCGTATACCAGCGCGATTCCGATCTCGCAGACGACGACAATCAAAGCGAAGGCCTTCCATAGCAGCTACACCACGAGCGGCGAAACCGCGCGGACCTTCACGATGTCTGCAGCGACACCCACGTTGAGTGCGGCTGCTGGGTCGTTCGCGCCTGGCACTACGGTGACGATCGCGACGCCGGAGCCGACGGCGACGTTGCGGATGACCATCGATGGGAATGACCCCACGTCGACCAGCCCGGTCGTCGCGTCAGGAACGTCGTTGGCGTTGGGCAATTTCACTCTCAAAGTAAAAGCCTTCCGATCCAACGTCGCAGATAGTGCAGTGGCGAGCGCCACCTATTCACTGACGTCGGCGTTGGGCCCGGGTGCCGTGACGACGGGTGGTGCGCACAATGTGCTTGCTACTCCTGATGGCCGTCTCTACGTGTGGGGCGACAACGTCAATGGCCAGCTTGGAAACGAAAGCACAACCGATCGCCAGACGCCGACGCTGATCAACACGATCACCGGCGTGACGGCGCTCGCGAGCGGTCTCGCGCATACCTTGGCCTTGACGTGGGACGGGCAAGTTTACTCGTGGGGCTCGAATGGGTCCGGTCGCCTTGGTATCAACAATATGGCTCCGAGCCAGAGCACCCGGCCTCTTCATGTGTCGACGCTGTCGAACGTCGTCGCTATCGCCGCCGGAGACGCTCATAGTCTTGCCTTGACGAGCGACGGTCACGTCTACTCATGGGGCTCGAATTCAACGGGACAACTTGGCCTTGGCAATAGCGGGACCGGCACGGAACAGATCGCTCCGACTGAAATCACGACGCTCTCAAATATCGTCGCCATTGCTGCCGGTGACTCGGATTCCTTCGCGGTCACCAGCGGCGGCCAGGTGTACGCGTGGGGTGCGAACGGCAACTCGCGGCTCGGTGATGGGTCCACCGACCAGCAGAACTCACCGCTCTTGCTTGGCTTGAGCAACATCGTCTCGATTGCCGCGGGGCAAGCTCACACCCTCGCCCTGACGAGCGGGGGCCGCGTCTACGGGTGGGGCGCCAACACCAATGGTCAGCTCGGCATCACGCCCGCGACAACCGTGGCGACGCCGACGCTCATTCCCAATCTGCATGCGTCGGCGATCGCCGCTGGCGATAACCAATCGGGAGCGATCCGTGCGGATGCCGCGTTGTTGATGTGGGGCAGCAGTTCATCCGGCCAGGTCGGATCTGGCTCGATCACCGCGACCATCAGCACACCGACGGTAATCACAGGAGTAACCGGCGCGAGCACGCTGAGTCTCGGCGATCTCCATTCGGTAGCGGTGACGGCGGCCGGCGAAACGTGGGCGTGGGGCGAGAGCGCCGATTATCGCTTGGGTAACAACTTGAACACGCCGGACAAATCGTCTCCGCAGTCGGTGTTCACCGGACTGACCTCGTGGGCCGCCGCCGCGCCGACGATCAATGTTGCCTCCGCGACTCTGACCCAGCCCACGACGGTGACGTTGACGTCCCCAGTTAGCGGTGCGGTAATTCGCTATACGCAGAATGGCTCGCTGCCGACTGAGAGCGATCCGGAAGTGCCGGCGAACGGGCAAATCGAGATCGCGTACTCGTCGCTGCTGCGCGCTCGAGCGTTCGTCACCGGCCGACAACCGGGCGTAACGCCGGCACGTGCGGACTACGAATTGCAGTCCGCAGTGCCAACGATCGATCCACCGACGGGCACCTATACGTCGACGCAAACGGTAACCTTGTCCGTGACGGGCCCTCCGTCGACGATTCGGTACACGCTTGACGGGAGCGATCCGTCTGCGGCATCGACCGCGTACAGCGCGCCCTTCACAGTCAATTCACTTACAACGGTCAAGACGCGCGCTTTCCCGACGAACGGCTGGGCGTCAAGCGGCGTCACAAGCGCGACGCTGACGTTCAACTACGGCACGCTTGATGTACCCAATACGACTCCGGGCGCGGGTGTGTTCGCGACAGCGCCGCAGGTCACGTTGAGCTCCATTGCAGGAGCATCGATTCGTTACACGTTGAATGGGACGACACCGACGGCATCGTCCACACTCTACACCGCACCAATTGCGATTCCGACAGGTGGGGGGACGCTCAAGAGCATCGCGTTCCATTCGGATTGGACCGCGAGCGCGATTCGGAGTGATGTCTATATGATCGACACCACGCCGCCAACGATCACGGCATTGCGCACGCCGAACCCGAATGCGGCGGGATGGAACAATACGCCGGTCAAAGTGCGCTTTGTGTGCTCAGATGCTTCGGAACCAGTCGATTGTCCAGAGCCGGTGACGCTTACCCAAAATGGAGCGGGGCAAGTCATAACACGAACCGCTTATGACGCGGTCGGCAATTCCCAGTCGGTATCGGTGACGGTCAACATGGATCGCACCCTGCCGGAGATCGCCATCGCAACGGAAGTTCCGCAGGAGACGATCGATTCAACGTTTACCCTGTCAGGCGACGTGGCGGATTCGCTCTCAGGGCTCGCGCGTGTGACCTGCAATGGCGTTACGACGACAATCGTTGATGGGCAATACGAATGCGCCGTCGCGTTGAGGGCGGGGCGCAATTCAATCGTTGCGACCGTTACTGATGTCGCTGGCAATAGTAAATCGACAAGCGCAAGAATTAGTCGATTTGAACCGAACGTCCCGCTTGTGATGACGGTGACGCCGACCGTCGCCCATCACTTAATCGGGGAGGAGCGGGAGCTGGTTGCTCTTGATCAATTTGGCCGGCCATTCGAGGACGTGGAATGGATCAGCAGCGACGCCAATGTCGCAACTGTAAGCGAGACTGACGGCGTGTTCACGGCGCTGGCCGTGGGCGGCGGCAGCGCAACGTTCACCGCGACGAGCGGATCGATCGAGTCGTCGATGAATTTCGTTGTGCATGCAGCAGTGTCGCTGCCCATTGGCGTCGAGCGCTGGTCGTTGCCTCAACGTCCGGGATCGTTGTCTGAAAGCACTATCATCGGCTCGCAACCCGACGAGGCAGGTCTCTTTTCCATCGAATACGAAACAACCGACAATCGTGGAGCCACTGTCAGGGCGCTCGGAGTTGACGGAAGCGAACGTTGGCTCGGAGCGCTGCCGATTAGTGCAGACGAAAGGGTTAGCAAGGTTGTCTCGCACCCGCTAGGAGGCCTCGTCGCGTTGACCACAGATACTGTGACAGCGAATCGACTTGCCGTGGTTTACGACAATACGTCTTCTGACCTTTCGCCTTGGCGATATGAATCTGCTGCCGCGTGGGGATCGCTCTCCGTCGCCAATGATGGCACCGTCTACCTCGAAGAGCACTTTGATGGCGGAACTGCACCCGATTACTCGCAGTTAACCGTACTGGACGGTCTTACAGGCACGCCGCGCTCGAGTACGGTCTTGCCCCCTTACATCTTCTATACGCATTTTCCGATTGGGTTCCTTGACCTGGGCTCTCGAGCAGAGGTCGTGACCACAAGCAATGACCACGCCGTCGCGTTGATTAACAGCAAAGAAGTGCGATGCTTCGCTGGCGTGTCGTGCTCTGGCTATACTGCCGTCGAACTCTACGATTTCTCGCCAGACGGAACGGTTAGCACCAGGGTGCTGGATACGACCGTGGGCACTGGCGTATCCGATTTGGTCGCTTATCACATCGCCGCTGACGGGAGAGACGGCGTTATGGTGACTCGCGCCCGACAACTCGGATCCGATCCATGGGAAGTCTACGGGGACTACATTTCACCTGACTTCACGAATACGTATTCACTGCCAGAGCTGTGGATTCCGACGATCGCAACTCAGGACGGCATCGGAATTAGCGGGCGCCTTCAATTCTGGGCGCCAGCTCCAATGATCGCACGCGACCTGCGAACTGGTTCCGTATTGTGGTCCCACGAGATTGAGGCTGACGCGCTCGTGGCACTCGAGGGAGGAGGCGCGCGAGTCGCTTATGAGAATGGCGACATGCGTGACGTGGCTTCCGACGGGACCCTTGGCGTTATCGAGCCAATGAATGTCGCCTCAGGTCAATTTGCTTACGGTCGTTTTCATACACGGCGCGCCGATGGAACGTTGGCGGCAGTACCCGAGAAGCCGTTGAACGATGCTACGGCGTTCATTACGGAACGTTCGACACAGGCCCAAGGACCACCTCCTAAGTATGGACTGCACGCCAAGGCCCACAACATACAGTTCACCGGCGGCGCCTATAAGCACCTGGGCTTGGCTTTGGTGCCACGCAATCAAGCCTTTTGGATCAAGGACGACAACATTTGGCACACCTACTTCGAGAAGAACCCTTTGTACGGTGACCTGTGGGTTGTGACCACGGGTGGCAACTACGTTGGGGCGAGTCCGGATTGGAAACTGCATCAAGTGTTCAACAAGAAGCCAGGTGATTTTACCGAGACGCCGAACCCTGGAGCGTGGCTGAAGGTTTCTCCGGCTAATGAAGACACCGAGATCGGCGAAGTGCTAGCTCGTTCAAACGCGTTCCCCGACGGTGTGCTTGATTACACGCCGGCTCCAGACCCGTTCGACCCAATCAGACAAGCGTACAACTCAAACTCATTCATGCGCGGCTTGCTCGACGCGTGTCAGATTCCGGAACCATCTTTCTTTACTGAAGCGCGCTTTCCTGGAAGGGGTAAACCTGTACCCGCCCTGTACTTCAACACGCAGTAACATCTAGAAAGAGATCGTCATGATCAAGACAAAAGAAGCCCTCCGCGTTGCTGTCGTCATAGCAATCACAATCGCGGCACAAGTGGGGTTGGGAATATGGAGCCAGCAGCGAGCCTCTCAGGGCGTGGCATTAAACCCGTTGGTGGAGCCGCTACTATTTTGGACGCTAATTGTGTTCGGACTTCTAGTTCTAATCGCACTAATCGGGCCGAAACATGAACGAATCTGGCCAGTCGCAATCGTGTTTGTTTTTGTCACATTTTTCGGCAGCTTTGTCGTCGGCCAGTACGTAATGAGCATCTATCTGTACCGATAAAACCAACTTACTGTTCGATCTGACCTGCCCCTCCAAACCGCTACGCATAGAATGTGGGCCCTCCGTTAACTGAGGAGCCCCCGATTTTCGGTTCACCGGGAGAGTGACTCTGCGGCCTCTATGAGCATCCTTTCAGCGAATTCCCGAGGGCTTTGACCCTTGAGAGAACGGTGAGGATGATGCTCATTGTAGTCCCACCGAAACGCATCGATTTTCTGCTGTGCGTCCTCGAGCGACGCGAACCAATGCACGTTCAAACATTCTTCACGGAATCGGCCGTTGAACGATTCGATCGCCGCGTTGTCCGTCGGCTTGCCACGACGACTGAAGTCGAGGATGACGCCGTTCGTGTACGCCCACAGATCCATCGCGGCACTGACGAACTCGGTCCCGTTGTCGCAGTAGATGCGCTGCGGCAGTCCGCGTTCGAAGCGGAGCCGCTCAAGCGTCGCGACGACATCGCGACCACTGAGACCCTGGCCGGCATCGAGCGCCAGGCACTCCCGCGTAAACAGGTCGAGCACGGTCAGTGCCCGGAATCGTCGCCCATCAGCGAGCTGATCGGCGACGAAGTCCATGCTCCAGATATCATTCCGTGCGGTCGCTGGACGACGCTGCTCGCGATGCACCGCGGTGACGTGCCGCCACGGCCGTTTGCGGCGCAGCGCCAATCCTTCCTCGGTATAGTGGCGATAGCACCGCTTCTTGCCGATCTCCCAGCCTTCGCGACGCAAGAGTACGAGCAGCCGGCGATAGCCGAAGCGCACACGCGTCTGCGCGAGCTCGCGCATCCGCTGGCGCAGTGCGGTCAACGGATCGCGGCAGCTCTGATAGCGAATGCTCGACATACAGAAGCGCGCGGCTCGTACCGCGCGGCGCTCGCTGACGTCGTAGCGGCCCATCAAGTAGTGCACCACTTCGCGCTGCCTGATGGGCTTCAGAACTTTTTTTGAACAACGTCCTGGAGCATGACCTTGTCCAGGGTCAGGTCCGCGACGACGCGCTTCAGCCGCGCATTCTCCTCGCGGAGCTGCTTCAACTCGCGGGCTTCACTCGGTAGCATGCCGCCGTACGATTTCTTCCAGCGGTAGAACGTTTGCTCGGAGATGCCGACCTGGCGGCACAGGTCTCCGACGGCCGCTCCGGCTTCAGCTTGCTTCAGAACTGCGGTGATCTGCTCAACGGAAAAGCGCTTCTTCTTCACGGCACTGCCTCCTGGGCCGAGGGCCCGATTGTGCCGCAAAACTCACTCTCAAAATGAACTAAGAAATGGGGAGCCCCTCATAACCGAGGAAGACCGATGAAACGGAGCAAGTTCAGCCGTAAGCTTCCCCGATCGATTGACACTTGAAAGTAGACTGCTCCGGGCTAGGAGCGGTCATGCGGAAGTCGAAATTCAGTGAGACCCAGATCGTCGGGATCCTCAAGGATGCAGAGAGCGGCGTGCCAGTGGCGGATCTGCTGCGGAAGTACGGGGTCAGCAAGGCGACGTTCTTCAAGTGGCGGAGCAAGTACGGCGGGGCCTCGGTGTCGGATGTGAAGCCCCTGCGTGAGCTTGAAGCGGAGAACGCCAAGCTGAAACGCATGTACGCGGACCTGGCGCTCGAGAACGCCGCCATCAAGGACGTCCTGAACCGAAAGCTGTAACGCCGTTCGCGAAGCGACAGATCGCCGAGCTGCTGGTCGCCGAGCACGAGCTGCCGGTGCAGCGGGCCTGTCGCACGGTGAGGCTGTCGCGAGCGGCGTACTACCGGCCTCCGGTTCCGGCGAGTCGACGTGATGCGCCGGTGATGGCGGCGCTCACGGACGTCGTCGCTCGATATCCACGATGGGGATTCTGGAAACTGTTTGATCGCATGCGCACTGAAGGGCGGGTATGGAATCACAAGCACGTGCATCGTGTGTATTGCGCGCTGCGGCTCAATCTGCCTCGGCGGACGACGCGACGCGTACCCCAACGGATCCGGCAGCCGCTCACGGCGCCGCCGGTACTCAATCAAACCTGGGCGCTGGACTTCATGACGGAGACGCTCTACGACGCCCGTCGGGTGCGGTTGCTGACGATGATCGATGAAGGGAACCGGGAGGGCTTGGACATCGTCGCCGGCGTGTCGCTCCCGAGTCGTCGCGTCATTCGCGTGCTCGAGGCCCTCGTCGTGGGCCATGGCTGCCCGTCGGCGATTCGCGTCGACAACGGTCCGGAATTCACGGCGCAGCCCTTTGTCGATTGGTGCACCGGCCACGGCGTGGCGATCCACTACATCCAGCCTGGCAAACCGGATCAGAACGCGTACATCGAACGCTTCAATCGCACGTATCGCACCGAAGTACTCAACGCGCATCTCTTCGAATCGGTCGCCGAACTGCAAGCGATCACTGATGCGTGGCTCACCGTCTACAACCAGGAGCGGCCGCATGACAGCCTCGGCCGGGTGCCGCCCCTGACCTTTCTGCCGAGGCCTTCATCAGTCGGACAGTCTACTTATCAACTGTCTACTTGACGGGGAAGCTTACGTAATCAAGGAAGTGGTAGAAGACGAGGCCGCAGCCACAGTCGATGAAACGACTGAGTTCATGTATGCCGAAAATCGACAGCAACAATGCTGGGTTTCTCGGGATAATCCGCGTCGGCTATGCAGTACGACAATTCGAGATGCTCGAGGCAACGAAGTCGAGTTTCGCGCAGACGGTGAAAAGCGGCTCACCTCTCTCGAATACGACCCGGTCGGAAACTGGATCGCACAAACTATTTCAGCCACCGTGGCGGGACGCAATTCGAAGACAATCGTCAGGCGCAAGATTGAATATTGGCAGCTCCGTCGTTACTTCATTCGCGGCGGTGTTGCGCGCATTTCCTCAGTCCATCGGAACCACTTGACGAGTTGACATAGTCAACGTCTGGAGATCCCAGGCTTTGGTGGACAAGCGTAGCATCCGAAGTTCGGAGAACGCCAATGTCCAAACGATCGGTCAGTGAGGTTCCGTCCAATTATCAGTTCATCAAGAAGCAGAGCCGAGGAAGATGCGCGGCTTACGATACCATGAGGGTGTCGATGAATACGCTAATTGCAGTCCTTGCAGGCTGCGCTCTCTGGTCTTTCACCACCGAGAGCCAGACCTCGGCGCAGCCATTGAAAACCCGGCAGATTACTGAACAACCCAATGTGCCCATCAGCACTCAGTTGCGGCCTGAGGATCAGATCGTCCTCGTAGAGCGAGCGGGTTGGGAGACACGCTTAGTTGACACGACGAAGCGCAGTGCCTCCGATGACCTGGATCTTCGTGCCGCTGGAGCGGACTTGATCACAGTAGCTGAGTGGGTCTCGTCTGATGGCATCCTCGTCAACAACGAATCATGGATCCGGACGAAAGTCATGTTTCGACCGCTGCGCGTAATTAAGGATTCCAAATTGGTTCTGGCCGAAGCGGCCTCTTCGCTGACTGTTTTCCACGATGGTGGTGACGTTCGAATAGGCGGGGTGTCAGTGAGAGCCGGCTACTTTTATCTGTATAAGCCGAACACCCGATATCTGCTGTTTCTTCGATCGTTAAGCAAGGACAATAATGCTCCGTTTGGCCTTCAAATGGCCGTCGGCCCCGACAACAAGCTGAGTTCCATGGAATTGTCTTCTGGTCAAACGTTCCCTGAGAGCAGCCCGTTATTCGGCCTTGATCTGGATGCAGTAATCGGTGAGTTGAACCGACGCCTTAGACCAAAAACTCCAAAGTAAGGTATCCGAGTCGGTAGCAATCGGCTATTCGTCACCCGGGCGAGTCAACTCTCGGCATCCGTGCCGAGCGATGATCGGAAGGCCACGAATTGGTTGCATTTACTCGGATCGAAGCGCCACGACTGGATCGACCAGCGTGGCGCGGCGCGCGGGAAGCCAGCAGGCGAACGCGGCCACTGCAAACAACAACGCCGGCACTACCATCAGGACCGTCCACGCTCCCGGGCCGGCGGTGAACAGGTGCAACTGCACCATCCCGGCAATCAGCCACGCCAGGAACAGGCCCGCCGACGCCACCATCAGTCCTTCCTTCACGATCTGCTTCACCACGCGGTTCGCCGTCGCGCCCATCGCGATGCGGACGCCGATCTCGGTCGTGCGCTGCGAGACGCCGTAGCTGATGACCGCGTAGATCCCGATCGCCACGAGGGCGAGCAGCAGCGGCGCAATCACGAGAAACATGCGCGCCGGGATCTTGCGCAGGAACAGATTCCGCTCGATGTGTTCCGCCATCGTCCGGATGTTGTAGACCGGCAGCGATGCGTCGAGCTCGCGCACGGCGCGCTGCACTTCCGATGCGAGCATCGTTTCCGATCCCGGCCGCGCGCGCAGGTGAATCTCGCCGAGCCAGCGAGGGCGATCGCGGAACGAGAAGAAGAACGCCGGCGTCGGCGGCTCGCCGAACGCGTCGTAGGTGGAGGTCTTCACCACGCCCGCGATCGTGTAGGTCGTATCGTTGTTCGTCAGCGTGCGCCCAATCGGATCCGCGGGCGCGATGTAGCGGCGCACGAACTCCTCGTTGACGATCACCTGCGGCGGCAGCGTCCGATCGGACATGTCGGCGAAATCACTCCCGGCCACGATCGGAATGCTCATCGTCTTGAAGTAACCCGGCGTGACGATGTTGCTGAGCGCGGCTTCCTGCTGCGCGGTGGTCTGGGCGCGGCCCTCGAGCGTGAAGCTGCGGATCGGCAGGCCGTGGATGTCGAGCGGCATCGAGTTGGCGAACGCCACTGACTGCACCGACGGCACCTGGTGCAGTCGATCGAGCAGCTGAATCGCGAACTGGCGTGCGTAGTCGTCTGTGGGAGGCGTTGAGCTCAAGTCGTAGGTCGCCAGCAGCAAGCCTTCGACCTGGAAGCCGGGATTCGTGTCCCGTGTCTCGACGAAGCTTTGGAAGAAGAGTCCCGCGACGACGAGCACGAGCAGCGCGAGACCGCATTGCAGCGCCATCAGGCTGTCGCGCATCACGCTTCGACCCGCCGACTTCGATCCGCTCCTGAGCGCCTGCTGCGGATCGATGCGCCCAAGCTGCAGCGCCGGCGCGGCGCCGAACAGCAGGCCGCTGCCGATGCCGAGGGCCGCGGCGAACGCGAGGCCGAGTGCATCGAGGTTTGTTTGGAATTTGACCGGGAACGTGCCGTACGGAGGCATCGATCGCAGCGCCTCGGTGCCCCACCACGCGATCAGGATGCCGACGATCGCGCCCGAGACGCCGAGGATCAGGTTCTCCGTCAGCACCAACCGGATCACCGTGCCGGGGCCGGCGCCGAGGGCGAGCCGGACGCCGACTTCCTTGTAGCGGGCGCTCGCGCGCGCGAGAACGAGGTTGGCGGTGTTGCCGCACACCGCGAGCAGCACCAGCAGCATCAGGCCCTGCAGGATGCCGAGCGCGGTCATGAACATCCGCTGCGGGCCGCGCGGCGTCCGCCAGTACGGGATCAACTCGCCGCTGATGCGTTCGTTGCTTTCAGGAAACGACGTCGCCAGCTCGCGCATCGCGGCGGCGAACTCACCGGCAGCGCGCCCTTCGTCCACGCCTTCACGAAGCCGGCCAAACACGGAGTAGCCGCGTTGATTGCGATCAGTGAGCTCGATCGATCCGGTAAACAAGGCCGGGGCAAGAGTGGCCGGCACCCAAAGATCGAATTGCAGCGCGAGAATCGTGCCTTGGAAATTCTTCGGCGCGACGCCGATCACCGTCAGCTCGAAGCCGTTGACGCGCATTGTCTGGCCGATCGCCGAGGGCGAGCCGGCGAAATGCGTCTGCCAGTAATCGTGCGAGATCACCACGACCGGCTCGGCGCCGGGACGTGCCGCGTCGTTCGGAGTAATGAAGCGGCCCGCAACAGGCTGCACGTGAAGGGCGCTGAACAGATTTCCTGAGACCAGCTCCGCGTAGGCCCGCTCGGTGCGTCCCGCCTCGCCGACATTGAGCGGCGCCATTCGAGACGCGACCAGCTCGTCGATCGATTGCAGGCGCGGTTTCAGATCCTGGTATTCCGCCCACGACATGCCGGGATAGCTGCCGGTGTCGGACTTTGGATCGAGGTGATAGAAGCTGCCGCTGCCGGCGACGCCGGGGATGGGATGCAGCAGCATCGCCTGGATCCACGAGAACACCGTGGTGTTGACGCCGATGCCGACGCCGAGCGAGAGGATCACGACGGCCGCGAGCCCCGGCATGCGGCCGATCGCGCGAAACGGGTGACGAATCATTCCCACGAAAACGTGCCTTCGCTGTCTCCAAACCTCTGAAGATCGTCATGCCCCAGCGTGTGCAGCAGGCTGAGCATCACGTTCGACAACGGCGTGCCGTTCTTGGCCTTGAGGTGGACGCCGCCCTTGATGGCGCCGCCGGCGTGGCCGGCGACAAGGAAGGGCACGCGCTTGTGATTGTGCTGGTTCGGGTTGCCCATCGGCGATCCGTAGATGACGAGCGCATTATCCAGCATCGTGCCGTCGCCGTCGGGCGTTTCTTTCAGCTGCTTCAGCAGGTAGGGCAGCATGCTGACGTGGTATTCGTTGATCTTCGCCAGCTCGCGCACGCGCTCGGGGTTCTCGGCGTGATGCGACACGATGTGGAAGGCGCCGGTCGAGCCGCTTTCCTTGTAGACGCGGTTCGAGCCGTCGCGTCCGAGCTTGAACGAGAAGACGCGTGTGATGTCAGATCGAAACGCCAGCATCTGCAGGTCGAACATCAGCTTCACGTGATCGGCGAATGAATCCGGAACACCTCGCGGCGCCATCGGCAGCTCGCGAGGATCGCCGCTGTCATTCCGTTTCTCGACTGCTTGAAGGCGTCGCTCGATCTCGCGGACGTTGTCGAGATAATCGGCCAGCCGCACGCGATCGGCCGCGCCGAGGCGGCGTTCGAGACGCTTCGATGATTCGCGTACCCAGTCGAGGATGCTGAGGTCCTCCTGCCTGCGCTCGCGGCGCTCCTGCGCCGAGCCGCTGCCGAGCACACCGAACATCTGATCGAAGACCACGCGAGGATCGCGGATCATCGGCAGCGGTTTGGTCGGCGACGCCCAGCTGATCGTGTCGGTGTACACGCACGAGTATCCGTATCCGCAGCCGCCGGACTGATCGACGTTCTCGATGCACAGCTGCATCGACGGAATCGGTGTGTCCTGCCCGAAGCGCTGCGCGTGCAGTTGATCGAGCGAAATGCCGCACTCGATGTCCGACCCCTCGGTGCGCTTCGGATACGTCTGCGTGAGGTAGGTGGCGCTCGAGCGGAAGTGATCGCCGCCGATCTCGCGAGCATCCGTCGGATCGGCGCTCGGCACGTCGCAGTTGCTGATGATGGTGATGTGATCGCGCCAGGCTTCGAGCGGCTTGAGGCTCGACGACGAGAGATCAAACGTTCTGCCCGTCGTTGCAGGAGCCCAGAGATTCTGCTGCGCGCCGAAGATTGAGCTGCCCGCCGCGCCATGTACTTGTTCGATGCATATCAGCTTGATGGGAGCTTGGCCCGCCGAAGCGCCAACGGCGCGAAGGCGGCCCATTGCCTCCAGGAATGGCAGCGCGACGGTCGCGCCCATTCCCTTCAGCACCTCTCGACGCGATAAGAACATCTAGCCCTTCTTCTTGGCGCGCAGCTTCTCGCCGGTCCACTTCACAGGACCGCCGGTCGTCATCATCTCGCCGGCAATCGTGCCGTCTTCCTGAAGCGTGACGACGATTGGCTTCGCACCCGCGGCCGGCGGCCCGTCGTGATCATGACCGGGCGTGCCGTGCTCAGGCGGCATATTGCCGTTGGCCTCGCTCTTCACGCCGACGAGCGTCAGCGTCTTCTCGACGAGCTCGCCCTTAAGCAACGTATCGCGGCCCATCATCATCATCGTCGCCGTGACCTTGTTGCCTTCCGCGGGCTCGATCACGAGCGCGATCTGATGGCTCATCACTTCGATGTTCCACGTGCCGGCAAAGTCGGCGGTGGTGGCTTTCTTGTCCTGCGCGGAAGCGGAGACTGCGAACGCGATGAGCGCTGCAGCAAGTGCGAATCTCTTGATCATGTCTATCAACCTCCGTGCAGCATGTGTCCGAAGCGGTGCACGAGCTCCGGCGCGTACAGGTGAAGGCCAACGGCAGCCGCGCCGACAAGGCCCAGGGCGATCAGAAAGACGGCTTTGAGTGTCATAGGACGGCAAGGATATCGATCGATGGCTGAACGGCCACTGAAGGGCCCGTTCAGCTACTGTTAAGAGCGAGGAAGGAAAAGTAGAGCGAGTGAAAGTCCTGATCGTCGAGGACGAAGTCCAATTGGCTGAACAACTTAGCCTGGCGCTGAGCGAGGCGGGGTACGCCGTCGATCGCGCCGCCGACGGCGAGCGGGGCGAGTTCCTGGGACGAACGGAGGGATACGACGCCGTCATCCTCGACCTTGGACTGCCGAAGATGGACGGCCTCACCGTGCTTCGGCAATGGCGCGATGCGGGCGTCGCGACGCCGGTGCTCGTGCTGACCGCGCGCGGCAGCTGGCACGAGAAGGTGCAGGGCATCGATGGCGGCGCCGATGATTACGTCGCCAAGCCATTTCAGATCGAGGAAGTGCTCGCGCGATTGCGCGCGTTGATTCGTCGATCGTCCGGCCAGGTCACACCTGAATTGCGTGTCGGCCCAGTCGTGCTCGATCCACGTGGTGCGCGCGTCACCGTTGACGGCGCGCCGGTCAAGCTCACCAGCCACGAGTTCCGCGTGCTCTCGTACCTGATGCACCATCGCGGACGGATCGTCTCGCAGTCGGAACTGACCGAGCACATTTACTCGCAGGGATTCGATCGTGATTCGAACACCGTCGAAGTGTTCATCGCGCGGCTTCGACGGAAGCTCCCTGGATCGTTGATCGAGACTGTGCGCGGCATGGGCTATCGCATCGAGGACGCAAAGTGACGCTGCGAATGCGCATCTTCCTGGGGGCAATCCTCTGGAGCCTCGGCCTCTTTCTGCTGAGCGGACTGATCCTGACGCACTACATGCTCTACGTGCCGGAAGCCCCGGGCATCTTTCACGGCGTGTTCGTGCACTACATGATCATCGTGGCGCTCGCGACGATCGCGTCGATCGTCGTCGGCTTTGTCCAGGTGAAACGCGGCCTGGCGTCGTTCAACCAGCTGCGCGCCAATTTGGGCGGTGTCCGCGAAGGGCGAGATGCGCGCCTCGGCGGCGATTATCCAGTCGAGGTTCAGCCGCTCGTCAACGAGTTGAATGCGCTGTTGAGCGATCGCGAAGAGCGCGTCACGCGCGCTCTGACCAAGGCCGGCGATCTCGCGCACGGCTTGAAGACGCCGTTGACGCTGCTCAATCAACAGGCCGAGCGTGCGAAAGCAGAAGGGCAGGACGCGCTTGCGGCCGCCATCGCGCTGCAGGTCGATCGCATGCGCCGGCAGGTCGACTATCACCTCGCGCACGCGCGCGCATCGGCATCGGGCGGCGATCCCACCGCACGGGGACACGTGCTCACGTCCGCCGATGCGCTGGCGCGGACCATGGCGACGATTCACGCGGAGCGTCACGTGGCGATCGATGTGCACGTGTCGCACGAGCACTTCGTGCGCGGCCGGCGCGAGGACTTCGAGGAGATGCTCGGCAATCTCGTCGACAACGCCTGCAAGTGGGCGCGGTCGCGCGTCGAAGTGCGATCGTCGCTCGAGGACGGCCGCGTGGTCACGACCGTCGATGACGATGGGCCGGGGCTCGATCCGTCGCTGCGTGAATCCGTGTTGAAGCGCGGTGTTCGCGCCGACGAGGCCGCGCCGGGATCGGGCCTGGGCCTGGCGATCGTCGCCGATCTCGTCGAGCTGTATGGCGGATCGATCGCCCTCGGCGCATCGCCGCTCGGCGGCCTGCGCGCCACGCTCAGCCTCCCGTCCGCATAGCCGATCGGCGATAATGCCGGGCTTGGGGGAAATGCAATGAAACTGATGCGATTGTCTTTTTTAGCCCTGCTGCTTCTCAGTACGGCGCCAGTGATAGCGGATGACCATTTCAAACTCCTGGAACCATCCTCGCGCCTCGTTGAAGATATGCGCGGCGATCCGCAGAAGCTCGGACCGTGCGGCGGCACGTCGGCGAATGCCGGCACGCCGACCAACATCGTCAATACCGCGGTGGGCGGATCGAAGCTGCACATCAAGGTGCAGGAAACGATCTATCACCCCGGCTTCTATCGCGTGGCGCTCGCGGTGAAATCGCTCGACGAGCTGCCCGCGGATCCGGTTGCGGTGACGCGCGATACGGAAAAGGGACCGTGGTCGATCTCCGGCGCGATTCAAAGCAATCCGCAGATGCCCGTGCTCGCGGATGGATTGAACTCGCATCGCACGCGCCCGGCGGCGGGAACGCAGCTCCCGCCCTTCGAGACCGACGTGCAGTTGCCGAACGTGAACTGCGAGAAGTGCACGCTGCAGATCGTGCAGTTCATGGAGGATCACGGCTACAACAAGGACGGCGGCTACACCTACCATCACTGCGCCGACATCAAGATCACGGCTGATCCGGCAAAGCCGATCGACAAGGGCTGGCCCGGCCAGTCTTAGCTGAGCTCGCTGGCGATCGCTGTAGCCGATCGAAACATCGCTGCAGCGATCGCCTTCACAGCCGCCACAAAAAAGTTTTCGTGCCCGCCAGAAGTCCGTCGAGAGGAAGAATTATTTTGCTAGACTGTTCGCTCCTCTCAGAGAAACGGATTCACGACGCCCATGATCACTGGGGTGGCACTACTTCTGTGGTTGTTACCGCTGCGTGTGGACGCCCTTCCGGCGCCCGCGACGGAGAGGTTGGAGATCGTTGCGCTGCAGGATCTCACGGACGAACTCCGTACGCGCCTCCAGATTGCAGAGCGGGTGCACGTCACGCTCGTCGACCACAATCCCCTCGTGATGTCGGTGGAAACGCTCGCCGGACGCGCCGGTCCGTTCATCATCACGGTCGATCGCGAATTCATCGGTGAGTTGAATCACGACGAGGTCGAGGCCGCGCTCGCGCACGAGCTGGGCCACGTCTGGATCTACACGCACGCACCGTATCAGCAGACCGAGCGCCTCGCCAACGACGTCGCCATGCGCGTCGTCAATCGCTCGGCGTTCGAGCCGGTTTACGAAAAGGTGTGGTCGCGCACGGGGATTCGCGGCAACCTGATCGAGTTCCTCGGTCCGCCTTCGCAGCACTGAAATCTTCTGCTGCTTCGGCGGGACGAGTCCGCGCTCGCAGCACTGAAATCTTCTGCTGCTTCGGCGGGACAAGTCCGCCTACTGCTTCGGAGCCTTACCGAACACCTCAACGATCGTCGCCGTCACCGTTCCCGTGTTCTTGAACGTGTGCATCGCGCCGCCCTTGAGATCGATCACGTCGCCGGCCTTGACCTCCACCGGCTCCTGTCCCTCGATCGTCAGCGTCAGCTGACCCGTCAGCAGCGTGAACACGTGATACGTCGCGTCGGCGTGGTTGTGCATCCGGCGCACGGCGCCGGGCTCGGCCCAGTCGCGCAGCACGCGGAAGTCCGGTCGATCCATCACGACCATCGAGGAGATGCCCGGATCGCCCTGGACGGGGCGGCCTTTTTCGGGTCCGCCAATGGCTTGCGAGTAAGCGGGAGCGGCGAGCGCGGTGAGTGCGGCTGAGAGGATGAGGATGCGCAGCATCCGCAGAGTATAGGATAGCCTTCGCGTATGTCGGTGTCGTTCCCCGCGGGCGTCCTGTTGGCACTGCTGGCAATGCAGCAACCAGCGCGGACACCCGATATCCACTTCACCCCGACACGCCAGAACATCGCCGATGCCATGCTCCGGCTGGCGAACATCACGGCAGACGATGTGGTCTACGACCTTGGATCAGGTGACGGCCGCATCCCGATCATCGCGGCGCAGAAATACGGCGCGAAGGGCGTCGGCATCGAGATCGATCCGCGGCTGGTCGAGCTCTCCTGGCGCATCGCCAACGAGGCGGAGGTCGCGAATCGCGTCTCGTTCAAGGTCGGGGATTTGTTCGAGGCCGACTTGAGTGGCGCGACCATCATCACGATGTATCTGTCGCCGAGCATCATGAAGATCCTCGAGCCCAAGCTGCGCGCGCTCAAGCCGGGCACACGCATCGTCTCGCATCAATTTGCGATGCCGCGATGGAAGCCCGACAAGAAGATTCAAGTCGACGAGTCTGAGATCTTGTTGTGGGTCGTTCCGGAGAAGTGAATGGCGCTCGAATTCCGCAAGACCGTAAGAGCTGATTACCCCGACGTCATCACCGACGATGCAGTGCGCGTGATGGAGGGGCTCGTGCGGTTCGATGCCGCGCGCAAGCAGATCATGGCCGCCCGCATCGCGCGGCGTGCCGATCGCGCCCGCAGGCGCGAGCGCATCGGCTTTCTCGATCCGAACGGCGTCATCGCCCGTACATCGATCAAGGTGAAGGACGCGCGCGAGGGCAATTTCGTCGGCCCGGCAATCCCTCGCGATTTGCAGCGGCAATGGATCCAGGGCACCGGACCGGCGGCGCGCCCGGGAGCCTCGGTCGAGATCGGTCTTCGCAACATCGCCTATGCGCTCTTGAGCGGCGCGGACGGCTGGATGTTCGACGGCGAAGACGCGTTGGGCCAGGTGGCGACGATGTCGCTCGACAACCAGCGCAACCTGAAGCTGGCGATTCATCGCGATCCGAAGTTCATGGCGGTCGCCGAACGCATCGCCGGCGAGATGAACAAGTGGGCCGAGGGCTTTTTCGGCAGGCCGATTATCTCGGACTGGCGCAAGCAGCTGGATTTCACCACGAAGATCTTCCGCGCGCGCGGCTTGCATCTCGACGATCGCCACGTGCGCAACGCCGACAAGTCTGGTTTTTCCGCATCGATCGTCGACGCCGCGCTCTACATCGTGAACAACCATCGGCAGCTGATCGATTCGGGCGCATCCCTCGTGTTCTATCTGCCGAAGATTCAGACGGCGGAAGAGGCGGCGTTGTGGAACGACATCCTGACGTCGCTCGAGCAGCAGCTCGGCATTCCCGCGGGGACGATCAAGGTCTACGTGCTCATCGAGCAGGTTGAAGCGTGTTACCAGCTGATGGAGATCCGCGCCGCGCTCGGATTGCACTTTGTCGGCTTCAACACCGGGCGCTGGGATTACATCAACAGCGTCTCGGATGCGGTCGCGTGGGATCCGGACTTTATCAATCCGAACATCGACGCGATCACGATGACCTACGGCTACATGCGCACGTACGAGGATCGCGTGCGTCGCGCCGTGAACACGCCCGATCTGAAAGGGCAGTTCACGCTCTGGCAGGGCGGCATGGAGCCGAACATTCCCGTCGGATCAGAAGCGGGCGTGACCGCCGGGATGAAGCGCGCCACCGCCGGCGCCGAGCGCGAGCAGCGCGAGGGCGCGAGCGGCAAGTGGGTCGCGCACTGGAAGATGGTCCACATTGTCCGGCCCGTCTGGGAAAAGGTCGGCGATGCGAATCAACTCGGCCGATCGTTTCCGAAGCTCGGTTACTCCGCCAAGGATGCGGCCGATCTCACCTTGCTCGAACCGGCGCCGCGTACGATCCGCGGCGCGCGCGATTTGATGAGCGTGGCGATTCAGTACGGTAATGCGTTTGGGCAGGGCCTGCAGGCCGCGGCATTGAAGCCGGCCGACTTCTTCGGCAACGAGGACGTGCTTTACCTGATGGAAGACATGGCCACCGGCGAAATTCGGTTGAGCATCCTGTGGGAATGGCTGCACAAGGGCGCGAAGCTCACCGCCGCCGATGCGGAGACGGGCGTGAAGGAAGGGGATACCTTCACGAAAGAGCTCTGCATGCGCATCCTGCGCGAGGAGTACGCCAAACTCCTGAAGGCCAGCGATCGCGACGTGCACGACGATTCAAAAAAGACGACGCTCCCGATCGCGAGAGAGATTGTCGAGACTTACCTGCTCGATGACACCAAGCTGCCGTGGTACATCGATCTGCTGAACATCACGCTCGGCAACCACGACCTGAACGAAGCGAAGCGCCGCATCAAGATGCTGGCCGATGCATTTTCTGCCAACGGTACGCGAATCACGCAAAACCTCGACTTCGAGTAGCCATCGGTGCCTGGCACCAACGACTACTGCGGAAGCATTAAAGCGTTGCCGACGTATTCGGTGATCGATAAACGGCAGGCGTTGTCGCCGATGAATCGTGTCGCGTGCCACGTATTCGACGGCACATACACAACATCCCCTTCGCTCGCGATGAACGGCTGCTGCCCCTCGAACGAGTAACGAATCTTTCCTGAAAACACCAGCCACATCTCCGCGCTCTCGGCGTGGAAGTGACCCTTGTCGTTCGGATCGAGCGGCGGCATGTTCTTCTCGTGGCCGTAAATCACGAGCATCTCCGACTTGTCGTCGCGAACGAAACGGCCGCCCGAATACTTTTCGTCCTTCGCGGCGGCGGCGTGAATATTCAGATGCGGCTGGTTGAACTCGTCGTATCGACCAGGCGTGCGATTGAGGCGCGATTCGATCCACGCGCTGCCCGCCGGCGCCGGCTGCGGAGGATCGCTTTCGCGCGTGAAGAACGTTTTCGCGCCTGATACGTTGAGCGTGAATCGCAGGCTCGGCGCGGACCCAATCGTTTCGACCGAGTAGATCGTCTGCCGCGGAATGTTGATGAGCGATCCGCGCGTGGCCGTGAACGGCTCCTGCCCCTCGATCTCGACGCGCACCTCGCCTTCGACCACCGCAAACCACTCGCGCGTGTCGGGATGAAAACGTCGCGGCAGCTTCGCGCCGGGCGCGTCCGCCACATACGCTGCCATCAAACGCCCATCATCGACGACCACTTCCTGCCAGCTCGCCTGGCCTTTGTGCTTCGCTTTCAGATCCGCGAGCTTCACCCACGGCTTGAGCCCGGCCTTGTATGCCGGCGTCTTCGCCGGCTTTGCCGCCCACACCGTGGTCGGCACCGGCCGCGGCTGCTGCTGGGCTGCGAGCGAAATGGTGGCGCCGTGCATCACTACGGCGAAAACGATCAGGCGCGTCATGCTCATGAGCTTCACTGGCCTCAGGCGTGAATCTTATCCGCGACCATGTAAAAAGTCCGGAGATCAAGCGGCGAAGATCGCGAATTTGCCCAGAAAAACGGCGGTACGAAACTTGGAGTCTCTCCGCGCCAGAAGACTATGGAGGGTAGTGAAATGAGAACCGGTAAAACCTCAGCCGCGACGCTTGGCCTGGTCGGCGGACTGGTGCTCGGTGCCTGGATCGGCTCGGAATTGACGATGAGCCGCACGGCCGCACCTGAGCCGGCCGCTGTGACGACCGAGGCCGTTCAAGCGACGCCGGCAGCGACGGTAGCCGCCAAGCCGAAGCGCGCGACACGCGTGACCCGTGTTGCCCGCGCAGCCTCCAGCGACACCGTCGCGGCGCCGATGCCCGAATCGACTCCCAAGCTGGTGATGACGATTCCGGTGTCGGCGCCCGAGCTCCACGCGCGCATCAAGCCCGTGCTCGCGCGCGGCACCAAGCTGCCGCTCGCGGCTGAAGGCTTCACGAGCGCTGAGCAGTTCGCCACGCTCGCGCACGCCGCGCGCAATACGCAGGTGCCGTTCATCCTGTTGAAGCATCGCGTGCTGACCGAAGGCCAGTCGCTCGAAGATGCGATTCGCGCATCGCGTCCCGATGTCGACGCGCGCGTTGAAGCGCTGAGGGCGAAGGGTGAAGCGAGAGCCGATATCCTGTCGCTGACGACGAACAGCGCGGCGAGTAATTAATCAGGGATCGGGGATCAGGGATCGGGAATCAGGGCGCCGGGGTTTTCACCTCGGCGCCCTTTCTCTTTCTACCGATCGTTGAGACGAACCGAACGAACGACGCGATCGAACGCGGCGCCATACGTTCCCGCCTCGCGTTCCGGCACCACCGTCAGCAAGTAGAACAAGTCGCCGTTGTTGAGCAGTGTCGTGTGCACGTCGACGCGCTCGACGCCGCCGAGGGCCGAGCGGCCTTCGAGCGGGGTGATGATCGAGTTGCGTCCCGAGAGACGGAATGCTTCCTCGCGTCCCGCGATGCGCATGCCGCTGTTGCCGCGAACGAAGCCGTCGATCAGCTCCTGCGTGGCCTGTTCGAGATCGCGTGAAGATGCGCGCGCGACGCCGAGCTCGACGCCGTGCGTCAGCGTGGCCTGGCCCTGATAGTCGCCGTAGGCATTCATCGGCACGTACTTGATCGAATTGTTCGACGACACCGCCTGCCAGTTCGACGGCACGCTCACCGTGAACAACTGTCCGCCTTGCACGGTTCGATACTGGCGCGACGGCGGCGGCACCGACTCGCCGATGCGTCCGACCGAGCCGCCCCCGGTTCGTCCTTCACCGGTCCGTCCAGATCCAGCACCGCGTTCGATTTCAGCCATCGTCCGCGCCGGGCCCAATCGCGACAGCGCCGACTTGGTCTGCTGGAATCCTGAGTCGCTCGGCCGCCTTCCAATTTGCAGCTGCGACGCTTCCTGGTTGATGTACTGCGTGCGGTTGCCCGGGTTCGGGTGACTGCTCAGCCACTCGGGACCGCCGCTCCCACCCTGGCGCTGAATCGTCTCGAACATGTGCGCAAGATCACGCGGGTCATACCCCGCGCGCGCCATGATCTGCACGCCGATGATGTCGGCCTGGCGCTCGTACTCGCGGCTGTATTTCATCAGCCATGTACCGAGACCGAACTGCGAGCCCTGCGAGATCACTTCGCCCCACCCGCCGCCGATCACCGCGCCGGCGATCGCGCCGGCAAGCGCGCCGATCTGGAAACCCTGCGCCTTCGTGGCATTCGCGGTGCCGTGACGCAGCAGCACGTGCGCAAGCTCGTGCGCCATCACGCCGGCGACTTCACCTTCCGTGGATGCCGCTTCGATCATGCCGCGGTTGACGAACATCGGTCCGCCCGGCAACGCGAACGCGTTGATGTCCTTGAGATTGACGGGCGTGAACGAATACTCGAACACCGGATTGTTCAGCTCGCGCGGCGCGGCTTCAACGAGGCGATCGCCCAGACGCTCGAGGTAGTTGCGGATCTGCGAGTCGTTGATGAGCGGATATTCCTTCCGCACTTCAGCGGCCGCCTCGCGGCCGATCTCCACATCCTGCTGCGGCGTGTATTTGTTCTTGGGTGGCGTCACCTTCGTCTGCGCGACGACGTTCGTCGAGATCAGGGCGATGATGAGCACCAGACGGCTCAGCAATTTCATGGTCATGTCCTCACACGTCTCTATTTCAAAAACCGCGCCGCCCCACAGTGTCCCCTGTGGGCGATCCACTTCACAGAAATGGCCGACCGAAGAGCTGGATCGTGCCGCTCAGCTCGCATATCGGCAGTTTTCCCCGGCACGACACTTGCTCAACTGAGGTTGGCAGCCTCCGCTCGACGTGTCGGGCGGGTATTGGCGGGCCCGGGGGTGAAAGATGAAGATCGGATTGACGTTAGGCGCCATCGTCCTTGCCTCGAACGTGGCTTTCGCGCAAGTGGCGATCGACATGGCCACACTCGAGAGAAAAGTTGAAGACGCGCAGGCGGCCTACGACCGCAACCAGGGCAGCGCGGATCGTCAGGAAATGACCGACATTCGCGACGAGCTGGGATACCTGCGTGTGAAGCAGCGCCGCGGCGAGGCCGTGACGCGCACCGATCGCATGCGCTTGAACGATCGCGTCGATCGGTTCCTGGGCCGCTTGAACGGACGCGCGTCCTCAAGTGGTGTCTACGATAGGACCAACCGCGATAACCGCACGACCACGACTCAAGGCCGAGCCCGGCTCGAGATCCCGAGCGGCAGCGAAATCGATGTGCGCCTGCTGACGGCGCTGACGTCGGACACCGCGCAGGTCGAGGATCGCGTCGAAGCGACGACGCTGATCGATCTTTACAACGGCAACGAGCTGCTCGTGCCCGCGGGCTCGACCCTCACCGGTTGGGTGACGTCGGTCGATCGCGCCAGCCGCACCGATCGCAAGGGCAGCCTGACGCTCGAATTCAACCGGCTGCGCATGAACAACCGCAGCTACGACGTGAAGGCCTACGTCACGCAGGCGCTCGAAAGCGAAGGCCTCAAGGGTGAAGCGGCCCGTATCGGCGCGGGCTCCGCGGTCGGCGCGATCATCGGCGGCATTCTCGGCGGCGTGAAGGGCGCCATCGCCGGCATCCTGATTGGCGGCGGCGGCGTGATCGCCGCAACCGAAGGCAAGGACGTCCATCTCCCGGAAGGAACTGTGCTTCGTGTTCGCTTTGACTCTCCAGTTCCCCTGGGGTACTGATCTAGAGGTCAGTGACGACGCCGGGGTTCATTACCACCCCGCCACGCAGAGTGTGCGTGGTGGGGACCCCGGTGATTCCGGTTTTCCGTACGACTTCCCGATGGCCGCTTCCCCTGCAGAGTTACTCAGCGCGCGGCTACACAATCAACAGCTGATCGGATCGACGCGCCGCAAGCCGGCGCAGGTGGTGTCGTGGCTGTGCGCCATGCAGGCGCAGGATTTTCCGGCGGCGAAGTGGGCGATCGGCCTGCGCGCGCCGGGCGTGCAGGACGGCGACATCGAGCAGGCGTTCAACGACGGCCTGATCCTGCGCACGCACGTGCTGCGACCGACGTGGCATTTCGTGGCGCCGGAAGACATCCGCTGGCTGCTCGCCGTCAGCTCGCCGCGCATCCACGCGGTGAACGCGTATTACTACCGCCAGCTCGGGCTCGATGCCAAGATCTTCGCGAAGAGCTGCGCGATGATCCAGCGCGTGCTCGAGGGGAAGACGCTGACGCGCGTGGAGCTGGCCACCTACCTGAAGCGCGCGAAGGTGCCCGCGGACGGGCTCAAGCTCGCCTACCTGATGATGCAAGCGGAGCTCGACGGCGTGATCTGCAGCGGCCCGCGGCGCGGCAAAGTGTTTACTTACGCGCTGCTCGATGAGCGCGTGCCCGCAACGAAACCCAAGGCGCGCGATGAAGCACTGGCGGAGCTGGCGAAGCGTTATTTCGCGAGCCACGGCCCGGCGACCGTGCGCGATTTCTCGTGGTGGTCGGGCCTGACCGCGAAGGAAGCGCAGCAGGCGGTCGATTCGGTGCGGCCAAGCCTCGAAGAGTCGACGATCAGCGGCTTGACGCATTGGAGCGCGGACGATCGGTCCGGCGGTTCGACGAAGAGCGTCGTGGCGATGCTGCTGCCGAATTACGACGAGTATTTGATCGCCTACAAGGATCGCGCGGCGTTCGTCGACGAGGCGCGCGCCGCCAACGTCGCGGCGCGAGTGGGCGGCGCGCTCGCCAATCACCTGATCATCGACGGGCGTCTCGCCGGCGGCTGGTCGCGCACGATCAAGCCGAACGGCGTCCACATCGAAGTCGCGCCCTACAAGAAGCTGACGCCCGCGCAAAGCCGGGCCGTGGCCAACGCCGCCGAATGCTACGGCGAATTCCTCGGTGTGCCCGCCGAATTGTCGATGACCAAGTGAAGTAGAATCCCTTCGCTCGTGACCAACGCGGGCGTGGGGGATTTATGAAGAGATTCACGGTATTTATGGCGGCGCTCTTTCTCGCGGCGCCTGCATTCGCGCAATTAGTTCAGACCGGCCGCCCCGTCGGCGAGATCGTCGAGATGGAGTTGCTCACCTCGAGCGAGCTCGTCGCCAAGCAGAAGGCCGGCTTCATCAACGTCATCATCGCCAACGGCGGCACCGAGGCGCGCGGCCCGCACAACATCCTCGCCGGCCACTCGATCATGTCGAAGCACACCGCGATCGACGCGGCCAAGATCATCGGCAACACCCTGGTCGCGCCCGTGATGCCGATCGACGTCGGCGCCACTGGCGTCAGCGACGGCTCGAACATTCCCGGCGGCATCACCGTGTCGCGCGAGGTCTTCAAGGGCCTCAAGCTCGCCGAGATCGAAAGCCAGGTCTGGAACGGCTTCAAGAACATCTTCGTGATGGGCGATCACGGCGGCGGCCAGCAGATGATGAAAGAAGCCTCGGAAGAGATGAACGCGAAGTACGCGTCACGCGGCGTGCACGTGTACTACGTGCCCGACTTCTACTCGAAATACCAGGATGAAGTGCAGCTCTACTTCTACGAGCACAAGCTGCCGATCGGCGGGCACGGCGCGATGATGGAAACGTCGAAGATGCTGTTCCTGGAGCCGGTGCCGGGCGCGTACGTGCGGCCGATGTATAAGACGGTGCCGTTCGATCCCACGGGGCAGACGCCGGAGCAGTGGAAGGCGGCGCGTGATGCGCGTCTCGCGCGTGAAGCGGCGATCGCCCGCGGCGAAAATCCTCCGGCGCCTCAGCGGGGCGGCGCTGGTGGTGGCGGCGGACGTCAGCAGGATCCGAATGCGCCGCCGCGCGTCAACAACGGCCTGTCAGGCGATCCGCATCCGTCGACCAAGGCGATCGGCAAGGACATCCAGGACATCGGTGTCCGCGCGACCGTCGATCAGATCAAGAAGATGCTGGCGGAGCAAAAGTAGCGTTACCGATACGGGCTCACTTCTTCCGTGAGCCCGTGTCCACTTTGCCAACCAGCGACGCGCCATCCTCCATCGAAAACTTCGGCGCCGTGACGTCGCCTTCGACCTTGGCGGTCGACTTCAATTCGACCTTGCCGTTGCCCATGACGTTGCCCTTGACGGTCCCGCTGATGGTGACCGACTTCGCGACGAGATCCGCGATCACCGCGGCACTCTGGCCGATCGTCAGGCTGTGATCGCCAAGCTCGATGGTGCCCTCGACCTTGCCGTCGATCACGAGATCCTCGGTGGAGACCACGTTGCCTTTGACGATCACCGATCCGCCGATCCAAGCTGCCCTGCGCCGTTCTTCCGACATAGACCCCCTTCGACTCCCGCCGTTGATTCTCACCTAATGCATCGGCTCGAACCGCGAACTTCTGCAGAACCCTAATACGTCTTCCGCGCAACCCACTCCCGATAGAGCGAATCCACCGTCACGTAGCGGCCGCTATCCTTGGTGATGATGTCCTGGCGGAGCAGGGCGGCCAGGGCCGCCTGGACTGTTGAGGTGCCCGGCAGCCGGTGGCGCGTCCGCACGTCGGCGGACATCAGCTCGCGGCCTTCCTCGATGACGAGCGCGCGCAGCACCGCCCGCTGCGGCAGCGTCAGGCGCTGCCACGACTCCTCGAACACCATGTGCTGCTCGCCGAGCAGCCGCGTCAGGGTGGCGTGCAGGTCGTCGAGGCCGGCCGTCTTCTTCCCCGCATCCTTCACGTCGTCCCACGTCTCGTGCGCCAGCCGCTGCACATCGTAGGGCACGTTGGCGGCGAGATCGACGATCGACTCGCCAAGCCCGTCCTCGGGACGAATGCCGCTGCCGCGGAACCGCTCGTCGATGAACACGGCGAAGTCCTGGGCGTTGATCTTGTCGAGGCGCATCACCGGCCCGGCCTTGTAGAACGGGCGCCGCGGCCCGAGCATGCGCTCCATCAGCGACGGCTCGGATCCCGAAAAGACGTAGCCGACCTGGCGCTGATCCTGGACGGCGGCGCGCAGCGCGTTCTCGACGGTGCCGCCGTCGAAGGAGGTGATCGCCTGGAACTCGTCGAGGGCGATGGCCAGGCGCTGCTTGCGCGCCTGGGCGATGCGTGCCGGCAGGGCGAACACCTCGGCGGCGGCGCGCGCGGTGTCGCGCGCGGAGCGCACGGTGGGGAAGCCGATCGTGAACTTCGTGCGGCCGGTCGGATCCGCATCGAAACGTAATTCCGGATGGATCGCGCCGAGGAGGTCGGACGTCCAGCGCTTGAGGCGTCCGACCGGCGTGTCGGCGGCGACCAGGGCCTGCGCGTACGACTCGAGGAAGCCGACGTAGGAGCTCGAGGCGGCGACGGTCACCTCGACCGTCAGGATCTTCTGCCGCGCCAGGCCGCGCATCACGTCGCGGACCAGCGACGACTTGCCGTAGCGGCGCGGCGAGATCAGGAAGACCTTCTGGCCGGAGGCGAGGTCGCGGCCGAGCCGCTCGCGCTCCTCCTCGCGGTCGGCGAAGGCCGCCGCGGTGACGATCTCGCCGTAGACGAACGGGTTGTCGCCCGTTACGTTAGATGACGTAATCATTACGCAAGTATACGTAATGGTGACGCCGCTCAACGTAATATCCCTTCGACTCGGCACGCGCCGCGCCGCGGCGCGCGCCTCGCTCAGGGCAGGCGCCTGCAAATGGCATTACTCGCGATCGGGTTGATGTACGCGTCGTTCATCGGCATCGGCTGGCTGGCCTCGCGCCGCAGCGCCGGAGGCGCGGAGGCGGACGAGTTCATGGTCGCCGGGCGGGCGATGCCGCTGTGGCTGGCCACGTTCACCATGACGGCGACGTGGGTGGACGGCGGCTACCTGCTCGGCACCGCGGAGGGCGTCTACCGGTCGAGCCTGGCCAGCGGCCTGCAGGGCGGCGTCTGCTTCGGCATCAGCCTGATCATCGGCGGCCTGTTCTTCGCGCGCCGGATGCGCGCGCTGGAGTTCCATACCCTGATCGATCCGTTCGAGGCGCGCTTCGGCGCACGGTGGGCGGTGGTGCTGGCGTTGCCCGCCGTGCTCGCCGAAATGTTCTGGAGCGCGGAGCTGCTGGTCGCGCTCGGCTCCACCTTCGGCGTCGTTCTCGATCTGAACCTGGCGACAGGGATTGTGATCTCGGCGGCGGTGGTCACGCTCTACACGATGGCCGGCGGGATGTGGGCGGTCGCCTACACCGACGCGTTCCAGCTGCTGCTGGTCGGCGTCGGCCTCGCCGCGGCGCTGCCGTTCGCGCTCACCGCCGCCGGCGGCGTAAGCCATGCGTGGGAGGTGTATCAGGCCGCGCCGCATGCGCCGTCGCTCACGAGCGTGTCGTGGTGGGACGTCAGCATCATGCTGATGCTCGGCGGCGTGCCGTGGAACTGCTACTTCCAGCGCGTGCTGTCGTGCCGATCGCCGCGCGCCGCGCAGGCGCATTCGATCCTGTCGGGATTGATGACGATCGCGCTGACGATCCCGCCGCTGCTGATGGGACTGGTCGCGTTTGCGTATGCGTGGCCGCCCGCGCTTGCCGATCGGCTCGCCGCGCAACCCGCGGATGCGCTGCCGTTGATCTTCCGGTACGTGACGCCGCCGTTCATCGGGCTCCTCGGCCTGGCCGCGATCGTCGGCGCGGTGACGTCGAGTTTTTCGTCGTCGATTCTGTCGGCGGGATCGATGTTCGCGTGGAACGTCTGGCTGCGATTGGTGAATCCGGGCCTTCGCATGCGCGGCATCACGATCGCGATGCGCGTCGCGATCGCGCTGCTTGGCATTGGTGCGGTGTGGATGGCGTTGAAGGTCCAGAGCGTCCAGGCGCTGTGGTTCTTCACGAGCGATCTGGTGTTCGTGCTGCTGTTCCCGCAACTGGTGTTCGCGCTGTTCGACAGCAAGGCCAACCTGATCGGATCGATCGCGGCGTTCAGCGTGTCGCTGGTATTGAGATTGGGCGGGGGAGAGCCGTTGTTTGGAATGCCGATGCTGCTGCCGTATCCCGAATGGCTGCCGTTCAAGACGGTCGCCGCTTGCGCCGGCCTGATTCTGCTGCCGCTCGTTTCACGAGCGACACAGAGTTATTCGCCGCCGCGGCCGCTCCGGGAAGTAGCCAGTATCCAGTAGCCGGTAGCCAGCAAAACTCTCTGGCTACTTCTGGCTACTGGCTACTGGCATCTGGCTACTGTGGTGGCTGATAGTGCAGCCACATCTCCGGCGTGACGTCGTCCCACTCGCAGTACGGCGGACGCGCCAGCCAGTCCTGGCCCATGTCGCCGATCGGCGCGCCCGGCGGCGCCGGTGAGGCCGGCATGATGCGCGCCGCCATCGCCTCGCTCACGCCTCGATCGAGGAAGCGCTTGATGTCGGCGGCCATCAGGTTGCGATGCGCGCGCTCTGATTCCGCCATCGTCGCAGCGGCGCCGGCGGTGGCCGAGCGGGCGCGCATGCGTTCGAGCTTCAGCGCGGCGATCGCGCGGACCTGCGCGTTCGGCGCGGACTGCGCGAGCCACATCACGCGATCGACCAGCACGCGCTCGGTGGCGCGGCGCACTTCCGCCTCGTAGTTGCCCGAGGTCGGCTGGTCGAACGTCGCCCTGATCAGCCGGTCGATCACTTCGCCGAGACCGGGCAGCGACTGATCGACGGCGTTCTGCGCCACCATGCGCGCGGCGCGATCCGGCTGCAGGATGAAGCCAATCGTCACGTCGGCGGCGATCGCTGCGGGATTGATCGGATCGAATCCTTCACCGGTCGTGCGCGGGAACAGCTCGCGATGCATGCCGTAGCCTGGCGGCCGCGGCGGCAGCAGGTCGAGGATCTTCTTCGGGATCGTCAGCTCGCTCGGCTTCAACGTCGCCGACAGCGCGTCGATCGTCTTGCGCTGCATTTCGCCGTTCACCCACTCGACCGGCACGGTGTTGTCGCCGCGGAACGCGTAGGTGAAGTCCTGGCCCGCGATCATCGACGCGGCGCCTTCCACGGCGTAGCGGTGATACATGTAGATCGGCACCAGCGGCTCTTCGATCATCACCGTCGGCACGCCCTTGCGGATCGTGTTCAGGCCGATGCGATTGAGCGCGGCGCGGCGCAGCTTCATCAACCGCGTCAGCTCGTCGCCCTGGTTCGTGCCGTTCGACCACTGTTCGACCTTCGGGTGAATGTCCGTGTCCTGGTTCGTGTAGTAGCGGTAATCCTCGCCCCACGCGTTGGTCAGGATCTTCGTCAGCTCCGCGGCCTCGTTGGTGCCCTTCGGGAATTCGCGATAGCCGTAGTTGATCGCGATCTTGTCCCAGTCGCCGATGTGCGCTTCATACGCCTTCGACAGATCGATCGTGCCGTCCTCTTTCAGCACTTCGAGCGGATGCGGGTAATCCATCACCGAGATCCAGCCCTTGTTGCTGTCGTAGTAGTTGTGGCCGAGGCCGAGCGTATGGCCGACCTCGTGCGCCGACAATTGCCGGATGCGGGCGAGCGCGGTCTCGTAGAGCACCGACGGTCGCTCGTCGCCATTCACGTACGGCGACAGCAGGCCCTCGAAGATCATGTAGTCCTGGCGATCGCGCAGCGATCCGAGCGTGACGGTCGCTTTGATGATCTCGCCGGTGCGCGGATCAGAAACGGATCCGCCCGAGCTCCAGCCGCGCGTCGAGCGGTGGACCCAGTTGATCATGTTGTAGCGGATGTCCATCGGATCGGCATCCGGAGGCAGCACGTCGACCTTGAACGCGTTGCGGAATCCTGCCGCTTCGAACGCCTGGTTCCACCAGCTCGCGCCTTCGAGGAGCGCCTTCTTCACGTCTTCCGGCGCGCCCGAATCGACCCAGTACTGAATCGGCTTGATCGGCTCGCTGACCGCCGCGTTCGGATCCTTCTTCTGCAGGCGATGACGACGGATGTAGCGGAACTGCATCGGCTCGCCGATCGGCGTGCTGTAGTCGACGAAGGCCAGGCCGCCGTAACCCGCGCGCGGGTCATCGTTGCGCGGCTGGAACGTCGAGGCATCCGGCAGCTGCACGAACGACGCATGCTCACGCATCGTCACGGCGTCAGGCGATGGCGTCACGCTGGCGACTGATCCTGAAAACAGTCCGCCGCCAAATCCACCACCGCCGCCACCTCCACCGCCGCCGCCCGCGCCAATCGGCGCCGGGCCCTGGGTCGGGCCACCGCCTCCGCCACCACCGCCGCCGGTCTGCTCGTTGACGAACGTCAACGTCATGTCGACTTCGGTGTTCTGCGGAAAGTTACGGGTGTTGGGAAGGAAGAACGCGCTGCGCGTGCGATCGAGCCGGTAGTTGCCGGGACGCAGGCGCCCCGCGGCGTTCACGAGATCGCGCATGAAGAAGTCGGTGGCATCCACGATGACGCGGCCGTTCGATTCCGCCGCGACCGTGAAGCCCCAGATGATCGACTTCGCGAACGAGTCCTCGACCGACTTTCGCTCGAGCGGGTTCTTGCTGCTCGATCGGAACGACTGGTTGCCCTGCACCATCATGATGCGCGGGCCGACACGCTCGAAGCGCACGATGCGGCTGCCGCCGCCGCCGCCGCGATCGAGACCGATGTCGTTCGAGCCGAGTCCGGCCGACAGGCCGGTGTTGAACAGGAACTCGGTGTCGAGGCGCGAGATCTCCAGCAGCATGCCGCCGGTTTTCTCATCCCAGTACAGCGGGAAGTAACCGTCGAGCTTCTTCAGGCCCGCGGTGCGATCTTCGACGGTTTGCGGCGCGGCGGGTCGTTGTTGCTGCTGCTGCGCGGAGAGGATCGGCCCCGCCAGCACCAGGCTACCGACAAGCAAAAGGGACTTCTTGAACATGACCACTCCTAGGAGTGGTCATTGTATTCGCAAGCTTGTCGCGCCGTAGCGTCCGCGCGACGGCGGACTATTCCTCTTGTTCGTCGGTGCCTTCGTCGTCTGCTTCGGACTTGTCTTCGTCTGTCACGCGCGCCTTCTGCTTCTCGGCGTAATCGCCGCCTTCGGTGTTTCGCGGCGACGCGTTCTCGCGCTGCTTCTTCATTTCGCGCGCGGCATCGTCCTGCGAGAGGCGGCCGGCCTGCGTGTAACTGCCGGGATTCACTTTGTTCTCTTTGCTCATACGCGGAACCTCAAGAGTGCGCCAACGCCGCCGACGTCTGCGAGCAGGCTGGCGTCTTCGATGAAACGAATGCGGGCGGACGTCTGCTGTGCGAGCTTGATCAACTCGGCCGACAGCTTCAACCGCGCTTCGTCGATGCCGCTCTCCGGCGCCGACGTGTCGGCCTGCATTTCGGCGGGAGCGGCGTCCGGAAGTTTCTGAACGGGCTTCAGCGATTCGACCGAGCCCGTGATGATCAATTCGTCGACTTGTCCGAGCTGGAATGCGCTGAGCGTGGCTTCGGGTCCGGCCACGCCAAGACCGCCGCTCTGCCACTCGTCCATCAGCTCCTGCACCTTCTCGGCGTCCGTTTCCGCATCCTTCATGCGAATCGCGTCGAACGTGGTTTCGAGGAAGCTCGCATCCTGCGCGTTGCGCTGCAGCTTCACGACATCGACGATCTTGTCGGCGAGCTGCTGCGGCAGCTGCTCGCGCAGCTTGACGACGGCCTGATCGTCGCCGGCGATCACGATTTGATCGATCTTCTCTTCACGCACGATCTTCTCGAGCGTGTCGACGACTTCCTTCATGTGGTTCATGTGGACGTTGTCGGCGCGGCGCTGATAGCGCGCCTGCGACCATCCGCCCTTCGAATTGCGGCGCGTCTTGTCGCTGACGACTTGTTCGGTGCGTTCGGCGGCCGCCAGGCTGAACACCTGGATGCGCGCCTTGTTGGTGTCGAGCGAGAGCGCGACGTAACGCGGATAAGTGTCGACGAGCTTTGCCAGCGGATACAGGTGTGGCGTCGATCCGACGAACAGCCAGTGATCGTCGAACGGCGTGTCGAGCGGGATGACCTCGAACAGCTCGGCGCCGGCACACGCAAAGATCGCCAGGCCCTGGCTCGACTGTTGCCTTGGGCTGTCCAGGTACTCGCGGATGCGCTCGACGTCTGTATCGAAGCTCTCGCGCTCCGGCGATTCGGCGGGCAGCGCCTTGGCGCGGTCGGCGAACACCTTGCGCACGAACTGGTCGTGCGCTTCGCGCCCGTTCTGATTGGGCGTGAGGCTGAGATACAAGCTGATCACGGGAAACGGACTGGGCTCCAGCGCGGCCAGTGTTTCCATTCGCTGACTCAAAGGCTGTACGGAGACGGGTATCGACTCGGCCATGTCGGGATCGAAAGCAAGCGCAGTGCCCATCCCTGTCCGGCCGGGCTTAGCAAGTAGACTTTGAGGACGTGACTTCGTGGTTGTTTCTCATCGCCTATACGTGCTCGGGGCTGGCCGGCCTCGTCTACGAAGTCACGTGGACTCGGCTGCTGACGCTGTATCTCGGGCACACAACTGCCGCGGCCAGCGCCGTGGTGGCGGCGTTTCTCGGCGGCCTTGCGATCGGCGCCGCGCTTGGCGGTCGGCTGGCGTCGGCGTGGACGCCGCGTCGTTGCCTTCAGGCCTACGTCGCGCTCGAGATCGCCGTCGTAATCTGCGCGCTGCTGTTGCCGCTCGAGTTGTCGATGTTCACGCCGGTGCTCCGCTGGGCGTACAACGACAGCGCGGCACTCTTTCCGTTGATCCGCATCCTCAGCTGCATCGTGATGGTGATGCTGCCGGCGCTCGCGCTCGGCGCCACGTTCCCGATGGCGATTCGCTGGTTCGCGCGTGAATCGAAGGAGCCGGCGCGAGAGAGCAGCCGCTTGTACTTCGTCAACACGGTTGGCGCAGCAATCGGATCGCTGCTCGCGGGTTTCGTGTTGATTCCCTCGATCGGGATGAGCGGAACGATTTACGTGGCGATGGCGGGGACCGTTGTGGCCGCGTTGTGCGTTCTAATCTGCCTAAAGGCAGATGCTACGCTGTCGGTGGAGCATCCGGCTTTAGCCGGATTGTTCCCGGGGACGAAGACGCCAACGCGTGGCCGTGGAGTCGAAGGGTGGCTGGCGATAACGATCCTCGGGGTGTCTGGCTTCGCAGCCCTCGTTCACGAAATAGCGTGGACGCGCATTCTCTCGCTGGTGCTCGGACCGACGACATACGCGTTCGCCGCAACCTTAGCCGCCGTGATCGCCGGCGTGGCGATCGGATCGGGCATCGGCTCGGTGCTGATCTCCTCGAGAGCCAACAAAGCCGCGGGCATGCTGGCGTTTACGCTCTCGCTCGCTGCGGTGACCGCGAGCTGGACGTATGCCGCCGCTGGATCGCGCGTGCCGATGATGGTGGCCAGGCAGGTCGCCGACTTTGCGGACTTCGATCAACTGCTGTTCCGCGGCGTGTTGTTCACGATGGCGCTGATCCTCCCGACGTCGGCGTGTCTCGGCGCGGCGTTTCCGTTTGCTCTCGCGCTCGCCGACGATCGGTTGCACCCGGCACCGGGACGCTTTGGTCTCGTCTATGCGATCAACACGCTCGGCTCGGTGACGGGCTCGCTGGCCGCGGGTTTCTTCTTCATTCCCGCCTTCGGCCTCCAGCCCACGCTGTGGATCGTGAGCGGGAGCCTGATCGCGTGCGTGGCCGTGCTGGTCTTCGCCGGCGCGCTGACCGGCATGTCCCGCGTCGCGGGCCTGGTCACCGCGGCGATTTCCATCGTGCTCGTCGTCACCAGCCCGCCATGGGATCGCGAGCTCCTT
>Ga0207428_10000767_pt1 | contig 36545 bp, 31 predicted proteins | sample RhiMethybrSRZTD1_FD_187600 | JGI IMG/M metagenome (GOLD analysis project Ga0207428, IMG submission 187600) | Populus rhizosphere microbial communities from Tennessee, USA - Rhizosphere MetaG P. TD hybrid SRZTD1 (SPAdes) (version 3) | ecosystem: Host-associated > Plants > Roots > Rhizosphere >...
TCGGTCTTTTTTGAAGTAGTTGGCGACAAAACTCTCCAACTCGCGCGCCAGCATTTCGTGCCCCTCCCGATTCAGGTGGATGCCGTCGACAGTCAATTTCTCCGCGCCGCCGCGTTGGGCAATTAGACTATTGAGATCGATCAGACGGGCGGTTTGCCCATCCACTTTCGAAGCGATCGCCTGATTGTAGCGTCTGACGTTTTGCTGAAACCCCGGCGATCTCTTTTCCATCTCGAGCGGAGGTTCAAGAATGTTAACGAAGACAAGAGCCGTTTGAAGTTGGCGGCCTTTTTCAATTATCTCGTTGAGGAGACGCTCAAAGCGCTCGATTGGCACGTAAACGCGTGGCCTAATACGAATGATGCGGGCGCGGTGCTTGTGAATAAAACTCAGGATTCCCTTTCGGAACCAGGCCCATTTCAGGTTTTCCACAAACTGCCGCTCGCGCCGGAGAAAGACACGCGGCGCGCAGTCAACTATACCCACATGAATGACAATCACATCGGGGCGTCGCAGCTCGACCAACTCAAACCACTCGTCGAGGACGTATTCGATTGTCCGCCGGCGCATCGCGCGCTCCATGATGACCGGCAATTGAATTTGTGACTGTTGCCGCAGACGTTCTTCCAGCAGGTATGGATAGGTGACCTCATAGGGAATATCGTCCGCTCCTTCGCGAGGCAGGGCCAGAGAATCCGCCAGAATGAGAACCTTGTTTAGCATTGTCTTGTTGACCAGCTCAGAAAGGGCTGGAGAACTCCCCGGCGCTCGACACCGTTACGCGACCCTGGACTACCGGTGTCAATCACGTTAAAGATCAATGCGTCCACCGCGTCATAAACCTCGCCCGTGCCCGCGTTCGCGATGTGCACGGCTACCGAATACATTGCCACGTTCAGCCACCGCGAAGGAATCTCAACCTCTGCTCGATAGTTTCCCGGAAGCCTTTGGGACAGCAGTTCAGGTTGGGCGTCAAAGTCAGCGGTGGCGAAGGCGCAGGTTCCATCGCTGGTAAAGACAGCCACGCCGACGCTAACACCTGAGACCGCGCGGTTGACCTCGTACTCGAGTATGAAACGGGGGCTTTCATCATAGCCGACTTCAGGACACACCAATCCATCGGTGTCCACAAGCGAGGCACTCCGGAGATTTATCGCTTTGGCGGGATCAGGCGGCTGCATGTATTCAGCCCGGTGAGCCATCCCTCCCGACATATAAGTCTGCACTACCTGCGTCGTTGCCCCTGATGAAACCAGACGTCCCTGGTCAAGCAACAAGCAGCGTTCGCAGAGCCGGCTGATTGCCCCCATGTTATGACTCACAAACAGCACCGTGCGTCCTTCGGTGGCCACCTCGCGCATGCGACCCAGGCATCTCTGCTGAAATGCAGCATCGCCAACCGCCAGCACTTCGTCAACGATCAGAATTTCCGGCTCGAGATGTGCGGCTACAGCAAATGCCAGGCGCAGATACATACCGCTGCTGAATCGTTTGACTGGCGTGTCGACAAACCTTTCGACCTCGGCAAAGGCGACGATTTCGTCGAATCTGCGGGAAATCTCCTTGCGGCTCATCCCGAGAATCGACCCGTTCAGAAAAATATTCTCGCGCCCGGTCAACTCGGGATGGAAACCTGTTCCGACTTCCAGCAAGCTGCCGACGCGCCCAAAAAGCTTGACCCGGCCGAGCGTCGGTTCAGTTACGCGCGAAAGAATCTTGAGCAGGGTCGACTTACCGGCCCCGTTGCGACCGATGATTCCCACAACCTCACCAGGTTGGACCTCGAAACTTACATCACGCAGCGCCCAGATCGTCCCGGGTGAGGCATTGCCATTTTTTCGGGTCAAAGGTCGCCGCGAAAGCATGGCGTTAGTCAACGTCTCGCGTAGAGTCGAATACGCGGCACCCCGGGTGCCAAGGCGATATTCTTTTCCCAGATTTTCGACGGTGATGATTGGTTCCATCAGAAGCAGGCCGTGGCTAAGACCAGCGCGTTAACGCTCTTCACCTTAGTTATTAGAAATGGCTCTGTGTCGATTTTCCTGAAGCGAGAAATCAAGGAATCAGCCTGAACTCCTGGTTCGCAAGTTTGGTCGCCCTAATTGAGCGAAAAGTCTAACAGTAGCTCCATTCGCTCGCAACCCGGTTAGAAATTTGTATTTGAGTGACCCGTAGGCGAGGGCTAAGTCGCGAAAGCGCTGACAACATTCTCGATTCGGCGAGGTGGGCGCCTGCCCAACTATGGAGCCGCGACGTTCGTACGATCGATCAACGGATACGTCGCGTCACGTTCCGCGATCACGGTTACCGCCAAAGGCCATGTGAGATCAAACGCGGGATCGTTCCAACGCACACCACCGGTGGATTCGGGGTGATAAAACTCAGACATCTGATAGAAGATTTCCGTGCTGTCGGCAAGCGTTTGATAGCCGTGAGCGAAACCTTCGGGAATATAAAGCATCCGATGATTGTCACTCGTTAGTTCAGCGCCAACCCATTGATACCGAGTCGGTGAATCGCTCCTCAAATCGATCGCCACGTCATAGATCGCGCCCTGGGTACAGCGCACCAACTTCGCTTCTTGATGCGGCTTATTTTGAAAGTGCATACCGCGCACGGTCCCGCTTCGCTTATTGAAAGAAATGTTGCATTGTCTCAGTCGCGCATTAAGACCGTGTTCGTCAAACTCCCGCGGTGTCCACGAACAGGCAAAAAATCCGCGGTCGTCTTGAATGATTTCGGGCTCAATGATGAAAACCCCGTTCAGATCTGTTTCTCGAAAAATCATTTCCAAGTGTCCTGGATCCTTTGGCTCACATTTTCAGGCAAGCCCCAATGCGCTGCCCAAAGGATTGCTGCCCCCTCTCCGGGGAGTCAAATTATATCCGCAAAATGCCTCTCCATGCGTCTGAAGGAATACACAGAATAGATTAATACGACGAACGTTATCAGCGCTGAGACGCCCAACGATTTCCAGTCAAAAGGTAGAGTGCCAAACAGCGCTATGCGAAAATTCTGAACGATCCCGGTCAGCGGATTCAGCATGAGTACCCAGCGCCATTTCTCGGGCAGCATGCTGACGGGATAGATTATCGGCGAGGCAAACATCCAAAGCTGAATCACAAATGGAATCGCATACCGAACGTCGCGATACTTTACGTTGAGGGCCGACAGCCACATCCCCACTCCGAGCGCCAGCAGGGTCGCCAGAAGCACCAGCACCGGAAGCATCGTAATGGCCCAGGTCACGTGGACGCCGTAATAGATCATCAGTGCAATCTGAATCACAAAAGCCAGCGCCAGATCGACCAAACCGGCCGCGACGGCGCCAGCGGGAATAATCAACCGCGGAAAATAAATTTTGGTGATCAGATTTGAGCTGCCGACCAGGCTGTTGCCGCTGTTGGTTACTGAATTGGAAAAGAAAGTCCAAATCAATAAACCACCGAACGCGAAAATCGGATAGGGAATGGCGTCCGATGGCATGCCGGCCAGCCGGCCGAAGAGCAGCGAAAAGATGATCATCGTGAGCAACGGCTGGATAATGGCCCAGGCGGCCCCCAAGAATGTCTGCTTGTAACGAACCTTGACGTCGCGCCAGGTGAGGAAGTAGAGCAACTCGCGGTACTGCCATAAATCACCAAGCCTGAGCGGAACCCAGGACTTGCTCGGCTCGATTGTCACCACGACGTTATGGAGGCCGGTTGGGATGCGCCCTGATGGCCCTGGTATCTTGCTTTCAGTCTCAGTAGATAACGTTTCGGATGTCACTGCGTAAGAAGTGTGGGTGCCCTGGATTCGAGAAATTCCAGGTTCATATTGTCAGATAGTTAATTTTTTCCGGTTACGATCGTCGAGGTGGCAGTCTAGCAGCAGATTCTAACCGAGCACAACCAGGCGCGAAATAAGCTTCCGGGACATTTTTGGGCAGTGTTCTGAGTCGTGTTTCTCCGTGCTCACTCGGTTCTCCGTGTCTGTGGTTGTATTTTGCTGAGATAAGTTAACCACTGAGACACGGAGTTCCACAGAGTCCCAGTGGGATCAATGTCGCCCGGTAGTTCAGTTGTAGAAATCAGCAATGCCTTCTACCACCGAGGCAATCATTTCATCGGTTAATTCCGGATAGATTGGAAGGGCCAGTGTCTCAGCCGCGGCGCTTTCGCTTAAGGGAAAGTCACCCCGCCCATACTTAAGGCGCTCGAAGCACTCCTGCAAATGCATGGGGACGGGATAATAAATCTCGGTCCCGATCTCCCGGTCCTGCAAGTGCTTCATCAACTCGTCGCGCCGGCCGCTGCGAATCACGAACTGATTATAGATGTGCCGGCCGCCGGAATTCTCATGCGGCAACATTACTCCGGACAGTTCTGACAGAGAACGGCCCGACGTTTCAGTCGCGCCCAAACCAGCTATCACCGACGGTTTGAGGCTGAGTTCTCGTTCCTCGAACAGACGGCCATAAGTGGCGGCGTTGCGCTGTCGCGCAGCCGTCCACTGATCCAGGTATCTGAGTTTCACCCGCAGAATCGCTGCTTGAATCGCGTCGAGGCGAAAGTTTCCACCGACCACTTTGTTGTAATACTTGGGGCTGTAGCCATGATTCCGCAGCGTCCTGATCCTTGCTGCCAGGTCAGCATTGTTGGTAGTAATCATTCCTCCGTCGCCAAAGCCGCCGAGGTTCTTGGTCGGAAAGAAGCTGAAGCAGCCCATATCAGCGATCGACCCGGCCCGCCGCCCAAGAGATTCAGCGCCAATTGCCTGCGCCGCGTCCTCAATTACGTAAAGCTCATGCCGGCGAGCGACCTCCATGATCGGATCCATATCGGACATCTGTCCGTAAAGATGGACGGGAATGATGGCGCGTGTCCGTTCGGTAATCGCGGCGGCAATCTTCTCAGCGTCGATGTTATAGGTCAGCGGATCAATATCGACGAATACCGGCCTGGCGTTGAGGCGGGCCACAGCGCCGGCAGTTGCAAAGAACGTGTAGCTGGAAGTTATGACTTCATCACCGGGCTTTAAATCGATGGCCATCAAGGCGACCAGCAAAGCATCCGAACCGGACGAAACACCGATGCCGAACTCGCTCTGTGAGTAAGCGGCAACTTCCTTTTCAAGGGCTTCAACTTCGGGCCCCAGAATAAACTGCTGTGAATCAGCCACCCGATCGAACACCTGGCGAATCTCTTCGCGTAACGAAGCGTATTGAGCTTTTAGATCCAGGAGCGGGACGGGCCCAGTCTTTGTTTCAGTATCGGACATGTTCAAATTCGCCGTCCATAACACGAGGGCATGGCGCGCGAGACGCACAGTCCCCGCGAGAGAACCGGCATATCGCCTTGAGTATCAGCGATCATCGGTTAAAGGGATGGCCAGGGCTTTGGTACTACGGAGTCGATGTATGCTATACCATGCTAGCTCGCCTTAACAATCAGAGCACTGAAAAAATTCCATGCAGAAGTTATTCATCACCGGAGGCGCCGGGTTCATTGGTTCGGCGTTTGTGCGTCTGGCGGTTGAGCGCTGGCCCGATTGCGAAATTGTCAACTTCGACGCGCTGACGTATGCAGGGAATCCCGACAACCTCATCGAGGTTGCTACAGCGCGCCATCACTTTTTCAAAGGCGACATTGCCGTCAAGCCGGCTGTGCTCGAGGCCCTGGATGCGAACGTTGACGCGATTGTTAATTTCGCCGCCGAATCGCACGTAGACCGGAGCATTACCTCGGCCGATGAATTCATTCGCACCAACGTGCTGGGAACTCAGGTGCTTTTGGATTGCGCCCGCGAGCGCCGGGTTAAGCGTTTTCTGCAGGTTTCAACTGACGAAGTTATGGGCAGTTTGCCCGAAGACGAGCAAGCTTTTTTTACCGAAGACTCACCATTCTGCCCGAACAGCCCCTATGCCGCCTCAAAGGCCGCGGCCGAACATCTGGTCCGGGCCGCTCATCACACGTTTGGGCTGGACACAGTGATCACCCGCTGCGGGAACAATTACGGTCCGCGTCAGTTCCCGGAAAAATTTCTCCCCTTGATGATGGCCAATGCCATGAACGACGAAGCGATTCCGGTTTACGGCGACGGCCTCAACGTGCGTGATTGGGTTTATGTTGACGATCATTGTCGCGCCCTTTTGTTGGCCCTGGAAAGAGGAGAGGCGGGGGCGATTTACAACATTGGTGCGCGGAACGAGAGACGTAATCTCGACGTGGCCAGGGCGGTGCTTGATCAATTGGGCAAGCCACACTCGCTCGTCAGGTTTGTGAAGGATCGGCCCGGGCATGACCGCCGCTATGCGATCGATCCGATTCTTGCCGAGTCGCAACTTGGTTGGCTCCCTCAGGAAACCTGGGAGAGTGGTCTGCGCAAAACTATCCACTGGTATCAGACAAATTCAGCCTGGATCGAGCGCGCTCGCAGCGGCGCTTATCGTGAGTTTTACGAACAGCAATACGGAAGCGAGGTCGGCGCACATTGAAGGTGGTCGTCACAGGCTCGTCGGGTTTAGTGGGACGCGCAGTGGTTTCACACGTCGCAGCCGAAGGTGAGACTGTCGTTGGACTCGATCACGCAACCCTGGATATCACGAACTCGTCCGCAATCCAGAGTACTTTTGCTGCTGAGCGCCCGGACGTCGTCGTCAACTGTGCCGCCTGGACAGATGTCGATGGGTGCGAGTCCGATCGCGATCATGCTATGGCCGCGAACGCACAAGGTCCCGAACTACTGGCGCTCGGGTGTCGCCAGATCGGCGCGCTTTTCATCACCATCTCGACCGATTATGTGTTCGACGGCGCCAAAGAGGGTTTCTATACCCAAAGCGATGAACCCAACCCGCTCAGTGCCTACGGTGTCTCTAAACTCGAAGGCGAGCGCCGCGCACAGGCAGCCTGGAATCGCACCTTGATTGTTCGCAGCGGTTACATCTTTGGCTCCGGCGGCACAAATTTTCTGAGTACCCTGATCCCGAGGGCCAGTCGCGGGGAACGTCTCACGGCCATCAACGATATGGTTGGAACGCCCACCTATGCCGCCGATCTGGCCGCCCGCATCTATGAATTGGCACGCCTCGACAGCCCTGCCATCTATCATGTAGTCAACGCCGGCGATGGGGCGAGCTTTGCAGATTTTGCGGCGTGTGCTCTGGAAAAGGCTGGGTTTGATGCCGATCTGCTGCAGTCGACTACTCTCGATTCTCTGGGGCGGCCTGCTCCCCGACCGCGCAATTCCAGGCTCCGCTGTCTGCTTTCGGAAGGACTGGGCCTGGAGCCTCTGCCGTTCTGGCAGGACTCGGTCGCACAATTTATCGCTCTGGATTGATGGGGCGACCGCGGGCCGCTTTGCCGGCCATTAACTTGCCTGATAGCGCTAGTCTGATATCATGTTCAATCCACTGGAAGGTTGATCGAGAGACAGGTTTCAAGAGGTAGGAATTTCGCAGATATGACTCACGATGAACGTTTAGTTCCGGCCCGAGAGGGACGCGACCTGGATCGCTCCCTGGCTGACTTAACTCAAACTAAACCCTACGGCAGATACGGCAATACGGCCAGCGACATTAATCTGAAGGAGTATCTGTTTGTCGTCTTAAAGCGCAAGTGGTTGATTATGAGCCTGGTGCTGGTCATCACTTCGCTGGCCACAATTCAAGCTTACCGCGAACCTTCAATTTACGAAGGCGCTACCACAATTAAGATAGAGCAAAAAGCGCAGAGCATTCTTCAATCAGGGAGTGGCGGAATCGTAATCGGTCAAAATGATCCGAACTTCTGGGGAACGCAACTAAAGTTACTGCAGAATCCGACGCTCGCCCGCCAGGTAGTTGTTACACTCAACCTGCAACACAATCCGAGATTTTTTGGTCCCCAGGGACAAAGCAGTATCTTCGCGTCTTTGAAGCGAATCTTCTCGCGCGAGAAGGTCGTTCAGTCTCCAACCCAGAATGGAGGCGGAACTGCGCCGATTAATGAAGAAACGCTCAAGGAAAGACAGCTAACTGCTGAAGAGCAGGCAGCGCTGGAGCCGTATGAAGACACGATCGTGGCCAACGAAATTGTCGAACCCGTGGCCCAAACCAATCTCGTCATCATTCGCTACCGGCATACCGATCCGTTATTGGCGCAAAAGATCGCCGACACGCTCGCGGACGTGTTTATTGCCAATAACGTTGAGCGACAGGAAAGCGGAACCAGCAAGGCGGCCCAGGATCTGGCCCAGGAAATTGCCAAGTATCAGGAGCAGGTTAAAAAGAAACAGGCTGACATATTCAATTATGCCAAGACCTACGAATTGCCCTTGACCGATGCCCCATCGAGTAACCTGCGACAGCAACGCGTGGCGACTTACAGTGCGCAACTGCTCGAGGCTGAGAATACCAAACGAAGTCTACAGGCAGCCTACGAAGCAGCTAAGAACTCAGCCGACCCATTTGCAAACCCTGAGGTCCAGAAGGACGAGCGCATCATCCACCTGCGTCAGAAGATCAGCGATCTGAAAGACAAAGAGTCAGGCTTGCTGCAAAAGTACACGCCTGAATGGCCTGAGGTTCAGCAGGTACAGGCGCAGATTCGCGCTCTGGAGGCAGAGTTGAAAAAGGGGCCGGGCGAAGTGCTCGCGGCGATGAAAGCCAAGGCCGATGCCTCCTCGACACAGTTGGAGGGCCTCAAATCAGCTTACGCCAAAGAGAGCGGGCTGACCGCGCAGCAGACCAAGAACGTGATCGAACTGGCATCGATGCGGGCCGACTTTGCCAGTGATCAGCAATACCTCAACACCCTCTTCCAAAAACGCCGGGAGCTGAATGCCGTCTCGGGCACCGGCGGGACCAACGTTTCTGTCCAAAATTACAGCCGCAGGGCCGCGCTCGCAGGACCACAGCGGATGCGGACGATTGTGATCGCGCTGATTCTTTCGCTGTTCGCCGGGATCGGTCTGGCTTTCCTGCTCGACTTTTTGGATGACACAATCAAATCGGTTGACGACATTAGTCGCTACATCAACCTGCCTTCCCTGGCGCTGATACCGGCCGCTCGATCCGACAAGCCACGCTTGCGCGGCGGCCAGGCAGCGGGGGGGCCATCGGATACGACGGCGCTGGCGATGGTCCAAGACGTCCGATCGCCAATTGCCGAATCTTATCGACACCTGCGCACGTCGTTGTTGCTGTCATCGGCGGGTACGCCCCCGCGGACGATCCTGGTCACTTCCAGTCAACCTTCAGAAGGTAAGACCACGACCGCGATTAACACCGCATTCATTCTGGCGCAAACCGGAGTGGAAGTGTTGATCATCGATTGCGATTTGCGCCGCCCGCGACTGCACGCGCACTTCAACATGCCGAATGCGCGCGGCCTGACCAACGCTCTGTCCGGCGATGCCGGCGAGATCGACAACCTGATTCAAACCTGCGAGCAGGCGCCGAATCTGAAAGTTCTGACCTCAGGTCCCATGCCGCCGAATCCGGCAGAGTTACTCGGTTCAGAAGAGATGCGGAAGCTGCTAAGGACTCTGAGCGAGAAGTTCATTCATGTGATCGTAGATTCGCCTCCGGCCATCTCGTTTACGGACGCTTCGATTCTTTCCACCTTTGTTGACGGCGTGATCCTGGTGGTGCACGGCGGCCGCAGCTCGCGCGCGGTCGTTCGACGCGCAAAGCAACAGTTGCTCGATATCGGCGCAAATATTTTTGGCGTCGTGCTCAACAACGTGAAGATGGAATCCAAGAGCAATTATTACTACACGGGCTATTACGATTATTACGGCTCGGATGAAGAAGCGCCGGACGAGGAAAGCTCGCGCGCGGCGTCAAACTAGCATCTTCTTTTTCACTGCCATTTTTCGCGGATCCTCAAATCACAGTCATGCCGGGACAATTTTGCGTAATTGCGCCTGACGTACAGCTCGGCCACGGCGTCGTCATTCACCACTTTGTAAATCTCTACGGCTGCGAAATCGGCGACGAAAGCCGTATCGGCTCGTTCGTCGAGATTCAAAAGCGGGCCCGCATCGGCCGCCGCTGCAAAATCTCCAGTCACACATTTATCTGCGAAGGCGTCGAGATTGAAGACGAAGTATTCGTCGGCCATGGAGTTGTCTTCATCAACGATAAACTCCCCCGCGCCACCACCGCTGCCGGCCGCCTGCAAACTGACGACGATTGGCAGGCAATCCCGACCGTCGTGAAGCGCGGCGCCAGTATCGGGAGCGGGGCGACGATCCTCTGCGGTGTGACCATCGGCGAAAATGCAATAGTGGGCGCGGGAGCGGTCGTCACCAGGGACGTTGCCGCCGGAACAACCATCGTCGGAAACCCGGCGAGAGCAATAAAAGATCTCGAGTCTTAACAAGCCGGACTTTGGTCGAAGCGTCGATCACGAGTTCACCGGGCTCGCGCTCAAGAGTCTGAGGGTTTTTACTCTCATTCACACCGGGCTTCAGCCCGGTAATCAACGACGGCACATATCACGAGAACCGTTTCAACGATTTCTCAACGCGGCTTGCAAGAGCAAATCCTTCTGATTCAACCACCGTCAGTCTCTCAGACAAGGTAAACCGTTAAAACGGTTAACTAATACTGTCCGGTGCAGATCACCGGGCTAAAGCCCGGTGTGAATGAGGGGCACCCTTCAGGACTTTTGAGGCAAAGCCAGGTCGCGTGTCCGAGTTGGCCCAACGGTCGAAAGCGAAGACGGAATTGTTCTGCAACCCATGCCCCTCAATTCACTTTTAGTTCAATGGCCGTTATTCTCTGACCAATGAAAACGACCAGCATCGGCGTGATCGGCTGCGGCTACTGGGGACCCAACCTCCTGCGCAACTTTGCCGAGAACGAGGCGGGACAACTTCGCTGGATTTGCGATGTGGATGAGGTGCGCCTGGCGAGCATGTCGCGTCGTTATCCCTTTGCCCACGCGGCCAGTGATTATCGGAAGCTGCTGGACGATCCTGAGCTGGATGCGGTGGCCGTGGTCACGCCCGTGGCGACCCATTACGAGATTGCCAGGGCATGTTTGCAGGCGGGTAAGCATGTGCTGTTGGAAAAACCGCTGACCGCAACCATCGCCGAAGCCGAAGAGCTGATTGAGCTGGCCGATCGCCACGGCCTCACGCTGATGGTGGACCATACGTTTGTTTACACCGGCGCAGTCCGCAAAATGAAAGAGATCGTCAGCAGCGGAGACCTCGGCGACTTGCTCTACTTCGACTCAATCCGCATCAACCTTGGTTTGTTTCAGCGCGATATCAACGTGCTGTGGGACCTGGCGCCGCACGATCTTTCGATCATGGATTTCCTGATCGATCGAGAGCCGCTGATGCTCAGCGCGCTGGGTAGCTGTCACATTGAAAGTGGCATCGAAAATATTGCTTACCTGGTGCTGCTGTTTCCCGATCAGTTTATCGCTCATTTTCATTTCAACTGGCTGGCCCCGGTAAAGATTCGCCGTACCTTGCTCGCGGGCAGCAGCAAAATGATTCTTTACGACGATATCGATCCGACTGAGAAGGTTCGCGTCTACGATAAAGGTGTAACCGCGAACCGCGTCGGCGATCGCGAGGCGGCTTACCAGACTTTGGTGAGTTATCGCACGGGCGACGTTTGGGCGCCAAAATTGGATTCGACCGAGGCTCTGCGTTACGTGGTCGCCGAGTTCCTGGATTCAATTCGCGAAGCTCGCAAACCCCTTACTGACGGAGCGGCGGGCTTGCGCGTCGTGCGCCTGCTGACGGCCGCGCAGCAATCGATTAAGAACGGCGGCGTGGCGGTGAACCTGCTTTCAACCAGTGTCCAGGTTTGACCAGGATGAACCGGAACTGAAACCTGCTGTTAACGAATCATGCCTCCGAAGATCAGTATCGTCACTCCATCGTTCAATCAGGGCCGGTTCCTCGAAGAGACTATTCTCTCCGTGCTCAATCAGAATTATCCGAACCTGGAATACATCGTGATCGACGGCGGCAGCACGGATGAAACCGTAGAAGTCATTCGCCGCTACGAGGATCGCATCTCGTTCTGGGTAAGTGAAAAGGATCGCGGGCAGGTCCACGCCATCAACAAGGGAATCGAGAAGTGCACCGGCGACATTTTCGGCTTCGTCAACAGCGATGACGTTTACCTGCCGGGCACCTTCGCAGCCGTCGCTCAATATTTTGAAAGTCATCCAGCCGGCGAGTGGATTTGCGGCGATACGATCATGTTTGGCGATGACTGTCCCACCGAATTCATCCCGAGCGTGGTGCCCAGGTCGGCGGCGCAATGTTTGTCGTGGGCTTACACGGCTCCGCAGCCAGGGCACTTCTGGAAACTGCCTCTGGTGAAAGAAGGGTTTGACGAAGCCTGGGCCTACGATTTCGATCACGACATGTACGTGCGTCTGCTGCTGGCCGGTCATCAATGTGAACACATCCCGCTGCCGTTTGCGGCCTATCGACTGCACGCCGTGAGTAAGACCGTCGCCGAAGGCCATCGCCAGATTGAAGAGTTCGAGCGCAGCGCCGAGTTTTATGAAAGCCAACTCCAGGGCTCGGGACGCCGCTGGTGCCGGTCAACTCGATTCCTGCGACGCTCGTTTGCCGCCAGCGAAGCCGGCAACAAACGTGAGGGGGCTCGCTGGTTGATGCGCGCGCTGATGACTTATCCTGAAGGCCTGGGCCACCGGCCATTCTGGGGTTGTCTCCGCAAACTAACTACGGATGGAACGGGAAACAAACACGAATGACTCGGGCAGCATCGACCAAAAAAAGATCATTCCGCACCGAGCGTGAATTTGGTCTCATCGTCGGCGGGATCTTTTTGCTCTTGAGCTGGTGGTGGATCTATCGCGGAAAATTTCATTTAGTGTCTCAGGTAACGCTGCCGTTGGGCGCGTTGCTGATGTTTTTTGGACTTGTTTTTCCGCGCGCGCTGGTGCTGCCAAACAAAGCCTGGATGGCGCTCGCGGAAGCTCTCTCGTTTGTCTCGACACGAATAATTCTGGCGGTGGTTTTTTTTGGGATTGTGACACCAATCGGTATCGTCAAACGTTGGTTCGGATGGAACCCCCTGAATCGCCGCGGCCCGGGCAGCGAAAGTTACTGGCGGCCTTATTCAGATCGGCAGAAAGACACCCGTCATTATGAAAAAATGTTTTGAGGTTATTAGATGTCCAAAGCACAAGTAGTCAGCGAGCTCTGGCAGTTCATGAAAGAAAACAAGAAGTATTGGCTGGCGCCGATCGTGATCACGCTGGTCATCTTCGGAGTGCTGCTGGTGCTGGCGAAGAGCTCAGCAATCGCGCCGTTCATTTACACACTTTTCTAATTGGTCTGTCGGAAAGATTATTTCTCTGTGCCTCTGTGAAAGTCTCTGTGTCTCTGTGGTGAAATCGACTTTGAAGACTCTCACCACAGAGGCACAGAGATCGCACCGAGACACTGGGACCGATTTCTCAACCAGCTAGGCTTCCGGCAACGTCAAAACCGTGTCGAAGATTCTGGGCATATCTGCCTTCTATCATGATTCCGCGGCTTGCCTGGTAGTCGACGGCGAAATCATCGCCGCCGCCCAGGAAGAGCGCTTCACGCGCATCAAGCACGATTACAATTTTCCGGTGCAGGCCGCCGCCTACTGTCTGCGCGAAGCCGGCATCACCGCCGAAGAGTTGGATTATGTAGGCTTCTATGACAAGCCGCTGCTGAAATTCGATCGACTGCTCGAGACCTATCTCGACTACGCGCCTTCCGGATTTCCCTCTTTCTTAAAGGCGATGCCGCTGTGGATGAAGGAAAAGCTCTGGATGCCGGATGTCATCCGCACCGAGATGGCTAAAGCGAATGGAGTCGAAGACCCGCGCGCAGCAAAAAAGTCCGGCAAGAAATTCGAATGGAAACTTTTGTTTGGAGATCATCACGAGAGTCACGCAGCCAGCGCCTTCTATCCTTCGCCTTTCGAAGAAGCTGCGATCCTGACCATTGACGGCGTCGGCGAATGGGCGACCAGTTCGATTGGCGTCGGCCGCGGTAACGAGATTGAGTTGCTCAAAGAGCTTCGTTTTCCCGACAGCCTCGGATTGCTCTACAGCGCCTTCACTTACTACACCGGTTTCAAGGTCAACAGCGGCGAATACAAAGTCATGGGCCTCGCGCCTTACGGCGAGCCGAAATACGTCGATTTGATCAGGGACCATCTGGCCGAAGTTCGCAGTGACGGCAGCATTCGCATGAACCACGAATGCTTCAGCTATTCGCAGGGTCTGCGCATGACTAACAGCGCTTTCGATCGGGTCTTCGGCGGAAAGCCACGCCGGCCGGAATCAAAGATCACTCAGCGCGAAATGGATCTGGCTCGCAGCATTCAGGTCATCACGGAAGAAGCGATGCTGAAGATGGCCCGTTTTGTTCATCAGGAAATCGGCATGAAGCGTCTGTGCATGGCCGGCGGCGTTGCTTTGAACTGCGTCGCCAACGGCCGCCTGCTGCGCGAAGGTCCCTTCGAAGATATTTGGATTCAACCCGCGGCGGGCGACGCGGGCGGAGCGGTGGGAATCGCTCTGGCGATTTGGCATCGCTATCTAAAAAATGAACGGCTAAGTCCGGAGAAAGCCGGAACCTGGCAATCGCGTGGCACGGGCGTCCCGCCTGTGAATCAAATTGCTCATCACGCGCAGGATGCGCGTGCCACGCTGCCGCTCTATGCGGACGGCATGAAGGGCTCGTATCTCGGTCCTCGAGACACGCCGGAGGAAATCGAATCATTTCTGAAATCGCGTAACGCGCCTTATAAAAAACATTGTCGCGGGGAATTGCCGCGTGCGGTTGCTGAACAGCTCGCGGCAGGAAAGATCACCGGGCTGCATCAGGGTCGAATGGAATTCGGACCGCGTGCGCTTGGCGGGCGGAGCATTATCGGCGATCCGCGTTCACCCGCAATGCAATCAGTGATGAATCTCAAGATCAAATATCGCGAAAGCTTTCGCCCCTTTGCTCCCAGCGTGCTGCGCGAGTACCTGGCTGACTGGTTCGATCTCGATTACGACAGTCCTTACATGCTTCTGGTCGCCGACGTCAGCGAACGTCATCGACGAAAACTGACTGATGAAGAAGAAAAGCTCTGGGGCATCGACCAGCTCAACGTGAAGCGATCGGAAATTCCCGCCGTCACGCACGTCGATTACTCGGCGCGCATTCAGACCGTGCGGCGCGAAACGAACTCGCTGTATTGGGAAATCATCGACGCGTTTAGAGAATTGACCGGCTGTCCGCTGATCGTCAACACGAGCTTTAACGTGCGCGGCGAACCGATCGTCTGCTCGCCGGAGGACAGCTATCGCTGCTTCATGCGCACTGAGATGGATTTTCTGGTGCTGGAGAATTTTGTCCTCGACAAGCAGGAACAGCCGGCGCTGGATGAAAAGGGAGACTGGCGCAAAGAGTTCCGGCTGGATTGAACAAGGTTAATGCCCGGTATCATGGTAATGGCTCAGCCAACTTGATGCGCGGCAAGTCTGTGACTTGCCGCAAGACCGGTTCATGATTTGGGTCTATGACCCCCGGAAAGCATTAGGTCAAAGACCGGGAAGGCAGGAGGCTTGAGTCCGGCAAGTCAAAGACTTGCCGCGCATCAGAGTGGCCGAGCCATCTCAGCGTGCGACCCGGGGGGCATCCTTCGGCTCCCTGCGTTTGCTTTTCCGCCTCCCTCAAGCTTAAATTACCCTTCAAAGATCACCTTAATCACTGAGGAAAAGAAACAACATTATGGCAGAGCAGGTCAGGGTACTGGTTACCGGCGCCGGTGGTTTCATCGGACATCACTTAACAAAATATCTGGTCGAGCGCGGCTACTGGGTGCGCGGCGTCGATATCAAAGAGCCCGAATATGAGGCCACCGCGGCGCACGATTTCGCGCTGCTGGATTTGACCAGGATGGAGAACTGCGTCGCGGCCACCCAGGGCATCGATCAGGTTTATGGCCTGGCGGCCAACATGGGCGGCATCGGTTTCATCGAGAGTCACAAAGCCGAGATCGTGCGCGACAACACTTTGATCAATTTGCAGACGATCGAAGCGGCGCGGCAGACCGGCGTGCAAAGATACCTCTACACCTCGAGTGCCTGTATCTATCCCGGTTACAAGCAGAAAGAGACTGACATCACGCCCTTGAAAGAAGAGGACGCTTATCCGGCTGAAGCCGAAGACGGATACGGTTGGGAAAAACTCTACATGGAGCGGATCTGTCGCCATTACACCGAGGATTTCGGTTTGGATACCCGCGTCGTGCGCTTCCACAACATCTTTGGTCCGCTGGGCACTTATGACGGTGGACGCGAGAAATCACCGGCGGCGATTTGTCGGAAGATTGCTCTGGCCCATGACGTCGACGAGATCGAAGTTTGGGGCGACGGATTGCAAACACGTTCCTACTGCTACATTGATGACTGCGTCGAGGGAATTTACCGGCTGATGCAAAGCGAGCATCGCGATCCGATTAACCTGGGCCAGGATCGAATGATTTCGATCAACGAGCTGGTTGATATCGTGGCGCACATTGCCGGCAAGCAAATCGACAAGCGCTACGACCCGACCAAGCCCCAGGGAGTACGCGGCCGCAATAGCGACAACACGCGCCTGCGCGCAGTGCTCAACTGGGAACCACAGGTCTCGCTCGAGAACGGACTGGCAATTACCTATGAATGGATTGCCGGCGAATTGAAAAAAAATCTGGTCCCCGCCATGGCGACAGGAAGTTAGGTCTTCATCGGCAGGCTTGGCCGCGGATAAGGCATTTAACGGAGTTAGGGCTGGAATTCATTTTTGATTAGTTCTTATCAGCGATAATCCGCGTTCCTCCGCGGCCAGTCTGCTAACGCATGTCCGCGGTTCTTGCCGGGCCGAACTTTCTGTTAGCATCTCGAATCGGTGTTGCATTCTGATAATCCCTCAACCTCGGACGCCTTCGAAATCAGCGTCGTCATCCCTGCGCTCAACGAAGAGGCTTCGATCCGGCAGTTGCTGGAAGACGTGCTCAACCAAACCCACCCGCCGGCTGAAATCGTCATCACTGATGGTGGGTCGACCGACAAAACCCGAGAAATCATCGAGGAATTCATAGCGGCCGGAGCGCCTGTGAAATTGATCCGGGTGACGAAGTCGATGCCGGGGCGGGCGCGAAACCTGGCGGTCGGTGAAAGCCGCTGCGAATGGATCGCGTTCACGGATGCCGGCATCACGCTGATACCCGAGTGGTTAGAGGCGCTGGCGACCAGCGCGTCGGAGAATTCAGCGGACGTCGTGTACGGAACTTACGAACCGATCATTGAGAGCTTTTTTACCGAATGCGCGGCGATTGCTTATGTGCCGCCACCTTTTGAGAGCGGTGGCGGACCGGTGCGTCCCCGTTCGATCGTTTCAGCCCTGATGCGCCGGCAGGCCTGGGAGACGGTCGGGGGTTTTCCCGAACATTTGCGCTCGGCGGAAGACCTTTTGTTCATGAGTCAGGTCGAGCAATCAGGGTTCGCGATCGCCCGCACATCGCGGGCAAAGGTTTACTGGCACATCCAGCCGACTTTCTGGCTCACCTTCAGGCGCTTTGTCGAATACTCACGCAATAACATTCGCGCGGGTCTTTTTTCCGAATGGCAGCAGACCATTTTTCTTTACTACGCCCTGATCGCGGCTACTACTTTCGGCGTGTTTTTCATGGGCCCGCGCGGCTTGATCTTTCCGCCGGTCGCCTGGTTATTGTTACTGATTGCACGGGCAGCGAAAACTTTGTATCAAAATCGGCAGACTTATCCGGCAGGTTTCGGGCGTAATCTCGCAAGGCTGGTCTTGCTGGTGCCAATCCTCGCGATGCTTGATGCGGCCGCCTTAATTGGTTCGGTAAACTGGCTGCTGCGCGACCAGCTGGGTCTGATCGGATCGAAATGAGTATCGCCGGTAAACAAGTGCTGTTCATCTCGTATAACGGGATGCTTGATCCGCTGGGCCAAAGTCAGGTGATTCCGTACTTGAAGGAGTTGAGCAAACTCGGCGTCCGGTTTACGCTGCTGAGTTACGAGCGCGACCACGCATTCGGGCCTGAAGGTCAACAGCGTTGCCAAAGTTTGCGCGCCCGACTGGCCGAATTCGGGATTGAATGGCACTGGCTGCGTTATCACAAACGGCCGTCGATTCCGGCTACGGCTTTTGATGTGGCGGCGGGTGTGCGCTTCGCCAGCCGGCTGATAAGACAGAAGAAGATTGAGATGGTCCACGCCCGTTCACACATCCCGGCGCTGATCGCGCTGAGATTGAAACAGCGACTGGGCGTCAGGATGATCTTTGATGTGCGCGGACTGATGGCCGAGGAGTACATTGATGCCGGACACTGGAGCTCAAACGGCGCCGCGGCCCGGCTGACAAAAAAGATGGAAGCCCGGGCCTTGAATGCGACAGATGGCTTAGTGACTCTGACCGACGTGCTGTGGTCAGAGATGCGCGGTTGGCCGAGCCTGCAGTCAAACAATGTCGCGCACGAAACGGTTCCCTGTTGTATCGACCTGGAAGCGTTTCATTTTGACGAGCACGCCAGGACCATTCGCCGTGCGGATCTTGGCATCGACGATCGCTTCGTTCTGGTTTACAGCGGATCGATCGGCGGCTGGTACATGACCCGTGAAATGGCTGATTTCTTTGCGGTGCTCAAACAAAAGCGTCCGAATGCTTTCTTTCTCTGGCTGACCCAGGGTGATAAGTTTATCGTCGATCAGGCGATGATGGCCGCGAGTCCTGGTCCTGACGATTATGCGGTGCGCTCAGTAAACCCGGCCGACGTCCCCTCGTGGTTGAGCGCGGGTGACGCTGGAATTGCATTCTACCGGCCGGGGACGTCACGCCTGGGAACGTCACCGGTGAAGATCAGCGAATATCTCGCGTGCGGTTTGCCGGTGGTGGTTAATGCCGGCGTAGGCGACTCTGGGGCGCTTATCAGCCGCGAACAAATCGGGACGCTGGTGCAGGATTTCACCGAAGCAGACTACTCAGTGGCCGCCGGCAATATCGCGGAATATGCGAACCTGCCGGAACAGGTTCGCCGGCGAACACGCGGGGTAGCTGAAAAGTTTTTCGACGTGCGCCAGGTCGGCGTGGAACGATACGCGCGACTTTACGAGAGGGTGTTGGGCGATAATTAGGCAATGGCTCTGCCACTCCGATGCGCGGCAAGTCTCTGACTTGCCGGCCGAGTACTTTTTATTTCTCAAGGGTCTCCGACCAGCGGTCATAGACCGATCGATTCATGCGAAGCTTTCGGCAAGTCAAAGACTTGCCGCGCATCGGAGTGGCAAAGCCATCAGCGCAGGGATTAGGTTCATCAAAGCGAGAGTCGAGTCTTAAGTAGATCAATCTTAAATGTTCTCAACGGAAAAATTGCTGGAAACGCTTCGCTGCCCGAGCTGCCAGGGCCGCCTCTCGCTGCGCGGGAAAACCGCCGAGGATGGTTTTCAGTGTAGTGAATGTCAGGAGCAGTTTGTCGTCGCCAACAGAATTCCGCGCATGCTGCTCTCTCCAATGCGCGAAGCGTTGGCGGGCGAGACGTCGGTTTCCGACCTGGACGAACGCGAGGTAAAGACCGCTCAAAGCTTCGGCTACGAATGGACTCGCTTCCCGGAGATGTACGCCGAATGGGAGCGAAGTTTTCTGGATTACATGTACCCGCACGGGCCGGAGTTTTTTCGCGGCAAGAAGGTGCTGGATGCCGGCTGCGGCAACGGCCGCTTCGCTTACTACGCGGCTAAGTACGGCGCCGAAGTTTGGGCCATTGACCTGGGACCGGCGGTTGAGGTGGCGCGCGGCAACACTGAAGAGACTGGTCAGGTTCAGGTCATCCAGGCTGATCTGCATCATCCGCCATTTGCGCTGGAGAGTTTCGACTTCATTTATTCAATCGGCGTGCTGCACCACTTGCCGGATCCCGAAGCGGCCTTTCAAAATCTCCTTCGTTATCTCAAGCCGCAGGGAGAGGTCCAGATCTATTTGTACTGGCGGCCCGAAGGTCAGCCAATCAAGCGGGTCCTGCTTTCAATCGTCGGGGCCACGCGTCAGGTGACGACCCGCCTGCCGCACAGCGCTGTGTACGCACTCGCTTTCCCGGCTGCGGTCGCCGCGTTTACCTTCTTTGTCTGGCCGTATCGAATTCTGAAAGCCGCCGGTTTGAAATCAATTGCCGAAAAGCTGCCCATGAAGCAGTACGCCCACTTCCCCTTCCGCGTCTGTGTGAATGATCAACTCGATCGATTCTCTGCTCCGATCGAAAACCGCTACACCCGCCAAGACGTCGCCGACTGGCTGAATCGCGCCCAACTCGAGAAAACCAGAGTCAACGCTGCGTACGGCTGGATCGGAACAGGTCGCAAGCCGGCCATCCTTTCTCGCTGAAATAACCATGAAGGTTTTAGCCCTAGCCTCATATCCGGTGGAGGCAGCCGCCACTCGGTTTCGACTGCAACAATTTGTCGAGCCACTAGCGGCGCGAGGCGTGACGCTCTCGATTCATTCATTCCTCGACTCGCAACAGTTCAAGCAACTATATCGTCAGAAATCATGGCCGCGCACGGCGATGGGTTTGTCAAAGTCGTCTGTGCGACGGCTGAGAGATCTCGACGCAGCGCGTCAGGCTGATGTGATTCTGATTCAACGCGAAGCGATGATGTTTGGGCCGCCGGTCATCGAATGGCTGGGCGCGCGGGTGATGAAAAAGCCGATGGTGTTGGATTTGGATGACGCAACTTACGTCTCATATACTAGCCCGACTTACGGCGGCCTGGGCTCAGTTTTGAAATGGTTCAGCAAGACCGACGATTTGATCAGGTGGGCCGACGTCGTTACCTGCGGCAACCGCGGAATTGCTGAATATGTTTCCAGCAAAGGAACCGCGGCGCGGGTTATTCCTACGGTCGTCGACACGGATGTTTTCCGGCCGGGCCCGGAGGGCGTCAACCGAAATCCGTTGGTGCTTGGTTGGATAGGCACGCATTCGACTTTTCCTTACCTGGAATCGATTTTTCCGGTGTTAAGCGAACTGGCGGGCCGCCACAAATTTCGTCTCAAAGTCGTCGGCGCCGGAAAAGAAAGCATCTCAGTTCCGGGCGTAGAAGTTGAGAATTCAGCCTGGGAAATCGATCGCGATGTCGAGGACTTTCAATCCATTGACATTGGACTTTATCCCATTGACGCTTCACTCTATTCAGGTTGGGCATCGGGTAAATCCGGTTTCAAGGCGGTCCAGTACATGGCCGTGGGCGTTCCTTACGTAGCCACGCCGGTGGGCGGCTCGGCAGAAATCGGCGAGGAAGGAACCACCCACTTGTTCGCGACGACTAACGAAGAATGGCGTCAGGCGCTGCATGATTTGCTGGCCGACGCTGATCGACGACAACAAATGGGCTCAGCCGGACGACGTCACGTAATCGAGCACTACGGCCTCGAGGCCCAGGCCGACAAGTTAGCCAGCGCGCTGCTTGAGGCGGCGGAAAGAAAAAACCTTGAACGTGGCACGGCCTTCCGCTCGTGAATCACGCGCAGGATGCGCGTGCCACCTCCGATGAAACCGGATGCATCGAACCGGAAAATTCAGGTTGTTGGTCCTCGGGTGCATCGCTCTGCTTCCGTCGTTTCTGAAGCGCCCGTCCTACCGGCTTTTTTTCGGTTACCAGATCGGACGGCGAGTCCGCATCGGATTGAGCATCGTCGATGCCGCTCGCTGTCAGATCGACGATGATTCAACCATTGGTCATCTGAACGTTTTTATTGGTGTGAAGGAACTCGTCATGGGCGATCATGTCAGGATTGGGCACCTGAATATCATACGTGGCGGCGACCTGGTCAGTCTGGGCAGATATTCCGAATTGATTCGGATGAATGAGATCAATTCGATACCCGAACCCGACGCAGTCAATCCACTCGACCCGCGCTTCACCCTGGGCAATGGCAGTATAATTACTGCCGGCCACAAAATTGATTTCACCGATCGGGTTGAAATTGGGAGACGAACGATCATTGGGGGACGCAACTCGTCGTTGTGGACCCACAACCGGCAGCGGACTTTGCCGATTACGATTGGAGACTTTGCTTACGTAGGTTCCGAGATTCGTATGGCGCCGGGCAGTTCGTTGCCGTCGCGATGCGTGGTGGGCATCGGTTCCGTGATAACGAAGAAGATCGACACCAGCGGATGGTTGATTGCCGGCATCCCGGCCAAACCGGTCAAGGAACTTAGCGCTGAGGACCAGTTCCTGGTCGAACGCAAGACGCGACCTGACTTGCCGGACGACGTTTAGGACTTTTTCTGTCGGGAAAAAAGATGAACGCACTTCTAATGGCTGCGGCGTTGGCGATCCTGGGGGTGGTATTCACCTTCGCGCCCAATGAAGGCGGCCCGGCGATCATGCTTATGCTGCCGCTTGCCGCTTTGGTGTCGTTCATTATCTACCGGCTGGAGCACGATCGAAAATTCCTGGTTAGATTATTCCTGAGCGCGGTCCTGATACGAGTGCTGATCGGCACCTTCATTTACATTTTTCACCTGCAGGCATTTTTCGGAGGCGACGCATTAACCTTCGATTTTTTTGGCAACGCGCTGCTCAAGGCTTGGGAAGGGCAGGTTCAATATCTTCCGACGGTCGAACAGTTTTCGAGCAATGGCGCCGGCAGCGGCTGGGGCATGCTTTACCTGGTAGCGGTCGTCTACAAGATCGTCGGCCAAAACATGCTGGCCACTCAATATGTGAATTGCGTCATCGGTGCTGCTTCGGTGCCCCTCGCCTACTTAATCAGCATCGAGATTTTTCCCAATAAGCGGAGCGCGCGAATCTGCGCGCTGATGGCGGCTTTCTTCCCCTCTCTCGTGCTGTGGTCTTGCCAGGGTTTGAAGGATGGGCCAATCATTCTGCTCTTAACCTTGTCGATGCTCGCGACGCTCAAACTCGGCGAGAAATTCAGTCTCAATTATGTGACCGCGCTGGTTCTGTCTTTGTTCGGTCTGCTTACTTTGCGCTTCTATGTTTTTTACATCGTGGTCATCGCTGTGACCGCCGCGTTTATCCTTGGCCGACGCCAACTGACGGCGCAGTCTTTTGCCCGGCAAATGATCATCATAATTCTGATTGGCCTGGGCCTGGGATATTTCGGCGTTAGCCGTTACGCGTCGCAACAGATCGAAACCTTTGCCAGCGCGGACCAGTTGCAGAGAATGCGGCTCGACGCGTCGCAATCAGCAGCATCAGGGTTTGCCGAAGACGTGGACGTTTCTACTGCGTCGGGCGCTCTCAGCACTATCCCGCTGGGACTGACTTATCTGCTCCTGGCACCCTTTCCCTGGCAGTTGGCTTCATTGCGGCAGGCGATCACGCTGCCGGAGATGCTCGTTTGGTGGTCGTCAATTCCTTTACTGGTGCTGGGCGCGTGGTTCACGATAAAGCATCGACTCAGAGAGATCGCGCCCATCGTAATTTTCACCAGCTTGCTCACCCTCACGTACTCAATCATGCAGGGAAACGTGGGAACCGCGTACCGGCAGCGGGCCCAGTTGCTGGTCTTCTACTTTGTCTTTGTGGCCGTCGGTTTTGTTCTGATCAAGGAGCGTCGCGAAGCGCGTGGCCAACAGCAGAAGCAAGATGAAGCTCGTCGCAATCGCCGCCGAAAGTAGAGTGCGGTGCGCACGCCTCCGGCGTCTTCCTTGATTACCAGAGAAAGCAGCACGCCGGAGGCGTGCGTACCTGTTTCAACCTTCCCTGGGCAAACGGGTCATTTCCAACAGTGTCAGCTGCATCAGGAAGTTAATGATGAGGTGCAAGCTGGTGGCTACTGCCAAACCGATCATTCCATAGCGAAGGAACACTAAGATTTTGATGGGTACGTAAACGGTGAACGTCACGATAAAAAGCATTGTGGGCGTACGAGTGTCACCCATCGCATAGAAAGCGCCGGAAGTTACCTGTCCCGAGCAACCGCCGATGAGCAAACCGCTCAATGACAGCATTATCCACCACAGCATGTGAACGTTCTGCGCGGTAATCCCGCCATGCCCGATCAGCAGACGTAGTAGCGGTTCTCCGATCAGGAAGAGTCCCAGGCAGGCAGCGAGGGTGACTGCCAGCACCAGGGTTAACCTTTGCCGATAGATGTGTCTGAAGCTGGGCCATTCATTCGACTTGGCCGCTATCGCCAACCGGGGCACCGAGGGCGTAGCGATGGCCCGAGTAATTATCAGATTAATCGCCGAATACGCTTGCTGGCCGATGTAAAGCACCGATAGGTTTCCGGCCGTGGTCAGTGAAGTAAGAAATCTATCAATTAGCGGATCTGATTTTGCGTATGTTTCGCCGAGTAGGAAAGGCTTTATACGCTGCCAGGCCTCTTTCATCGCAAACGAATTCCATTGCGGCCGCTGCCATGGGCCCAACACGGGGATGAGCAACGCGACTTTCAGTCCCAGGGTTATGACCGTAGCCCAGGCCGCTGCTTTGATGCCGTAATAAGGAAGCGTCCAGAATAAGAACAGCAAGCCCATGGCATTTGCTAATAACGACGAGGACTCGGCCCAAATAAACTTTTGCCGCGCATAATAGACTGACCAAAGCACAACGACCGACGCATTGCCAATCATCGTTAATAGTTGAATCCGAGTGAGCGTGACCGTTAACTGCCTGGCTTCCGCGGGAAAGCCAGGCACGAGCAGTGATACCCAAAATCCCGTAGTTGCAAACAGAACGATCGCGAGTAACGCGAAGACAGCGTTGGCGCCCAGAAAAAATCCCCACGCGTCTCGGCGAAAACTTCTTTCATCTCCAGTAGCAAGTAGCGGCACCAGTACTTGAGTGAGAGAAAAACTGGTCACCACAAAAATGAGCTGAGGCAATGCTCCCGAGGCAAAGAAGGCGTCGGTATCAAGACCGATACCAAGTCGCGTGACGACATACCACGGCATTAAGATAGCGAGCACAGCATTACAGATCGCCAGTCCCGCGAGTATGAGACTTAGTCTAATCAAACGGAATCTTCTCGGTTTGTAGGATGATCAAGTGACCGCGGGTCTGTTCCTTAATAAGATCCTGCGAAGCAGATCGATGCCGCCGGCGCCCAGAATAACCATCAAGATCCAAAATGGATAGCGAAATCTATACAGTGCGCCGACGTTGTTGACAGCCAATCCCAGCGCGAGTATGCCGGATCCAATGAAGACAGCTAAGAACCAGGCTGACGGTTGGCGGCGCGCTCTCCACAATCCGAACAACGCGAGGCATTCAACCATGTAAGTCAAGAAGGTTTCAATTCCCGCGAGCGATCGTCCGCTGGAACCCAATTGTCGTCCCACTCCAAACCACATATTTGGAAAGGGCGCAAAGAACCCTACCTCTAATGCGCGGGGTGTGAATCGAATTATGTCACCCAGGGTTCGAATTTCTATCTCAGTGTCGATCAGCGAACCATGAAGGGCTGGAGCCGTGCGCGCGTTTTCGTCAAAATAGGTATTAAATCCTGTTCTGCTCGCGGAGATCTGACTCGCGAGGGGCAGCCTTTGTACCTGGTCGTGAACAATAGTCCGTTCAATCTTTGAGTCCTGCTGGTTGTTAAAATAGCGTTGGAATCGCGGCGTTATGGCCACCGCGGCAATTAGCAGAAACGCGAAAACGATCGCACCAGGACTCACCCGCTTTTCACGCCAGGCGCGAACAGTCAATAAGACAATGGCAGTGCCCGCCGCCAGGACGATTAGATACCAAAAAGGCTGTCTGACAATCCGGATAGTTATCACCGCAACTGCGCTGCCTGCTCCCAGCAACAGCGCACGACGAAGACTCAACTGTCGAGACAACGATTCGACCACACTCAACATGAGAAAAAGCACCGCCACGATCAGCAACGGATCTCTCAAAATCTGGGTCGTATGCAACAACAGCGATGGCCATAGCGCAACCACAATCGCGGCAATCAAGCCCCTTTGGTAATCAAAAACGCGCTCGCCGATTTTAAAAACCATCGCCAGGATCGCCAGATAGTAAAGTAAGTTGATCGGTTCAACGGCCAGAATGCTGAACGTCTTCCAGCCCGAGAACGGCACTAGCGGCAACGAATATAAGCGCAAATGCAGTTGGTTCGGCGAGGTGGCCCATGCCAGGAGCCCCTCATTTCGCAGTATCCGCGCCAGGTCAAGACAGTGAAGCTGATACGCGACCTCATCCGGGGCAAAGAGTCCACTCGGATAGAATTGGTTCGGCAGTAATTGGTACCGGCCGATGACAAAGATTGCTGTGGTAAAAGCGATATGCCAGATGGTGGCCGCCAAAATCAAAAATCTCAGTTGAAACAGACGAGTTGTCGAGCGATCAGTTTCAGGTTTTGGCGTAGATTTCATCCGCTGTAAGTCTGAGTGTTTCCGTGTACTACGAAGGTCGAGAGTGAAACAGCCGCCTTTTGGACTTGGCTACGAGCGTCCGCTAATATTAGGCCAGCAACATCTTAAAGTCATGTTCGAAGGTTAATCGACGTCCAACGCACAATCAATCGTGTTCCGGTCCTCGGCATCTACTTTCCAGGTTAGCGAAGAAAATGTGTGGCATAACAGGCATCGTTCGCCGTGACGGCGCACAGATTGATCGTGAGTTGCTCGCGAGGATGAATGAGGCAATTCGTCATCGCGGCCCGGATGACGATGGATTCTATTTCAGCGAAGGCGTCGGATTGGCGATGCGCCGCCTGGCGATTATCGATCTCAAGAGCGGGCGCCAACCGATCCACAATGCCGATCGCAGCGCCTGGATCGTTTTCAACGGCGAGATTTACAACTATCGCGAACTTCGCAAACAGCTGGAAGCGCTGGGTCACACCTTTTACACCGACAGCGACACCGAAGCGATCATCCACGCCTATGATGAATACGGCACCGACTGTCCCAAACATCTGCGCGGCATGTTCGCACTCGCAATTTGGAACGAGCGTGACAAATCGCTTTTTCTCGCGCGTGATCGGGTCGGCAAGAAACCGCTGCTGTATGCCCAGACCAGCGATCAATTGATCTTCGGATCGGAATTCACGGCGCTGTTGGCACACCCGGCTGTCAGCCGCGAGGTGAATTACGAAGCGATTCATCATTATCTTTCATTCATCTCTGTCCCCGCGCCGCTCACCGCCTATCAGGCGATTCGAAAGCTCGAGCCCGGTCACTGGTTATTGTGGCAAAACGGCGAGGTCAAGTCGGAACGATACTGGCACATCGACTTTTCCCGGAAGGTCAATATGAGCGAGCAGGAAGCCGGCGAGCGCGTCTCTGAACTGCTGCGTGACGCCGTGCGCGTTCGCCTGATGTCAGAGGTTCCGCTCGGCGCTTTTCTTTCCGGGGGCATTGATTCCAGTGCCGTGGTCGCGCTTATGGCCCAGGAATCGGCGGAACCCGTAAAGACATTTTCGATCGGTTTTGAAGAGCAGGATTTCAGCGAGTTGCATCACGCGCGCCGCGTCGCTGAGCACGTGGGTGCGGAGCATCACGAATTCATCGTGCGACCCAACGCCATGGAGATCCTGCCGACCCTGGTTGAGCATTACGGCGAGCCGTTTGCCGATTCGTCGGCCATTCCCAGTTACTACGTTTCGCGCGAGACCCGGCGTTTTGTGACTGTCGCGTTGAACGGTGACGGCGGCGACGAGTGCTTTGCCGGCTACGAACGATATGCCGCCATGAATCTGGCGCAAAGATATACCAAACTGCTGCCCGCCGCGGTGCGCAACGGCGTGGTCGCCAATCTCGCCAACGCGCTGCCTGAGTTCACGACGCGAGGGGTGCTGGGCAAAGGAAAGCGGTTTCTTAAAGCCGCATCTTTGAGCCCCATCGAGAGATATCTTCGTTGGATCAGCGCCTTCGATGAAAATGCAAAACTCGATCTGTATTCAGCGGATTTCCGCGAACGGACGAAAGATTTTTCAACTGTTGGTATCATCCAGCCCTGGTTCGCCAAAGCCAACGGCGCCGGAATCGTCGATGCTTCGCTGCTTACCGATACGATGACTTATCTGCCCAACGATTTGCTGGTAAAAATGGACATCGCCAGCATGACCGTATCGCTCGAGGCGCGCTCGCCGTTCCTGGACCATCATCTGATGGAATTTGCCGCCAGCCTGCCTGAGAAATTAAAGTTGCGGCGGATGACGACCAAGTATCTGCTCAAGCGCATCCTGAAAGATTTGGTGCCGGCGGAAAACCTGAGTCGCAGCAAGATGGGTTTTGGTGTGCCCATTGGTCATTGGTTTCGCGGAACGATGCAACCGTTCTTGCGCGAGACGCTGCTTTCAGAGAAAGCGCTCGGTCGCAATCTCTTTCAGAAAGACAAGGTGAGACAGATCGTCGATCAACACGTCGAAGGCAGGATCGATCACTCGCATCGCTTGTGGTCGTTGCTGATGTTGGAATTGTGGTTTCAAAGGTTTATTGACTAAGAGGTCTTAGGACTTTGGTCTTAGGTCTTTGAACGATCCGTGAGTTCGGACATTCAAAGACCAAAGACCGAAGATCAAAAACCATTCACCGGAGGTGATTTCTTGAAAGGTATCGTCCTTGCTGGTGGTCTCGGTTCGCGTCTGAACCCGCTGACTGCGGTCACGAATAAGCATCTGCTGCCGGTTTATAATCAGCCGATGATCTACTATCCGATTCAGACGCTCGTGAACGCGGGAATCACGGACATCATAATCGTCACGGGCGGAAATTCGGCAGGAGATTTTCTGAAGCTGCTGGGAAACGGCAGAGCTTTCGGACTGAAGCACTTGAACTACACCTATCAGGAAGGCGAAGGAGGAATCGCGGCCGCCTTGTCGCTGGTCGAGCATTTCGCGGGATCGGATCCGATTTGTGTAATTCTCGGCGACAACATCATCCAGGGGAATATTTCCGCGGCGGTTGAGTCCTATCGACAAGAGAATCATGGCGCCAAACTTCTTTTGAAGAAAGTGCCTGACCCGCAAAGGTTCGGCGTGCCTGAGCTGGACGGAAAGCGAGTTTTGCGCATCGAAGAAAAGCCGTCGCAACCTAAATCGGAATTTGCCGTGATCGGAATTTACCTGTACGACGCGCAGGTTTTTGACATCATTCGCACTCTCAAGCCTTCCGGCCGCGGCGAACTGGAAATTACCGACGTGAACAATGCTTACATCGAACGCGGCGAAGTCACCTGGGACGAACTTGATGGGTGGTGGACTGATGCCGGAACGTTCGAAAGTTTGCTCAACGCTTCAAACCTGGTAGCTCAGACCGGGGCCAACAATCGGGAAATTACTCATGCAGCAGAGGCTGGCGCTAACTGAAATGTTTAGTGAAGGACATATCCAGGATCTCCTGGTCCGCGACGTGCGAAAGTTCCACGACAGCCGCGGAGGGCTCAGCGAATTGTTCAGACATGACGAATTGACCGCCAAGTTCTTTCCGGCAGTGGCCTACACGTCGTCTACAAAACCCGGAGTTACCCGCGGCCCGCACGAGCATGTCGATCAGGCTGACCTTTTCTGTTTCACCGGGCCGTCAAATTTCAAGGTACACATGTGGGACAATCGCGCGGACTCTCCCACTTATCGAAATGTTATGACGCTGACCGCCGGCGCTGACAATCCAAAATCGGTGCTCATTCCTAAAGGCGTCGTGCATGCTTAACGGAATGTCGGCGAGATTGATGGCATCGTCATCAACTGTCCCAATCGCCTCTACATGGGACCGGAGCGTCGCGAACAGGTCGATGAAATCAGGCACGAGGACGACCCCAACGATATTCCGGATTGATGATTGAGATTTGCAAAAGGGCGGGCTTTGAGCACGCCAGATGCGTGCGTACCGATAATGGAAATTGATTTTGTTGATTTGAAAGCGCAGTACAACGCCATCGCACCGGAGGTGGACGCGGCCATTCATCGCGTCGTCGCCGGCGCCGACTTCATCCTCGGGAAAGATGTTGAGCTCTTTGAGCAGGAGTTTGCCGCCTTTTGCGGGGTGAACCACGGCATTGGGGTCGACTCCGGAATGTCCGCGCTGGAGCTGGCTTTGCGCGCATACGGCGTCGGCGAAGGCGACGAAGTCATCACGGTTTCGCATACTTTTTCCGCGACTGCCTTTGCCATCTCGCAAACCGGCGCGCAACCGGTTTTCATCGACGTCGACGAGCGCACCTACAACATGCGACCCGATTTGATCGAGTCGGCCATCACTTCACGCACGACCGCAATTCTGCCCGTGCACCTTTATGGCCAGCCGTGCGACATCGAAGAAATCTCGCGCATCGCACGGAAACACAATCTGCTGCTGATCGAGGATGCGTGCCAGGCGCACGGTGCGCGTTACCAGGACCGGCGGGTGGGAAGTTGGGGCGACGCCGCCTGTTTTAGTTTTTATCCGGGCAAGAACCTCGGGGCCTACGGCGATGGCGGTTTGATTGTCACCAACGACGCAAAAATCGCCGAGCGGCTGCGAGTCATGCGCAACTGTGGCCAACAGGAAAAGTATCGCCACGTCCTCGTCGGCTTCAATCACCGTCTGGACAATTTGCAGGCAGCTGTCTTGCGGGTGAAGCTGCCACACCTTGATAGCTGGAACGACGACCGCCGCCGGGCCGCAAGTATCTACAATGAATTGCTGAAAGATGTTCCGGGCGTGACCACGCCAGTTGCAGACGAGGAGCGCACGCACGTTTATCATTTGTATGTAATCCAGCATCCCCGTCGCGATGAATTGCTGGCTCGCCTCAAAGATGAAGGCGTGCGGGCTGGATTGCATTATCCGATTCCGGTGCATTTGCAGCCCTGCTACGAGGGCTTTCCTTTCTCGCCGGATTCATTGTCGGTAACCGAATCGGTGGCTAAGCGAGTAATCTCGCTACCGATGTATCCGGAACTCACCCGTTCACAAATCGAATTCGTTTGTGATCGAGTGCGAGAGTTTCCCGCCAACTAAATCTTTTCGGATGAAGGTGCTTCGCATCATCGCGCGTCTTAACGTGGGCGGACCTGCGCGTCATGTCGTGTGGCTCACTGAAGGACTCAGGCAAGACTATGAGACCTTGCTGGTCGCGGGCGTAGTGCCGCCCGGCGAAGACGACATGAGTTACGTCGCCGCCAACGCCGGCATTGAGCCGGTGATCCTGAGAGAGATGAGCCGGGAGATTTCTCCGAAGGATGCGATCACCGTCTGGAAACTTTATCGCCTGATGTTGCGCGAGCGTCCGGACATTGTGCACACGCACACGGCGAAAGCAGGCACGGTCGGAAGAGTTGCCGGACTTCTCTATCGCTGGATGACACCCGCGAGTTTGATTGGACGGCCGCGACGCTGCCGCTTTGTGCATACTTATCACGGCCACGTGTTCCACAGTTACTATAGTCCGAACAAGACGCGCCTGTTTCTGGCTGTGGAGAAGTTTCTCGCCAGAATGGGAACCGATCGCATCGTCGTCATCAGCCCTCAACAGCGCCAGGAAATCAACGAGAACTTTCGCGTCGGACGCAGCCATCAATTTGCGGTGATTCCGCTGGGCATTGATTTGAGCGTCTACGCCGATTGGAAAACGCGCCGCGATGCATTTCGACTGAAGGTAAACGCCAGCCCCGACGAAATGCTAATCGGAATCGTTGGCCGTTTGACTGAAATCAAGAACCACAAAGGGTTTCTGGACGTCGCCGCGCAACTTAAGAAAATAAGCCGTGCGAAGGTGCGATTCCTGGTGATTGGCGATGGCGGATTGCGTCCACAACTCGAAGCCCACGCGAACGAGTTGGGATTGCGCGATGATGTTTTGTTCCTCGGCTCGCGCCCGGATCCTGAGAATTTTTATCCGGCCCTGGACATTGTGGCGCTTACCAGCCTGAACGAAGGCACCCCGCTGAGTCTGATCGAAGCGATGGCTAACGAGAGACCCGTCATCGCTACCGCCGTCGGTGGCGTTGTCGATCTCCTGGGGCAGAAGACCTCGAAGGCAGACGGATTTCACATTTGCGAACGCGGAGTGTTGGTCGAAGAAAAAGATGCTGAGACGTTTGCCAGGGGACTCGAGCTCCTGATTACTGACGAGTCATTGCGCCATGAAATTGCGACCCGCGGTCGAGAGTTTGTCGAAAAGAACTATTCGAAAGATCGTTTGCTCAGCGATGTCGCGAGTCTGTATCAGCAGATGGTGTCAGAAGCCCGACCGTAAGGGAGGGCCGGCAAGCGCCAGAAGCTCGTCCAGCCAGGTAGTCGTATAGTTTGCCTCCCTCTCCCTTTGGGAGAGGGTTCCCACGCCTGACTCACCTAGCCGTCGTACCGATCTATGCAGCCACTCCGCACTAGACGTCAGCATTCAACAAGCTGCGGAGCAGCGATCAGAATTAAGCCCAGGGCGAGGCTTTGCGAGCCTCGGGTCAACGCCCCTAAAGTTATCGAGCCCCGCAGGGGCGACAGGAATCACCTTCCAATCAGAAGTTATGAATCCTATCGCCGCTTCGGGCTTAACTCTGACCGATGCTCGGCAACTCGCTCTGAATGCCCTTAAATCACGCTGCTCAGAGTTAAGCCTCAGGCTGCCGTTCGCAATTTCCACCCGGCCCTTTCCCTCACGGTCGGGCTTCTGATACGGGCATGCTAGACTAATTGCGCATACCGAAACATTACGTGGAGGACTTCCGACTTGCGAGTCTTGATTACAGGCGGCGCCGGTTTTATCGGCTCACATCTTTCCGACGCTTATCTAAAACGCGGCGACGAAGTCTTTGTCATCGACGATCTTTCCACCGGCAGTTTTGAAAACATCGGCCACTTAAAAGACCATCCTCGCTTCAAATACACGATCGACAGCGTTCGTAACCAGCAGGTAATGGCCGAGCTGGTAGATCAGTGCGACGTCATCTTTCACCTGGCCGCAGCGGTCGGAGTCAAACTGATTGTCGAAAGCCCGGTGCACACGATTGAAACGAACGTGCACGGCACTGAAGTCATTCTTTCTCTGGCCAACAAGAAAAAGAAAAAGGTGCTCATCGCTTCAACGTCCGAAGTCTACGGTCTGAGCACGCAGGTGCCGTTCACCGAAGATGGGAATCTGGTAATGGGCGCCACCACGAAAGGACGTTGGAGTTACGCGTGCTCGAAAGCGATTGACGAATTTCTGGCGCTGGCTTACTGGCGCGAAAAGAAATTGCCGACCGTCGTCGTGCGACTCTTCAATACTGTTGGCCCCAGGCAAACCGGACAGTACGGGATGGTGATTCCCACTTTTGTGAAGCAGGCGCTGTCGGATCATCCGATCACTGTTTACGGTGACGGCACGCAGTCGCGTTGTTTTTGTTATGTCGGCGACGTGATCGGCGCCTTAATGAAATTGATGGATGATGAGCGGGCCGTGGGGGAAGTCTTCAACGTCGGTTCGAACCAGGAAATTACGATCCGCGATTTGGCAAAGAAAGTAAAAGAGCTAACCAAATCAGCATCCGAGATTGTCTTCGTGCCTTACGACGAAGCCTATGAAGAAGGCTTTGAAGACATGCCGCGCCGCATTCCGAACATCTCCAAAGTAAACAGGCAGGTGGGCTTTGAGCCGCAAATGGACCTCGACGGAATTCTTAGAAGCGTGATCGAATTTCACACCGGGCAACAGTCACGAGCAACGAAGCAAGGCGGATGAAAATTAAGGCTGTCGTTCAACTGGCCGGGGCGGCGGGGTCAGGCCTTGCCTCAAAAGTTCGACAGTTCAACATCTCATTCACACCGGGCTTGAGCCCGGTGATCGGTGGCTGGGAGAAATTCGCGAAACCGTTTTAACGGTTTCGTCTTCTTCCCGGACCACTAAGCTTTGAGCACGAGGCAGTTACGTCACCGCCCAGACTGAGAAACCGTTGAAACGGTTCCTTGATCAGTCACTGGGACTCGGTCACCGGGCTGAAGCCCGGTGTGAATGAGAGGCAAAGCCGGGCGGGGTCAGGCCTGCAATTCTGCGATTCCCTGGTTAGGCTTTGATCAAAACCGAGTGGGAGGACATCCTCGACGCACGGCCGGTCGATGCGAAATTCGGGGACGTCGCGAATGGATCAAAAGCCTCGTTTGAGGCAGGTCGACCGACAGAGAAACGGTGTGACATACCCAGCGGTATCTTTCGTGGTTCTGATCGCGCTGACGCAAACCATTGCGCCGACCGCGACACTTAACAACCATCAAACTCATCCGAGCCTGGAAACAAATATCGTCCACCCGCGATTGTTGTTTGGTCAGAGCGACGTGCCGGAGATAAAAAGACGCGCCGCACTCCCAATCCTTCAACCAACCGTAAAACGTTTGCTGGAGCGCGCCGAGTGGCAGTTGACCGCCCCACAAATCATCCCTTCAATCAGCAAGCGGGGCGAACCTGATCCTCCGGGAGAGGACAAGGGCCTGCAAAGCGCGCGGTTGCTCCAGGGACGCGTACTTACATATTGCATGGCATTCACCCTGACCGGCGAGAAGAAATATCGCGATGCCGCAGTTGCTGAACTGAGACATGCCATCAATGATTGGCGCATCTGGGTGGACACTGCGCATCAACTTCCGTTCGATTTGATGAGCGGCGAAACCTGCATGACGTTCGGCCTGGCGTGGGACTGGCTTTATCACGATCTCACTTCGGATGAGCGCGCTCAACTGCGCGCAGGCGTTGAACGGCGCGGCTTGATTCCTTACTTGGAATCCGCCAAAGCCGCCAGGCCACCTTTCTTTTTTACTGCAAATCACAATTGGAATCCGGTGTGTAACGGTGGCGCCGCAGTGCTGGCGCTGGCGCTGGCAGGCGAGAGCCCTCTATCGGCCGAGGTCTTGAAGATCGCGGTCCCGGCCATGGACCACTTCTGGAATCATCTGACTGAGGATGGTGGCTGGGACGAGGGCACTGGCTATTGGGACTACGGCTTTCGCTATGCGTTTATCGCCGCCGAAGCGTTGCGGCGGGAGGGAAAGCCGGGTGGCGCCGAACGATTTCAGTTGGCAGGCGCAAAACGAACCGGCTATTTCCCGATCGTCTTTAATCCGGGAAAGAAATTGAGCGTTAGCTTTGGCGATTCAAATGGCCGCGCGAACGATCCAATTTTTTATTTACTGGGACGCAAATACCGCGACCCTACCTTCATTTGGTTTAGCGATCGGGTCGCCCCGCGGGCTACCCGCGCGGGCGGTTGGCCTCAGGAAGTGTTCGCGCTGCTGTGGCGTCCGGTGGATGAGACCTGGCTGCCAGAGGCGCAGCGCAATTATCAACCGCAAATCGATCCCGTCTACGTCTTCCCGTCTATAGGTTGGGCGATGATGACGCCGCGTCAGCCGGATCCGCCTTACTTCCTCGCATTGAAGAACGGCTCGCTGGCGGCTAACCATACCCATCTCGATCTAAATCACATCAGTGTTGGCTATGGCGACACGATGCTGGCGGTAGAGTTGGGCAGCCGTCCTTACCCTGGAGATTATTTCGGGCCGCGGCGGTATAGCTATTACGAGCTCACCACTGCCGGACATAACACTGTTTTGATTGGTGGGAAGGGTCAGGTTCTGGGTAAGCAAGGCAAGTTGCTGGGGCCATTTAAGGGCGCCGGCTATGAAGCGCTTACTGGTGTGGCCGACCGCGCCTATGAAGTTGCTGCTACCCGAGTGCGTCGCCACGCCGTTTTTGTGGATAAGCGCTTTTGGATCCTAATCGATGAGATCGCCACTCCGGATCCGGAAGCGGCTGAATTACGATTTCACACCTACGGCAAAGTGACTGCGCCGACATCTCGACATTGGGTTTTCGAGCAGGGAGACGCGGCGCTGGACATTGTCGTTCCGGATAGTGAGATTACCGGCGGGTTGGAGAACCCTGCCGGATGGATCAGGCCGGTTACCGTACTCAGTTTGAAAGTGGAGCCGGCACGAGAACACACCTTGATTACTGTTTTGCAACCGCGCTCGAAGCAGTCAAAGGCGCTCGGCAAAGTCGGGATTCAGCAGAACAATCAACAACTGGTCGTGACCGTCGAAGGTGCGCGAGTGACGTTCGATCGCGGGTCAGATGGATGGCGAATCAACAACGTGCGCGTCGTAAAGTGAGGGGTTGCATGGGCCTTACCCTCCGTGGGACGCACCGTTCGAAGATGCAGTCTCAACCGCGACGCGCCGCCTCGATTGCAGCGATATCGATCTTTTTCATTTCCATCATCGCATCGAACGCGCGCTTGGCGGCGGCGGGATCGGCATCGGTAACCGCGTTCGTCAGGGCGATCGGGGTAATCTGCCAGGATAATCCCCATTTGTCCTTGCACCAGCCGCACGCGCTCTCCTGGCCGCCGTTGCCTACGATTGCGTTCCAATAGCGATCCGTTTCGGCCTGGTCAGCGGTTGCGACCTGAAACGAGAACGCTTCGTTATGCTTGAACGCAGGCCCGCCGTTGAGCCCAAGGCACGGAATCCCCATCACGGTAAACTCGACGGTCAACACGTCCCCTTTCTTCCCCGACGGAAAGTCTCCCGGTGCGCGGTGCACCGCTCCGACAGATGAATCAGGAAAGGTCTCAGCGTAAAACCGCGCCGCGTCCTCCGC
>Ga0207428_10000768_pt1 | contig 36527 bp, 36 predicted proteins | sample RhiMethybrSRZTD1_FD_187600 | JGI IMG/M metagenome (GOLD analysis project Ga0207428, IMG submission 187600) | Populus rhizosphere microbial communities from Tennessee, USA - Rhizosphere MetaG P. TD hybrid SRZTD1 (SPAdes) (version 3) | ecosystem: Host-associated > Plants > Roots > Rhizosphere >...
CGCGAGCCAGGCGTCGTCGACGGTGAGGTTGAGGAACCCCGGCCCCGCGACCTCCACGCCCGCGATCCCGTCGATCCTCTCGATCTCCGGGGCGAGCTCGGCGGCGACGTCGCGCGGCGCCGCGCGGCGGCCGCCGGCGAGCCTCAGCGCGACGTTCGTCGCATAGTCGCCGTGCGCCGAATCGGCGGGACGCTCGAGCTCGACCGGCACGCCGGCGATCTCCGCGAGCGCGGTCGTGAGCGCGCCGGTCGGGTCCTGGTCGGGCATCACGCCATCGTACGGCCGACGGCGCGACGGGACGTGGCCTCAGCCGCGTCCCACCAAGCCGCCGCTCGAGGGGCGCGGTCGGCGACCAGGTCCGGCGCTATTTGGTCTCGACGGCGACGGCCGGGCGTGTCGCGGTGGCCGTGCGCGCGGTGATCCCGTCGCGGGCGAGCGCGGCCGCGACCTCTTCCCGCGCCTTGTAGATCCGCCACTTCACCGTCGCGAGCGTGATCTCGAGGGAATCGGCGATCTCCGTGTAGGAGAGGCCGACGACGTCACGCAGGAGGAGCGCCATCTTCAGGTCGACGTTGAGCGCTTCGACCGCGCGCCACACCGCGTCGATCGTCTCCGTCCGCTCGAAGGGCTGGTCGACCACCTCGAGCGGCGGGATGTCGTCGAGCGCCACGACGGCACGCGGCCGGCGCTCGAGGGCGCGCAGCTCGTCGAGCACCCTGTTCTTCGTCACCTGGAAGAGCCACGTGGTGAAGCGCGACCGGTCGGAGAAGGACTTGAGCCCCTGGAAGACGCGGAGGAACACCTCCTGCGTCAGGTCCTCGGCGAGGCTCCGGTCGCCGACGAGACGCAGGACGTAGTTGTAGACGGGCTGCTCGTATGCCCTGACGATCAGGGAAAATGCCCGCTCGTCGCCGCGCTTTGCCTTCCGAAGAACCCCTGGATCGGGCTGAGTCAGCGCCACGGCTCCGCGAGCATACAAACAGCTGAGGTCAATTCACGAACTATTTACGACCTGGTGAAGTGTCACCGATCAGCACGTACGAGACTCGAGCCGCTCATCGCCCGTGGCTGCGGCAAATCGAGCAGCTCGAGCACCGTCGGGGCGAGATCGGAGAGCTCCCCACCCTCCCGCAGCAAGGTACCTTCGCGCGTCAGGACGAGGGGCACGGGGTTCGTCGTGTGGGCCGTGTGCGGGCTCGTCCCGTCGGCCTCGAGCATCGTCTCGGCGTTGCCGTGATCGGCGGTGACCAGGCAGATCCCGCCCGCGCGGTGCACTGCCTCGACAACCTGTCCGAGGCACGCGTCCGCCGCCTCGACCGCCCGGACGACCGCCGGAACCAGGCCCGTGTGACCGACCATGTCCGGGTTCGCGAAGTTGACGATGCAGAAGCGGTACTCGTCTCCGAGCGCGGTCGCGACCCGGGCGGCGACGCGTGGTGCGGACATCTCGGGCTTGTGGTCGTAGCTCGGCACGTCGCGCGGCGACGGCACGAGGATCCGCTCCTCGCCCGGCCACGCTGCCTCGACGCCGCCGTTGAAGAAGTAGGTGACGTGGGCGTACTTCTCGGTCTCCGCCGCGTGCAGCTGGGCAAGGCCCGCCGTGGAGAGGGTCTCAGCGAGCGTGTCGGGCACGTCCAGCTCGTCGAACGCGACCGGGCACGGGAAGTCGTCGCGATACCTCGTCATCGTGACGACGTCGGCGCCCGCCTCGAGCAGCCGCTGCGTCAGCTGCCGGGCGCGGTCCGGGCGGAAGTTGAAGACGATCGCCGAGTCGACCGCCGGGTCGAGTCGGGGCCGGTCGAGGAGCACGACCGGCTCGATGAACTCGTCCGTCACGCCGGCCGCGTAGCTCGCCTGCACCGCGGCCACCGGGTCGCCGGCCTGGGCCCCGACTCCGCCGACGATCGCGTCGAAGGCGCGGTCGGTCCGCTCCCACCGGCCGTCGCGGTCCATCGCGTAGTAGCGGCCGACCACGGTCGCGACACCCTCCCCCGGGAGCAGCGCGAGATCGTCGACGGCGGAGTAGGGCGAGACGTCGCGCCCGTCCGTGAACGCGTGGACCCACGTCCGCTCTTCGAGACCCGCGCGCTCCGCGAGGTCGAGGAGCGCGAGGAGATGATCGAGGTGTGAGTGAACGCCGCCGGTCGAGACGAGGCCGAGCAGGTGCACCTCGCCGTCCCGTTCCTTCGCCCGACGGAACGCGCCGAGCAGCGCCTCGTTCGAGAAGAGCGACCCGTCCTCGACCGCCCTGCTGACACGTACGAGGTCCTGGAGGAGGATCCGGCCCGAGCCGATCGTCAGATGACCGACCTCCGAGTTCCCCATCTGGCCGTCGGGCAGGCCGACGGCCGGGCCGGAGGCGCGGAGCTCCGTCGTGGGATAGCGCGCCGCGAGGGCGTCGAAGACGGGCGTGTGGGCGAGCGCGACGGCGTTTCCCGGGCCCGGCGGCGCGATCCCCCAGCCGTCGAGGATCACGAGCGCGACGAGCGGGGCGCCTGCGCTCACGTCACCGCGGCGCGGCAGATCGCGGCGAAGGACCCGGGCTCGAGCGACGCGCCCCCGACGAGCGCGCCGTCGACGGCGGGCTCGGCCATCAGCTCGGCCGCGTTCTCGGGCTTCACCGAGCCGCCGTACAGCACCTGCGTCTCGTGGAGCGCCTTGATCGTCTCGTGCGCCTCCTGCGCGAGCTCAGGCGTCGCCGTCTTGCCGGTGCCGATCGCCCAGACCGGCTCGTAGGCGATCACGAGCGCCTCGTGAGACGGGATCGCCGCGACCTGGCGCCGCAGGACGGCCTCCGTCTCCCCCGCCTCGCGCTCTGCCTCGGTCTCGCCCACGCACGCGATCACGCGCAGCCCGGCTTCGAGCGCGGCCTCGCAACGTCGCCTGACCGTGTCGTCGGTCTCGCCGAACAGCTGGCGTCTCTCGGAATGACCCACGATCGCGCCGACGACCCCGACCTCGTGCAGCATCGCGGCGGACACCTCGCCGGTGAACGCGCCCTCCTCGGCCCAGTGCACGTTCTGCGCGTACACGTCGATGCCCCGGCCCACCGCCGCGCCGAGCGACGTGAACGGCGGGCAGACAACGACGTCGACCCCGCCCGGGGGCTCGAAGGAGTCGAGGAACGTAACCGTCTCCGCCGGCCCCTTGAACATCTTCCAGTTGCCCGCGACGAGCACGAGGGAGGATCTTATGTGCATCTCCCATGGCCGCAGACGAGATCCAGTACACGAAGAGCGGCGAGTACCACATCGCCTACCGGGTCGAGGGTGACGGATCCGGCGGCATCGACGTGCTCTACGTCGGTGCCTACGTCTTCAGCCTCGCGGTCAGGCATCCGCCGTCCGTGGAGGTCCTCCGGGCGAAGCTCGCGGCGCTCGGTCGCCTGATCTCGTTCGACGGGCGCGGGATGGGCCTCTCGGACCGGCTCCGCGATCAGCGACTACCGCCGCTCGAGGAGCGAATGGACGATGCGCGGGCAGTGCTCGACGCGGTCGGCGGGAAGCGTGCACTGCTCGTCGCGGGTGCCGACGGCGGCCCGCTCGCGTGCCTGTTCGCGGCGACGTACCCCGAGCGGACCCACGGCGTCGTGCTGATGAACACCGCGCCGCGGATCGCGTGGGCTCCGGACTACCCCTGGGGGATGCGGCGCGAAGACCTCGAGCGGATGCTCGCGGAGATGGAGCAGGACTGGGGCACGCGGCCCTACGCCGAGCGCAACGCGCCGTGGCCCATGCCCGGGATGACGCGCGAAGAGGTGGTCGACTGGGATCTCGAGTGGATGCACCTCTCGGCCTCGCGGGGCGACGTGATCGCGCTCACCCGGATGTTCTACGACTCCGACGTCCGTGACGTGCTCGGCACGATTCGCGTGCCGACCCTCGTGCTGAGCCGCGGCGGTGGCGCCAAGGAGGAGGAGGCCCGCGCCTTCGCCGCGTTGATCCCCGGCGCGCGACGGCGGACGATGCCCGGCACCCAGCCGACGGTCATGCAGGAGCACACCGAGGCGTACGCGGAGGCGATCGAGGAGTTCGTGCACGAGCTGCGGGAGGAGGAGGCGCAGCTCGGCGGGGTCCTCGCGACCGTCCTCTTCACCGACATCGTGGGCTCGACTGCACGGCAGGCCGAGCTCGGCGACCGGCGCTGGGCCGATCTGGTGCGGGAGCACCACGCCGTCGTCCGCGGGTGCCTTGCCCGGTACCGCGGGCGGGAGCTCGACACTGCGGGCGACGGGTTCTTCGCCGCGTTCGACGGGCCGGCGAGGGGGATCCGCTGTGCCCAGGCGATCGTCGAGGGCGTGCGCCCGCTCGGGCTCGAGGTGCGCGCCGGCCTCCACACCGGCGAGTGCCGGGTCGTCGACGAGAAGATCGGCGGCCTCGCCGTCGCGATCGGGGCACGGGTCAGCGCGCTCGCGGCGCCCTCCGAGGTGCTCGTCTCCCAGACCGTGCGCGACCTCGTCGCCGGCTCGGGCCTAGACCTCGCCGACCGCGGCGAGCACGAGCTGAAGGGCGTGCCCGGAGCGTGGCGCGTCTACGCGGTCGCGTAGGGGATCGCCGCCACGCCGGGAAGCTCCTTCCCTTCGAGCAGCTCGAGCGACGCACCGCCGCCCGTCGACACCCACGAGACCTCGTCGTCGAGGCCGAGCTCGGTGATCGCCCGAACGGAGTCACCGCCCCCCACCACCGTGTAGCCCTCCACGGCCGCGACGGCCTGCGCGACCGCCTTCGTGCCCTCTGCGAACGGCGCCCATTCGAAGACACCCATCGGCCCGTTCCAGAACACCGTGCGCGCGCCGCGCACCAGCTCGCCGAACCGCTCGCGTGTCTCGGGCCCGATGTCCAGACCGAGCCAGCCCGCGGGCAGCGCGTCGTACGGGGCGACGCGGCTCTCGGCGTCCTCGGTGAACGATGCCGCCGCGACCACGTCGGTGGGGAGCTCGACGGGGAACGGAAGCGTCTCGCCGTCCCGCAGCTCCTCCGCCATCTTCCCTCCGACGAGCACCGTGTCCGCGCGGCCACCCAGGTGCCGCAGCACGCCGAGCTTGTCCTCGACCTTCGCCCCGCCGGCGACGAGCGCGAACGGCCGCTCCACGTCGTCGAGAAGCCGGCCGAGGTGCTCGAGCTCCTGGAGCATCAGCAGCCCGGCGTAGGCCGGCAGGAGATGCGCGATCGCCTCGGTCGAGGCATGCGCCCGATGTGCGGAACCGAACGCGTCGTTCACGTACAGGTCCATCCCCTCGGCGAGGCGCCGCGCCGAGTCGGTGTCGTTCGCGGTCTCCCCCGGGTCGAAGCGCGTGTTCTCGAGCACGCGCACGCGCTCGTCGGCGACGAGCTCCCCCAGCCGCGCCGCGACCGGGGCGATCGCGAACGTGGGGTCGTGCCCCTTCGGGCGCCCGAGGTGTGAGCACACCGCAATCCCGGCCGCGCCTCGCTCGAGGAGGAGCTGCAGCGTCGGCACGGCCGCGCGGATGCGAGTGTCGTCGGCGACGCGGCCGTCCTCGAGCGGGACGTTCAGATCGGCGCGCACGAGCACGTGCGCACCCGTCACGTCGGCCGTCTCGACCGAGCGCGGCAGCCTCATCGACGTGAGGGAGCCCAGAGTTTCCCCACGGGCCCCCTCCTTCTTGCGGTACGCACGGAGATCAAGGCACCAGCTTTGCCACGACGTCGACGAGCCGGCACGAGTAGCCCCACTCGTTGTCGTACCAGCCGAACACCTTCACCGTCCGGCCGCCCGCCATCGTGAGGAGGCTGTCGAAGATGCAGGAGTGGCTGTTGCCGACGATGTCGGTCGACACGAGCGGAGCCTCGCTGTACTCGAGGTAGCGCTCGAGCGGGCCGCTCGACGCCGCCTCAGAGAACGCGGCGTTGACCTCCTCCTTCGTGATGTCGCGCCCGACGGTCACCACGAGGTCGGTCACCGAGCCGGTCGGAACCGGGGCGCGGACCGAGATGCCGTCCACCTTCCCCTGGAGGTGCGGGAGCACGAGCCCGATCGCCTTCGCGGCGCCGGTGGAGGTCGGGACGAGGTTGATCGCGGCCGCCCTGGCGCGCCTCAGGTCCTTGTGCGGCGCGTCCTGCAGCATCTGGTCCTGCGTGTAGGCGTGGATCGTCGTCATGAAGCCGGACTCGATCCCGGCGAGATCGTCGACGACCTTCGCGAGCGGCGCGACGCAGTTCGTCGTGCAGGAGGCGTTCGAGACGATGTGGTGCTGCTCGGGGTCGTAGTCGCCGTCGTTCACCCCGAGCACCACCGTGAGGTCGGGCTCGGTCGCCGGAGCGGAGATGAGGACCTTCTTCGCACCCGCGTCCAGGTGCTTCTGCGCGCCCTCGCGCTTGGTGAAGAACCCCGTCGACTCGAGCACGACGTCGACGCCCAGATCCTTCCACGGAAGCTCGGACGGGTCCCGGACGGAGAGCAGCTTCAGCTCCTCGCCGCCGGCATGCAACACGCCGTCGCCGAGCTCGACCTCGCCGGCGAACGGACCGAGCGTCGAGTCGTAGCGCAGCAGGTGCGCCATCGTCTTCGCGTCCCCGAGGTCGTTTGCCGCGACGACGTCGATGTCCGCCCCGAGCTGCTGCTGCGCGCGGAAGAAGTTGCGGCCGATCCTGCCGAAGCCGTTGATGCCGACGCGGATTGCCATTCGCCTCATGCCTCCGTTGTCTCGGTTTCGGACGAGTCTAGTGAGACTCGGCGGGCGCTCGGGTAGGCTCGCCGCAATGGCCGGCTTCACGAAGCGGAACCTTCGCACCGAGGTCGACGACCAGGCGCGGGCGTTCGGCTTCTCCCCCGATCTCGAGTTCCGCGTGGCCCGGGATGCGCTGGAGACGACGGAGTCCGCAGTGAGCTTCATGCGGCTCGCGGAGGGGTTCCGGCTGCCCTTCGGACACCATCACGAACTACAGGAAGAGGTCTACGTGATCGTCCGCGGAACCGCGAAGCTGAAGCTCGACGACGAGATCCTCGAGCTCGAGCCGTGGGACGCCGTGCGGATCGCCCCCGGCGTCGTCAGGGACATCGAGGGCGGCCCCGACGGCGCCGAGCTGATCCTCTTCGGCGCGCCGCGCGTCCCACCGGGCGACGCGGTGACCGAGCAGGATTGGTGGACGGATTGAGCCGACCGCGGCTACCCAGAGGCAGTTGCGACCGCGACAGCGGGCGCCTTTAGGGATGTGCCCCGTCGAAGGCGGGGATCAAGCGGCAGGAATCCGCGCGAGCGGATTCCTGCTTCGCGAGCGAGCCTGATCGCGGTGGGCTGAGGGAGGAGCTCCGAGGAGACCCCCTCCCTCACGAGCGCGCTCCGGCACCGAGCGGTGGACGGGGTCTGGTTCCGCCGCCCGGGAGCGCGAGCCCACCGGGTGGAGTATGGGGTCTACGGGGCCGCCGCTCAACCCGTGCGCGGGTCGCCCGTGCTCGGCTCGCGCGCGAGAGCGACGAGACGTGCGAGCCGAGCCGCCATCGCCGCCTTCGTGATCGGAGGCTCGGTCCGTGCGGCGAGCTCGCGTGACGACAACGACGGATGACGACGCCGCAGCTCGGCCGCCGCCTGCAGCGCCGGGCCGAGGCCGTCGAGCACGCCCTCCTCGTCGAGCAGCTGCACCGCCTCGAGCTGAGCTCTCGCCGAGCGACTCTGCCGCACGAGGTTCGCGTGGTCGGCGTTCGCGAGGCGGTTCGCCTCGGCCCGCAGCTCGGCGACGAGCGCGCGCTCCTCCAGCCCGAGCACCGTGTCGGACGCTCCCGACACCGCGAGGTACGACTCGATCGCGTCCCAGCCCTTGGCGTAGGCGAACGAGTGCGAGTCCCGGTCGGCGACGCGGAGCCGCACCCCCGCAGCGGACGCGACGCTGCGGACGAACGCGGCACCCGCGTGGAGCGGCGTTCTGATCTCGAGGTGCGGCGAGCCCGGTCCGCTCAGCGATCCTGCGCCGAGGAACGCGCCGCGCAGGTACGCGGACCGGCAGCACGACCGCGCGACGACCTTGCCCGGAGGACGGTCGAGCGGCAGGCCGTTGTCCCGGAGCACCCCCGCCTGCGTGAGGACCTCGATCGCGTGGGGCGAGCCCGCGACGAGGAGCTGCGTGCGTGCGGCGCGGTCGAACGACCGTCGGTGGTACGTGCGGATCTCGGAGACCACGCGCAGCTCCTTGAGGATCGAGTATGCGCGCCGCGCGACCGCCGACTCCGCGAGATCGAGGTGGAACGACACGACGCCTCGGCCCAGGAGGTGGACGGCCCCGGCGGTGTGGAACAACGCCGAGATCTCGGCGAGCCGGTCGCAGCGACGCTCGGGCACGAGGGCCGCCAGCTCGGCCCGTGCATCGGCGGCGAGGGTGCCCGAGGTCACAGGACCGTGCCCTCGAGCGCGAGCAGCCGTCGTTTCAACCCGACGCCGGACGGCCCGTACGCGCCGATCTCGTATGGCTCTCCGCGGCCGGCCGCGACGACCCGGTGACAGGGAACGACGAGCGACAGCCGGTTGCCGGCGCAGAAGCTCCCCGCGGCGCGCGCCGCCCGCGGGCGCCCTGCCAGCGCGGCGAGCTCCCCGTACGTGACGACGTCGCCCCACGCCACGCTGCGGGCGGCTGCGAGCAGCTCGCGTTGGAAGTCGCTCAGCCCCGAGTCGTCGACGAGCACGTCGTCGTACACGACCGCGCGCCCCTCGAGATGCGCCGAGAACCGCCGGCACAGATCCGGCACGAGCCCGTCACCCATCCGTGACGGCCGAGTGGCTAGCGTGACCTCAGGGGGACTCGTTCCCCCCTGGGGGCCCCCCGCGCCGGGGGTGAGCTTGCGACGTCGCGAGGGGAGCGAGTGTGCGACGACCACACCGTCCCGTGTCTGAATCTCGCCGACGCCCCAGCCGGCGACCGCGTAGCGGTGCCGCGTCACCTCCACCCCGCCGACTCTACAATCGGCCGCATGAGCGCCCCTGGGATCTTCCGGACGCCACAGGCGGTGAACGAGCCCATCCTGTCGTACGCGCCCGGCTCCCCCGAGCGCGCGGAGCTCCAGCGGCGGCTCGCGGAGATGTCCGGCGAGCGGATCGCGATCCCGCTCGTGCTCGGCGGCGAGCGGGTCGAAACAGGCGAGACGTTCGAGGCGGTGATGCCCCACGATCGAGATCACGTGCTCGGCGACGTCGCGAAGGGCGACGCGTCGCACATGGAGCGCGCGATCGCGGCGGCGCGTGAGGCGCACGCCGGCTGGTCGTCCACCCCGTGGCACGAACGCGTCGCGGTCTTCCTCCGTGCCGCCGAGCTGCTCGCGGGCCCCTGGCGCTCCACGCTGACCGCAGCGACGATGCTCAACCAGTCCAAGACGGCCCATCAGGCCGAGATCGACGCGGCGTGCGAGACGATCGACTTCCTGCGCTTCAACGCCGACTATCTCGTCCGGATCTACGAGGAGCAGCCCACCTCGTCGCCGGGCGTCTGGAATCGGCTCGAGTACCGGGCGCTCGAGGGGTTCGTGCTCGCGATCAGCCCGTTCAACTTCACGGCGATCGGCGCGAACCTGACCACGTCGCCCGCGTTGATGGGCAACACGGTCGTCTGGAAGCCGGCGTCGACGCAGGCGCTCTCGGCGTGGTACACCCTGCGGCTTCTCGAGGAGGCCGGGCTGCCGCCGGGCGTGATCAATCTCGTCTTCGGGCCCGGCGCGACGCTCGGCGACGCCGCCCTCCAGAGCCCGGAGCTCGCCGGCGTGCACTTCACCGGCTCCACGGGCGTGTTCCAGTCGATCTGGCGCACGGTCGGCGGCGGCATCGAGCGATATCGCAACTACCCACGGATCGTCGGCGAGACCGGCGGCAAGGACTTCATCCTCGCGCACCCGTCGGCAGACCCCGCGGCCGTCGCCACCGCGATCGTTCGCGGCTCGTTCGAGTACCAGGGTCAGAAGTGCTCGGCCTCGTCGCGTCTCTACATCCCGTCGAACCTGTGGCCGGAGGTGCGCGCCGACCTCGAGCGCGAAGTCCCTTCGATCGGCATGGGCGACGTGCGTGACTTCTCGAACTTCATGGGCGCCGTGATCGACGGCTCGTCGTTCGCGACGCAGACCGCGGCGATCGCCGAGGCGCGCGAGGCGGGAGCGGAGATCGTTACCGGGGGCACCACGGACGACAGCGAGGGCTGGTTCGTGCAGCCCACGGTGATCAAGACCGAGGATCCCGACTTCCGTCTGATGCGCGACGAGCTGTTCGGCCCGGTCGTGACCGCGTACGTCTACGACGAGAAGCGCTGGGACGACACGCTCCGGCTCGTCGACGAGACAGGGACGTACGCGCTGACGGGGGCTGTCTTCGCGAACGACCGGGGCGCGATCGGCCAGGCGCACGACGAGCTGCGCTACGCGGCGGGCAACTTCTACGTCAACGACAAGCCGACCGGCGCCGTCGTCGGTCAGCAGCCGTTCGGCGGCGCCCGCGCGTCGGGGACGAACGACAAGGCTGGATCGATGTGGAACCTGATCCGGTGGGTCAGCCCGCGGACCGTGAAGGAGACACTCGTGCCGCCGACCGACTACCGCTACCCCTTCCTCGCGAAGGACGAGTAGCGCAAACGGCCCCGCCTGCCCGAACCGGGGCAGACGAGTGCCGAAAGTGCGCCGATCGCACCACAGGCCCGGCGTGTTCGATGGCCCGTGACGCGGCTACGGTGAGTCCGTGTTCGAGACGATCCGGGACGCCACCGAGCACTTCTGGCACTTCCTCTCCGAGATCGAGGTCCTGCCACTGCTCGCCGGGATCGGCTGCCAGCTGCTGAAGCTCGTCTGCACGAGCCGTGCGTGGCGCAACGTGCTCGCCGCCGCCTACCCCGACCAGCCCGTCCCGTGGCGGCCCATCGGCGCCGCCTACGTCGCCGGGGTCGGGGTGAACGCGGTGCTCCCCGCCCGGGGCGGGGACGTCGTCCGCGTCTACCTCGCCCACCGCGCGATCCCGGGGAGCACCTACACGACCGTGATCTCCTCGAACTTCGTGCTCTCGCCCGTCGACATCGTGCTGTCGCTCTTCGTGTTCGTCTGGGCGCTGACGCAGGGGCTGCTGCCGTCGCTGGACGCCCTCTCGGCGCTGCCCTCGTTCGACTACTCGTGGGCATTCCAGGACGGCGTGATCCACCCCGGGGTCGTGATCGCGCTCGCCGCGATCGTGGGGGGCGCGGCCCTGCTGCTGAACCGCTACTGGGACCGGCTCCGCGCGCGCGTCGAGCAGGCGTTCGCCGTGTTCAGCCCGCCCCAGCGGTACTTCCGCACGGTCGTCTCCTGGCAGCTCTGCGACTGGGCCTTCCGCTTCGCGACGATCTGGTTCTTCCTCGGCGCGTTCCGGATCCCCCAGAGCGTCACGTACGTCCTCCTCGTCCAGGCGGCGATGAGCCTCTCGACCCTCGTGCCCGCGACCCCGGGGGGGATCGGCACGGAGCAGGCGCTGCTCGTCTACGCCTTCCGCAACGCGGGGATCGCGCAGACGACCTTGCTCGCGTTCAGCGTCGGGATGAAGCTGACGCTCACCGTGGTCAACGCCGTGGTCGGGTTCACGGCGATCTTCCTCACGCTCGGCACGGTTCGCTACCGCTCGGTCGTGCCGCCGCGCGGAGGCCCTGCCGGCCCCGTGGACGAGCGGTAGCGGCTCATCCACGCCGTGCCCGACCAGGGAGTCGGTGGACTGGTCGCCACGACGCCGTCGAGCTCCAGCTCGACCTCGTCGCGCTCCTGGTAGAAGCAGACGCGCTCGCCGACCGGCTCGGCGTCACGCCGCGGCTCGGGATACGACCAGGCGACGGCCGGACTCTCGCCCACGTCGAAGTGGTCGGGGAACCCCTTGTAGGCGCAGCCCGTCCTGACGTCCGAGAGCGAGAGCGTGTCCATCCGGACGTCCGCCCGTGGCAGGTAGTAGCGAGGCGGGAGCGCGGTCTCGAACAGGATCCGCGCGCGGTCGGTCGCCGCGAGCTCCTCGCCGTTCACCCGGACGACGACGCGGCGTGAGGTGTCGAGCACGTCGATCCGGTGGTACGGGTCACGGGGATGGACGACGATCTCCTCGTCCTCCTCGAGCCAGGTGTCGACGGCGTCCCAGGCGACGCTCACGTAGCCGTCCACGGCGGGCTCGGGCTCGGAGGGCACGTGGACGTCGTCTGCGGGAAACGCGAACCGCGGCAAGCTGCCCGTCCGGTACACGAGGCGCACGCGCTCGCTGTCGACGACCGCGACGCCGTCCTTCGTCGCCCGCACCCGGCGCGGATGCACCTCGACGAACGTCACCGCCTTGGGAGGCTCGAAGTCGAAGCGCCCGCTGGGGCGGTGCCCGAACGGCCCGCTGCCGACCGTGAGCGTCATGCGGGTCACGATACTCCTCGGCGCCTCAGCCCCTACCGGCCTTGTGCAGCTGTGCGTAGACCGCGCGCGCGGTCTTGGCCGGAAGGCCGGGGACGCCCTCCAGCTCCTCGCGCGAGGCGTCGAGGAAGGCGTCCGCGGAGCCGAAGTGCCGGAGGATCGCGCGTCGCCGCGCCGGCCCGATCCCCTCGAGGCCGTCGAAGATCGACTCGAACGCCCTGGTGTCACGCCTGCGTCGATGGAAGGCCACCGCGAACCGGTGTGCCTCGTCCCGAGCACGTTGGAGAAGCTGCAAGCCCGGGTCGTGGCGATCGAGACGGATCGGGGCCGACTGCCCCGGCACGAAGACCTCCTCCTCCCGCTTGGCGAGCGCCACGACCGCTGTCCGGGGCACGTCGAACGTCGAGTGGATCGCCTCGAGCGCGGCGGCGAGCTGGCCCTTGCCGCCGTCGATCACGACCAGGTTCGGGATCTGCGCGAAGCTCTCGTCGTAGCGGTCGGGGGAGGCCGAGTCGCGCAGCCGGGCGAAGCGACGCGAGACGACCTGCGCCATCGAGGCGAAGTCGTCCTGTCCGTCGAGGCCGTGCACCGCGAACGACCGGTAGTGCGCCCGGCGCTCCTGCGCGTCGACGAACACCGACATCGACGCCACGATCTCGCGGCCCTGGATGTTCGAGACGTCGAAGCACTCGATCCGCGTCGGCAGGCTCTCGAGATTGAGGCACTCGCGGAGCTGCTCGAGCGCCTCGACGCGGCGCTGCCGCCGCTGCTCCGTTGCCGAGGCGTCGTGCTCGAGCGCCAGCCGGGCGTTCTCCTCCGCGAGCCGCACGAGCCGCAGCTTCTCGCCGCGCTGCGGCGCCCGCACCTCGACGCGTGCGCCGCGGAGGTCGCCGAGGTAGGCGGACAGCGCGTCGGTGTCGCCGAGGTCCGCGGGCACGACGACCTGCGGCGGGACGGCCGGGGCGCCGCCGTAGTGCTCGACGCAGAACGACTCGAGGATCGTCGCGCGATCCTGGCCGTCGACGTTCTCGAGGTGGAAGGCGAAGCGGTCGACCATCTTCCCGTCACGGAGCGGGAAGAGCTGCACGGCCGCGCGGTCGCCGTCGACCGCGAGCCCGATCACGTCGATCGTCCCGACCGCGCGCTTGTCGGCCGCCTGCCGCTCGGCCAGGCTCTCGATCGCGCGCAGCCGGTTGCGGTAGCGCGCCGCCTCCTCGTAGCGCTCCTCGGCCGCCGCCTCCCGCATACGGCCCTCGAGCGCCCGCCGGATCGGCCGCGTCTCCCCGGAGAGGAACTCGACGACGCCGTCGATGATCTCGCCGTAGGCCGCCTCCGAGATCGCGCCGATGCATGGCGCCGTGCAGCGCTCGATGTGGTAGTCGAGGCACGGGATCCCCGAGTGCCGGCCCGGCCTCGGGCCCTCGCAGGGCCGGAACTGGAACACGCGGTTCAGCACGTCGAGCGTCTCGCGCACCTTCTTCGCGTTGGCATACGGGCCGAAGTAGACGGTGCCGCGGCGGTGGCGCTCGCGCGTGAACATCACCCGGGGATACGGGTCGGAGACCGTCACCGCGATGTACGGGAACGACTTGTCGTCGCGGAGCCGTACGTTGAACGGCGGGCGATGCCGCTTCACGAGGTTCTGCTCGAGGTGGAGGGCCTCGGCCTCGCTCTGGGTGACGATCACCTCGATCCGGCGGATGCGCGCGACCATGCGATCGATCCCGAGGCGCAGGTCGGCGCCTTGGTTGAAGTAGCTGCGCACACGGGCCCGGAGCGACTTCGCCTTGCCGACGTAGAGGATCTCGTCGCGCGCGTCGCGAAAGAGGTAGACGCCCGGGCCCTGCGGCAGCCGTCGCAGCTCTGCTCGGACGGCATCGTCCACGTCGTCTAGCGTATCCGGCCGCTTCGTCGTCTCACTGACCATGACTCGGCGCCTCCTCCCCATCGTCTGCCTGCTCGCGATCGCCGCCGGCGCCGCGACCGGACGCACGGAGGCCGCCGGCCCTGCGATGACGCTCGGGGTCGCCGAGGACGCAGTGCGGGCGCCCGACCTCCAGACCGCCGAGGCGAAGATGGCGCAGCTCCGGCTCGCGGGGCTCACCGCCGTGCGGGTCACGACGAACTGGGCGCCCGGCCTCACCGCGCCGACCGACGACGAGCTGCGCGTGCTCCGCAACGTCGAGACGGCGGCCGACCGCAACGGGGTCGAGGTGTACGTCTCGGTCTACAACGTCGGGCAGCGGACCACGCCGCTCGACCCGACGGCGCAGTCCGAGTTCGCCCAGTACGCGGCGTCGGTCGCACGACTGCTCCCGAGCTTCGACCAGATCATCGTGGGGAACGAGCCGAACCTGAACCGATTCTGGCTGCCGCAGTTCGCGCCCGACGGCACCAACGCGTCGGCGCCCGCGTATCTCTCGCTCCTCGCGCAGACCTACGACGCGCTGAAGGCGGTCGACCCGACGATCACCGTGTGGGGCGGCGCGCTCGCACCGCGCGGCAGCGACCGGCCCGAGGGCATCAGGCCCACGTCCTCGCCGACCGCGTTCCTGCAAGCGATGGGCACCGCGTACCGGGCGAGCGGTCGCACGCTGCCGGTGATGGACGGGCTTGCGTTCCACCCGTACCCCGACAACTCGTCGCAGAGCCCCGACTTCCCGCATCCGCGCTCGACGTCGATCGGGCTCGCCGACTACGGGAAGCTCGTCGCGCTGCTCGGCCAGGCGTTCGACGGGACCGCTCAGCCCGGCTCGTCGCTGCCGATCCTCTACGACGAGTTCGGGATCGAGTCCGCGGTGCCCAAGGGCAAGCGCAGCCTCTACGCCGGCAACGAGCCGGCGACGACGAAGCCGGTCGACGAGCGGCAGCAGGCGGCCGCGTACGACCTCGGACTGCGGCTCGCCTTCTGCCAGCCGACCGTCGAGGGGATCCTCCTCTTCCACTCCCAGGACGAGACGGCCCTGCCGAGCTGGCAGTCGGGCGTGTACTACGCGGACGGGACGCCGAAGTCGAGCTTCTGGGCCGTGCGCGACTCGCTCTCGCGCACGCGCGGCGGCTCGATCGCCCGCTGCGACGGGATGGCGCTCGCGGTCTCGCCGCTCGGCGTCCGCTTCCCCGGCCCGCGTGCGTTCCAGCGCGGCGCGCACACCGTCCGGTTCCGCTGCTCGCTCGACTGCGCGTGGACGCTCGAGGCGCTGCGCGCGACCACGGGAGCCCTGGTCGCGCGCGTGAACGGCTACGGGCGCGGGGACACACCGCTCGTCGCCTCGTTCGGCAAGAGGAAGCTCGGCGCGGCGCCCGTCCGGCTTCGGCTGACGCTCGTGCACCCGGTCAATCCCGACGCGCCCCAGTCGGTCACGAGCGGCATCCTGCGCCCGGCCTGAGACGCGTCCGCGTACCATTCGACGCGTGGCGGAGGACTACGAGCGCATCGAGGGCGTCGCGGTCGGGCAGTACGTCGGCTACCGCTTCTTCGCCGTCGACCCTGCCTGGCGCCGGCTCCCCGTGGAGGAGCGCAACGCCGGCAAGGAGGCGTTCGCCGACGTGGTCGACGAATTCGGCGGGCGGATGGAGGGCCTGCGCGTCTACTCGACCGTCGGCGTCCGGCCCGAAGCCGACCTGTTTCTCTGGACGATCACCGAACGCTACGACGACCTGCTCGAGCTCGGCGCGGCCCTCAACGGGACGCCGCTCGGTGCGTGGCTGACCGTCCCCCACTCGTATCTCGGCACGACGAAGCCCTCGGTCTACACGGACAAGAAGCGCATCCGGCAGGGTCGCGTCGCGCCGAGAAACGCGCCGTACCTGATCGTCTACCCGTTCGTGAAGGTGCGCCCCTGGTACTTCCTCTCCTTCGCGGAGCGCGCCGCCGCGATGCGCGAGCACGCCGAGATCGGCGCCCGGTTCGTGACGATCACGAACCACACGACGTACTCCTTCGGGATCGACGACCAGGAGTTCATCCCCGCCTTCGAGGCCGAGGAGCCCGCCGACTTCATGCACCTGATGATGACGCTCCGCGAGAGCGAGGCCTCGCGCTGGACGGAGCGGGACACGCCGATCTTCGTCGGCAAGCTCGTCGACGTGCGCGACGCCCTCGACGCGCTCGACGGCGCGGCGACGGAGCTCCCGAGCGCGTCGACGCTCTACACGGCGCCCGACGGGACGCCGTACCCCGCGCCGGCTCGCTGACTAGTCGACATCCCGGGCCGCCGGCGACTCGCGCGAGGTGAGGATCGCCTCGACTTCCCGATGCCCGGCCGTGTCTCCGAGGCGGCACAGGTCGAGCGGCGTTCGTCCCTCGTCGTCGCGCAGGTCCGGGTCCGCGCCGTGGTCGAGGAGCCGCCTCACGCTCGCCGAGCGCCCGTTCCACGCGGCCGTGCGGAGCGGTTGCCCGCCGAAGACGGGGTCGGTCGCGTCGACCGGTGTCCCGGCGGCGATCAGCCGGTCGATCACGTCGAGCCGCTGGTGATCGGCGGCCATCACGAGCGCGCGGAGGCGCGCGTCGGCCGGCGCCTCGTCGAGCCAGTCGCCGACGTCGCCCGCCGCCGCGGCCTCCTCGATCCCGTGGGCCTGGGCGCCGGCGGCGGCGAGCACGTCGACGACGTCGGTCATCCCGAACACCGCGGCGTGGAGAAGGGCCGTGCCGTCGGGGACCCCGCCGGCGTCGTCCGCCGCGCGGGCCTCGAGATCCGCACCGGCCTCGATCAGCGCTTTGGCGACCTCCGCGTCGCCGTAGCTCGCGGCCGTCATCAACGGCGTCTCTTTGTCCCCGGGCTTGCCGTCGACGGGCGCGCCTGCCTCCAGGAGCAGCCGGGCGACCGGGCCGGTGTCGGCCAGGTCGCGCCAGACGCCACCTGTGGTGTCGTAGCGCAACATCGCCGTGTAGCTGAGCGGTGACGGACCGCCGCGGTGATCGCGCCAGCGCCGCAATGGCGTCGTGGCAAGCTCGGGCTCCTCGGCGAGCAGCGCCGCGAGGCGGTCGACGTCACGGTCGTCGAGGATCTGCCGCCGCTCGATCTCCCGCTTGAGCCGCGACCAGCTGGGAAACCCGTGCTCGCGGGCCAATGCGAGCTGCGCGCCAGCGAGGGTCTGCCGGTCGGACACCGCGGCGATCCGAGCGGCTGCCTCCCCGTCGCCGGCACGGGCGGCACGCAGGAGCTCCTTCGCCTGCCGCCGAGCCTGTTCGAGGTCGGGTCGGGACGGAAGCTGGAACATCGACGTCTCCTATCCGCCGGCGGTCCGCGAGCCGGGCTCGAAGGAGAGCGTCATTCACATGCTCGTCGTCTGCGAGAGGTGGACTCGGTCCTGCCCGCGGACCCGGCGGCGTCCTCTCACGCCGAGACCGACGCTACCACGGTCCGAGCGCTCCGCGTCGTCGCGGTCGCGCAGGTGACCTCAAGGCGGCGACCGCCCTTCCGGAGCACGCCGAGGAGTTGAGGCAGCGTCGGCGTAAGATGTGCGCGCGACAGGCGGAGCGGAGCGAGGAGGGTCGAGATGGCCGAGGTGGCGCTGGACGGTGTGAGCAAGGTCTTCCCCGACGGGACCCGCGCTGTCGACGGCATGGACCTCGAGATCAGAGACGGCGAGTTCATGGTCCTCGTCGGACCCTCCGGCTGCGGCAAGACGACCGCGCTGCGGATGGTCGCCGGCCTGGAGGAGATCTCGGAGGGCACGCTCCGGATCGGCGACCGTATCGTCAACGACCTGACGCCGCGCGAGCGCGACATCGCCATGGTCTTCCAGAGCTACGCGCTCTACCCGCACCTCTCCGTGTACGACAACATCGCGTTCAGCCTCAAGCTGCACAAGGTGCCGAAGGCGGAGATCGACAAGCGAGTCCACGACGCCGCGCGCATCCTCGATCTCGAGCCCTTCCTCAAGCGCAAGCCAAAGGCGCTCTCGGGCGGCCAGCGGCAGCGCGTGGCGATGGGCCGGGCGATCGTGCGCCAGCCGTCGGCGTTCCTCATGGACGAGCCGCTCTCCAACCTCGACGCCAAGCTGCGCGTGCAGATGCGAGCCGAGATCAGCGAGCTCCAGCGCAACCTCGGCGTGACGACGATCTACGTGACGCACGACCAGGTCGAGGCGATGACCATGGGCGACCGCGTCGCCGTGATGCGAAAGGGCGAGCTGCAACAGGCGGCAGAGCCGCAGGAGCTCTACGACCATCCCGTGAACCTTTTCGTCGCCGGCTTCATCGGCAGCCCGGCGATGAACATGCTCGAGGCGACGCTGCGGCGCGACAACGGGACGATGACGGTCGTGACGGGCTCGCAGGAGATCGAGCTCGGCCCCGAGACGCTGAAACAGCGGCCGGCGCTCGAGCGCTACGAGGCCCGGGAGCTCGTGCTCGGGATCCGGCCCGAGGATCTCGAGGATCTCCAGCTCGCCGGCGAGACGGCACACGGCGGGATGCTCAAGGGCACCGTCACCCTCCGAGAGGCGCTCGGCGCCGAGATCATGGTTCACTTCTCGGTCGACGCGCCGCCCGCGTTCACCGCGGACGTCAAGGAGCTCGCCGAGGACGTCGGCGAGGCCGAGCGGGCGGAGGTTCACGCCAGGGAAAGCTCGGCGGTCCTCGTCGGCCGCTTCGGCGCCCGTTCGCGCGTGCGGCCGGGCCAGCAGATCGATGTCGCCGTCGACACACGCCAGCTGCACTTCTTCGACGTCGAGAGCGGCGCCGGAATCTACGACGACGCTGCCTGATCCGTCCGAAGCACGGTCAACCCTTCACGGCGCCGGCGGTGAGGCCGGCCAGGATGTAGCGCTGGAAGACCAGCACGAGCGCGACGAGTGGCACCGTGACGATGATCGTCGCCGCCATGATCGTGCCCCAGGGTTGCTGGAACGAGCTGCCGGACTCGCCGACGAACGACGTGATCGCGAGTGGGACGGTGTACTTGTCGGGGTCCTGGATGAACGACAACGCGAACAGGTACTCGTTCCAGGCGGAGATGAACGCGAGCAGCCCGGTGGTCACGAGGCCCGGGACGATCAGCGGCAGCAGCACCTTGTAGAACACCTGGAACGGCGTCGCGCCGTCGACGTACGCCGCCTCTTCGAGATCGCCGGGCAGCGCCTGCATGAAGGTCGTGAGCACCCAGATCGTGAAGGGCAGCGTGAAGATCAGGTACGTGAAGAGGAGCGACCACAAGGTGTCGTAGATGTTCGGGAGATCGATCGGACCGAGGCTGAAGCCGGAGATCATCGTGTAGAGCGCGCCGAGGATCGCAATGGACGGGAACATCGTCATCGAGAGCATCAGGTACATGACGAACGACCGTCCACGGAACTGAAAACGACCGAGCGCGAACGCCGCCAGCGTGCCGATCGCCAGCGAGAGCAGGGTCACCCCACCGGCGACGATCGCCGAGTTGAGGAGTCCCTTCCGGAAGAACTCGGCTTCGAACGCCTGCCGGAAGTTGTCGAGCGTCGGGTGGTCCGGGACGTACTGGAGCGGCGTCGAGAACAGGTCGCTCTCGGGCGTGAAGGCGCAGCGCAGGGCCCAGAAGAACGGGAAGAGGCAGTAGACGAAGATCAGCGCGACGAGCGCGTAGAAGGGAACCTTCTTGGTGAGGCGCCCGATGGGGCTGCGCCAGAATGCCCGGCTCCGGCTCACTGGACGGACGATGCGCGTCGTGGTCTCGGTGGCGACGCTCACCTCAACGCCACCCGCTGGAAGGTCAGGTAGATCACGACGAACAGGGCGATGACGAGGAAGATCGCCATGCTGATCGCGGCGCCGTAGCCGACGTAGCCGTCGCTCACGATCGTGGCTTGGGCATAGATCGCCATCGACTGCGTGCCGAGCCGGTTCCCGAAGAACACGTAGAAGACGTCGAACACACGCAGGGCGTCGAGCGTCCGGAAGATCAGCGTCACGAAGATCGCGGGCGCGAGCAGCGGCATGGTGATCTTCCAGAACTGCTGCAGCGGATTGGCGCCGTCGACCTCGGCGGCCTCGTACAGATCACCGGGGATGACCTGGAGCCCGGCGAGCAGGAGCAGCGCCACGAACGGCGCCGTCTTCCAGATGTCGACGGCGCAGATCGCACCCAGCGCCGTCGCCGGGTCGGCGATCCACGCGTGAGGGTGCGCGAGGAGGCCCAGCCGGGTGCCGGCGTCGCTGATCACGCCGTTCGACTGGAGCATCGACTTCCACATCTGGGCGGCGACGACGGTCGGGATCGCCCACGGGACGAGCATCACGGCCCGCATGACGCCGCGGCCCCTGAACTTCGAGTTGACGACGAGGGCGATGGCCAGCCCGAGCGCGAACTCGAACGCGACCGTGATCACTGTGAACTTGAGCGTCGTCCAGACGGCGTCGCGGAAGATCGTGTCGTCGAGCAGGTCCCGGTAGTTCTGCAGGCCGACCCACTGCGCCGGCTCGAGCGCGAGGAACTCCTGGTCGGTGAAGCTCTGGTAGATGGTCTTGCCGAGCGGGTAGATCGCGACGAACACGACGACCGCGAGCGCCGGCACGAGCAGCATCCATGCGAGCCGTGTCTGTCGTCTCTTGAGTTTCGTCGACCTGCGCCGGCGGCGAGGAACTGGTGCTGGTGTCGCGGCAGTCGACATGGAGTGGAGGGGGAGGATGGCAGACGCCACCCTCCCCCGCAACGGCTCGCCTGGCTAGCGGAGAATCCGCTGAAGCTTGGCCTGGACCCCCGGCAGCACGCTGCTCGCGGACCGGCCGTTGAGGATCTGGTTGATCCCTTGGTAGATCGCCTTGGAGCCCTCGTTGTAGTGCGCACCAAGGATGTTCGACGGACGCGCGACGCGCGCGACGTTCGCGATCGCCGGCTTCAGGTACGGGTTCACCTTCACCACGGCCGGGTCCTTGGCCACCGCCGGGATGGTCGGCACGTTGGTGTTGGTGATCGCGTCGAACTTCTGCACCGGCGCGCTCGTCATGTAGCGGACGAACTCGATCGACGCGTCGACGTGCTTCGAGTACTTGTTCACGCCGAGCTGCCACCCGCCCACCGTGCCGACGGACTGGCCGCCGGGGCCGTGTGGGAGGACGGTGACGCTGAACTTCCCGACGATCTTCGACGTCTTGGGATCTGCCCCGATCGAATAGGCGTACGGCCAGTTGCGCATGAACGCCGCGTTGCCCTCGACGAACGCCGTGTGCGCCTCGCCCTCCTGGTACGTCGTCACGTCTCGAGGCGTCGTCTTGCCGATCTGGGAGGCGAACAGGTCGAGGACCGCCGCGCCCTTCGGGTTGTTGATCGTCACCTTGCCGGCGTCGATGAAGCTGCCGGCGCCGGACGACTTGTACCACTCCAGCGCGTCGCAGGTCAGGCCCTCGTACGAGTTCCCCTGGAAGACGAAGCCGGAGAAGTTCGGGTTGCTGGCCTGCTCGCCATCCTGGATCTTCTTCGCCATTGCGAAGAGCTGAGCCCAGGTCGCCGGCGGGCTCGAGTACCCGTACTTCTTCAGCAGGTCGGTGCGGTAGTACAGGATCCCGAAGTCACCGAACCACGGCATCGCGACGAGCTTCCCGCCGACGGTGTCGTTCGCGATGAGTCCTGGCGTGTGCTGCTTCGCCTCCTTGCCGAGCTTCGGCTTCAGGTCGACGAGGAACGGGGCGAAGGCACCGGGCCAGAGGACGTCGAGCATCGCGACGTCGAACGACGACGACTTCGACGAGAACACGCGTGCGAGCTGCGAGTACGACGCATCCGACGCGGTCGGATGCGGAACGACCTTCACCTTGATCCCGGTGTCCTTCGTGAACTGCTTCGCGAGCGCGACGTCGCGATTGTGACTCCCGCCGACGGAGTCGCCGATGAACGTGATCGACTGGCCGCCGTACTCCTTCTTGAGGGCGGCGGCGTTCGGCACCTTCGGCGCCGGATAGGCCGCGGCGCTGGTCGCCGCCGGCGTTGCCGTCGCAGACGGCCCCAACCTCCCGGCGGACGCGACGTTCAGCGAGAGCGCGACGGCTACGAGTGCTGCGGCCGCCACGAGAACGATACGGGCTTTCATTCCTCCTGTCCTTTCTCCGAGCGCGGCAGGCGCGCCCGGCACCAGAGTGTGCGATGTGGGCGTTGCGGGCGCGTCGAGCGGGGAACGTCCCCTGCCCAGTCCGCCCAAGAGACCCCGGCCCACTGCACCAATCTACGTCTTGCTGCGACTCGGGGCAACGGCGCCTCCCGTCGCGCCGTCAGACGTACCGGTGCTCCCGCCGCCAGACGCGGACGAGCGCCCACACGCAGCACGCGATGACCGCGACGAAGGCGACCGCGTCCGCGCCGCGCGGCGACAGGCCGAGCAGCGCGCCGACGGCGAGCACGGCGAGCACGATGGCGGCGTAGAACGTCCGGCGCGAGAGGTCGGACCACGCCTCGATGTCGGAGCGGCGCTCGCGCCAGAGGAGGAACAGGAAGAATGCGATCGCGAGAAAGAACGCGATGCTGAGGAGCGCGCTCGCCGTCGCGAGCGAGTTCTCGAGCGAGAGCAGCACGATCGCGAGCGAGACGAGAGCGACGAGCGCGAGGCCGCGCAGGAACCGGTTCTCCCAGAGCCTCCTCACGAGGTGCCCGTCATGAACGCGCGGATCGCAAGCGCGCCGGCGACGCCGGTGGTCGCGGCGAACCAGAGCAGGCGCCGCGGCCCGGACTCGGGCGCGTAGAACCACGGGGCGAGCGCGACCGCCAGTGCGAGCGTCCCGTAGAGGTAGTGGAGCTGCTCCGGCGCGCGCTTGTCGTCGGCGAGGAGCAGGAGGCCGACGCCGACCTGTGCGACGAGGAGCGTCTGCGCGAGCGACAGGAGGTGCGTCGTGATCGTCCCGGCGCCGCGACCGCGCCAGTAGAGGAACCCGCCGACGAAAGCCGCACAGGCGCACACGACGATCGCCGCTCCGCCGAGCCAGGGGTGGATTGCCGCCACCGCGCGAGCGTACCCGAGCACCGGCTTGACTCACCCAGCCCGCGAGCAGCACCGGACGGCGACCGTAGATCGACTCGCTGCTTTTCCGCGAGAGGACCGACTGGTCGTTCTCCGCTCAGTCGGTCACGACGGGCGCCAGGAGGAGGAAGGCGCCCATCGTGACCCGCGCACTACGGCCGACCTCACGACCCCGCCGCCGTGGACGCTATGAGCTAGAACCGCTTCCTGACGCGAAACCAGCGACCGCGCTCAGGCCGCCAGATGGGCCCGGAGCAGCTCGTCGATCTCGTGGCCTGTGGCCCGGCCCTCGAGCCGCGCGACGACGCGCCTGCGGTCGATCAGGACGAGCGAGGGGAACTCGCGGATGCCGAACCGGCGGACCAGGTCGGTCCGGTGGTCGCCGTCGATCTCGACGACGCGGAGCCGGGCCTTCTTCGTGACCTTCACCCACGCGACGAGGCTGTCCATCCGGCGCGACGGCCCAGAACGACGCTTCCCGACGAAGAGGAGGATCGGGAGCTCGGCCTGTGGAGTCCGCGTGGAGACGCTCATCCGTTCGTAGTGCCCCTCGGGAGGCCGTCCGAAACGGCGGCGTGCGCGAGCGCCTCGTCGCGCGTCCGGTCGAGCGGAAAGACCTGGTCGAGGGCGGTGAGCTCGAAGAGGCGCCGGACCTCCGGTGCGGGCACCACGAGACGGAAGTGCTCCTTCCCCGAGCCGAACCGCCGCGTGCCGCGCAGGAGCGCGCCGAGGCCCTGGGAATCGACGAAGGGTACCCCGGACAGGTCGACGACGAGCGATGCCGCGCCGCGGTCGACAACACCCACGAGGCGGTCGCCCAGCTCGCCGGCGGAGTGCAGATCGAGATCGCCGTGGACCGCCACGATCACGAGACCGGGGCGCGGGCACTCCTCCTCCACGCGGAAGTCGGTCGCGTCCGTCGCCGTCACGTCGAGGTCGCGCACGTCCAGCGCCACCTACCCCGAACGCGCCGCCCTCAAACCTCCGGCTCGCGCTTGCGGGCCACGGCCCCGGCCGGCTCGGCGTGCTTGGTCATGCGGACCGTGGTTCCCGTCCCGTCCTCGCCCGGGCCGATCGCGAAGTCGTCGACGACCGCCTGGATCAGCCGAAGGCCCATGCCGCCCGACTCCGACGGCGGGGAGGCCTCCCGGAGCGGCAGCTCGATCCCGGCGCCGCGATCCTCGACCACGAGCTCGAGACGGTCGCCGTCGACGAGGAGCTCGAGCGCAATCTCCCCCGGCGGCCCCTTCGCGTACGCATGACGAACGGCGTTGCTGCAGGCCTCCGTGACGGCGAGCTTCAGGTCGCCGACCTCCACCCGCCCGAGCGCCATCCTGCGCGCGACGGCGGCCACGGCAAGCCGTGCGAGCAGCAGGTACTCCGGCCTCGCCGGGAACCGGAGGCGAATCGCGTCGCCGCTCACGACTCGGCGCCTTGGGCCTCGATCGATCCGCGCATCAGCTCGAGCGCGGTCCTGAGCAGGCGCGACACATGCATCTGGGAGATCCCCAGCTCGGCCGCGATCTGCGACTGCGTCATCTCCTCGAAGAACCGCAGCTCCACGATGCGGCGCTGACGCGCGTCGAGCACGTCGAGGCCGGCGGCGAGCAGCCACCGGTCGTCCACGCCGTCGTACCCCGGATCCTGCCCGGCGAGGTGCTCCGCGAGCTGCTCGCCGCCGCTCGGGACGGCGTCGAGGGAGCGGGTCGAGTACGCGTGCGCGGCGTCGAGCGCGTCGATCACGTCCTCTTCGTCGACCGCCGCGGCCTCGGCCAGCTCGGCGATCGTCGGCGAGCGCCCGAGCGTCGTGGTCAGCTCGTCGAGCACGCGTGACAGCCGGACGCTCAGCTCCTTGATCCGGCGCGGAACGTGCATCGCCCACGCCTTGTCCCGAAAATGCCGCCGGATCTCCCCCACGATCGTCGGGACGCCGTAGCTCGTGAACTCGACGCCGCGGGACACGTCGAACCGGTCGACGGCCTTGATCAGTCCGACCGCCCCGACCTGGACGAGGTCGTCGAGCGGCTCACCGCGCCCTGAATACCGCGAGGCGAGTGAGCGAACTAGCGGCATCAACTCGACGAGCACCTGCTCACGCGCACCGCGGTCGCCGTCGCGGTGGTAGGCCAGGAGCAACGCGTCGACGCTGCGCCGCCGGGCGGGGCTGGGGTCGGCCACCGGGCGATCGGCCCGGCTCCGGTCGGTCCGGCCCGTTGTGGTCTCCCTCTCCACCATCGCCAGGGACATCTCCGATCTCCTCAGACCTGTCTCCGTAGACCTGTCTCCGTTCTCTACCCGGGGCGACCCGGCGCAAACGTTTCGTCAGCGGCGAAACCGTGGAATCAAGAGGCGTCGAACCGAGGAAAGGAGGAAGGGATGTACATCGGCGGTGGCGTCATCGTGCTGATCCTCATCATCATCCTGCTCATCTACCTGCTGTGACCGGCGTGTCCGGCTCCTCGACGAGGAGCCGCTTCTCCATCGTCACGCGCGTCCCGTGTGGGCCGGGCTCGACCTCGACCGACGACATCAGTGCTCGCATCAGTTGGAGGCCCCGGCCCCGGTCCGGGCGCGCGGCAGGAGGCAGCCACGTGCCGCTGTCCTCCACCACGACGCGGACCGTGTCGTCGACGAGGTGGGCCTGGAGCCGGAAGCCTGCCTCCGAGAGGCTGTGCTCGTTTGCGTTCGCGCTCGCCTCCCAGGCGGCGAGCACGACGTCGTGGGCGTCCACGTCCCGGATCGACGCGCCGGCCAACCAGATCCTGAGCGCCTCGCGAACGTGCCGGAGCCCGGCGTCGCCTCCATCGAGCTGGAGCGAGAGCGAGCGTGGCGCCACAGGCAGCAGGCGCGCGACGAGCAGGACGACGTCGTCGCGACGGTCCTCGTCGCCGATCAGGTGCTCGAGCACGTGCTCGGCGAGCCTCTCGGGGTCGCGCGGCCCCGTGGCGACCGACGCGCGCAGCCGCTCGAGGCCCTCGTCGAGCGATCGTCCTCGCCGCTCGATCAGCCCGTCGCTGTAGAAGACGAGCACGGAGCCGTGCGGGAGCTCCGCGACCGCTTGCCGGTACCCGGTCGAGACCCCGGTGCCGAGAGGGACGCCGCGTCCGCCCTCCAGGTACTCGACGCGGCCGTCGAGTGTCGCGACGAGGGGCGGCGGATGCCCGGCCGACGCGTAGCGGCAGACGCCGGTGTCGGGGTCGAGCTCCGCGTAGACGACCGTCGCGAACGTCGTCTCGATCACGTCCTCGGCCAGGCGGGTAAGCCGTCCCAGCGTCGTCGCCGGCTTCAGCCTGTCGAGGGAGAACGCGCGGATCGCGTTTCGCAGCTGCCCCATCGTGGCCGCGGCACGGACGCCCTTACCGACGACGTCTCCGACGACGAGGCCCAGCCTCCCGCTCGGGAGGACGATCGCGTCGTACCAGTCACCGCCGACCTCGAGCTCCGCCGTCCCCGGGAGGTAGCGGCCGGCCAGCTGGACGCCGGGCAGGGCCGGCAGTGACGCCGGCAGGACGCTCTGCTGGAGGGTCTCGGCGATGGTCTGCTCGGATTCGAAGCGCCTGGCGCGCTCGAGCGCCTGCGCGGCCTGTCCCGCGAGCGCCGCGACGAAGCGGAGGTCCTCCGCACCGAGCTCGAGCGGATCGTGCGACGACGCGACGAGGATCGCGAGCGGGCGGCGGCCGAGCACGAGCGGCACGAAGAGGAAGGAGCGGTGGCCGGTGCCGGCCGGGTCGTACACCCGGTCGCCGGCACCCGCTTCGCCCTCGTAGAGGTACGGGGCGAGCCGCCGGATCGCCTGCCCCTGTGGCGTCCCGGCGTCGAGCGGTGCGTCGAGCCAACGCTCGGCGACGTCGTCCTCGAAGCCGCTCCAGCCGAGCAGCTCGGTCAGGCGGAACCCGTCGCCGAGCAGCGCGAGCACAGCGCACTCGGTGCCGACCGCCTCGTCCACGTGGTCGAGCAGGACGCGGGCGACATCGGACCGGGTCAGCGCGTTGGCGAGCTCCGCGGCGATGCTCTGCAGCCGCTCCGAGAACTGTCGCTGCCGACGCTCGGAGTCGAACAGGAAACTCCGCTCGAGGGCGAGCGCGCACTGGGCGACGACTGCGTCGAGCCGGTCGCGGTCGTCCTGTGAGGGCGTGAGCCCCACGGGGAACAAGAGCTGCACCGCCCCGAGCGTCCGCGGGCTCGAGCCGAGCGGCAACGCGCCGACTGTGGTCCGCCCCCCGGCGCCCGGGTCGTCGTGCCCCTCGAGCGTCCACACCGCCCGCCCCGAGCGGATCGCCTCTGCGAAGGGAGCGTCCGAGTCGAGCGCGAGGTCGTCGGGGGCGACCTCGATGTCGCCGTCGCGCGCGACCACACGGAGCGCGGTCCCCTCGACGGGCGCACGCACGACCAGGCCGCTCACAGACCCGATCGTGCTTCGCACGTGCTCGAGGCAGATGACGCCGACCTCCTCGGGCGTCACCGCATGGACGAGAGCGGCGGTCAGCTCGTGGAGGCGACGCGCCTCGGAGGCGCGGCGCGCAACCTCGGCCTCGGCGCGGCGCCGCTCGACCTGCTCGAGCGCCAGCCCGGCCTGGTCGGCGAACCGTCGCACGAGGACGAGCGTCGACGCGTCGGGCTGCGAGACCACGGTCTGCCAGGAGACGATCAGCACGAGCTCCGCCTGCCCGGTGATCACGACCGGCACGCGAAGCGACGAGCGGATCCCGAGGCGCCTCACCCGGGCGAGGCCCTCTCCCCGCGCCTCCTCGCCGACGTCCGGTATGAACGAGACGTTCAGCGCGCTCACGGCGTCGCGCAGGCGTGGAAAGTCGTCGAGCCGCGACTCGAGCCCCTCGTGGAGCGGCGCGAGCTCGGGGTCGAAGGCGCGAAGCTCCAGCGTGTCGCCGTGGACGCGCCAGAGCATCGCGACGTCCGAGCCGAAGACCGTTCGCGCCTCGCGACAGATCGCGTTGCTGACCGCCGACTCGCTGCCGGCGAAGAACCGCGGTGCGACGCGGAGGATGCGGTCGAGGCCGCGCCGCGACTCCTGCTCGCTCTCGTACAGCCGCGCCCGCTCGAGTGCCTGCCCGCCGAGGCCCGCCACGACGATCGCGAGTGCCTCCGCCTCGTCGTGCGCCTCCTCCGCGTGATCGAACACGAAGCCGATCGAACCGATCACGCGCCCCTCGACGCGGAGCGGCACCGCGATCGCGGCTTGCGCGTTCGGCGCCAGGGCCGCGGTGTCGGGGAACATCGCCTCGAGCTGCTGCCGGCCGACCGCGTGCAGCGTGCGCCCCGCACTCGCCGTGCGGTGCAGCATCCGACCCTCGGTGAGCCGGAGCACCTGCCATTCGGCGAGCTGGAGCCCCTCGGGGTGCGCGATCACGATCTCGCCCTCCTCGACGAACCCGAGCGCGACCGGCGCGCCCACCGCGGGCGGCGCCTCGTCGACGAGCGCCGACACGACGTCGGAGACGCTGACGGCCGCCGACAGCGCCGACGACAGCCGCTGGAGCGTCTCGAGGCCCGCGAGGGACTCCTGTGCGACCTCCACCGCCTCGCTCGCCCGCACGCGCGCGCGCCGCAGGAGCAGGCTGACCCAGATCATCCCGAGCGCGACGGCGAGCCCGACCCCCCACTGGGCCCAGGCCTCCCGCCGGCTCATGTCGAGCGAGTCGTGCTCGCGGACGACGAACAGCGCGGCGCCGCCCCAGGCGAGCACGACACCGACGATCCCGGGGCCGACGCCCCCGTACCACACGGCGAGCGCGACGGCCGCGACGAGGATCGAGTAGACCGAGACCTCCCATTCGTGGGTCAGCGCGACCTGCGCCATGAGCGCCGCGAGCGCCGCCAGGACGGCGACTGCGTAGCGTGCGAGCGCCCGCTTGTGCGCGAAGCCGAGGAGATGGCGAGAGCCGTCGGCCATCAGCCTCGATCGTAGAGCGGCCGGCGGGCCGGGGCACGGCCGCGTCGCCCCTGCATGTGCCTCTCCGGGCTCAGATCCAACGCCGCTGGCGGACGAGGAGAAGAGTGCCGAGCGCGACGGCGACGATGAGCGCGAGCGCGACCCAGAAGAGATCGGGGTGATCGAACAGGCCGACCTTGAAGTTCATGCCGAGGATCCCTGCGAGGAGCGTCCCCGGCAGAAGCAGGAGCGAGACGAGCGTCAGCGTCTTCATGATGTCGTTCGTCCGCTGGCCGACCTGGGTCATCAGGACGTCGAACGAGCCCACCACCGACTCCCGGCTGTCGCGCGCGGCCTGCGTGATCTCCCCGAGCCGTTCGACCAGCGCCTCGAAGCGCGCCGCCGACTGCTCGGTCGAGATGCCGCCGAGCTCGGGCCGCGTGAGCGCGAGCAGAACCGGGCGATGGGCGACGACGAGCCGGCGCAGACGCCCGACCTCGGCGCGGATCTCGACGAGCCGCGACAGCGTGCGCTCGTGCGACGCCGAGCCCGTCATCGCGCGCTCGTCGATCTCCTCCAACTCGACGTCCAACGCCTCGAAGGCGCGCAGGTAGCCCTCCAGCACCCACGTGAGGAGATCGGCGAGGAAGTCGAGGCCGTCGAGCCGCCCGACCTCGCCGGCCCCCTCCGCGCGCTCGCGGAGCTCGTTGACCACCTCGACGGGCCCGTCGCGCACCGTGACGACCCACGACGTCGAGACGAGACAGTCGACGCGGTGGATCTCGTGCCGTTCGCCGCGCGGCACGAAGGCTGTCACGTGGAGATAGGAGCCGAAATCGCCGAGATGTGGGCCGCCGTCGTTTCCGGTCAGGTGGCTCAGGCTCTCGTCCGCAAGCTCGAGCGCCTCGCCGAGCCGCGCGATTTCCTCGTCGCCGGGGCGCTCGAGGTCGATCCAGAGCAGGGTCGACTTGCCGAGCTTACGGACGTATTCGGGCCACTCGTCGATCTCCTCGGCTTCGTGCTCGCGGAACAGCAGCGCGTCGGTCATGTACTTGCCCCTGTCAGGCGATGACGTATGCGACGACCACGACGGCGAGCGCCAGTGCGACCAACGCCCCGATCACCACGGCGACCCAGTTGATCACGGTGACCGGCGTCTGCTCGACACGACCCCGTGCGAGCTCTTCCTCGCTGCCCGGGGGCCGTTCGGCGGGCGGGACTGACTTCTCGTCCGCGCCCGGATCGTAGAGCGACTTGGCCATTCCGTGTTCGTACCCCGGGGGCCCGGCCCAAAAACCGCCGGACGCACGTTTTCGTCGGAGGTCGTCGGGGAACGAGGAAAACAAGACGAGCGGAAGGAGAAACAGAATGTCGAGTGACGTGTGGACATACCGGTCGACGACCGATCTGGGCACGAACGTCGACGTGTCGGGCTACGACGTCGAGGCGACCGACGGCTCGATCGGCAAGGTGGACGAGGCCACGTACGAGACGGGCCGCAGCTACCTGGTGGTCGATACCGGCCCGTGGATTTTCGGTAAGAAGGTCATGCTGCCCGCGGGCGTGATCCGCGGAATCGACGAGGACGATCAGAAGGTCTTCGTCGACCGGACGAAGGACGAGATCAAGCACGCGCCCGGGTACGACGAGACCCAGGTCGACGACGAGTATCGCGGGCGGCTCGGCTCGTACTACGACTCGACGGGCGACCCCCGCAGCAACCCCTCGAACGAGAGTCTGATGTGAGCTCCGGTGGGGGCCGGCGGGTTCCCCCGGCCCCCACAAGCTCTGGGGGCGGGGCGGTTGGCCGCCACGCCGGCGGGGAATACAGCGGGACCACGAAAGGAGACATCGAATGATTGTCTGGCTGCTCGTTCTGCTGCTCGTGATCCTCGCGATCGGCGGCGGCGTGGCACTGTCGAAGTTCCTATTCCTGATCCTCGTCGTGGCGCTGATTCTCGCGCTGTTCGGCGTGTTCAACCGGTCGACGGTCTGACCTCTCTCGGGAAGGCTCCGGCGGGCGTGCGCCGCTCGCCGGAGAGCTTCTCGCTTCTGCTTCCGTTCGAAACTCGCGCGCGTCAGTGCTTGACGCAGCGACAGACGTCGCCCCGACGGTAGAGCCGGCCACAGACGGGGCACCGTGCCATCGTCCCGCGGAATTCGATCATCCGTTTCCGCGTAGCCAGATAGAGCATCACGACGCCCGTTGTCACGGTGGAGAACGCGCTGATGGTCTCGGGACTCATCAGCTTCGGGCGAATCGCCGGCGGACGTGCATGAGGAGTGGCTACCCGCGATCCGCGGGTGTCAACCACCACAACCCGAGGGGCCGCCCTCTCCGAGCGGCCCTCGTCGTCTCGCTGCCGTCGTCCGCTAAGCGGCAGTCTGCTGGCGCTCGACAATCTCCTCGAACACCGCACGGAAGTCGAGCATCGCCTTGCGGAGGTTCTCCGTGCCCCCCGCGCCGTCGACCTCCCCGAGCATGGCCCGCCCGTGCCGGTAGCGCTCGACGACGTCCGGGTGGTCGACGGCCAGGTGCGCGCTCCGCTCCTCCGGGTCGCGGCCGGTGGGGTAGCCCTGTTCCTCGAGCGCGCGCAGGACGATCCGCTCGGCCGCCTTCGTCGCGTCCTCCGGATCGTTGACGAAGCGGGCCTCGACGGCGCGCCACTCGTCCAGGTAGCGCTCACGGGCTGCCTCCGACAACGGCCTGATGTCGAGCTTTTCGTGCTCGTTCTCGACCGCCGAGAGCCGCCGCTCGGCCGTTCGGCGCCCGGAGTCCGACACCGCACGGTCGTACTCCGGCCCGAAGCGATCGCGCAGGTGCGCTCGTCGCCGCCCCTGCAACGCCCAGGCCGCGGCGATCACGACGATCACCGCGACGATGACGGCCGCGATCAGGATCCACACCCAAGTCTCCATCTCTTTCACCTCCGTCGCTGACCTGGGGTGAGGTTCCCGCCGCCGCGTGCCGGGAAACCCGTTTCGCCCACCCGCGACCGGGGCAGACACACGACAGCCGACCGACAAGGAGGACACACTCGTGGACAAGGACCGCGTGGAAGGCAAGAAGAAGGAGACCGAAGGCGAGATCCAGCAGAAGTGGGGCGAGGCGAAGGACAAGGCTCGCGACACCTGGGACGACGCCAAGGACAAGGCCGAGGACATGAAGGACGACCGGGACCGCGAAGGCGAGCCCGCGTCGAGGAACGCCTAGGCTCTCGACCCCCGCGACGCTGCGCGCAGCAGACGAACGAGCGCGCGCTCGTCGACCGACATTCGCGCGGGGCCGCGCGAGCGGCCCCCGCGAAAGTCGGCCAGCGTTCGTCCTGCAAGATACGTCTCCACGACGACCGGGCTGACGTACGACTCGCGCGCAACCGTCGGCGTGTTGCCGAGCTCCCGTCCGACCACCGTCATCACGCGACCGAGGATTCTCTTCGCATCCCGCTCGCTCTCCGCCGGTCCGTGCCGCGCGAGCTCGCTGGCCGCGACCAGCGTCCCACCCCACGTACGGAAGTCCTTCGCGGTGAAGCCGTTCCCCAGCCGGTCGCCGATGTAGTCGTTGAGATGGTGCGCGGTGAGCGCGACAAGCTCGCCTTCCCGCTCGAAGCGGAACACGCGCGATCCCTCGAGCTCGAGAAGATGCTCCAGCTCCCGCGCCAGGGGGACGCTCCGCAGGGTGCGGCGAACGAGGGCGCGGTTCTTCGTCCTGAACACGAAACGGATCTCCTCACGGTCGATCGCGACGTGGCGCTTCGTCAGCGTCGTGACGCCGTACGTCCGCGCAGAGCGCGCATGGCGGTCGCTGCCGACCCGGAACCACGCCTTGTTGACGACGCCGATCGCGATCGCGCATGCCCACTCCGGCTCGTACGGCCCTCGGCGAAGATCGTGCTCCGCTCTCGCGCGAAGCGTCGGCAGCCCGCGCGCGAACTCCAGCAGCCGGTCGAACTTCTCCTCCCGGCGCGCGGCCTGGTGGCGCTCGCTGTACAGGTACTGCTTCCGACCGGCCGCGTCGATGCCGGTGGCCTGGAGGTCGGCGGACGGATTCGGCGAGATCCACACGTCCTCCCAGGCGGGCGGGATCGCCAGCGACCGGATCCGCTCGAGCTGCTGCTCGTCTGCGATCACGCGCCCGCGCGAGTCGACGTAGCGGAACCGCCTCCGCCCGAGCCGGCGCCATCCACCGCGGCGTGCCATCGCCGAGCGAGGTACCCGAGCGGGCGGGGGACCAAAACGCCCCACGGCCCGCGGGCCGGCGGTTAGCCTGCGAGGGTCGAAAGCCCGCGAAGGAGGTCCTGCGTTGCCGGTCGAGGAAGGTCAGCCCGCTCCCACGTTCACGCTTCGCAGCGATGCCGGCGAGGAGGTCGCGCTCTCGGCCCTTCGAGGGAAGCCGGTCGTCCTCTTCTTCTATCCCAAGGACGACACGCCCACTACCTTATTGCAGTAGTGGGCGTGCCGCATTGGATTCGCCGACGCGACTAGGGTCGCGTCCGAGGGTCGATCACGACCTCGCTGTTCGGGTTGCCCACCGTGTTGTCGCGAAGGATCATCAGAGGGTCGAACGGTGTCTTCTTCGCCGCCGCCCCAGGAAGCAGATGGACGCATAGATATCCGTCATCGTTTCCCAGTGCATCGAAGTCGACCACTGCCTGCTCGAAACCCGACGTTGTGAGCGTTGCGTTGATCTGCTCGACGGTCATGAGGTCGTATCCGGCCGGACACCCCAACCGCTCCGCGGACTGGGCCCCAGCGGTGCCCACCATTACCAGGCCCGACGCAACGACGAGGCCCGCCGCAAGCCTCCTCAGACGCGTATCCATTGCTCCCCCTTTCGTGCCGCTTGTCACATTGAGGCCATCTTCGGGCACGTCGCGCTCGGCGTCAAACATCTCCGTCGCCGCTTCTTATCGTCGGTCTCGCGGGAACGCCAGTCACCCCGAGGACGACGCGCCCGTCGTGATGCCGTCGCGCTCTGCGGCCGACTGGATACGCTCGAACTGCTCGCGTGGCGACACGAACCGCTCGCCGTCGCGGTCGCCGACTCTAGAGACGCGGACGACGTTGACGGCCCGACGAACGGAGGACCGCTTGGCCATCGAGGAAGGAACCCCCGCCCCAGATTTCACACTCAGCACCGATTCCGGTGACAACTTGTCGCTCTCCTCGCTTCGGGGGAAGGCAGTCGTCCTCTACTTCTATCCCAAGGACGACACCCCCGGCTGCACGACGCAGGCGTGCGGGATCCGCGATGCGTGGGGGGAGTTCGAGCGCGCAGGGGCCGTCGTCGTCGGCGTCAGCCCGGACGGCGAGGCGTCGCATGCGAAGTTCAAGGAGAAATACGACCTCCCGTTCACCCTCCTCGCGGACACCGATCACGAGGTGGCGGACGCATACGGCGTCTGGGGAGAGAAGACCTACGCGGGCAAGACGTACATGGGCGTCCACCGGTCGACGTTCGTGATCGACGCCGACGGGAACGTCGCGCGCGTCTTCCACGACGTCAAGCCGGCCGAGCACGCCGACCAGGTCCTCGACGCCCTCGGGGCGTAGCGCGCGAGACAACGCTCGGGGTGAATCACCAGGCGTTGTCCGCCTGGGTCGCGGAGTTGACCGCGGCTACACTGAGCCTCCGCGCGGATGTGGCGGAATTGGTAGACGCGCACGGTTCAGGTCCGTGTGCCCGTAAGGGCGTGGAGGTTCAAGTCCTCTCATCCGCATGACGCAAGTGGGCCGACGACCGGCTCTCGCAGGCGTCTCAATACCCGTGAGGCGTCTTCTTCTCCCCCTCTCCGTCCTGACTGCAGCCGCGCTCGCGGGCGCCCTTTCGAGCAGTGGCCCGGCGGCTGACGCACGACCGGTCAGCGAGGTCGTCGTCCAGCTGACGGCGCGCCCGCTGGCGTACGACGACTCGGCGCCTGCGCGCGCGAGAGTCCAGGCGGAGCAGCGACGCTTCGTCCAGACGCTCGCCGCCGCGGCCCCCGACGCGCGCGTCCGCTGGCACTACCGGATCGTGGCGAACGGCCTGGCGGTCGCGCTGCCGAGCGCCGACCTTCCCCGTCTCGCTCGCCTGCCCGGCGTGAGCCGCGTCTACGCCGGCACCACCTACCGGGCGCTCGCCGGGCCCGACGCGGCGACGATCAACGCGCGCGGGCTCCCCGAGCCGCCGCTCTCCACGGACGGCGCCGGCCTCAAGATCGGGATCATCGACGACGGCGTCGACCAGACGCACCCGTTCTTCGACCCCGCCGGCTACGCCATGCCCGCGGGCTTCCCCAAGGGCCAGGCCGACTTCACGACCGCGAAGGTGATCGTCGCGCGCGCCTTCCCGCCACCAGGCGCGACCTGGCGCTACGCGAACAGGCCGTTCGACCCGCAGGAGTCCGGCCACGCGACGCACGTCGCGGGAATCGCAGCCGGGAACGCGAACACGGCCGCCGACGGCGCGCGGATCGGCGGCATTGCCCCGCGTGCGTACATCGGGAACTACAAGGCGCTGACGGTCCCGACCGACGCGGATGTCGGGCTGGACGGGAACGCGCCGGAGCTCGTCGCCGCGATCGAAGCGGCCGTGCAGGACGGGATGGACGTGATCAACCTCTCGATCGGCGAGCCGGAGATCGCGCCGCAGCACGACGTCGTCGCCCTCGCGCTCGACGCCGCCGCGGCGGCGGGGGTGGTTCCGGTCGTCGCGGCCGGGAACGACTTCACGGAGTTCGGCGCGGGGTCGCTCTCCTCCCCGGGGACGTCCGAAGGCGCGATCACGGTCGGCGCCACCACGTCGGGTGCCACCCCCGTGATGGCGAGCTTCTCGTCGTCGGGGCCGACGCCGATCTCGCTCAGGCTGAAGCCGGACGTCGTCGCGCCCGGTAGCTCGATCCTGTCCGCCCAGCCGGGCGGCTGGGGCGCGCTCTCCGGCACGAGCATGGCGACACCGCACGTCTCCGGCGCGGCCGCGCTGCTTCTGCAACGCCATCCGGACTGGAGCCCCGAGCAGGTGAAGGCCGCCCTGACCGTCACCGCGCGGCCGGTCGGATCGTCGTCGTCTCCCGTCGCGCCCACGCGGGCGGGCGCCGGCCTCGTGAACGTCGCTGCAGCCGACGTGCCGCTCCTCCGGCCGACGCCCACTGCGATCTCCTTCGGCCTCGTGCGGCCCGCCGGCCCGACGCACACGGAGCTCCGCCTCGACGACGCCGGCGGCGGCGCGGGCGCCTGGACCGCGACGTTCGAGCCGACCCGGATGCCGAGCGGGACGACGCTCACGGTTCCCGCACAGGTCGTCGTGCCCGGAACGGTCCCGCTCGACCTGGCGGCGGGGGCGCAGGAGGGCGAGCTCGCCGGAGCGCTCGTGCTGCGCCGGGACGGCGTCGCACGGCGGATCGCCGTC
>Ga0207428_10000773_pt1 | contig 36367 bp, 32 predicted proteins | sample RhiMethybrSRZTD1_FD_187600 | JGI IMG/M metagenome (GOLD analysis project Ga0207428, IMG submission 187600) | Populus rhizosphere microbial communities from Tennessee, USA - Rhizosphere MetaG P. TD hybrid SRZTD1 (SPAdes) (version 3) | ecosystem: Host-associated > Plants > Roots > Rhizosphere >...
GCCCCCAGCCAGACGCGCAGGCCGCGGAGGTCGAGCGCGCGGCGGCGGCGGCGCGAGACCTCGAGGGCGGCGCTGCTCAGGAGCAGGACCCCGGTGTTGACCCAGAGGAGGGCGGGCAGGGGGAGCGGGCGCCAGTCGGCTCCCGTGCGCCGGACGATGTAGGCGCTCGTGAAGCCGATGAACAGCATGGTCACCGTGCCCAGGAAGGCCCACAGGCCGAACTGTCCCGGGTCGAAGGCCGCGCTCGGTCCACCGCCGTCGTCGCCGTGCCGGATGGGGCCACGGTCGGTGGGTCCTCCCGGCCGCTCCACGAGGGGAACGCGATCGGGGCCGCGGGCGTCGAGGATCTCGGTGGCCATGGCTTCAGTGCCCCGATTCGACGGCCAACGCCGGCTCGTGCTGCATGACGAAGTCCTTGGGCGCGTCGGGATTGCTGTACTCGTACGGCCAGCGATGGACTTCGGGGACCGCGCCCGGCCAGTTGCCGTGCGGCGGCGGCGAGGCCGTCGTCCACTCCAGGCCGTTCGCGTTCCACGGGTTCTCCGTGGCCTTCTCGCCCTTGAACGCGCTCCAGAAGAAGTTCACGAAGAAGATGACCTGGGAGGCACCCAGGATCAGTGCGCTGATCGTGATGAAGTGGTTCAGGGGCTGCAGGCTCTTCAGGAACTCGTACTGGTAGGGATCGTAGATGCGGCGCATGTGGCCGGCGAGGCCGATGTAGTGCATCGGGAAGAACGTGCCGTAGTAGGTGACGAACGTGAACCAGAAGTGCCACTTGCCCAGGGTGTCGTTCATCATCCGGCCGAACATCTTCGGGAACCAGTACGCGGTGGCGCCGAACACGCCGAAGAGGGCGGCCCCGGCCATGATCAAGTGGAAGTGCGCGACCACGAAGAACGTGTCGTGGAGCTGGATGTCCGGCGCGCTCTGGCCGAGCCAGACGCCCGAGAGGCCGCCGCTGATGAAGAGCGAGACCACGCCCATGGCCCAGAGCATCGGCGTCTTGTACTGGATGCGCGAGCGCCAGAGGGTGGCCAGCCAGTTGAACACCTTCACTGCCGACGGCACCGCGATGAGGATCGTGCCCACCGCGAAGGCCATGGCCAGGTGGGGGTTCATGCCGCTGACGAACATGTGGTGGCCCCAGACGATGAAGGAGAGGCCGCTGATCGCGACCATCGCCCCCACCATCGCCTTGTAGCCGAACAGGGCCTTGCGGCAGAAGGTGGTGAGGATGTCGGACGTGAAGCCCAGGGCGGGGAGCATCAGGATGTAGACCTCGGGATGCCCGAGGAACCAGAAGAGGTGCTGCCACAGGAGCGGCGAACCTCCCTGGTGCACGAACTGCCCGTTCGCTCCCACCATGGGCGCGTTGTTGAGGACGAGACCGGTGGGAAGGAAGAAGCTCGTGCCGAAGTGGCGGTCGAGGAGCAGCATCAGGGAGGCGCCGGTGAGGGCGGGGAAGGCGAGCAGGCCCAGGATCGCGACCAGGAACATCGACCACAGGGTGAGGGGCATGCGCAGCAGGGACAGGCCCTTGGTGCGCAGGTTGATGATCGTGGTCACGAAGTTGAGGCCGCCCATCGTGAACGACGCGATGAAGAACACCATCGCGATGATCCAGAAGGTCTGGCCGATCTGCGAGCCGGGCACCGCGCCGCGCAGGGCGGAGAGCGGGGGATAAGACGTCCAGCCTCCGGCGGCCGCGCCCGCGCCCACGAAGAACGAGGTCAGGATCGTCACGCACCCGCAGAAGAACGTCCAGAAGCTGAGGCCGTTGAGGAAGGGGAAGGCCATGTCGCGCGCGCCCACCTGCAGCGGGATGAGCAGGTTGCCGAACCCGCTCACGGGCGCGGTCGAGAGCACGAAGAACACCATGATCGTCCCGTGCATCGTGAACAGCATCGCGTAGAACTCGGGGTTCATGACGTAGGGCTGCCCGTCGCCGCCCTGGAAGCCCATGGGCAGGAGCTTGCCGATGATTCCCCAGTTCACTTCGGGCCAGGCGAGCTGGACGCGGATCAGCATGGCCAGGAGGCCCGCGATCAGCGCCATCAGCATCGCCGTCACGTAGTACTGGATGCCGATGACCTTGTGGTCCTTGCTGAAGACGTATTTCCAGATGAAGGCCGTGGGCGCATGATCGTGGGCGTGCGCCTCCGCGGCGTGGGCCTCGGTGTGGGCCATTGCTTCTCCCTCCATGGGTCTACTGGGCGGCCTCGGCGACGGTCTTCTCGAGATCGGCCGCGGGCACGACGTGCACCGCCCCGCGCATCCGGTAGTGGCCGAGACCGCAGTGCTCGGCGCACGCGATCTCGAAGTCGCCGAGCTCGGTGGGCGTGAACCAGATGTCGATGGTCATGCCCGGCATCGCGTCCTGCTTCACGCGGAAGTTGGGCAGGAAGAAGCTGTGGATGACGTCCATCGATCGCACCTGCACCCGCACCGGCTTGTCCTTCGGCAGGTAGATCTGGTTCAGGAGGAGGAGATCATCCTTGGACGCGGGATCGTCCTTGACCAGGCCGATGGGGTTGTCCTGGGACGCCTGGAGGTGATCGGTCTTGCCGAGCACGCCGTCCTTGCCGGGATAGCGGACGTTCCAGGCGAACTGCTGGCCCGTGACTTCGATCAGCACGGCATCCGCGGGCGGCGGCGCCGTCACCTTGGCCCACAGGCTGAGCGCGTTGAACAGGAAGATGGCGAGGATGCCGGCCGTGACCAGCGTCCACGTCATCTCCAGCCGGGGGCTGTCGTGCCAATACGCGGCCTTGGCCCCCGGACCGTCCTGGTAGGCGTACCCGAACCAGGCCAGCATCAGGTTGGTCACGATGAAGACCAGCCCCGTGACCGCGAGCGTGATCGCCAGGGCGTGGTCGATCGCGATGCGGTCCGACTTGAGCGGCGGTAGCCAGGTCTTCGTGAAGTAGAACGTCGCGACCACTACCAAGACGAGGGTCGCCAGCCCAAACAGCAGGCCCTGCAGCTTGGCCATCAGGAGCCCTCCTGGCTCGGACGATCGGTTGTGAAGCGAAGCGAATGCGGCGCCGAATTTCGCGCGGAGACTATCGCAGGAGAGAGGCGGGCGTCAATACGTAGTATGGAAATCGCGGCGGGCGTACGAGAAGTAGGGGGAGGACTCGCCCGGACCAAAGAACGAACGACCACGAGAACGACCACCACCACGAGTACGAACAAACGACCACGAACAACGGAAACGGACGGAAACGTCGGGACCGAGCAGTCGGCGTGCCGGCGCCACCGCACGGTCCTTCAACCGGCGTGACAGTGGCCGGGAAGGCGCGCGCCCGTTCACGTGCCCCGTGCACGTAAACGTGTCCCGTCCGTTGGGGTTCGATTGGGTGAGTGACTAGACCCGATCGACGAGCAGCAGCGTGCAGAGCACGAGCAGATACAGGATCGAGGCGAGGAAGAGGCCGCGCGCCGCCGCCGCCGTGCGGCGGACCGCGGACCAGACGGCGACCGCCGTGAACGCGATCCCGAGGCCGAGGGCCCCGAAGAAATACACCCGCCCCGTCATTCCCGCGATGGCCGGCACCACGCTCACGAGGAGCAGGGCCAGGCTGTTGGCGACGGCCTGGCGGCCGGTGACCACGCCCGCCGGATCGAGGACGGGCAGCATGGGCAGCCCTCCGCGTGCGTAGTCCTCGCGGTAGATCCAGGCGATGGCCAGGAAGTGGGGGATCTGCCAGAGGAACAGGATCGCGAAGAGGACCACCGCGCCCGGCTCGATCTGGCCGCGAGCGGCCGCCCAGCCGATGACGGGCGGCAGGGCGCCCGGGAACGCTCCCACGATCGTCGACAGCGACGTCCGCGTCTTCAGCGGCGTGTAGGCGAAGAGGTAGCTCGCCCAGGTCACGAGCGCGACGAGCGCGGACAGGGGGCCCGTTCCGAAGCGAAGGACGCCGAGGCCCGCCAGGGTCAGGGCCAGTCCGAACCCGAGAGCCTCCGCCGTGCGCAGACGTCCGGCCGCGACGGGCCGGTTGCGCGTGCGCAGCATCAAGGCATCCGTGCGGCGCTCGAACAACATGTTCAGCGCGCTCGCTCCCGCGGCGACGAGCGCAGTGCCGGCCAGGGCGACCCCCATGCGCGAGAAGCTCACCGGCCCCCGGGAACCCATCACGAAACCGACGAGCGCGGTCATCACCACGGTGAGCGTGATGCGCGGCTTGGTGAGCTCGAGGTAGTCGGCGGCGGCGGCGCGGCGCGGGACGACGACGGACGCGGAGGCGCTCACGAGACGGCCGGGTCGCCCAGGGCGGCGACGGCGGGCGCGGGCGCGGGCGCGCGGAGGTGCCGGCGCGTGCGCAGCGTGGTGAACCAGCACAGCCCGAGTATCGCGGCACCGGTCGCGACGTGTGCGGTGGTGGGGAGGACGGCCTTCCCGGTGAGAACGGCGAGCGCGCCCAGGCCGATCTGCACGAACACGAGCCCGAGCGCGATCTGGGCGGGGCGAGCGAGGCGCAGGTCATGGTCTCGGGAGGCCCGCAGGGCCAGGCGGAGGACGAAGGCGAGGACGACGAGAGCCCCGGCCCGATGCGCCAGATGAACGGCCACCGGGGCCTGCTCGAGGATTTCCGCGGGCGGGATCCACCGGCCGTACATGCGGGGGAAGTCCGGCACGGCGAGGCCGGCTCCGATGTGCCGCATGATCGCGCCCAGCACGAGCTGGCCGAACACGGCGGCAGTCGCGGCCACGGCCGCGCTGCGCACCCGGGCCCTGTCCTCCCGCGCGGGGGTGGCGGCGAGCCACTCGCGCGAGGTGAGGTAGGCGAGCGCGATCGTCATGCAGAAGAACGCCTGGGCCAGGCAGGCGTGGGTCACGGAGATCGGCGTCGGGAGCAGGTAGATGACGGTCAGGCCGCCGAGGACGCCTTGCGCGATCACCGCGGTCAGCGCCCCCCAGGCGAGCCGGCGCAGGGTCGCGCGACCTTCGGCGCGCGCGGTCCAGACGGCCAGCACGAGGGTCAGGAAGCCCACGCCGCTCGCGACCATCCGATGTCCGTGCTCGTAGAAGACGCCGCCGACCATCGGGGGCATGACCATCCCGTAGGAGAGCGGCCAGTCGGGCACGGAGAGCCCGGAGCCGGTGCTCGTGACCAGCCCGCCGACGAAGATCAAGGCGAGGGTCGAGGCCACCAACAGCACGGACAGGCGGTGGCGCCACGGCGCGAAAGAGGAGAGGCCCGGGGAGCCGCCGATGGCGGCAACGGACCGTTCGTGCGGCACCCCGGGAGACGGCGTCAACGGCGGAGACCTAGCCCTTGTACGAAAGGTCCAGCGTGGCCTTCTCCCCGTCCTTGACGGTGATCTTGCCGGTCTGGCTCTTCAGCTTCTCGTGCACGGCTTCGATCTCGTATTCGCCGGCGGGGAGGCCCTTGATCTCGAACTTGCCGTCCTCATCCGTGACCGCGAAGAACGGGTTGTCGAGGACCGAGATGTAGGAGCGCATCCAGGGGTGCACGTCGCACCCGACCGGGATCATGACTTCCTTCTTGTCGAAGGTCTTGGTCGACTCCATGCCCTTGCGCGGCTGGCCGATGTTGAACTCGGCGTTGACGGCCGGGCGGGGATGGATGTTGTGGAGCGTCTCGTCGTTGTTCTTGATCTTGAGGGGCTGGCCGACCTGCAGCACCACCATGTGCGGCTTGTACATGCAGCCCTGCTGGTCGAGCTCGACCGCTTCCGTCGGGGCCGGGTAGGTGCCGGTGAGGCCGCTCTTGACGTACACGAAGACGTCCTTCAGGCCGCCGTCCTTGACGTCGACGGTCTTGCGCTCGAGGCCGTCCTTGTGCTCCTTCTGGCAATAGGGGTCGGCGGAGACCTTGATCTTCTCCGGGGCGGGTGCCGTCCCCGCGAAGCTGATCTTGCCGGTGATCGACGCCGATCCGCTGGCGGCGCCGCCGCCGGCGCCCGCCGCGGGAGCCGCGGCCTGGGTGGTGGCGGGCGCGGCCGCCGGAGCTTCCTGCTTCTCTCCGCCGCCGCAGGCCACGAGGGCGAGAGGCGCGGCGAACGCGACAACGGCGAGGGACTTCCGCATGGACATCACATGACTCCTCGTGAAGTAGGGTTGTGCGCTCTGTCCGAAGGCCTGAATAGTGCTGTACGTGTCTCGCAAGCTATGTTGTGCGATGGGATTCCGGGTGTCAAGGATTCGGGCCAAGAGAACCGAGACGCAGCGCCGCGACCGCCCGGTCGCGCAGGGCCATCACGATCACGTCGCCCACGATGACCGGCGGCGTCCGCACTTCCCCCGGCGCCTTGAGGTCTCCCTGGCGCTGGCCGCTGCGCGGGTCGAAGCCGATGAGGAACGTCTCGCCGGGCCGGCTTCCGAAGCAGGTGACGAGGATGCCGTCGCCGTAGAGGATCGGCCCCGACAGCGGCCGCGAAGGGAGGGAAGCTCGCCAGGCCAGGTGGCCGTTGCCGCGGCGCAGCGCGTAGAGGACGTCTTCGTGATTGTTGAACAACACGTATCGTCCGGACACCGCGGCCGGGGTCTGGACGTCGCCGCCGATCTTCCAGCTCCAGCGCACGTCGCCCTTCTTGCGCGGATCGAGGGCGACGAAGCGGCGGTCGGTGGTGCCCAGGAGGACGTGCCCGTCGTCGTCCACGACCGGCGGTGCCACCAGCGGGTGTGCCGTCTTGTAGCTCCAGAGGACGGCGCCGGTCACGAGGTCGCGGCAGCGCAGGGACCCGTCGGCCTCGCCCAGGAACAGCCAGGGACCCCAGGCCAGCGGGGACGCTGTCGCACGCGCCTCGGGCGCGCTCCAGCGCGGCTGACCGGTGGTGGCCTCCAGCACGGCGAGGCCTTCGCCGGCCACGATCACCACATCTTTATATAGGACGGCGGGCAGGCTGCCGCGCACGCCGGAAGCCGCCTTCCAGCGGTCGGATCCCGTCCCCGCGTCCATGGTCCACACCGTCCCGTCTTCGCCGCGCTGCGCCACGAGCCCGCCGCCCGCGGCCACGACGCCGGGCCGGTTGTCGACCCTCCAGCGCGGACGTCCGGTCTCGGCGTCCAGCGCGCGCACGGCGCCGTCGCGCGTGGCCACGAAGACGCTGACGGTGTCCACGGCCAGCGGGCCCTCTACCGTCGCGGGGACGGGACGCGTCCAGATGGCCGTCATGGGGAAGAGGGGCCGCGGCGTTAGCGGCGGCCGATGGCGGCACCCCGACAGCGCCATGGCAAGGGCGGCAACGGCAAGGAAGGACCGGAGAATGGCGCGCATGCCGAGCCCGTGACTATAGCACCGGGCCATTGCCCGTCCGTCACGCGCGCGACGGCCGAGTTTCGGTCCGGATCGCGCCGGGGTGCGAGGTATAATCCCGGCCTTCGAGAGCCCCGCCCCATCCCATGGACCGCGACACCATCGTCATCCTCGACTTCGGCTCGCAGTACACGCAGCTGATCGCGCGACGCCTGCGCGAGCTGCAGGTCTACTCGGAGATCGTGCCTCCCACGACCACGGTGGCCGCCCTCAAGGCGCGCGCCCCGCGCGGGATCGTGCTCTCCGGCGGCCCGGACAGCGTCTACGAGAAGGGCGCGCCGCGCGTGGACCGCCGCGTCTTCGAGCTGGGCGTGCCCGTGCTCGGGATCTGCTACGGCATGCAGCTCATGAGCCACGTCCTGGGGGGGGAAGTGAAGCGCGCGGGGCGGCGGGAGTACGGCCACGCCTCCTTCGAGACGCGCGATCATTCGCCGCTGCTGCGCGAGTTCGCGTCCCCCGCAAACGTGTGGATGAGCCACGGCGACTCCATCGAGAAGCCGCCGCCTGGCTTCGAGGTCACGGGCTCGAGCCGCACGAACCCGGTGGCGGCGATCGCGGACAGCAGCCGGCGCCTCTTCGGCATCCTGTTCCACCCCGAGGTGAAGCACAGCCAGGGCGGGATGACCGTGCTCGCGAACTTCCTCGACATCTGCGGGTGCCGGCGGGACTGGAACGCGGCTTCCTTCGTCGAGTCGTCGGTCGAGAAGATCCGGACCACCGTGGGCAAGGAGCGCGTGCTGTGCGCCCTGTCCGGCGGGGTGGATTCCGCAGTGGCGGCCCTGCTCGTCCACCGCGCGATCGGGGACCGTCTGACCTGCGTCTTCGTGGACAACGGGGTCCTCCGGAAGGACGAGGCGGCCCAGGTCCGGAAGCGTTTCGCGGAGAAGCTCCAGCTGAACGTCGTGTTCGTGGATGCCTCCAAGCGGTTCCTGGCCAAGCTCAAGGGCGTCAAGGACCCGGAGCGCAAGCGCAAGGTCATCGGCAAGGAGTTCATCGAGGTCTTCACCAAGGAGGCGCGGCGGCTGGGGAAGCCCCCGTTCCTGGCCCAGGGCACGCTGTACCCGGACGTGATCGAGTCCACGTCCGTGCGCGGCCCGTCCGCGGTGATCAAGAGCCACCACAACGTCGGTGGGCTCCCCAAGAACATGAAGTTCAAGCTGGTCGAGCCCTTGCGCGAGCTTTTCAAGGACGAAGTGCGCGCGGCCGGCCTCGCTCTCGGCCTGGACGAGGAGTTCGTGTACCGCCAGCCGTTCCCCGGCCCCGGCCTGGCCGTGCGCTGCCTGGGGCCCGTCGATCGCGAGCGGCTCGATCTGCTGCGCGAAGCCGACGACATCGTGGCCAAGGAGATCAAGGCCGCGGGTCTGTACCGGCAGATCTGGCAGTCGTTCGCCGTCCTCCTGCCCGTACGCTCCGTCGGGGTGATGGGCGACGACCGGACCTACCAGTACACCGTGGCCATCCGCGCCGTGGAGTCCGCGGACGGCATGACCGCGGACTGGGCGCGATTGCCGCACGACCTCCTGGCCCGCATCTCGAGCCGCATCGTGAACGAGATCCGCGGCATCAACCGCGTGGTGTACGACATCTCGAGCAAGCCGCCCTCTACCATCGAATGGGAGTAGAGGGCGCTGGGCAGGCGTCACGTAGAGCGCGGCGGCGCTGCAAAGCAGCGGCGACGCGCGAGGGGGTTTTCAAGGGGGGCCGCGAACGCCCATCGAGATCCCGCGTGAGTGCCCCCCTTGACTCAATGAGCTAGGAACCAGAGACAGGAACAGAGGACAAAGACCCAACCCTTGCCCGATCCCGAATTCGTTCATCTTCACCTTCACACCGAGTACAGCCTTCTCGACGGCGCGAGCCACATCGACGAGCTCGTGGACCAGGTGGGCAAGCTCGGCATGAAGGCCATCGCCGTCACCGATCACGGCAACATGTTCGGTGCCGTCGCCTTCCACGACGCCTGCCTCGACAAGGGGGTCAAGCCGATCCTGGGCTGCGAGATCTACGTCGCGCCCGGGAGCCGTCACGACAAGGCGGGCAGCGGCATCGAGGAGGCGTACAACCACATGACGCTGCTGGCCGCGGACGAGGCCGGCTACCACAACCTCGTGAAGCTCGTCTCCATCGGTTACACGGAGGGCTTCTACCATCGCCCCCGTATCGACAAGGACGTGCTGGCCACCCACGCCACCGGCCTCATCGGGCTCTCGGGCTGCCTGTCCGGCGAGATCGCCCAGCACATCCGCGCCGGCCAGGAACCGGCCGCCCTCCAGTCGATCGGCGTCTTCAGCGAGATCTTCGGCAAGGACCGTTTCTATCTCGAGGTGATGGACCACGGGATCGAGGAGCAGCGCCGGGTGAACCAGGCCCTCTTCCGGCTCCAGGGCCGCACGGGGCTCCCCCTGGTGGCGACCAACGACGCGCATTACCTCCGCAAGGAGGACCACCAGGCCCACGACGTGCTGCTGTGCATCGGCTCCGGCAAGAAGGTGCACGAGACGGAGCGGCTGCGCTTCGACACCGAGGAGTTCTACGTCAAGAGCCCGGCGGAGATGGCGGCCGTGTTCCCGGACCATCCGGAGGCGCTGAGCAACACGGTCACCATCGCCGAGCAGTGCGGCTTCTTCCTCAAGCCGGCCGGGGAGCTGCCGGCCTTCGACGTGCCGCCCGGCTTCACCATCGAGAGCTACTTCGAGAAGGTGACGCGCGACGGTTACGCGGACCGGCTCAAGGTGGTCGAGCCGCTGGCCGCGGCCGGCCGCTTGCGGCACACGGTGGCCGAATACGCGTCGCGCCTGGACAAGGAGATCGGTGTCATCCGGCGCGTGGGTTTCGCCGGGTACTTCCTGATCGTCTGGGATTTCATCCGTTACGCGCGCGAGCACGGCGTGCCCGTGGGGCCCGGCCGCGGCTCCGCGGCGGGATCGCTGGTGGCCTACTCCCTGCGCATCACCGACATCGATCCCATCGAGAACGACCTCATCTTCGAGCGCTTCCTGAACGAGGAGCGCATCTCGCCCCCCGACATCGACATCGACTTCTGCGAAAACCGGCGGGGCGAGGTGATCGAATACGTCACGCGGAAGTACGGCCGCGAGAACGTGGCCCAGATCATCACCTTCGGGACCATGAAGGCGAAGGCGGTGGTGCGCGACGTCGGCCGCGTGCTCGACATGAGCTACGCCGAGGTCGACAAGATCGCGAAGATGATCCCGTTCGACCTGAAGATGACGCTGGACAAGGCGCTGGCGGAGTCGCCGCCGCTGCAGGACGCCTACCAGAAGGACCCGAAGGTCAAGGAGCTGATCGACATCTCACGGAGGCTGGAGGGCACGACGCGGCACGCCTCCACCCACGCCGCGGGCGTCGTGATCTCACCCGTACCCCTGACCGACCTCGTCCCCCTCGCCTCGTTCAAGGGCGGGGCGGAGGGCGTCACCACCCAATACGACATGAAGGGGGTCGAGCGCATCGGCCTCCTGAAGATGGACTTCCTGGGCCTGCGCACGCTCACGCTGATCGACAACTGCGTGAAGATGATCGCGGCCCAGACGGGCGAGCAGCTCGAGATCGACCTCATCCGCACCGACGACCCCCGGACCTACGAGATGTTCACGGCCGGGCGCACGAGCGGCCTGTTCCAGTTCGAGTCGGACGGCATGCGCGACATCCTGAAGCGCTTCAAGCCCGACCGCCTGGAGCACCTCACCGCCCTCAACGCGCTCTACCGTCCGGGCCCGATGGCGATGATCGACGACGTGGTCAAGCGCCGCCACGGGCAGACGAAGGTCACCTACGACCACCCGCTGCTGGAGCCGATCCTGTCCGAGACGTACGGGATCATGGTCTACCAGGAGCAGGTCATGCAGATCGCCTCCGCCCTCGCCGGCTACACGCTGGGCGAAGCGGACATCCTCCGCAAGGCGATGGGGAAGAAGAAGGCCGACGTCATGGCCACCCAGAAGGGCAAGTTCCTCAAGGGCTGCGCCGACCGCAGCGTCAACGAGAAGAAGGCCACCAAGATCTGGGATTACATGGAGCAGTTCGCGGGGTACGGCTTCAACAAGAGCCACTCCGCGGCCTACGCCTGGCTGGCCTACCAGACGGCGTTCCTGAAGGCGAACTACCCGGCCTACTTCATGGCCGCCCTCCTCACCTCGGAGCGCGCGAACACCGACAAGATGGTCCAGTACATCGGGGAGTGCCGGGCGATGGATATCCAGGTCCTGCCCCCCGATTGCAACCAGTCCGACATGTTCTTCACGGTCGTGGGCAAGGACATTCGTTTCGGGCTCGCCGCCATCAAGAACGTCGGCGAGGGAGCGGTGGAGGCCATCCTGGCCGCGCGCGCGTCCGCCGGCCCCTTCAAGTCGATGTTCGAGTTCTGCGAGCGCGTGGACCTGCGGGCGGTGAACCGGCGGGTGGTGGAGAGCTTCATCAAGAGCGGGTCCTTCGACTCGCTGGAGAAACGTCGCGCGGCCTTGATGGCGGCCATCGACCGCGCCATGGAAGCGGGCCAGAAGCAGCAGCGCGACCGCGAGCAGGGTCAGGCCAGCCTGCTCGGCATGCTGGGCGGAGCGGAGCCCGGCGCCCCCCGCGCCCCCGAGCGCCTGCCCGACGTCGCGGACTGGCCGGAAGGCGAACGTCTCGCCTACGAGAAGGAATCGCTCGGGTTCTTCATCACCGGCCACCCGCTCGAGCGCTACAAGGCGGAGCTCGCGCAATGGGCCAACGCGACGGTGGGCACGCTGGGCCAGCTCGGGGAGAAGGAAGCCACGATCGGCGGGATCGTGACCGGCCTCCGCCTCCTGAAGACCAAGAAGGGCGACCGTATGGCCACGTTCCTGCTCGAGGACCTGGAGGGCGGCGTGGAGGTGCTGGTCTTCCCCGAGGCCTATAAGAAGGCGGCGGCGCGCCTGGCCGACGACGTGATCGTCCTGGTCAAGGGCCGAGCGGAAGCGCTGGACGAAGGCCGCTTCCGCCTGCTCGCCTCCGACGTGATGCCCCTGGAGACGGCGAAGCTGAGCGAGGCGCGCTACGTCACCATCCGCGTGCCGGTGGGGAGCTGGGACAAGACCAAGGGCGAGCGCCTGCGCGACATCCTCGGCTCGCACAAGGGCGATTGCCCGGTGACCCTGGAGATGGTGCGGCCGGGAGCCTTCGCGGTCGCGGTCGCGCCCAGCGCGTATTTCCGCGTGCGCCCGGACGAGGTGCTGCGCACCGAGGTCGAGGGCCTGCTCGGCCCGGGATCGCTCATCCTCGCCCGCACCAGCGGCGCCCCAGCGTAGAATCCGGACGTGCCTGACGATTTTGAAGCGCCGCTCCTCGCGCTGCAGAAGCGCATCGAGGAGCTGGCCGCCTTTCCGGGAGACCCCGCCAAGGAGCAGGAGGCGCGGCGCCTGCGCCAGGAGCTGGGCGAGAAGCGCCGCACCATCTACGCGGGCCTGACTCCCTGGCAGAAGACGCAGGTCGCGCGCCATCCGAATCGCCCCTACACCCTCGACTACGTGGGCGCGCTCTTCACGGACTTCACGGAGCTGCACGGCGACCGCCGCTTCGGCGACGATCCCGCCCTCGTGACGGGGTTCGCGCGCTACAAGGACCGGGCGGTCGCGGTGGTCGGCCATCAGAAGGGCCGCGACACCAAGCAGAAGATCTACCGGAACTTCGGCATGCCCAAGCCGGAGGGCTATCGCAAGGCGCTCCGCGTCATGCAGCTCGCGGCCAAGTTCGGGCGCCCCATCATCGCGTTCGTGGACACGCCGGGCGCCTACCCGGGCCTGGACGCGGAAGAGCGCGGGCAGGCGGAAGCGATCGCGTTCAACCTGCGCGAGATGTCGCGCCTGCCCACGCCGATCATCGTCAACGTGACGGGCGAAGGGGGCAGCGGGGGCGCGCTGGCCGTGGCCGTGGGCGATCGCGTGAACATGCTGGAGCACTCGATCTATTCCGTCATCACCCCCGAAGGGTGCGCGGCCATCCTGTGGCGCGACGCGGGGCGGGCGGAAGAGGCGGCCACGGCCATGAAGATCACCGCTCCCGATCTCAAGGGCTTCGGCCTCGTCGACGAGATCGTGCCGGAGCCGCTGGGCGGCGCGCACGCGGACCCGGACACCTTGTTCGCGTCCCTCGACCGCATCCTGGAGGCGCAGCTCAAGGAGCTGTCCGCCCTGCCCGCGGACACGCTCGTCGAGAGCCGCTACGAGAAATTCCGGCGCATGGGGAAGCTGGGCACGGAGTTCATCGAAGCCCCGTGATCGTGCGGGCGGTCGGGATCGTGGGCGCGGGCACGATGGGCCAGGGAATCGCCGTCGCCTGCGCGGCCGCCGGCCTGGACGTGCTGGTCAGCGAGCGCACGCCGCAGGCGGCGCAGCAGGCCATGGCCGAGATCGTCCATGCCCTCGACAACGACATCGCGAAGTGGCGCCGCACGGAATCGGAGAAGCGCGCGATCCTGGCCCGCATCCGCACCGTGGACTCCTTCGGGGCCCTGGAGGCGGCCCAGCTCGTGGTGGAGGCGGTGCCCGACGACCTGGAGCTGAAGGCCTCGATCTTCCAGGAGCTCGACCTCGTCTGCCCGGCGGAAGACATCCTGGCCACGAACACCTCCGCGCTCTCCGTGAGCGAGATCGCGGCCCGCACGAAGCGGCCCGACCGCATCCTCGGGTTGCATTTCCTGACACCGGTGCCGGTGGTGCCGCTGGTCGAGGTCGTGCGCGGCCTGAGCACGTCCGACCAGACCCTGCGCGACGCCCTCGAGTTCGTGCGCCTCATCGGGAAGACCGGCATCGAGGTCTTCGAGTCTCCCGGCTACGTCACCACCCGCGTGATCCTGCCCTTCATCAACGAGGCCATGCACGTCGTCCTCGAAGGCGTGGCCAGCGCGGAGGCGGTGGACACGTCGATGCGCCTCGGCTACGGGATGCCGCTGGGGCCGCTGGCCCTGGCCGACCGCATGGGCCTGGACGAGGTGATGCGCTGGATGCAGCACCTCTTCGACGAGCTCGGCGATCTGAAGTACCGCCCCTGTCCGCTGCTGCGCAAGATGGTCCGGGCCGGCCGCCTGGGGGTCAAGACGGGCAGCGGCTTCTTCGAATACGACGAGCAGGGCCGCCTCCGCGGCGCCCCCGCGCCGGCGGATCGCTGATGGGCGCCCGCGATCTGCCCGTCGATCCCGCGCGCTTGCGCCGCCAATTTCCCGATCTCACCGACGGCGACATCGCGGCTTTCGAGGAGGTCACGCGCCGGATCCTGGACGAAGGGAAACCCGAGGCCCGGGCGCGGCTGACGCGCGACATCGTCGCGCGGGGCCGCCAGGCTCGCGAGCGGGAAGCGGCGGGGACGAAGCTCTCCCCGGACGAGTCGCTGGCCGCACGCTACCTGGCCGCCGTCGACAAGATGAACCGGAAATAGGGGCTCAAGCGCTCCTGAATCCCGCGCCGCTGCGCGGACCCAATCCGGGCGGGGCCAGCGAGGGCGTGGGCTGCGGCGGGCGCTCCCTCTCCGCCGGGGTCGAATACGAGCGGTTCACGAACACGACCACGGCTCCCAGGAGCGCGCTGGCCCCGAAGAGACCCACGCGAATCCAGTTGATCGTGCTCGGGCTCTCCGTCGCGCGCTTCATCTGCTCGACGAGGAAGGGGTCGATCTTCCCCAGCAGGTAGCCGGAGATGAACGCGCCCACGGTCTTGCCCACGAATTGGAGGCGCTGGGCGTCGCGCTCGTCGATGGGCGAGAAGAACATGCCCACCGCCCATCCGGACAGGGCGCCGAGCAGCGCCACCAGGAGGTTGAGCCCGACCGCGGGTCGGTCGGCGCCGAGGATCACGCAGAGGTAGACGAGCAGGGATCCGAATATGAGGGCGAAGAGTCCTGTAAAGAGAAGGCTGAAGGGATGCGGGCCGAGCTTCCTGGTCCACCGGTCCATCGAATCATCTCTCGCGTCGCTCCCTTTGGCAGCGGACTGGAGGAGACGGCTCGATGGGGAACCACTGGCCACGCGGCGACGGCGTATTCCAGCGCGAGGACCCGACCCGCCCGAAACAGGAGCGGACGGAAACTGAACTCCATGGTACCCGCTATTTGACTGGACGCAAAACGGGGAACCAGGCCGTCAGGGCCGCGGCTCCGCTGCCGACTCGCAGCCCGGGACTTCACGCAGGGCATGGAACACGCGCAGCCCCTTCTTGCGCGCGACCTCGACCATCAGGTCGGCGCCTTGCGAGGACCCTCCCACACGAAGGACGCCGTCACATCGCGCGAGCAGGCGCTCCGCGATCGGATGGAAGACCTCGTTGAATCCTTCGTCGCCGACCCGGCGCGATCCGGTGAGTGCGACGAGGGGCAAGGCCAGCCACTCGCCGACGACGGGCACGTGGCCGGCCCGGAAGAGCGGAAGCGCGTAGGCCTCCATCGTGCGCACGTTCGCGGCCATGCGCGCGGGATCGTCGCCGGTGCCGGACCGATAGGGCCCGGCCACCAGGATCATCAATGCCTCGCCTCCGTCGCCGCCCGCCGAGTTCATTTCCTTGTCCTTTCCGGGGCGCTCCTCATCCGCGCTCGATGCGATCGATGCTACGGCGGAACGTGCCCGGGACGTATGCGAGGCGCTGCGCGACGCCGGAGCTTGAATACCTGGAAATATACTCAGGGCCCCGTTCGTTACATCGCTCATGGAGGTGGCCTTGAGGAAGCTGATGCTCGCCGCAGCCGCGGTCGTGGTCGTGGCCTCTGCCCGCCCGGTGCTGGCCGTGGAGCCCTACGTCGGAGCCCAGTACATGCAATCGAAGAGCTCGTGCCAGGGGTTCCGTGATGGGGTGGCCCCCCTCGGGCTGACCGCCACCTGCGACGAGACCGACGGCGGCTATCGTGTCCTTGGTGGCCTGAATCTCGGCTCCACGTTCGGGCTCGAGGTCGGATATCAGGACGCGGGCGAGGGCCACGCGGACGCCTTCAACCACGATGTGTACGCGCTCACCCTGACGTCTCCGCTCACGGCCTGGGACGCGGTGGTGACGGTGCGGAAGGAGTTCGGAAGCCACGCGCGTGTCGTCGGGCGCGCCGGCGTCGCGCGCTGGGATTACGAAGTCAAGGCCAGCGCGGGCAGCTTCGGGGCCAAGAACGACGGGACCACGCCGACCTTCGGGGCGGGGGTCGAATACCGGTGGATCACCCTGGGCTACGACGCGATCCTGAACGTGGGCCAGGGGAATCTGCTCGACCCCACGGCGCCAGAAATCAAGCAGACGGTCCATCGCGTCAGCGTGGGGCTCAAGTACACGTTCTCACACTGAGCAGGGGCGGCACGGTCACGGCCCCATCGTGCGCGTGATCCAGGACGCGAGGAAAAGGGCCGCGGCGAGCAGGCAGCCGATGAACGGCGTCCGGAACCAGTAGCGCCGCGCCAGCCACACGTAGATCGCACTGACGGCGAACGCGACCGGGATGCCGATGACGGCCTCGGTGTCGAACACGGCCGGGCTGCGACCGGTCACGAAGACGAAAAGGGCGAAGACGACCACGCCCAGGCCGTGGCTCAGGTTGAACCCCACCCAGGCCCGCCACATGTCGGTGCGGCGGGTCAGGCGCAGGCCGGATCGCGTCATGGCCTCCGCGAGCTGCGGATCGGATGGCGAGAGACCCTTGACGTCGGCGGGTGCGCGCGGCGTCACGGCCAGATGGGCGAGCCCGAGGACGAAGAAAGGCAGCGCGCCCGCGAGATAGAGGTAGCGGCTCAGCTCAGCCATGGGCGATCAGGGGATCTCCACCGTCAACAGGTCGTCCCCCTTGGCGGCGCCGAACCACGGACGCAGACGCTGGCGGCCGCCGAGGACCTGGTCCATGAACTGGGCGAGCGGCTCCATCTCCTCGGCCCGGAACTGGCTCTTGTGGCAGGCGAGGGCGGCGCGGCTGGCCGCGAGGTCCTTCGCCTCGTACGGCACCTGCACGGTCAGGAAGCGAGCATCGGTCGGCGACCACGGGATGCCGCCTTCGCGCTTGGGCAGGCGGTCCTTGGGGAATCCCGGGTAGAAGAGGCGCGCAGGCGCTCCATCCGCGCCGGCCTGGACGAGCTGCGTGACCACGGCACCGACGAGGCGGTGATCCGGGTGGCCGTAGGCTCCTTCCGGACCGAACGTGACGACGGCATCGGGCCGCACCTGCTGCAGCACCTTCGCGATGGCGCTTTGCACGTCGGCCAGCGGCGCCCACGGCGGGCGGCTCGGCTGGCCGAGCTCGCCATCCTTGAAGCCGAGGAGCATCGGCGGGTCGATCCCGAGGGCACGGCACGAGCAGCGCGCCTCTTCCGCGCGGACCTTGGCCAGCTCCGGGCCCGCCGGAATTCCCGCGTGGGCCTGCGTGCCCTTCTCGCCGTCGGTGACGATGGCGAGCTGGACACGCACGCCCCGGCGCGCGTAGGCGGCGAGAAGGGGAGCGACCAGGGTCTCGTCGTCGGGATGGGCGAACACCGCGAGCAGCGTGCGTGTTCCTTCGGCCGGAGACGCGGAGGGCGCGGCCATCAGGACGGAGAGGGCGAGCAGGCGGAGGTGTCTCATGGCTCCTCGATCATGGTGTCGGGCTGGAAGCAAGGACGGCGGCGCCCAGCACGATGCCGAGCAGGCTGAAGACGAGCAGGCCGTGCTGGCGGCCGGGTGCGAAGGAGAACGTCGCCATGCCCACCACGACGTAGTAGACGGCGATGGCGAGGGCCACCCGTCGCGCGAGCGGATCCGACTTGCCGAGCGCGGACGCGATGAGGAGGAGCAGGCCGCTCAGGCAGAGGTTCGCGAGCATACCGTAGACCCACGACGTGCGGAGGAGGTTCGCGAGGCGCGGGGTCGCGCTCTCCTTCAGGAGCTCCGCGGGAAGGCGGCTCAGACCGCGCGCCAACAGCACGCCGTTGGCCAGGACCTGGAAGCCGCCGACGGCGAGGGCGCCATAGCGCGCGAGGTCGGGCGAGGCCATGAGTGTCCTCTCGTTCAGCGGATCAGCGAAGCGCCGCGGTGAGCCACGTGCACAGCGTGTCCAGCACCTCGGGGGCGAGGTCCTGGGTCGGCAGGTGATCGTAGCCCTCGCGCGCACCGATGGGGTCGCGCTGGAAGTGGTGGTTCACCCCCGGAAAGAGATGCCGCTCCACGCGCCGGTTGCCGCCTTCGCGGATGGCGCGCTCCAGGAGCACGGCGTCTTCGGGCGACACTGCGCGGTCCGTCGATCCTTGCAGGATCAGGACGGGCATGCGCAGGCGCCGGGCCGTGGGCAGCGGGTCGCGGTCCTGGATCGAGCGCCGCCAGGCTTCCGTGCTGGCCTTCACGTTCGCGTCCTGCTGGATCATCGCCTCCGCCAGCGCCTTCTCGCGATCCGCGGGGGCGATAAGGGCGTCGTTCTCGATCCGATACCGATTCTGGTAGCGCATCGTCTCCCGGAACGGCCGCGCCGGGCCCGCGAGCAGGACGACCGCGGCCACCTTCGGATCCTCCGCGGCCACCATCGGTGCGATCTCTCCGCCGTAGCTGTGGCCGATGAGGCCGACCCGCCGCGCGTCGATCTCGGGGCGCCCGCGCAGGAAAGTGAGAGCCGCCGCCCCGTCCGCGGCCGTGTCGTCGGCCGTGGCCGCGCTGGCGTCGCCGGTCGATCCGCCCACCCCGCGATCGTCGACGCGCAAGGTCGCGATACCGCAGGCGGCGAGCTTCTCGGCGATCTGACGGAACGGCCGATAGGGATGGTCCGGGGTCCGGTTGCCGTCACGGTAGTGCGCGCCGGAGCCGGTCAGGGTGGTCACGGCGGGGAAGGGTCCCCGGCCCGCAGGGAGCGTGAGCGTGCCGCCGAGCGTCCCCGCCGGCGCCGGGACCTGGACTTCGATCGACTTGGGCGACAGAAGGAGGGCGGCGGCGAGAAGGCCGATCACGCGACGGATTGTGCCCCCATCTCCGCTCACGGCTCAATCGACCCCCACGCTAAAATGCATGGGTGAACGTCCTCGTCCTCAACTGCGGCAGCTCGTCGCTGAAGTTCCAGCTCGTGGACACGGACCTCGAGCGGGCGGCGGCGGGCACCGACCGCGTGCTGGCCCGGGGGGCCGTGGACGACATCGGCGGGGCCGGAATCCTCAAGCTGGAGGCGGCGGGCCGGCCGCCGGTGAAGGAGTCCGCGGAGGTCCTCGAGCACAAGATCGCGGTGGAGAAAGTCGTGGACTGGCTGTGCCGCGAGAGCTCGGGGGTCCTGGCCAGCCGCCGGGACATCCACGCGGTGGGCCACCGCGTCGTGCACGGCGGCGAGCGCTTCAAGTCGTCGGTGCGTATCGACGACGCCGTGCTCCAGGGGATCGAGGCCTGCTTCGACATGGCGCCTCTCCACAACCCGCCGAACGTCAAGGGCTATCGCGCGGCCCGCGAGCTCTTCGGGGACGAGGTCCCCCAGGTCGCCGTGTTCGATACGGCGTTCCACCAGACGATGCCGCCCGCGGCCTATCTCTACGGGCTCCCGTACGCGCTCTACGAGCGGCACGGGATCCGCCGCTACGGTTTCCACGGGACGTCCCATCGTTACGTCTCGCAACGCCTGGCCGCGCTCCTGCAGAGGCGCCCGGACGAGGAGGGACTGCGGCTCATCACCTGCCACCTCGGCAATGGCTGCTCCGCCGCCGCCATCCGCGGCGGCAAGTCCGTGGACACCTCGATGGGGTTCACGCCCCTGGAAGGTCTCGTGATGGGCAGCCGCAGCGGTGATGTGGATCCCGCCATCGTCCTGCACGTGATGCGCAAGGAGGAGCTCGGTACCTGGGAGATGAACGCGCTCCTGAACAAGCACAGCGGCCTCGTCGGCGTTTCGGGGCTCAGCAACGACATGCGCGCGCTCCTGGAAGCGGAGGGGGAGGGCAACGCGCGCGCCCGTCTCGCCGTCGACGTCTTCTGCCATCGGCTCAAGAAATACATCGCGTCGTACGTGGGGGTGCTGGGCGGGCTCGACGGCCTCGCTTTCGCAGGAGGCATCGGCGAGAACGCGCCTTCCATACGAGCCCGCGCGCTGGAAGGGCTCGAGGCCCTGGGTCTCGGTCTCGACCATCGCGCCAATGACGACGCCCGGGGGAAGGAAGCGGAGATCTCGCCACGCGGCGCGCGCGCGCGTGTGTTCGTGGTCCCCACCAACGAGGAGATCCTGATCGCCCGCGACACCCTCCACCTCGTCTCCGGGCGGCCTCCCTCATGACGCCGCGGACCGCCCGCCTCGTCCGCGGGGGTCTCCTGGTGGTGCTGGTCGGCGTTTCCGGCATGGTGGCCCTGTCCCTGCGGGGGCCGTCGAAGCCGCCGGCCGCGGCTCCGTCGCCCTCGCCCTCGCCCGCGCCCGTCAAGGAAGGCACGCGCCTCGGGGGCTTCGTGCACCGCACGGTGAAGACGGACAAGGACGGCAACGTGCGCGAGAGCGTGGTCGTGCGCGCCCAGTTCATCGAAGGCAAGGACGGGGAGGAGCAGCGCCTGCGGGGCGTGGAGGTCAACCTCACGTACATGGCCAAGGGCCAGCCCGGCAAGGCCACCATCGTGGCCGACCAGGGGATGTACGCTCCGACCTCGCAGAAGGCCATCTTCCAGGGCCACGTCCACGTGACGACGGAAGACGGGATGGACCTCAAGACGGAGCAGCTCATCTATCGCGGCGACCACAACTCGGCGAAGAGCGACACCCACGTGGAGTTCAAGCGCAAGGACCTCTCGGGGACCGCGCGCGGGTTCACGTACGATGGGGAGACGGGACGCCTCGAGCTGCTCGAGGACGTCGACCTGAAGATCCAGGACGAAGACAACCCGGCCACCTTCATCAAGTCCGCGCGCGCGGAGGCGGTCAAGGAGGAGGGCCTCATGAAGTTCCTGGGCGGCGTCGAGGTGACGCAGGGCAGCGACCGCCTGAAGTCGGACCGCCTGGTGGTGAACTTCTCGGACGCGGACCGCGTCATCCATCGCGCCCAGGCCCTGGACGACGTCGACCTGTGGACGAGCGGCTCGACGGAGGTGCCGGGGATGACCAGCGCGACCACCGGCAGCGGGCCGCGCCATCTCACCTGCCGCCGTCTCGACATGTGGTTCCGCCCCGACCGCACGCTCCAGCAGGCGGTGGCGGGGCCGGGGGCGGACCTCACCTTGATGCCGGGGCCCAAGGATCCGCCCGAGCGCAAGCGCCTGCGCTCGGACGTGCTCGATTTCGTGTTCAACGACAAGGGAAAGCTCGAGGAGCTGACGGCGCTGAAGGACACGCTCTTCACGACCGAACCCATTCCTCCCGCCAAGACCGTTCCCCGCACGCTGGAGTGCAAGCGGTTCGTGGCCAAGATGGATCCGGCGACAGGGCGGGCCACGACCATCGAGTTCCTGAAAGACGTCGCCTTCGCGCGCGGGCCCCAGAAGGCCACGTCGCAGCGCGCCCTGTACGACGGGAGCAAGACCACCCTGACCCTGACCGAAGACCCGATCGTCATCGACGAGGAGCAGGGCACCGAGCTGCACGCCGAGACCATCGACATGCAGACGGATCTCGGCGACGTGCACGCACGCGAGGGCGTGCGGCACATCCTGCGTGGCCGCTCCGCCGTGCGCGCGGGTCTCCTCGGCAGCAAGGAAGACCCGACCATCATCACGTCCGGCGAGTTCGACTACACCGCGAAGACGAAGCTGGCCTCCTATCAGCACGGCGTGCTCCTGCGCTCGGGCAAGGACGAGATCCGCTCCGGCGGCCTCACCATCCTCGAGCGCCCCGACGGCAAGCGGCGCCTCGAGGCCACCGCCCGCGTCATCTCCCGCATGCAGCCGAAGGCGGCCTCGGCGGGGAAGACTCCCGCCATCCTGGAGTCGCGAGCGGGGGAAATGGCCTACGATGAGGTCGCCAACCAGATCGTCTACAAGGGCGACGTCTACATCCGCCAGGGGGACATCCAGACGAAGAGCCCGGAGGCCACCGTGAGCCTCAATCCCGATGGGGGTTCCATCAAGACGCTGGAGGCGGGCGACCCGGTGGAGGTGCAACAGGCCGCGCGCAAGGCCACCGGCTCCAAGGGCACCTACACGCCCTCCACGGAGACCATGGTCCTGGTGGGCGACAACGTGATGCTCACCGACGCCACGGGACAGGTGCAGGGCCGGACGCTGACGTTCCATGTCGGGGACGACCGCGTGCTCGTCGACGGCCGCGAAGAGGTCCGCACCCAGATGATCCTCAAGAACGAACCCAAGAAGAACTGATGCGACCGACACTGTGCGGGGGGGTGCTGCGCCGCACCCCCCCAAACCCCCCCGGCCGCCTCGCCGAAGTGAATCCGGCTCGGCGGCCAGTCCGTCGCTGTGGTCTCGTGTTCATCGATCGGTGCTCATGACCGCGCGCAATGGGGGCGGCACCGTCCTGAAGGCGGAGGCGCTCACCAAGTCCTACGGCCGGCGCGTGGTCGTGCAGCACGTCGACCTCGACATCCGCACCGGAGAGGTGGTGGGCCTCCTGGGGCCCAACGGCGCGGGCAAGACCACGACCTTCTACATGGTGGTCGGCCTGGCGCGGCCGGACAGCGGTCACGTCTTCCTCGACGAGGACGACATCACCGAGCTCCCGATGTACATGCGGGCCCGGCAGGGCATCGGCTACCTGCCCCAGGAGGCGAGCGTGTTCCGCCGGCTGTCCGCCGAGCAGAACGTGCTGGCGGTGCTGGAGAGCCGGGGCATGCCGCCGGGGGAGCGCCACTCACGGACGCGCGAGCTCCTCGAGGAGCTCGGCATCAGCCACATCGCGGGGCAGCCCGCCTACACGCTGTCGGGGGGAGAGAGGCGCCGCCTGGAGATCTGCCGCGCCCTGGCCACCGACCCGTCCTTCATCCTGCTCGACGAGCCCTTCGCGGGCATCGACCCCATCGCCGTCATCGACATCCAGAAGATCATCGCCCACCTGCGGGACCGCGGAATCGGCGTCCTCATCACCGATCACAACGTGCGCGAGACCTTGAAAATCACGGATAGGGCCTATATTCTCAGGGAAGGCGAAGTCTTCCGTTCCGGCACACCCGAAGAGCTCGCCTCCGACGAGGAGGTCCGCAGGGTCTACCTCGGCGAAGCCTTCCGGCTGGACGAGCCGCGGCCGGAGCCCTAGAGAAGATAGAGTTCGATCGTAGCGGACGAAAGAGGTTCCCAAGTCCATTGGCCATCCAACAGAAGCTGGGCCTCAGCACACGCCTTTCGCAGAGGCTCATCCTCACGCCGTCCCTGCAGCAGGCGATCAAGCTGCTCCCTCTCACTACCCTCGAGCTGGCCGAGGTGCTCGAGCAGGAGGTGATGGAGAACCCGCTCCTGGAAGAGGTCCCGCAGGAGCAGCCCTCCGCGGAGGAGATCGCGCAGGAAGAGGCCAAGACGGAGCGGGAGGACATCCTCAAGGAGATCGACGTCGAGAAGTTCTTCGAGGACTACCTCGACGACGGCGACCACCGCCGCACGCGCAGCGCCGAGATCCCGGAGCTGCCGCCCATCGAGAACACCCTCACCGAGCAGCCCGACCTCTACGACCACCTCATGTGGCAGCTGCACATGTCGGTCTCGGACGAGTTCACGCTGGAGATCGGCGACGCCATCATCCAGAACCTGGACGCGGACGGCCTCCTGCGCGCATCCGTGGACGAGATCGCGAACCTCGGCCCCTACCCGATGGAAGAGGTCCAGAAGGCCCTCACCATCATCCAGGGGCTGGACCCCGCGGGCGTGGCCGCGCGCGACCTCACGGAGTGCCTCCGCCTCCAGCTTCGCAACCTCGGACTGGAAGGATCGCCCACCGACCTGATGGTGCGCGATCACATGAAGCAGCTCCAGAGCCACCAGTATCCCGAGATCGGGCGCCAGATGGGGCTGAGCCCGGACGAGGTCTCCCATCACCTCGAGATCATCAAGCGGCTCGACCCCAAGCCGGGCTTGAAGTACAGCCCCGACAAGTCGTCCTACGTCATCCCGGACGTGTTCGTGGTGAAGGAGGGCGACGACTACAAGATCGTCCTCAACGACGACGGCCTGCCCAAGCTGCGCATCAGCCCGACCTACCGGCGCATGCTGGACGTCAAGGAAGTGGGCGGGGAGGAGACGCGCAACTACGTGAAGGAGAAGCTGCGCAGCGCGCTCTGGCTGCTCAAGAGCGTGGACCAGCGCCAGCGCACGATCTACAAGGTGTCGGAGTCGATCATCCGGCACCAGCGCGGCTTCCTGGACGCCGGCATCACCCAGCTGCGCCCGCTCGTCCTGCGCGACGTGGCCACCGACATCGGCATGCACGAGTCCACCGTCTCCCGCGTGGTCGCCAACAAGTACATGCACACGCCGCGCGGCGTCTACGAGCTGCGGTTCTTCTTCCACAGCGGCATCACTTCCAACATGGGGGAGGCCATCAGCTCCGTCACCATCAAGGACAAGATCCGCAAGATGATCGAGGCCGAGGACCCGTTCCGGCCCCTGTCGGACTCGCGGATAGCGGAGCTGCTGGGGTCGGACGGCCTGCCCCTGGCGCGCCGCACGGTGGCGAAGTACAGGGAGGAGCTGCGGATCCCTCCGTCGAACCTGAGGAAATCCGTACAGTGACCACCGACCGCCGGCCGAACGCAAGCCAACCGCAGAGCATGGCGGCGCGCGAAGCGCGGCGACGTGCGAGGGGGGTTTCAGGGGGGGAGCGAACGCCCACCGTGGTGTCGCGTGACGTTCCCCCCCTGAGATCAAAGACGTCATGAGGGTCGTGTTCACCGGCCGTCACATGGACGTGCACGACTCCGTGCGCCGACTGGGCGACCGCAAGGTCCGCAAGCTGGCGCGGATCCTCCGGGGGATCACCGACGTTCACGTCATCCTCACCGCAGACAAGCGCCGCGTGAGCGCCGAAGTGAACGTGCACTCTCCGCACCTGGACCTCGCCGCCACCGAACAGTCGGACGACGCCGCCGTCGCGCTGAGCGCCGTCATGGACAAGCTCACCCGCCAGGCCGAACGCCATGTGGGCAAGATGCGCGTGCGCAAAGGCGGCGGTCGCCGGCCGACCAGCGTGCGCACCACGCCCCCGGTCGTGAGCGCTCCCCGCGAAGAGCGGGGGCCTCGGGTCATCCGCAACCGCCGCTTTGCGGTCAAGCCGATGACGATCGAAGAGGCGGCCCTCGAGGTGGGCGCCAGCGCGGACGGAGTGCTCGTCTTCCGCGACGCCTCCACGGAGCGCGTGAACGTGCTCTACCGGCGCAAGGACGGCAACCTCGGGCTCATCGAGCCGGAGGCCTGAGAACGCCTCCGCGTACGCCGCGCCGCCGCCCGCCGCTCCGGCCGGAGCGCCGCCAGGATCCGCGCGAGGGGGCCAGGGTCCACGTGCGCGAGATGCTCGAGCCCTCGACCGGCCTGGGCCTCCGCCTGGTGGCGGGAGCGGGAGGCCTCGATCAGGTCGTCACCCTCTCCCGCGTCCAGCGCCCCGGCCTCGCCCTCACCGGGTACACGGATTACATCCGCTACGGCCGGGTGCAGATCCTGGGGGCCAGCGAGCTCGGATACCTGCGCAAGCTCTCGGCCGCGCGCCGCGCCGCCGTCCTGCAGCGCCTGGCCTCCTGCCGGATCTCCTGCTTCGTGGTCACCAAGGGCCTGGACGCGCCGGCGGAGCTGGTGGCGGAAGCGGAAGGGCGCGGCATCCCCATCCTCGGTACCCCCGCGGAGTCCACGCCCTTCATCAAGGCCCTCTCCGCGTTCCTGGAGGAGCGGCTCGCCCTGCGCCTCCATCTCCACTCCGTGCTCATCGACGTCTTCGGCCTGGGCGTCCTCGTCGTGGGGGAGAGCGGGATCGGCAAGTCGGAGTGCGCGCTCGACCTCATCGACCGCGGGCACCGTCTGGTCGCGGACGACGTGGTGGAGATCCGGCGCATCGGCGACGTGCTCATCGGGGCCTCTCCGGACCTGACGCGGTACCACATGGAGCTGCGCGGTCTGGGCGTCATCAACATCAAGGACCTCTACGGCGTCTCCTCCATCCGCACCTCGCAGCGGGTCGAGCTGGTGGTGAGCCTGGAGCGCTGGGAGGCGGGACGGGAGTACGATCGGCTCGGCCTCCAGGACGAGAAGTTCCTGATCCTCGAGTCGGAGATGCCGCTCATCCGCATGCCGGTGGCACCGGGCCGGAACCTCGCCATCCTGGTGGAGGTGGCCGCGCGCAACCAGCTCCTCAAGGAACGCGGCTACGATGCGGCCCGCCAGTTCGTGGAGCGGGTGGACGAGATGATCGAGTCCAAGACCACGGCCGCACGGCGCCCCGTCCACCGGCGGCGCCGCGCCCGCGTCGAGCGGCGGGGGGCGCGATGAGCACGCGCCCGCCGCGCCGCCGGGCGGGAGCGGCCCGCCGCCGCTCCGGCCGCGAGCGCAGCGCGGAGACGCGCCTCGCGCGCGACCGCCGTAGCGAGCCGCGCATCCTCGTCATCACGGGCCTCAGCGGGTCCGGGAAGACGCACGTGGCCCGGGCCCTCGAGGACAGCGGCTGGTTCTGCGTGGACAACCTGCCCAGCGCGCTCATCCCGCGCTTCGCCGACCTCATCCGCGACAGCGCGGAGCTGCACCGCTCCGCCCTCGTCGTGGACATGCGCGAGCGCGACTTCCTGAAGCAGTTCCCGCACGTGTTCCGCCAGCTCCGGGCCAAGGGGTTCGCGGCCAGCGTGCTCTTCCTGGAGGCGGAGGAGAAGGTCCTGCAGCGCCGGTTCAGCGAGACGCGCCGGCCCCACCCCCTGGCCATCAACCAGCCCGCGATCGAGGGCATCCGCGAGGAGCGCGAGGCCCTGCGGCCCATCCGCAAGATGGCCGACCTCATCCTCGACACCTCGGACTACACCGTGCACCAGCTCCGCGACTACATCCGCGAGCACTACGACGTACGAAAGGACCAGTCGCCCCTGGTCCTCTCCGTCATGTCGTTCGGCTACAAATACGGAGTGCCCTCGGAGGCGGACCTCGTCTTCGACGCCCGTTTCCTGCCCAACCCGAACTTCGTGCCGTCCCTCAAGGCCCTCACCGGGAACCATGCTCCCGTCGTCCGCTACATGAAGCGCCAGCCGGACACCGCGCGCTTCATCAAGAAGCTGGACGACTTCCTCTCCTACGTGATTCCGCGCTACGTCCGGGAAGGGAAGAGCTACCTCACCATCGGCATCGGGTGCACGGGTGGCCGCCACCGCTCGGTGATGATCGCGAACGCGGTGGCGGAGAAGCTGGCCCGCCACGGGTATCCCATCCGCGTGCGCCATCGCGACCTGCGCCAGGAGTGACGGGATGATCGGCATCGTCGTGGTCACCCACGGGGCCCTGGCGGGCGAGCTCGTCAACGCCACCCGCACCATCGTCGGCGACATTCCGGCCATCGCCGCCGTCTCCATCGGATGGACGGACGACATGAACAGCGCCCGCGAGGCCATCGCGCGCGCGGTGGCGGAGGTGGGCGGCGGCGAGGTCCTCATCCTGACCGACATGTTCGGGGGCACGCCCACCAACGTGAGCCTTCCCTTCCTGTCTCCGCAGGTCGAGATCGTGACCGGGGTCAACCTGCCCATGCTCATCAAGCTCACGTCGCTGCGCGAAGGCGAGCTGGTGGAGGTGGCCCGCGTCGTGCGCGAGCAGGGCAAGGGCGCCATCTACGTGGCCAGCGAGATCCTCGAGAAGAAGCCGTCGTGATCCAGCGCGAGGTGCGCATCGTGAACCGGCTGGGCCTGCACGCCCGCGCCGCCGCGCGTTTCGTGCACACCGCCAACCGGTTCCGGGCCCGCATCACCGTCGCCCACGACGGGCGCAGCATGGACGGCAAGTCGATCCTGGGCATCCTCCTCCTCGCCGCCTCCCAGGGCACGCGCCTCACCGTGAGCGCGGACGGGGAGGACGAGGCGCCGGCGGTGGAGGCCCTGGCCGCGCTCGTGGACGGCGGCTTCGGGGAGGAGGCATGAAGCTCGAGGGCATCGGCGTCTCCCCGGGCCTCGCCGTCGGCCCCGCCCTCGTGGTGGAGCGGGAGGCGGTGCCCGTGTTCCGCCTGCTCGTCCCCGCGGAAGCGGTGGACTGCGAGGTCAAGCGCCTGACCCGCGCGGTGGAAGCCTCGCGCGAGCAGCTCAAGGCCATCAAGGAGCGCCTGCGCCACGAGGTCGGCGTCCACGCCTACATCTTCGACGCCCATCTGCTGATGCTGGAGGACCCCCTCCTGCTCGACTCCGCGGTCCAGATCATCCGCGAGGAGCTGGTCAACGCGGAGTGGGCGCTGCGCACGGTGTCCGACCAGCTCCACGAGCGCTTCGAAGGGCTGAGCGACGAATACCTCAAGGAGCGCACGACCGACCTCGACGACGTGCTCGGAAGGATCCAGCTCAACCTGGGCGGGGCGACGGACGCCCCCTCGCTGGCCCGCCTCCCCGGCCGCTTCGTGATCGTGGCCGTGGACCTCACGCCGTCGGAGGCGGCGGAGCTGGACTGGGAGCACGTCCTGGCCATCGCCACCGACGCGGGCTCGCCGAGCCACCACACGTCGATCCTGGCCCGCTCCTTCGGCATCCCGGCCGTCGTGGGGCTGCAGGACGCGACCACGCGCATCCGGGCGGGGGTCACCGTCGCCGTCGACGGATCGCACGGGGCCGTCGTCATCGAGCCGGGCGAAGACGCCCTGGCGTCGCTGCGCGCGGGACAGGGTGAGCGCCGCCTGCGGCCGCGGGCGGAGTCGCGAGTCCTGCCCTGCGTGACGCGGGACGGGGTGCGCGTGTCACTCCTCGCCAACGCGGAGTTCCCGGAGGAGGCGGCCCACGCGCTGGAATACGGGGCGGAGGGCATCGGGCTCTTCCGCTCCGAGTACCTGCTCGGCCGCGCGCGCCGCTGGCCGGACGAGGAGCGGCAATACGAGGTCTACCGCCGCATGGTCGAGCAGATCGGGCCGCGCCCGGTGACGGTGCGGACGTGGGACGTGGGCCCGGAGGATCTGGTCCCCGGCGGGCCCACGAGCGCGAACCCCGCCCTGGGGGAGCGGGCGCTGCGCCTCATGCGCCGTGCCCCCGAGCCCTTCCGGGCCCAGCTGCGGGCCCTCATGCGGGCGGCCGTCCATGGGCCGCTGCGCATCCTGTTCCCGTTCGTCACCGGCCCCAGTGACGTCCGCGTCGTCCTCGAGCTGCTGGAGGAGACGCGCGCGAGCCTGCGCCGCGACGGCGTGCCCTTCGCGGAGGACGTGCCCGTGGGCCTCATGCTCGAGGTGCCGAGCGCGGCCGCCACCGCGGACCTGCTCGCGCCCCTCGTCCAGTTCTTCGCCGTGGGCACCAACGACCTCATCCAGTACCTGCTGGCGGTGGACCGCGTGGACCCGCGCGTCTCGAACCTGTACGAGCCCCTCCATCCCGCCGTGCTCCGCACCATCGACGGCGTGGTGCGCGCGGCGACCGCGCATTCCATTCCCGTCTCCATCTGCGGTGAGATGGCGTCCGACCCCCTGCAGGCCCTGCTCCTCGTCGGGCTGGGCGTGCGCGAGCTGTCCATGAGCCCCGTCGCCATCGCGGGGGTGAAGGCCGCCCTGCGCGCCGCCTCCGCCTCCCGCCTGGAGCCGGTCGCGCGGGCGAGCCTGTCCCTGGCCACCGCGGACGAGATCGGGGCTATGCTTCGACGGGAGCTGGCGGAAGCCCTCACCGCCCCCGCTTCTTCATAAGGAGCCCTCTTGGCCGAGAGTGCAAAGCGCGTCGAGAAGCCGTGGGGTTACGAGCTGTGGTGGGCGCGGACGGACCGTTACGTGGGCAAGCTGCTGCACCTGCGCAAGGGGGAGAGCCTGTCCCTGCAATACCACCGGGTGAAGGACGAGACGATCATGCTGCAGGCGGGCCGCCTCCTCTTCGAGACGCGGCCCAAGGACGAGAACGGCGAACTGCGCAAGGTCGAGATGAAGCCCGGCGACATCTTCCACATCACTCCGGGCACGCTCCATCGCATGACCGGGATCGAGGACTGCGACATCGTCGAGGTGTCGACGCCGGAGCTGGACGACGTCGTCCGGATCGAAGACCGCTACGGGCGGGCCGGGACCTCGAAACCCTAGTAGGCCGCCAGCTCGCGCATGGCCGCGAGCACGTCTCTCACCTGGGGAAGGATCTCGTCCTCCAGCGCGGGGTTGTAGCCCACGAACGTGTCGAGGGCGCCCACGCGGCGAACGGGCGCATCCAGGTGCTCGAACAGCTCGTCGCCGATGCGGGCCGCGATCTCCGCGCCATAGCCGAACGAGCGGCTGTCCTCGTGCACGACCAGGGCCTTGCCCGTCTTGGTCACGCTTTCCGCGATGGCGTCCCAGTCGTAGGGGGCGAGCGAGCGCAGGTCGAGGATCTCGGGGGAGAGGCCGTCCGCCTCGCCCTGACGGGCGGCCACCAGTGAGCGCTGCACCAGCGCCCCGAACGTGATCACGGTGAGGTCGGTGCCCTCGCGGACGCGCGCCGCCTTCCCGAACGGGATCATGTAGTCCGGCCCCGGGTACAGGCCCTTGTTGTAGGTCTGGCGGTAGAGGTGCTTGTGCTCGAGGAAGAGGACGGGATCGTCGCAGCGGATGGCCGTGCGCAGCAGGCCGTTCGCGTCCTGGGCGTTGGAGGGGATGACCACCCGTAGACCGGGGATGTGGGTGAAGAGCACCTCTCCGCACTGGCTGTGGTAGATCGCGCCCCCCTGCAGATAGCCGCCGTAGGTGACGCGGATGACCACCGGGCACTTCCAGTTGTTGGCGGAGCGCCAGCGGATGACGGCCAGCTCGTTGCGGATCTGCATGTAGGCCGGCCAGATGTAGTCGAAGAACTGGATCTCGGCCACGGGCTTGAGCCCGCGCACGGCCATGCCGATGCCGCGGCCCACGATGCTGGCCTCGGCCAGCGAGGTGTTGTACACGCGCGACGAGCCGAACTTCCGCTGGAGGTTGTGGGTGACCTTGAAGACGCCGCCCTTGCCCTTCACCGCGGGGAGGCTCTCCTCCCGGCTGCAGTCGGCCACGTCCTCGCCGAACACCACGATGCGCTCGTTCCGTGCCATCTCGTCGTGCAGGCAGGCGTTGAGGAGGTCCACCATCGTCTTCGGATCGCCCACCGGCCGCGGCTCCGTCTTGAACGCGTCCGAGGTCGGATCGACGTCGGGCGAGTAGACGTAGAGGGGAGCGCTCTTGGCGTCCGGAGCGGGCGCGGCCAGGGCGGCGTCCGCGGCCGCGTTGACTTCGCGGTCCACCTCTTCCCGCACGGCGGCCAGCTCTTCCTCACGGGCCACGCCTTCCTCGCGCAGGAAGGCCGGGAAGGCGACCAGCGGATCGCGGCGGGCATCCGCCTGCCGCTCCGCGGGAACGCGATAGAGGGTCTCGTCGTCGGAGAGCGAATGGGAATAGGGCCGGATCACGTGCGCGTGCACGAAGGCCGGCCCGCGCCGGGCGCGGCACCAGGCCGCCGCCTCGCGCAGCACGGCCAGGCTGGCCAGGGGATCACAGCCGTCCACCTCGCGCACCAGCATGTCGGGGAAGGAGCGCACGAGCTTCGAGATGCTGCCCCCCGCCGTCTGCACCTCGACCGGCACCGAGATCGCGTAACCGTTGTCCTCGACCAGGTACAGGACGGGCAGCTTCTTGCCCGCGGCCGTGTTCAGGCTCTCCCAGAACTCGCCTTCCGAGGTCGTGCCCTCTCCGGCGGAGCAGTACACGATCTCGTCCGCCCGGCCTCCGGCGAGCGAACCCGCCTCCGCGGACCCGACGGCCTGCAGGAACTGGGTGCCGGTCGGCGAGGACTTGGTCACCACATTCAGCCGGCGCACGCCCCAATGCGACGGCATCTGGCGGCCGCCGGAGCTCGGATCGGCACGGGCGCCCGTCGCGCCCAGGAACATCTCCGTCGCCGTCATCCCGATCTGCAGCATGAGGGCGCGGTCGCGGTAATACGCGTAGAACCAGTCCTGGCCGGGACGCAGGACCATGCCCGCCGCCACCAGCACGGCCTCGTGGCCGGCGCCGCTGATCTGGAAGTAGATCTTGTTCTGCCGCTTGAGCTGGATCTCCTTGTCGTCGATCCGCCGCGAGAGATACATCGTCCGGTAGATCTGGAGCAGCGTGGCCCGGTCGAGGCCTTGCAGGTTGTCGACGGACTGAGTCGCCAAATGACCTCGAGTTCGATGGACCGGACGCCAGGGTAGGGGGCCGACGACGCCCAGGGTCATTCTAACGCATGGCCGAGGCGGGCTCTGCAACAATCACCGGCGCCCACGGCCCCCGGCCCGGCGATAGACTGGGTGCCGCAGAGCACGGCGGCGCTGCGCAGCGGCGGCGGCGTGCGAGGGGGGGTTCAGGGGGGGACGCGAACGCCCCTCGCGGGTGACGCGTGAGTGCCCCCCCTGACTTGGGAGGTGCCAATGGGACGTTGGCTGCGGTTGGGGATCCTGGCCTTCGCCGTCCTCGCCGCGCCGCCGCTCTCCGCGGAGCCGCGCACGTACGTGGTGGATGCCGGCGCCAGCTCGGTGCGCATCCACGTGGGCAAGTCGGGCGCCTTCAGCTTCGCCGGGCACAAACACGAGGTCGTCGCTCCCGCGCTCTCCGGCGAGGTCGCGGCCGATCCGGCCGATCTCGGCGCCTCGCGCGTCTCCCTCACCTTCGAGGCGGGCGCGCTCAAGGTCCTCCCCGAAGGCGAGCCGGCCGGCGATCCACCGAAGGTCGAGGAGGCCATGCGGGGCCCCAAGGTGCTCGACGCCGCCCAGTTCCCGAAGGTGACGTTCAAGACACAGCGAGTGACGGGGCGCGAGACGGGCGGCGGCGCGTACGACCTCGAGCTGGCGGGGGAGATCGGGCTCCACGGAGTGACGCGGCCCGTCACGCTTCCCGTGCACGTCGAGGTCTCGGGCGACACCTTGACCGCCTCCGGCAAGGCCGTCCTGCGCCACGATCAGTTCGGGATGCAGCCGGTGAGCGTGGCCGGGGGATCGGTCAAGGTCAAGAACGAGATCGAGGTCGAATACCGCATCGTGGCGCGCGGCCGATAATGTCGGAAAGCGGTGAAAATCCGACAAAAATATGGGGAGATTCGCCGGCCCTCCCGTGCCTATAATCGCCGCGAATTCGAGGAGGAATGAGTCATGTCTGAGGTCTCGGGGCGGCTGTGGGCGGTCGGAGCGGCCATGTCGCGCAGCATCCGGTCGGTGCCGGAGCTGTCCAGCGGCGCGAAGGTCGTCGAGGTGTTCGGCAGCAACACGTTCGACGTGAGCGCGATGAAGGAGAAGCTGCCCAAGCCCGTGTTCAAGTCTCTCCAGGAGACGATCCGGCGGGGAACGCGCCTTGATCCCGCCATCGCCAATGAAGTGGCGCACGCGATCAAGGAGTGGGCGCTCGGCAAGGGGGCGAGCCACTTCTGCCATTGGTTCCAGCCGCAGACGGGGCTGACCGCGGAGAAGCACGACGCCTTCCTGACCTTCGACGACGACGGGCATCCGATGGAGCGCTTCAGCGGCGCCCAGCTCATCCAGAGCGAGCCCGACGCGTCTTCGTTCCCGTCCGGAGGCATGCGCAGCACGTTCGAGGCGCGCGGCTACACGGCCTGGGACCCGTCCAGCCCGATCTTCGTGATCGACGGACCGAACGGCAAGACGTTGTGCGTCCCCTCCGTGTTCATCAGCTACCACGGTGACGCGCTGGACAACAAGACGCCGCTGCTGCGCTCGATGGAGTACCTCTCGGAGCGGGCGTTGGGCGTGCTGCGCCTGTTCGGTGACAAGGAATCCACGCGTGTCGTGCCCACCATGGGACCGGAGCAGGAGTACTTCCTCATCGACAAGGCGTTCTACTCGCTGCGGCCCGACCTCATTGCCTGCGGGCGGACGCTCATCGGGGCCAAGCCGCCCAAGGGCCAGGAGCTCGAGGACCACTACTTCGGGAGCATCAAGGACCGCATCCTGGCCTGCATGCAGGAGACGGAGACCGAGCTCTACAAGCTCGGCGTGCCCGTGAAGACGCGCCACAACGAGGTCGCGCCCGCCCAATACGAGACGGCGCCCATCTTCGAGGAGGCCAACGTCGCCTCCGACCACAACCAGCTCGTGATGGAGACGATGGGTCGCATCGCCCGGCGCCACAACCTCGCCCTGCTCCTCCACGAGAAGCCGTTCGCGGGGATCAACGGCAGCGGCAAGCACTGCAACTGGTCGCTCATGGACTCCCAGGGCCGCAACCTCCTGGAGCCGGGCCTGACGCCGGAGAAGAACCTGCAGTTCCTGGTCTTCCTGGCCGCGACCCTCAAGGGCGTGCACAAGCGGGCCGGTCTCTTGCGCGCCGCCATCGCCGGGTCCGGCAACGACCATCGCCTGGGCGCCAACGAGGCGCCGCCCGCGATCATCTCCGTCTTCCTCGGCGATCAGCTCACCCGCGTCCTGGACGCGATCGAGAAGAAGGAGAAGGGCGGGGCCAACACCATGGAGACGATCAGCCTGGGCATCCGCAAGCTGCCCGAGGTCGCGCGTGACCAGACGGACCGCAACCGCACCTCGCCCTTCGCCTTCACCGGCAACAAGTTCGAGTTCCGGGCCGTCTCGTCTGCGCAGTCGATCTCCCTGCCCATCGCCTTCCTGAACGCGGCCGTGGGCGAGGCCCTGGGCGAGTTCGAGGACCAGCTCACCCTGCGTACCTCGAAGGGGGCGAGCCTCCAGGACGCCGTCTTGGAGGTCGTCCGGGAAGCCGTGGTCGCCACCAAGGCCGTGCGCTTCGAGGGCAACAACTACTCGGCGGAGTTGGTGGAGGAGGCGAAGAAGCGCGGCCTGCCCAACCTCAAGCAGTCGCCGGAGGCCCTGGCCGAGCTCATCAAGCCCGAAGCCAAGGAGTTCCTGGCCCGCACCAAGGTGTTCACGGAAGCGGAGTCCGACGCCCGCTATCACGTGCGCATGGAGCGCTACATCAAGGACCTCGACATCGAGGTGGAGGCTCTCAAGAACCTCGTGTCCGGGCACGTGCTGCCGGCTGCGTTCAAGCAGCTCGCCCTCCTGTCCCAGGCGGGCAGCGGCAAGACGATCCGCTCCACGGCGGAACGGGTCGAAGCTTCGATCGAGGCGCTCAACACGCGCGTTCAGGATCTGCAGTCCGCGGCGGAGAAGGCGAGCGGGGCGGGCGATCTCGCGAAGCACGCCCGCATCCTCGCGGACCAGGTGGTGCCCGCGATGGCGGCCGTGCGCGAGGTCTGCGACAAGATAGAGGAGACGGTAGCGGACGAGTTCTGGACGCTGCCGAAGTACCGGGAGATGTTGTTCCTGGTTTAGGAAAAGACTCGCCGCCGGGGGGCGCCCGTCGTGGTCTCCCGGCGCGTGATGTCCGTTGACGCGTTCGTAGGTGGCAGACCGACCTGGCCACAACCTCTATCCGCTAATCTGGCCGATCGAGTTCCGTTTGCTGTTCGCTATCCTTTGAGCAGTTCGTAGACAAACCCCGCTCCCATCGCCGTCCGCGCCGGCACGAAGTCACCCGCAATCCCCACCAGGCGATCGGCGAGATCCGGCCTCCGCGAGAGCCGCTTGGCCACGGCGTTGGCGAGCGCTGGCCAGGCCACCACGCGTTGCAGCAGCCGGTTGAGCCGGAACTTGTCCCGCGTGGCCTCGTCCCGGAGCCGGTCGTAGAGACGGAGGTCCGTCGCGCCATTCGCGAGCGCGCGATGCGCGACCTCCGCCGCGATCTCCGCGCCGCGCAAGGCGAGGGTCACGCCTTCGCCCGTGAAGGGATCGTAGAAGCCGGCGGCGTCGCCCACGAGCACGGCGCCGGGGGCGGACACGCGGCGAGCCGCCAGGGCCAGGGGACCGATCGCGCGCGGAGGGCTGGTCAGGGACGCGTGCCCCAGCCGTTCGCGCAGGCGCGGCCAGCGCTCCAGGGTGCGGAGGTAGAAGTCCGCCAGGCCGCGGCCCGCCCCGCCCATCTCGGCCTGGTCGAGCACGAACGTGATGTTCGCCTCCTCGTCCCCGAGGGGCGCGATACCGCAGTAGCCGCCGCGCGTGACGTGCATCTCGCCGTGGTCGGTCAGCCCCTCGACGCCCTTCCAGTACCCGCGCACGGCGAACTTGCGCAGGGTCCGGTGCTCGCGGAGG
>Ga0207428_10000775_pt1 | contig 36360 bp, 30 predicted proteins | sample RhiMethybrSRZTD1_FD_187600 | JGI IMG/M metagenome (GOLD analysis project Ga0207428, IMG submission 187600) | Populus rhizosphere microbial communities from Tennessee, USA - Rhizosphere MetaG P. TD hybrid SRZTD1 (SPAdes) (version 3) | ecosystem: Host-associated > Plants > Roots > Rhizosphere >...
GCCGACGCAGGCGCGACCGCGCGCTGCATCCTCGAGAGCCTGGCGCTGAAGCACGCCGAGACGATCGAGACGCTTGCGGCGGTCACCGGCACGGAACCCGCGGAGATCCACGTCGTCGGCGGCGGCGCGCGAAACGCGCTCCTCTGCGACTGGACCGCGTGCGCGTCCGGCCTCCCTGTCCTCGCGGGCCCGGACGAGGCGACCGTGCTCGGCAACCTCCTCGTGCAGGCGATGGCGGCGGGGGAGATCTCGTCGCTCGCGGAAGGACGCGAGGTCGTGCGCAGGTCGGTCGAGCTTTCGCTGCACGAGCCGGACGAGCAGCCCGAATGGGACGAGGCGCGCGCACGTTTCGCGGCGATCGTGGCAAGCCGATCGCTGGAGGTCTCGGCATGACCGAGGTCGTGGGCGTCCTCCGCGGGATTCCGGCGCCCGACGACCGCTGGGACGACGACGCCGCAGGTGCGCACGACGCGCTCGACGGGCTCGTCTACCGCTCCAACCTCCTCGGCGCGGATCGCGCGCTCGCGAACCAGGGAGGAGGAAACACCTCCGCAAAGCAGACCGTCCCGGACCACCTCGGGCGCGACACGCGTGTGCTCTGGGTCAAGGGCTCGGGCACCGACCTCGCGACGATCGGCGTGGCGGGTTTCCCCGGGCTCCGCCTCGACGAGCTCCTACCCCTCCGCGCGCGCGACGCGATGGACGACTCGTCGATGGTGGAGTACCTCCTGCAGACGGCGATCGGCCCCGACCAGCCGCGCCCGTCGATCGAGACGCTGCTCCACGCGTTCATCCCCGCGGCCCACGTCGATCACACCCACCCCGACGCGGTGATCGCCCTCACGTCGACGCCGGACGGCCGCCGGCTCGCTGAGGAGGCGTTCGGAGACGAGGCCGTCTGGCTCGACTACGAGCGGCCCGGCTTCGCGATGTCGCGTCGCGTCGCCCTTCTCCTCGAGGACGCGCCGCAGGCCCGAGCGGTGCTGCTCGAGCGGCACGGGCTCGTCACGTGGGGCGGGACGAGCGAGGACTGCTATCGCGCGACCATCGAGTTCGTCACGCGGGCCGCGGACGCGATCGCCACGGCCGGCTCCGGCCGGTTCGGCTTGGGCGGCCGGGCCGTCACCGAGCTGCGCGACATCACGGCCGACGCGCTGCTCGCCGAGTCGCTGCCCGTGCTACGCGGCGCCCTGCTGGAGGACGCGGACGGCGTCGTCCTCGAGATCGACCGCAGCCCGGAGGCCGTCGCGTTCGCGTGCTCGGCGCGCGCGCCGGAGGTCAGCCAGGTCGGAGCGCCGTGCCCTGATCACCTCATCCACACCAAGCACAAGCCGCTCGTCGTCTCCTTCGACCCGGAGTCCGTCGACGCTCACGCCCTCGGCGATGCGTTCCGCGACGGCGTCGGCCGCTACTCGGAGTGGTACCGGGCGTACTACGCGCGAAACCTCGACGAGGAGACGCGTCGGTTCCCGATCGATCCGACAGGGCCTCGCGTGACCGTCGTTCCCGGCGTCGGGATTGTCACGAGCGGGGGCGACGCGTCGCGTGCACGGCTGTCCCGCGACCTCTACCACCGGGCGATCGCCGTCCAGGACACCGCCGAGGCGCTCGGCGGGTTCCACTCGCTCTCGGAAGCGGAGGCGTTCGCGATCGAGTACTGGCCGCTCGAGCGCTACAAGCTCGCGCAGGCGCCCCCGAGAGGGGAGCTCGCGGGCCGGGTCGCCGTCATCACTGGTGGCGGGAGCGGCATCGGGCGTGCGGCGGCACGGATGCTCGCCGCTCGAGGAGCGCACGTCGTCGTCGGAGATCTGCATGTAGACCGTGCGGAGGAGGTCGCGGACGAGATCGAGGCGGCCCATGGAGCCCGCCGCGCCCTCGCCGTCGAGGTCGATGTGACCCGCGAGGACGCGGTGCAGGAGATGGCCCGGCGGACGGTGCTCGCGTACGGCGGGCTCGACATCCTCGTCGCATCCGCCGGGCTCGCGACGAGCGCGCCCGTGACGGAGACGACGCTCGAGGACTGGGAGCGGAACTTCGCCGTCCTCGCGCGCGGCTACTTCCTCGCCGCACGCGAGGCGTTCCGCATTCTCCAGACGCAAGGCGCCGGCGGCTCGATCGTGTTCGTCGCGTCCAAGAACGCGCTCGTGGCCGGCGCGAACGCCGCGGCGTACTCCTCCGCAAAGGCGGCGTCACTGCACCTCGCGCGGTGTCTGGCGGAGGAGGGCGGACCCGACGGGATCCGTGTCAACACCGTCAACCCCGACGCGGTGATCCAGGGCTCGGGCATCTGGTCCTCGGAGTGGATGGCCGAGCGTGCGAGCACCTACGGCGTCAGCGAGGAGGGCCTCGAGGAGTTCTACCGCGGCCGCACCAAGCTCGGCGTCAGCGTCTACCCAGAGGACGTCGCCGAGGCGATCGCGTTCTTCGCCGGGCCGCGATCTGCGAAGTCCACCGGCAACATCCTGAACGTCGACGGCGGCGTGTCGGCCGCGTACCCGCGATGAGCCAACCCACTCGAATGGAACTGTCACCCAACGTCAGCGGCGGCGTGACCGCCGCAACCCGGTAGTGCGAAGGAGGCGCACGATAGACCGGTTCGCGTCCGAGACTCCCAGACGAAAGGATCCATCCATGCACAAGCACAGATGGGCGGTCTTCGCCGCGGCGTTCCTCGTCGCCGGCGCGGTCGTGGCGGCCTCGTTCGCCGGACCGAGCCGCTCGACCGCGGGCAAGACGTTCTACTTCATCCCGAAGGACACCCTCAACCCGTACGAGGTCATCGCCGACCGGGGCGGCAAGCTCGCCCTCACGGAGCTGGGCGACAAGCAGGTCGTCCAGTCGGGCACCGAGGACACGGCGGCCGCGCAGCAGCCCGCGGTTCAGGCGGCCATCCAGGCACGGGCGGCCGGCATCGTGATCGCGGGCAACGATCCGGACGCGCTCTGCCCAGCGCTGAAGCAGGCACAAGCGGCCGGGACACACGTCATCGCGTTCGACTCGGATGTGAACTGCCGCGAGCTGTTCATCAACCAGGCCGACACGGAGACGATCGGCCGTAGCCAGATCGCACTGCTCGCGAAGATGATGGGCTACAAGGGCGAGTTCGCGATCCTGTCCGCGGCGTCGACCGCGACGAACCAGAACGCGTGGATCAAGTACATGAAGCTCGAGCTGAAGAAGCCGCGGTACAAGAACATGAAGCTCGTCAAGATCTACTACGGAAACGACAACCCCGCGCAGTCGAGGCAGGCGACCGTCGCGATGCTGCAGGCGTACCCGAACCTGAAAGGGATCGAGTCGCCGACGACGGTCGGGATCTCCTCGGCCGCGCAGTACCTCTCCACGTCCAAGAAGTACAAGAAGAAGATCGTCCTGACAGGTCTCGGCCTGCCGAGCCAGATGAAGAAGTACGTCCACGACGGAACCGTCAAGGCGTTCGCCCTGTGGAACCCCGAGGACCTCGGGTACCTCGCGGGATACGCGGTCTCGGCGTTCGCCGACGGCAAGATCAAGGGCAAGGTCGGCGAGACGTTCAAGGCCGGCAAGCTCGGGACGTACAAGATCATCCTGGGCCCCGACAAGAGGCCTCAGGTGATTCTCGGACCGCCGTACGTGTTCACCATCAAGAACGTCGACAAGTTCAAGTTCTAGGCCAGTCAGGGGGCGCCGCGCTTCGCGGCGCCCCCGCCTTCACCCGGCGATCGTGACGACAACGGACCCAGCGCCCGTCATCTCCCTGGAGCACGCGGAGAAGAGCTTCGGTGCCGTCCATGCGCTCGCGGACGGCGACATCGAGCTCTTCGGGGGCGAGGTGCACGGACTCGTCGGCGAGAACGGCGCCGGCAAGTCCACCCTCGTCAAGATCCTCGCCGGTGTCCATCGTCCCGACTCCGGGCGGCTCCTGCTGGACGGCGAGGAGGCGATCTTCGACAACGCCAAGCAGTCGCAGGCGGCGGGGATCGCGATCATCTTCCAGGAGCCGACGCTCTTCCCCGACCTCACAGTCGCCGAGAACATCTTCGTCGGCGTGCAGCCGCTCAAGCGTTTCCGTCGCATCGACGGTCGACGGATGCGGCGCGAGGCCTCGACGCTGTTCGAGCAGCTCGGCGTCAGGCTCGACCCGGACCGGCTTGCCCGTGGCCTTTCGATCGCCGATCAACAGCTCGTCGAGATCGCCAAGGCGTTGACCACCAACGCCCGGGTGATCGTGATGGACGAGCCCACCGCGGCTCTGACGACGAACGAGGTCCAACGACTGTTCCGGATCGTCGAGACCTTGCGGGCACGCGGCAACGCGGTGCTCTTCGTCTCCCATCGACTCGAGGAGATCTTCGAGCTCTGTCAGCGGGTCACCGTGATGCGGGATGGCCGGCACGTCTGGACGAAGCCGATCGGCGAGCTGACCGTCCCGTCCGTGATCCGGGCGATGGTCGGCCGCGACATGGACGCCCTGTTCCCGAAATTGCCGACGGAGCCCGGACGCGTCGTGCTGCAGATCGAGCGACTGACGCGCGAGGGCGACTTCACGGACGTCTCGTTCGTCGTGCGGAGCGGCGAGATCGTCGCGCTCGCCGGCCTGGTCGGCGCCGGACGGACGGAGGTCGCCCGCGCAATCTTCGGAATCGACCGTTGGGACGCCGGCTCGGTCGAGATCGAGGGAAGGCGTCTGCCGCCGGGATCGCCTTCCGCGGCGATGGCAGCGGGGATCGGGCTCGTCCCCGAGGACCGGCGCCAGCAGGGCCTGGTGATGGACTTCTCCATCGAGCGCAACATCGCGCTCGCGTCGCTCGACACCGTTCGCCGCGGGGGCATGATCTTCCGCGGCGCCGAGCGCGCCTTCGCGCGAGATTGGGCGCTCCGCTTGCAGCTGAAGTATGCGCGGCTCACCAACCCGGTCTGGACGCTCTCGGGAGGGAACCAGCAGAAGACCGTCCTCGCGAAATGGCTCGGTCGCAAGCCGAAGCTGCTGATCGTGGACGAGCCGACGCGCGGCATCGACGTCGGCACGAAGGCGGAGGTGCACAGGCTGCTCAGCGAGCTCGCCGCACAGGGCGTCGCCGTGCTGATGATCTCCTCCGAGCTTCCCGAGGTGCTCGGGATGGCGGATCGCATCGTCGTGCTGTTCGAGGGCCGCGTCATGCGCGAGTTCGCGCGGGCGGACGCGGACGAGGACGCGATCATGCGGGCCGCGACGGGCCTGGTCGAGGACGCCGCGTGACGTCGCTCGCCGAAGAACCGGCGGTCGTCGACCGACGCTCCAGCTCCCACGCGTTCGCCGAGTTCCTCGCGCGCTTCAGGGAGCTGGGCATCGTTCTCGCGCTGGTGATCGTCGTCGGCGCGGCGACCCTCGACAACCACCTGTTCCTCAGCGCCGCGAACATCCAGCAGATCCTGGCCGGGTCGGCGATCATCGCCCTGCTCGCGATCGGCGAGACGATCGTCATCATCACGCGCAACGTCGACCTCTCGATCGGGTCGATCCTGGGGATCTCCGCGTACGCCACCGGTGTCCTCTACGTCCACCACCCGAACGTCGCTCTCCCCGTGGTCTTCCTCCTCGCGTTCGCGATCGGCGCGGTGTGCGGCGCGATGAACGGCCTGATCGTGACGGTCGCGCGCGTGCCGAGTCTCGTCGTCACGCTGGGGACGCTGTACATCATCCGCGGGATCGACGGCGCATGGGCCGGCGGCAATCAGGTCAACGCCTCCATGCTGCCCGACAGCTTCAACAAGATCGGCTACGCGACCGTGCTCGGGATCCCGTACCTCGGGTGGATCGCGATCATCGCGGTCGCACTCGCGACCTACGCGATGCGCAGCTTCCGGACGGCGCGCGACTTCTACGCGATCGGCTCCGACCCGGCGGCGGCGCGCCTCGCCGGCATTCCCGTCGGCTCGCGTGTCTTTCTCGCGTTCGTCCTGAGTGGCGCCATCGCGGGCGTCACGGGCGCGCTGTGGCTCTCGCTGTACGCCTCGGTCGACGCGATCGCCGGCGTCGGCTACGAGTTCCAGGTGATCGCGGCCGTGGTCGTGGGCGGCGTGGCGATCTTCGGCGGGAGCGGCACGGTGCTCGGCGCGGCGCTCGGTGCCTTGCTCCTCTACACGATCAACACCGCGTTGGTCGTCGTGAATGTCTCCTCGTTCTGGAGCATGGCCCTGTCCGGCGCCTTGCTTCTCGCGGCGATCGCGTTCGACCGGCTGATCGCGCTGCGACTCGCACCCGCGATGCGCACGCGGAGGACAGCGCGTGGCTGACCTCGCCGAGCGCGAGACGACCGACGACACCGAGGCCACGCCGCGGTGGCGGCGACGCCTCGGCAGCCTTCTGCGCTGGGAGACGATGCTCGTCCTCCTCTTGCTGGCGACGATCGCGTACGGCGCGAGCGTGTCGCCCTACTTCCTCGAATGGACCAACCTCTTCTTCATCGGCCTGAACGTGGGGGAGATCGCGATCATCGCGCTCCCGCTCACGCTGATCATCATCACCGGCGAGATCGATCTTTCGGTGGCGTCGATGCTCGGCCTGACGGGGCTCTGCATGGCCGAGCTCTTCGACCACGGCTGGCCGATCTGGCCCGCGATGATCGCGGCCGTCCTGCTGGGCGGGGTGCTCGGGGCGTTCAACGGCCTTCTCGTCACCCGCATCGGCCTGCCGTCGCTCGCGGTCACGATCGGGACGCTGACGCTCTATCGCGGTATCGCCCAGGGCGTCCTGCCGACGGACACGATCAGTGGGTTCCCACAGGGCCTCGCAAGCATCGGCGTCATCCCGATCCCGCACACGCACATCTCGTACTCGGTCCTGTTCTTCCTCGTGCTCGCGGTCGTCTTCGGCATCGTCCTTCACGCGACGCCGCTCGGCCGCGCGATCTTCGCCATCGGCGCCAATCAGGAAGCAGCGTTCTACTCGGGCATCCGCGTGAGGCGGATCAAGTTCTGGTTGTTCGTCCTCTCCGGCCTGATGTGCGGCTTTGCCGGCGTGCTCTGGACGCTCCGCTTTGCATCGGCCCGGTACGACTCCGGCATCGGGCTCGAGCTCTTCGTCGTCACTGTGGTCTTGCTCGGCGGAGTCTCGATCTTCGGCGGGCGCGGCACGATCGTCGGCGTCGTTCTGGCCGTCGCCGTGCTCGGGTGCTTGCAGACGGCGATGACGGCCGACGTGATCCCGGCCCAGGACCAGAACATCGTGGTCGGCGGGCTCCTCCTCGCAAGCGTGATCGTTCCCAATTCGCGCGAGATGTACGGGCGAGCGCGCACTCGGTTGCGAAGCGTCGGAGCTCGTCGTCACGCCGCGGTCGCCGCACGCGAAGAGGGATCGTGATGCGGCACGCTCCTCTGCGCGTCGCGGTGTTCGGGATCGGGCTGGCCGCATACTGGCCGCAGTTCGACGGCTTGCGCGATCGCCTCGCCGGCTACCAGGCGGGGATCGAGCGTCGTCTCGAGGAGATGGGCGCCGAGATCGTCTCCGCCGGTCTCGTCGACACGCCGCAGGCCGCTCGCGCAGCCGGCGCCGCCCTGGCGGCACCGCAGCCGCAGCTCTTGTTCGTCTACACGGCAACCTACGCGACGTCCTCGCAGGTCCTTCCGGTCGTCCAGGCGGTCGACGCCCCGGTCGTCGTCCTCAATCTCCAGCCGACGCGCACGGTCGACTACGAGAACATGACGACCGGCGAGTGGCTCGCCAACTGCTCTGCGTGCTGCGTCCCCGAGATTGCCGGCGCGCTGACCCGCGCGAGAATCCCCTACAGCACTGTCACAGGGACGCTGACCGATGGCGACGCCGCGTGGAGCACTCTGCGCCAGTGGCTGGACGCCGCGCGCGCCGTCCATGACCTGCGAACGGCACGGATCGGCTTCCTCGGCCACACGTACCCCGGGATGCTCGACATGTATTCCGACTTGACGCAGGTACAGGCTCAGACGGGAGCGCACGTCGAGGTGCTGGAGATCGACGACCTCGTCTCCCGTGTCGAGTCGGCGGCGTCCGAAGCGATCGAACGGAAGCACAACGAGATCGAGGAGGTCTTCGACCTGGCGGAGCCCGGCTCCGACCCGATCGCTGCCGAGATCACGCCGGAGATCTTCGACTGGTCCGCACGCGTCGCGGTCGGCCTCGACCGGCTCGTCGACGACTTCGAGCTCGACGGGCTCACGTACTACTACCGCGGCGTGGGCGACAACATCGCCGAGCGGGTGAGCGCCGGCCTGATCGTCGGCAACTCGCTGCTCACCGCGCGGGGAGTGCCGACCGCGGGCGAAGGCGATCTCAAGACCAACATCGCGATGCTGCTCCTCGACCGGCTCGGGGTCGGAGGCTCGTACACCGAGTTCTACGGCCTGGACTTCGACGACCAGTTCATCCTGATGGGACACGACGGCCCAGCGCACCTCGCGATCGCCGACGGACGACCCGTGGCCCGTGCGCTCGAGCTCTACCACGGGAAGGCCGGCGCGGGACTTTCGATCGAGATGAAGGTTCGCCTCGGGCCGGTCACGATCCTCGGTGTGACCCAGACGGCGGATGGTCGACTCAAGCTCTTGGCCGCCGAGGGCGAGTCCGTCGCCGGGCCGACGTTCAGGATCGGGAACACGAACTCGCGGATCCGTTTCTCGAGAGAGCCGGCGACGTTCTTCGACGATTGGTGCGCTCAGGGCCCGACGCACCACGTCGCGTTGGGGATCGGCCACCAGATCGAACGGCTCCGAAAGGTTGCCGCGCTGCTCGATCTCGATCTGACAGTCGTCCCGTAAACGTCCGCCCACGCGCGCGGTGAGTGCGTCGGTCGACGCGATCCGACGAAGACCGTGGATACAGGCGTGCCGGGCACAGGCGCACAAACGAGGGCCCAAGCATCGTCAGAGACAGGGGTCAACAGGGTCGCCCTCGACGCCGGCGGCGGTGGTTCAAAGAGACCGATGCGTTTACGGCCAGCACGTCCCTGATACCGACCGAGGAGGTCGAAGTCACGTTGCATGCGCCGAAGCACATCGCCTCATCCGGCCTCAGGTAAGGATCCGGCTTGGCGAACTAGCTTCTGAGATAGTGCTCGAGCGACGGTGCGACACGGCGCAGCTCGCGGAGCGCGTGCGCCTCGAGCTGCCGGACACGCTCGCGCGTGACCCCGAGCTCGACCCCAATCTGCTCCAACGTCCGACCGCCGGTGCCGTCGAAGCCGTAGCGGAGGATCAGCACTCGCTGGAGGCGCGGTTTGAGCCGCGCCACGGCGCGGGCAAGCTCCGTTGACCGAAACCGAACGACCGTCTCCGCCTCGGGTTCCTCGGCGTTCGTGTCCTCGATCAGGTCGCTCAAGACGCCCTCGCCGTCGCCGACCGGCGATTCGAGGCTGACGTGGTCCCGCACCAGCTCGAAGAGCTCGTGCACGCGCTTCGGCGTCAGCTCGGTCTCCAACGCGATCTCGTCCAAAGTCGGATCGCGGCTCAGCTCCTGCCCCAGCGTCCGGCGCGCCCGCTGCACGCGGCGTACCTGCTCGGCTACGTGGGCGGGCAGCCGGATCGTCCGGCCCTGCTCAGCGAGTGCTCGCTGGACGGCCTGCCGGATCCACCACGTTGCGTACGTCGAGAGCTTGAACCCCATCGTCCAGTCGAACTTCTCGACCGCGCGGATGAGCCCGAGATTGCCTTCCTGGATCAGGTCGAGCAGCGGGACGTCGGCGCGCGCGTACTTGCGCGTGATCGACATCACGAGCCGGAGGTTCGACTCGATCAGCTTGCGCCGCGCGCCCTCATCGCCCTCGTCCTTCAGTCGTGCGAGCTCGCGCTCCTCCGCGGCGGTGAGAAGCCGCCCGTCGCCGATCGCGCGGACGTAGAGCTTGAGCGGATCCTCTACCGCTCCGGCGCTCTGCGCATGCTCGAATGCCTCACTCTGCGCGTCGAAGAGCGGCGCGGTCTGCATTCGCCTCCTCTTGCATCACCGCTGCGTCGGCTGCGGGCGCCGCGAGCGCGGCGAGAGTCGTCAGGACAGTCATGGGATGTCCGATGGTGCCGACGACCGCGGCTTCACGGACTAGACGCAGAGCCAGGGATACGCGGAGATAGGGCTAGTGCGCGGCAAGCCGTAGATCGGCTGGCGCCTTTGGCCTCGGATCATCGGCGGCGGCGGGCAGCCTAGCCAGGCCCGAGGAGCTCTTGCACTCCGAGTACTGCGTCACGGGTGTTCTCAGGGCGCGAGCCACTCGGCGACCCCCCGTGATACGAGCGGGTGCCGCTTCGTGTCGAGGAGTAGCTGAGTGTTCCCTCGACACAAAGGGCGGTAGGGTGGGCCGACTTCGGAAGCTGGATTCCACACCTGGGCCGTCCCCGTCTGAGCCCGCGCACCGACTCTGCGAGTCGGAGGGCGCCGCTGGTGAGCACGATTCAAGCTTGAGCCTCGCGCGTGCGTGCGGGAGAAGAGGTAACGATCCCACCTTGACCGCCCCGAGCGCGCAGCACGAGTGAGTCGGCCGAGCACGGACGCGGCGTACGCGGCCTGCCGGAGGATGCTGCGCCGGCACGACCCGACGTACTACCTCGCAGTTCTCCGGCTCCCTGCGGACGTGCGGCCGGCCGTCTATGCGCTCTACGGGTTCGTCCGCGGCGCGGACGAGATCGTCGACGGGGCCGGGCGCGGCGCCGATTCGGCGACTCGGTTGGCGGCCCTCGATGCCTGGGAGGACGAGCTCGGTCGGGGACTCGGTGTCGGCCGCTCGGACCACGCCGTGATCGCCGCGATCGTCGACGCCGGCCAACGCTTCGAGCTGCCGCTCGAAGAGCTCCGGACGTACATGGACTCGATGCGAGTCGACTGCGGTCTCGTCCGGATCCAGACGCGTCACGAGCTCGAGCGGTACATGAACGGCAGCGCCGCGGCCGTGGGGCGCATCATGGCCGTGATCCTCGGCGCGCGGCGAGAGGGGGAGGCCTTTGCTCGCCTCGGCGTCGCGTTCCAGCTCACGAACTTCCTCCGCGACGTGCGCTTCGACTACGAGCTCGATCGGATCTATCTGCCCGCCGACGAACTCGCCCGTTTCGGTGTGGTAGCCGCCGACCTCGGCCTTGACTCCGCCTCGCCGGACCTTCGCGCCCTGCTCGCGGCCGAGGTCCGCCGCGCCAGGGGGTACTTCGCCGAGTCCGAGCCTGCGTTCGCGGCGGCTTTGCCCGCCGCGCGGGCGAGTATGCGGTTTGCGCGGTCGGCGTACCTTGCGGTCCTCGACCAGATCGAGGCGGTCGACTACGACGTACTCAGCCGCACCATTCGTCCCGGCCCGCAGGGGCTCGCGCGGGCCGCGTTCGCAGCGCTCATGAAACGCAGGTGAGCGCGTCCCGCTTGGGGAGCCGCTCCTCGGCAAGCCCGGAGGCGGCGATCTGGCCGCTTCGCTGGCTCGGCAGTCGCACGAGAAGAGAGCTGAGCCCGGTTCCCCTCCAACGGCCAAGTGCCGCGCGAGCCTCCGCCTCGGAGGGCCTCGCTTTGGATGCATGAACCCGGATGATTACGACCGGGAAAGACGCGAGGGTTACGCCCATCGTCAGGATGAGCAGGCGGCGAGCTCCACCTGCTGCGGGTGGACCGCGACCACGGTCAGGGAATCCTTGGCAGCGTGTACAGAGTGCGTGAGCGACGCCGAGCTGCCGCGGAGCTGACATTGGCCGGTAACGTCGGCAAGGGAGATGGCCGCCGCACCGAGCCTTCCGCTGATATTGGCTCGCGAGTTCGCCGCCAACGTGGCGACTCCGTTCCTTGTTCTCGACCGCGAAGGCACTCGCACGTGAAGGAATGCAGATCACGACCTCGGCCTCATTTCAGTAGTCGCGCATGGCCTTGCGAGGCCGTCGGCCCCCACTATCGAGAGCACGGCTGATGAGTCCTGAGCGGGTGCGCACCCCAACATCATCGGTGGCGCTCGATCGAATGCGGTCGCGCTCGCGCTTCGGTAGCCCGTCGACGACCAGCTCGTAGCTGTCCTCGAGGAGTCCGACGACTAGCTCCTCGGGTAGCGAGTCGTCGAGGGTGACGGTGATCCAGTGGCGCTTGCTCAGGTGGTAGCCGGGCCGGACGGCCGAGTGCTCGGCGCGGAGCGCTTCCGCCAGGGAGGGCTCGCACTTGAGGCTCACGCGCAGTGGCCGCGCGTCGAGAGCCGTCAGAGCGAACATCTTCCCGCCGACCTTGAAGACGGAGGTTTCCGGGCCGAACGGGAACTCCTCGACCGCCGACGGCCGCGCGAGGCAGCACCGTCGCAGCGAGTCGGCGGTCACGTCCTTCGAGGCTAGCTACGAGGGCGCTAGAGGCGGGGCCAAATCCTATTTCGGCGGCGCCATCGAATAGGCATACAGGGGTGCTTCGCCGGACCCACTCGACGGTCGCGCCGGCCGAGGCGGGAGCTAACGTCGTGCGCCGTGGAGGCCGTCGAGGTGCGGTGGTCGTCGCGGGCGCGGCGTTGGCGACTGGAGGTGCCGTGGGGGGAGGCGCCGCGGCTCACCGTGCCGGTGGGAACGAGCCGTGCCGGCGTCCAGCGGTTGCTCGAGGAGCAGCGCGCATGGATTGAGAACCAACGGCGTTGCCAGGTGCGGCGCCTTTGTCTCGACACATCCGCGGTTCGTGAGTCGGAAGCGCGCAAGACCGCGCGAAGGGTCGTGTCCGACCTGGCCCACGAGGAGGCCGAGCGCATCGGTGTCGTGTACCGCCGAATCCGAATCGGCGGGCAACGCACTCTCTGGGGCTCGTGCTCTGCGCGCGGCACGCTCTCCTTCAACTGGCGGCTGGTGCTCGCGCCACACGTCGTCCTGGACTACGTGGTTGTGCACGAGCTCTGTCACCTGCGCGTCCCGAACCACTCGCGGCAGTTCTGGGCGCTCGTCGAGCGACATCGCCCGGGCTGGCGCCAGCAGCGCGACTGGCTACGTGACCACGGACCCGAGCTCCTCGCATTCCGTCCGCACGTCTGGTAGGCCACCCGCGGCCAAGCCCCACACGCCGATCAGGTCGGCAAGGCTAGGGCGTTGGGGGGTTCCCGGGCGACTCACGCGACGTGGGCTGGCTCCCTAGCACCGACCCAGGAGGTCGGGAGAGGCGACGGCTGTGCCACAGAACGACGTTCACTGCGGCGAGCGGGTCGGACGCATCATCGGATTCAGGTCCTCACGCCGCCGGTGGCGGTAGCGGTCACCGAACCGAGTGCCCACCGGGACACCACGGTGTAGCGGCCTTGCTCAGGCCGTGATCGGCGCGCCGTCTCCGACTATCCACCGAGATAGATAGCCAAGAACGTTAACGCTGTGGTTACCCTCGCTGGCGTGGAGACCGCGGCGAAGCGCCTGAGTCCACCACTCGCCCCGGGAGCTCGCGGTAGTTCTTGCGCTGGTGACGAACCAGTAGCGCGGTAGGAGGCGACGGTGGCCGTCCCGCGAGCCAAATTGTCGGTGGCACCTCTTGGGGCCACCGTGTCGATGAGAGCGGCTGAGTCATGAGTTGCTTCTGCCACGTTGTGCACTAGTGAACGGCCAGTGGAGACGAGTCGGTACTCCGATCTGTACTCCCGTAGGCATGAGAGTTGGGAGAGTCAGAGGTCTCACGCGTTCGCAGTGTCACCCGATGCGAATCAGCTTCTTGTTGACGAACTCGTCGGCGCCGTATCGGCCGAGCTCGCGCCCGAAACCTGAGCGCTTGGTCCCGCCGAACGGGAGCTCCGCTCCGTCGGCCCCGACGATGTTCACGTAGACCATTCCCGCGTCGATCTGATCCGCGATGCGCCGGGCCTGCTCGGGATCGTTGGTCATCAGATAGGAGCCGAGACCGAAGGGTGTGTCATTGGCGAGCTCGACCGCCTCCTCCTCTGAACGAACGCGGTAGACCTGCGCCACCGGCCCGAAGAACTCCTCGCGATAGGCGTCGTTCGCCGGACTGATGCCCGTGAGCACGGTCGGTTCAAAAAAGTTGCCGTTGCGTTTCCCGCCGGCCACCACCGTCGCACCCTGTTCGACCGCACGCCGGACTTGATCCTCCAGGCGATCGGCCGCGACTGACGACGAAAGGGGGCCGCACTCGGTCTCCGGCGAGCGCGGGTCCCCTTGGGTGACCGCGGTGAGCGCCGCGGTGAACTTCTCGAGAAACGGTTCGTATAGCTCGTCGATGACAATGAGGCGCTTCGCCGCGTTGCACGACTGGCCGGCGTTGTCGATCCGCGCTGCGACAGCGGCCTGCACCGTTTCGTCGAGATCGTCGGTTCCCAGCACGATGAACGGGTCTGAGCCGCCGAGCTCGAGCACGACCTTCTTCAGGTTTCGGCCGGCGCTCGCGGCGACTGCCGCGCCGGCACGCTCGGAGCCGGTAACGGAAACGCCACGCACGCGAGGATCCGCGATCACCCACTCGATCTGCTCGTTCGACGCGTAGATGTTCTCGTACGCGCCGTCGGGTGACCCTGCGTCACGGAATATCTGCGCCATCGCCTCGGCCGACTGCGGGCATTGTGGAGCATGCTTCAGCAGGATCGTGTTACCGATGATCAGGTTGGGAGCGGCGAAGCGGGCGACCTGGTAGTACGGGAAGTTCCACGGCATGATCCCTAGCAGGACGCCGAGTGAGCTTCGGCGCACGACCGCCGAGCCGTCGCCCGCGAGAAGCTGGATGGGCTCGTCCGCCATGAGCTGTTCCGCGTTGTCGGCGTAGAACTCGTAGATGGCTGCGGCGAAGTCGACCTCGCCGAGCGCCTGCTGAATCGGCTTGCCCATCTCGCGGACGATGATTTCGGCGAGCGTTTCCCGGCGCTCGAGGTGGAGCTCCGCGACCCGGCGGACAAGCGCTCCGCGATCAGCCGTCGTGCACCGCGACCACTGGCGATGCGCGCTATCCGCGCGTCCAATCGCGGCGCGCAACGCGTCGTCTCCGATCGTGGCGTACTGCTTCACCATCTCGCCACTGGTCGGGTCGACGACTGCGTAGATGCTCGTCTCATCCGTCATTTCGTCCTCCGTCTTGTTGGAAGGGAGTCGCTGCGGGCTCGGCTTGCCCAACGGAGCCCGCTTACCTTGACTTTTTGGGTCAGATGCCCCATTATCTCGCACTCAGCTGAACGGCGTGCGTTCGTGCCAATTCTGGGTCAAGAGGTATGCGTGATCAGGAACTTCGGGCGATGGTACGGCCGCCGCGTTCTGTGACCGGAGCGGCATGCTGCTAGGCGCTACTGCAGCCGCCTCGCGCGAGCTGTCGCGGACTGCCGGACCGCCATCGAAGACCGCGAACGCCGAGCTGTGACCACGGACGAGCGCACGGTACGTGCAGAACCGCGGACTCGCCGTAGCCGGGGCGTCAAACGACGTCAGGAGCTGCTCGAGGCAACGCTGCGCTTGCTCGCCCGCGAAGGGTCCGCCGCGGTGACGATGCGAGCGGTTGCAAGTGAGGCCGGCGTTCCTTCCACCGCCCCCACCTACTACTTTGCATCGAAGCAGGAGCTGCTCTTGGAGGCATGGCGACTTCATGCCGAGCGTGAGGCCGCACGGGTCTCGCGGGCGACGACGGCGGTTGGCTCGGCCAAGTCATCGAGCGCAGTTGCCAACCAGCTGGCGTGTTTCGTGCACGACAGCCTTGGACCTGCGCGGGAGAGTCTCTTGGCAGAAGTCGAACTGCTGCTCGAGACTGCTCGACAGCCGGATCTCGAGGAGCTGACCCGAGTATGGCATCAGACGTTGCGGGAGCGCGTGCGGGGCAGCCTCGCTGCAGCGGGATCGCCGCACCCCGACCTCGATGCTCGACTCGTGCTCGCAGTGATGGCGGGGCTTGAGTTGGACAATGTCGGGGCGGCCGACAAAGCGACGATTCAGGAGCTCATCGACCTGTTCACCCGGCTTCTTGACGCGTTACTTCGAGAAAAAAGGAAGTTGCCATGACGGACAACGTTCGTAGCACACAAGGAGCGTCGGGAACGGGCAGAAAGGGAGGAGAGCTGTGAGTCGTCATCAAGGATCGAGCGATAGGAGGGATTCCAAAAAGGGAGGAACTGTGCGTCGGGCTTTGAGGGCGGCGGCGCCTCTCGTCATGGTCGTCTTGCTCGTCGGCTTAGCGGATGGGAACAGTTTCGCGGCCTCGGGCTCACGAGTACTCACGACGGCGATCACCGGCGACCTATCACCGTTGGATCCGGATACGTACTACGAGGCGCAAGGCCTGCCGATAACGCAAGGCACCTACCAGACGCTCCTCACTTACGCGCCAAACTCACGCCAGATCAAGCCGCTTCTGGCAACCGGCTGGAGGGTGTCGTCGGACGGGCTGACTTACACTTTCAATTTGCGCCGCGGCGTGCGTTTCTCGGATGGAACCCCGTTCAATGCCGCGGCGGCCAAGTCTAGCTTTGCGCGTCGTACGGCCCTTAAGGGTGGGCCTTCGTACATGACCGCGGACATCAAGAGCTATTCGACGCCGGGGTCCTACAGGCTGGTCATTCACATGAAGCGGCCTGTGGCTCCCTTCCTGGATTACCTGGCATCTCCGTACGGCCCAATGATGTCCAGTCCAACAGCCGAGAAGAGCCATGAAGTCAACGGCGACCAAGGATCACATTGGCTTGCGACCCATTCCGCCGGCTCAGGACCTTATGTACTGACTCAGGTCAAGCGTGGGTTCGTTTACACGATGACAGCGAATCCCTACTACTGGGGCAAGAAGCCGTACTACACGACCGTGAACTTCGCCGTCGTCCCCAACCCTCAACAAGCGGTTCTGCAGGTGGATCGCGGCGACCTGGACCTGATGTTCGGCAGCGAAGCGACGACGCGGGATCTCAATGAGCTGGCGCAGAAGGGTCACCTGAAAGTGGTGAATTTCCCGGCGCTACTGAAGCAGGAGGTTTGGATGAATCCGGCCTCACCGGTCTTCGGTGCGCCCGCCATGAGAGCCGCGCTTCGCGCTGGGCTGAACAACGCGACGCTGACGAAAGCCGTGTGGGGGAAATGGGCCACCGTGTCGACTAATGTGTACCCGAATGGTATGTTGCCGAATGGAGCGGCTCCTGACAAGCCGGCGTATAAGCCAGCAAAGCTCAAAGCAGCCTTGGCGCCGTACAAGGGCAAGTCGGTCGTCATCGGCTGGTACAACGCGAGCTCCACCAACAAGACGCTCGCAGACCTGATCCAGGTGCAATTGCAGGCCGACGGCGTGAACGCGAGCCTGCGGGAGTATTCGCCGGCCGTACTGTTTAGTCTTCCGACGACTCCGGCTCAACGACCAGACATTCTGGTGACGGTATTCAATCCAGATGCTGTGGCGCCCGACACGTTTGCTCGCATCTACTGGTACAAGAATGCCCCCGTCAATCTGCTTGGCTGCACTTCGCCTGCGGGAGACGCTGCGCTCGACAAAGCGCTGACGAAGCCCAACAGTGCCGCGGCCCAGTCCCTTGCAGTGAAGGCCGCACTCGCGTATCGCGACTCGAACTGTTGGTTGAACATCGCGGATATTCCCGACCCGCTCGTGATCGACAAGGACATCATCGGGTTCAGGCACGAGTTGCCTTGGGTCCTCTCGACTGACTTCGCCACGATGCACCCCAGGGGCAGTGGTTGACGGGAGTGGCAGCGGTCGATCAGAGGCTGCCCGAACACGCCCGTGAGATGGCTGAGGCGACCTGCACGTCGGATGAGCCTGTCGTGCAGGTCGCCGATCTCCACGTCGAACTGACGCGCCAGCGCACGTCGTTGCATGTCTTGCGCGGAATCGATCTCGAGATCGCTCGAGGGGAAATCCTGGGTCTCGCCGGAGAGTCCGGCTCTGGAAAGAGCATCTTTGGGCTGAGTTTGCTGGGCCTGCTGCCGGAGCAGTCACAGCCGGTCGTGCGCGGCTCCGTCGTAGTGGACGGAACCGAGGTGACCACGGCGACTGCAGCGGCTTTGCGAGAGTTGCGGCGCCGTCGCCTGGGCGCAATCTTCCAGGACCCGATGACCTCCCTCGATCCGACGATGCGGATCGGCAAGCAGATGCTCGAGGTGGCGGACTCACATACGCAGATCGTTTCGTTGCTGAAGGAGGTTGGCGTTCCCGACCCCGCGCGGCGGGTGAACGCCTATCCGCACGAGCTGTCGGGTGGTCTGAGGCAACGAGTGATGATCGCGATGGCGATCGCTCAAGAGCCGCGCCTGATCGTCGCCGACGAGCCCACGACAGCGCTCGACGTCACCGTGCAGGCGCAGATCCTCGGGCTGTTCGCGCGATTGCGGCGGGAGCACGGCTGCTCGATCGTTCTGATTACGCATGATCTCGCCGTCGCCTCCCAGATCGCCGATCGGGTGGCTGTCCTCTACGGAGGCCGGATCGCCGAAATCGGCCCAACTACGGACCTGCTCGATCGGCCGCAGCACCCGTACACGGCTGCGCTCATGCAGAGCAGACTCGACACCGAGGCTGACAAACGGCACAAGGTGCCGACGCTTGGGGGCGAGCCGCCCGACCCCCGAGAGTTGCCGTCAGGCTGTCCCTTCGCGCCACGCTGCTCGTTCACCGTGCCGTCTTGCGAGGCAACGCTCCCGCCACTCCAGCTCCGAGGGCGACACGGAAACGCCTGCCTGAGAAGCGATGAGCTCGACCTGCGGCGCGCAGCGTCGTCTAGCGAGGCATGGGCATCGGCGCCCGTCATCGATCCGACTGTTTCGATCGTTGACGCGCGCTCGCTCGACGTCGCCGCGCCGTCGCCAGGCGTGTTTCGCAAGGGGGCCGGCGTCCTGATCCTGAACGGCATCGATCTCACGATCGGCGAAGGAGAGTCCGTCGCGCTCGTCGGCGAGAGCGGATGTGGCAAGACCACTTTCTTGCGGACCGTTGCAGCGCTCGCGGCGGCGTCAGGGGGCTCTCTCGAGGTCGACGCTGGTGCATGTCAGATGATCTTCCAGGATGCCGGCAGTTCACTGACTCCGTGGCTCGCTGTTGGCGAAATCGTCGGCGAGCGGTTGCACGGCCTCGGCCTCACTCGCGAGGAGCGTCGTGTCCGAGTGGAGAACGCGCTTGGCCTTGTTGGCTTGCCCCCGCGGGCGGCCACGGCTCGCCCCGCTCAGCTCTCGGGAGGCCAGCGGCAGCGTGTCGCCATCGCCCGGGCCGTCATCGTCCCTCCTCGGATCCTGCTCTGCGATGAGCCGACCTCGGCGCTTGACGTGTCGATCGCTGCCGGCGTGCTCAACCTGCTTGGCGAGCTTCGGAGACAGTTCAGGATGGCGCTGCTCTTCGTCACGCACGACCTCAGCGTCGCGCGGCTGATTGCCGATCGCATTGCGGTCATGTACCTGGGGCGCATCGTCGAGATAGGCCCGGCCGACACGATCCTCGCCAATCCTGTCCACCCGTATACGTGCAGTCTGATCGCCTCGATACCGCGGCCTGGAGGCGCTCGCGTGGAGTTGTCGGGCGAGCCCCCGAGTCTGTTCGATCCGCCGTCCGGATGTGCTTTTCACCCGCGGTGCCCTCGTGCGCGCGACGGATGCGCAGTCCGTCCGCCGAAGATGGTGGGCGTTGACGCCGGGGGTCACTCCGTCGACTGTGTCCTGGCGGAGGAACGGGAATGGCGGCGATGACGCCAACCGACGTCACGCGTGAATGGGTCGTTCCTCGCTGGCGAGCTCTCGGCTGGTTCCGGGACAGTCCGGTATCGCAGCGGCTCGTTTTCGCGGCCGTGGCGCTCCTCCTGCTCGTGGCCGTCTTTGGACCTCTTTTCGCTCCGCATGACCCGCTGCTCGCCGCGGGCGAGCCATACCAGTCACCGAACCGCAGCTTTCCGTTCGGCACCGACAACGCCGGGCGGGACATGCTGAGCCGTTGCTTGTCGGGCCTGAGCGTCACGCTCTTCTACGGCATCGCCATCGTCGTCGTCGCACTTCTGATCGGTGGTGCCGTCGGTCTCATCGCAGGCGCCGCAGGCGGGTGGCTGGACACCTTGCTGATGCGCACAACGGATCTGTTCCTCGCGTTGCCTGCCGCCGTTCTCTCGATTGCCGTCGTCGCCGCGCTCGGACCGTCGCTGTTTCACACATTCCTGGCCATCGGGTTGTTCTGGTGGCCGTACTACGCTCGATTGATTCGTGTCGAGGTCAGGGCTCTCGCCGCGAGGCCGCATATCGAAGCTGCCAAGCTGGCCGGCGTGAGCCGGCGGCGGAGGCTGCTCCGTCATCTGCTACCTGGGACAATCCCGACCGCGATTGTCGCGGCCAGCCTCGACCTGGGCGCCGCGATCATCTTGCTCGCGACGCTGTCGTTCATTGGGCTGGGCGCACAGCCACCGAGTCCAGAGCTCGGCAGCATGACGGCCTCGGGGCTTCCTGACCTGCACACTGCTTGGTGGATCGCGGCGATCCCCGGGTTGTTGGTGTTCGTCGTCATCCTCGTGGCCAACATGGCCGGTGATGCTTTGCGTGATCTGGTGGACCGCTGATGCGCGCGTATGTGCTCCGCAGAATCGGCGCCACGCTGATCGTGTTGCTCGCGCTGACCGGGGTCATGTTTCTTCTCCAGGAGGTCTCGCCGTACGACCCCGTTCGCCTCGCAGTCGGGCCCGAGGCGAGTCCTGCAGTCGTTGCCGCGGCGCGCAAGCGGCTCGGCTATGACGATCCGATCGTCGTGCAGTACGTGCATTACGTCGAGCACGCCGTCACCGGAAACCTTGGAACATCGTTGAACACCGGCGATCCGGTGACCTCCGGCATCGCCAGCGCCCTCCCGGCGTCGCTCGAGCTGATGCTCGCGGCAATCCTGATCGCCACGCCGCTCGCTCTGTTGATCGGCTTCGCCAGTGCGGCGCGTTGGAGGGGCGCCACGATCATCCGGGTCAGCTCCATCGTGTTCGCCTCAGCGCCCGCTTTCGTCCTCAGCGTGCTCTTCGTGCTGCTGTTCTACTCTCGCCTTCATTGGCTGCCGGCGGGCGGGCGCACAAGCTCCTTCACCGCTCCGACCGGGCCGACAGGCCTGCTGACAATCGACGGGCTCCTGGCTGGAGAACCAGCAGTGAGCTGGGATGCGATCCAACATCTCATTCTTCCCGCAGTTGCGCTTGCCCTGTTGCCGGCGGTGGCCGTTGGTCGTGTGCTCCGCGGGGCGCTTCTGACCAATGTGCGCTCCGAGCATGCGCGCGCGGCGCGAGCCCGTGGGCTGACCGAGACTGCGATTGTGCGGCGCCACTGCATGCGCAACTCCGCAGGCCCGACGCTTGCGATGGCCGGACTGCAGCTCGGCGCGATCTTCGCAAGCCTAGTAGTCGTGGAGACAGTCTTCGCGTGGCCGGGGCTCGGTAACTATCTCTCGCAGGCGATCCCGAAAGGTGACTTCCCGGCCATTATCGGGGTGACTCTGTTGCTGGGTGTGATGTACGTGGTCGTAAACACCGTTGTCGACATCCTGCAAGCGATCGCCGACCCTCGAATCCGTTCATGAGCAATCGTCGGAAGGAGCTGGCGTGTCCACAAGCGACATCACCAATCGCTCGAGCCTGAGCGAGTCGCCGTTCGACTCTGAATCAGGCGAGCTCGAGCAGCTGCTGTCCGAGCTGGTCAAGATCAACTCGATCAACCCGTGGATAAGTCCGGACGGTGCGGGCGAGGGTGAGGTGGCGGCATTCATCGCACAGTGGTTGGGCGAGCTCGAAGGCGTGGAGGTGACAGTCGCCGAGGTGCTGCCGGGACGGCCGAATGTACTGGCACGTGTACGCGGGACATCCGACGGTCCGCATCTGTGTCTCAATGTCCACACAGACACGGTCGACTGCGATGGGTGGCGCGACACGGCTTTCGTTCCACGCAAAGTCGGCGAAAGACTCCTCGGCCTCGGCGTGGCCGACAACAAGGCGCAATGCGCCGCGCTGATGATGCTCGTGAAGCGACTCGCGGCCGACCCCTCGCCCGGGCCGGTGACCGCGATCTTCGCGATCGACGAGGAAGGCCCCTCCAAGGGCAGTCGGCATCTGGTGGAGTCGTTCACTGCGGACGGATGCATCGCACTCGAGCCGACCGGCATCGGCCGGGTGGTCATCGCCCATCAAGGCTTTGGATCGCTCGACCTGGTCGTCACGGCCGCCGCGGCGCACGGCGCGTCCGACGATGCGCCGGATGCCGGCGTGCAACTCGCCAGCCTGATCACCGGCTTGGCGCGGATAGATCGCGAGATCCTCGCCACGTCCCCTCATCCGCTCGCCGGCAAGGCGTTCTTCCACACGAGCTTCATCAAGGGGGGCACGGACTGGGGCACGTACCCGGCCGAGCTGACTCTCGGGTTCGAGATGGGTACGAATCCGGGTGAAACTCTCCAGGATCGGCTGGACGAGATCCAGGGGATGATCGACGAGGTCCGCGAGACCGAGCATCCTGGTCTCCGCGCCGAGGTGGTGGTTCAGCTCGAGAACGAGCCGTTCACCGCCGTCGGGCACGAGCGACTGCTGGCCGCGTACTCTGCTGCTACGGAGGAGGTCGTCGGCCGGCAAGTCGACGCCGTGGGGCTGAATACCTGGACGGACGCCGCGATCACGCAGAGCGCCGGCATTCCGACAATCTTGTGCGGCGCCACGGGCGGCGGAGCCCACGGGATCGATGAGTGGGCCGAGTTGCCGTCGGTCATCCAGCTCGTCGCGGTTCTCGACAACACCGCGCGCCGATTCGGAGCCGGGGCCGAGTGATGTCGCTCGAGACTGACTTCCAGCAGGCAGACGCGCGCATCCAGCCGCGGTTCGCAGGGGTGCGCACGTTCGCCCGCCTTCGCCACGTTCCCAGCGCGTCAGGCCTCGAGCGCGTCGATGTTGCGGTGCTGGGCTTTCCGTTCGATACGGCGACGAGTTACCGCACAGGCGCCCGGTTCGGCCCGGAAGCGGTCCGGTCGGCCTCTGTCCTTCTCCGGCCTTACCATGCGACCCACGCTGTCGACGTGTTCGGGACGCTCAATTGCGTCGACGCCGGTGACGTGCCGGTTGCCCCCGGAGACACGGTCGAGACATTCGCGCGTGCGCAGGTGGAGCTCGAGCGCGTTGCCGACTCGAATGTCTTCCCGCTTGTCATCGGCGGCGACCACTCGATCACGCTCGCGGAGCTCCGTGTGCTCGCCGGGAGGCATGGCCCTCTCGCGCTCGTGCACCTGGATGCTCACGGCGACACGTGGGACGAGTACTTCGGTCAGCCCTATTTCCACGGGACGACCTTTCGCCGCGCCCTCGAGGAGGGGCTGATCGATCCGCAGGCCTCGATTCAGGCGGGCCTGCGCGGCCCGCTGTACGCCGAGTCCGACATCGGCGAGGCCCGCGAGATGGGATTCACCGTCCTGTCTGCAGAGGACCTGCGCGCGCTGGGTGCCGGCGCGTACGGAGATCTCGTCCGAGCGCGAGTGGGGGATCGCCCGGCATTCCTGACCTTCGATGTCGATTTCTGCGACCCGACCGTGACGCCCGGAACCGGCACGCCCGAGATCGGCGGCTTCAGCTCCGCCGAGGCGCAAGGCTTCGTTCGCGCTCTCGTCGGCCTCTCATTCGTAGGCGCCGACGTCGTCGAGGTCTCACCTTCGTACGACGGGCCGGGCCAGATCACGGCGCTCCTGGCAGCCAACATCGCCTGGGAGATCCTCGCGCTCCTCGCGCTTCGACGACGCGACCGCGAACAGACTTCGGCGAGCTGAATCCACCACACGCCCGATTCGGTTGCGACCATGATGGTCGAGCGAAGCTGTGCCTATCCCCGGGAAGGGCGGCAGATCGCTTCGACACCGGCGTCGCGATGGTCTGAGAAAGTGGTATGATCGTACCGTTTTGCGCTTGAATGGTCACAAAGGGCTCGACGCCGGCGACAACCTCGGTCTCGGCCAGAATGACGTTGGCGCAGTTCCTCAAGATGGGCACTGAACCTCTCCCGCGTAGACCCCAACGCCGGGGCATCCAGCGACGCGCCGCGATCCTGCGAGCAACGCTCCGCATCCTCGGGCGGGAGGGCACGGCCGCGATTACACATCGTTCGGTCGCGGAGGAGGCTGGCGTGCCGATTGCGGCCACGACCTACTACTTCTCGTCCAAGGAAGATCTCATCCGCGAGGCGCTTCACCTCCACGCCGAGATGGAAGCGGAGCGGGTGGCCGAGGCGACACGGACCCTCGGCGAGGGACCCACCACCGTAGAGGCGCTGGCCGACCATCTCGCAGACTTCGTCGATCACGGGCTTGGGGCGGGCCGCCAGGCGCTGATCGCGGAGTACGAACTCCTCCTTCAAGCCGCTCGGGATCCGGGCCTCGAATCACTCTCACGGGTCTTCTACGAGCGCGTCAGGGGTCAGCTCGAGGAAACACTCACCGAGCTCGGTGCACGCGATCCAACAGACGCCGCCCGACTCATCATGGCCGTGTTAGCAGGGCTGGAGGTCGATAACCTCGCGACTCCGACAACGCACCTGTCTCGCGAGGAGCTCCGACAGCTCATCGGCCAACTCCTTCACAGCTTGCTGGGCTCGTCGTAGTCGTCGACTCCGTGGATCTCTTGGATTGTGTTGCCACCATCGACGACTATCGACTGGCCGGTGACGTAGCTAGCGGCGCGAGAGGCTAGGAACGCGACCACGGCCGCCACTTCCGCCGGGGTGCCCGGCCGTCCGACCGGCGTGTGCGCCCCTGCGACGCGTTCCAGTTCGGTCGAAGCTGCGGTGTCGATCCATCCCGGCGCGACCGAGTTCGCAGTGATCCCCGATCGACCGTATTCCAAGGCGAGGGTTCGCATCAGGCCGTCCATTCCGGCCTTGGCGGCGGCATATCCGGCCTGGCGGGATGCGGCGACGAGTGGGCCGGTGACCGACGAGACCATGACCACGCGGCCATAGCGGCGTTCGGTCATGCCCGGAAGAACCATCCGTGTCAGCTGGACCGCGGTCATCAGGTTGACGTCGAGTTCGCGTTTCCAGTCATCCGGCGTCAGATCGGCGAAGCGCTTACTGGGCGCCTCGGCACCTATCTGCGACGCGATTCCGGCGGCGTTCACCACGATGTCAACGGGCCCAAGAGTCGCTTGCGCGTGTGCAACCACGCGCTCGACATCGGCAACGACGGTCAAGTCGGCTTTGGCCGCGGTCGCTTCAGCACCCTCACGCCGCAGTTCCTCGGCGCGGTCCTGAATCCGATCCGTCGTTGCGGTCAAGGCGACGCGTGCACCGAGGTGAGCGAGTATCCGCGCGCAGGCAAACCCGATGCCCGAATCGCTTCCGCAACCGGAGATGATCGCGACGTCGCCGCGAAAGTCGCAGGGACGATTGTCAGGCACGGGCGGTCCTCCTCAAAACCGAAGTGTGGTACGATCGTACCAATCACCGCGGTCGGACTCGCGCCAACCGGGCGAGCGTCGGGCTGATTTGTCGATGCCAGCAACTTCCGCCAACGCCGCAAGATTGTCCGCGCTCCTAGAGACGGAGAACGAGCGCTACCGAGCGTCGCACCCGCGGTCGCTCGCACTCGCCGATCAAGCTTCCAGGAGCCTCCTCAACGGCGTTCCGATGAGTTGGATGACTCACTGGGCGACACCGTTTCCCCTGTTCATGGAGCGTGCGAACGGAGCCCGGCTTTGGGACGTCGACGGCAACGAGTACATCGATTTCTGCCTCGGCGATACCGGCGCGATGGCCGGGCACTCTCCGCCGGCCACCGCCGAGGCGATCTCGCGTCGCGCTGCGATGGGCGTCACGGCAATCCTGCCGACGGAGGACGCGGTCTTCGTGGGTGACGAACTGACCAGTCGGTTCGGGCTTCCGAAGTGGCAGATCGTCATGACTGCGACAGACGCAAATCGCTACGCCCTCCGGCTGGCTCGGCACCTGACCGGCAGGCCCAAGGTACTCGTATTCAATTGGTGTTACCACGGAACTGTTGATGAGACTCTCGCCGTATTGGACTCTGACGGCCGCGTGGTACGGCGGCCGGGCGTCGTAGGTCCGACGCAGCCGGCGGGCGACACCACTCGGGTCGTCGAGTTCAACGATGTTGACGCGCTGGAGCGCGAGCTTGCACATGGGGACGTGGCGTGTGTCATCGCCGAACCGGCGCTGACCAATATCGGGATCATCCTGCCCGACCCAGGTTTCCATGACGCGCTCCGTGACCTGACGCGCGCCGCCGGAACGCTCCTGCTCATCGACGAGACCCACACGATCTGTGCTGGCCCAGGCGGGATGACCGCCGAGCTCGGGCTGGAACCGGACCTCCTTGTCGTTGGCAAGTCGATCGGCGGAGGGATGCCGGTGGCTGCCTTCGGGATGACGGAGGCGGTCGCGAGAGTTGTCGGCGAAGCGGTGGAGGAGCCGGACCTGAACATCAGCGGTATCGGCGGAACTCTCTCCGGGAATGCCCTCGCCGTCGCGGCCGTCTGGGCCACCCTGTCGACGACGCTACGAGCCGAGGACTACGAGCGGATGATCCCGCTCGCACAGCGTTGGGAGGCCGGCGTCCGCGACGTGATCGCAGAATGCGGGTTGCAGTGGTCTGTCACTCGGCTCGGTTGTCGGGCTGAGTACTGGCCGGCGACCGGTGATCGTACCGCGGCCGAGGCGGCCGCGATGTCCGACGACGACGCGACGAGCTACCTCCATCTCCATGCGCTGAACCGGAACGTCCTCTTGACTCCGTTTCACAACATGGCGCTCATGTGCCCCGAAACGAGCGCCGACGACGTCGATCGGCATACCAGCGTCTTCCGTGAGGGCCTCCGTCACCTCGCATCGATCGTCTGAGCGCCGAAGCTGTGGCTGAGACACTGGGTCGGCGCGTAGTTCTCATCAGTGGGGCGGCCGGCGGCATTGGCTCGGCGACGGCGGAGAGGTTCGCCGCCGGAGGATGGGACGTCGCGCTCACCGATCTCGAGATTCCGGGTTTCTTCGAGGTCGCCGAACGGGTCGAGCGTCTCGGCCAGCTGGTCGGGGTCTTTCCTGGGGATCTACGGTCGGTCTCGACCTGTCAAGCGGTAGTTCGCGAAGCTGTCTCCGCAGGCGGTCGCCTCGACTGCCTCGTCTCCGCGGCTGGAGTGTGGACGGAAGGCCCCGCCGAAGAGACGCTCGAGGACGACTGGGACCGAGTCATGGACGTCAACCTAAAGGGGCTCTTCTTCCTCGCCGCTGCGTCGATTCCACACCTCGTCGACAGCTCCGGGTCGATCGTGAACCTCTCGTCCGACGCCGGCATTCAGGGCGTCTCCGGGGCTGCTGTCTACTCGGCCTCGAAGGGTGGGGTCACGAACCTCACGCGCGCCCTAGCGCGCGAGTTGGCTCCCCGCGGCGTCCGTGTGAACGCGGTTTGCCCCGGCGATGTCGATACGCCGATGCTGCGTGCACAGGCGAGGGACTTCGGCGGCGATGACCCAGGCGCGTATCTCGAGTCAGCGCTCCGCCAGTACCCGCAGGGCGACAGCGCCCGGTTCATCTCGGCGGACGAGATCGCCGAGCTGATCTGGTACCTCGCTCAGGAGCCGGCAACGCCGATCACGGGCGCCAACATTTCGATCGACTTCGGCATATCAGCGGGCGTCTAGGTCGTAGCGCCGGTCGCCGGCGGCCACGTCTGCGAACGAGCGCCGGGTTGCGCGTCATCGCGCGGCAGCCTCGGTCTGCCCCCAGGAGCGTTCGCGCTCCGCTGTGAGGGTTTGGTCGAGCAGTGAGGCAACAGCTGCGATCGCGCGAAGGGATGGCACCACCGTCTCCGTGAGCTCCGCGAGTTCGATCACCGCATCGACGATCGGAGCCAGCTCGAATCGCTTGCCTGCCTGGAGATCTTGGAGCATCGACGTCTTGTGGTCACCCACCCGCTCCGCGCCGGCGAGCCGTCGCTCGATGGTGATCGGTGGTTGCGACCCGAGTCTCCGCGCCACTTCCAGCGTCTCCTCCATGAGGGAGACGACGAGTGCGCGCGTTCCCGGGTGTCGGCAGATCTCGGCCATGCTCGCCCCGGTGAGCGCCGAGATCGGGTTGAACGCGACGTTGCCTAGCAGCTTTATCCAGATTTCGTCGCGGATGTGTGGCGAGATCGGGCACTTGAGCCCTCCCGCGACCATGGCCTCGCTGAACGCCGTGCAGCGTGGTGAAGCCGACCCATCGGGCTCGCCGATCGAAAAACGGGTTCCTTCTATGTGGCGGACGACGCCTGGCCGCTCCAGCTCGGTCGAGCTGTAGACGACGCACCCGATTGCCCGATCCGGCGGAATGGCATCCGAGACCGCCCCGTCCGGATCGACTGCCTCGATCCTGCGGTCCTCGTATGGCCCGCCAAGACGATGGAAGTACCACCATGGAATGCCGTTTTGTGCGGCCACGACCGCGGTGCGCGGACCGAGCAGAGGGACGAGCAGTGGTTTGGCTGACGCGTAGTCGTGCGCCTTCAGGCCAAGCACGACTACGTCAACAGGCCCGACCTCGGCCGGATCATCAGTCGCCGACGGGTGGACAGTGAAGTCGCCGCGCTGACTGAGCACCTGGACGCCATCACGGCGCATCGCCTCGAGATTCTCGCCGCGTGCGATCAGATGGACCTCGGTGCCGCCGCGGGCGAGTGCCGCACCGACGTAGGCGCCGATCGCGCCCGCGCCAAGGACAGCGACTCTCACTCCGTGACCTGCTCGGAGAGCAGTCTCCGCTGAACTTTGCCGGTCGGGCCCTTCGGGATAGCGTCGAGGAGCGCGATCGCGACCGGCACCTTGAACGCGGCGAGCCGCGCGGCGCAGTGCTTCGCGAGCTCGTCCGGCGTCGCCTCGGCGCGGAGGACGACGGCCGCCGCGACCTGCTCGCCGTAGCGGTCGTCGGGCATCGCGTATGCGACGGCCTCCGCGACCGCGGGATGAGACGTCAGCGCGTCTTCGACCTCGTGCGGCGAGATCTTCTCCCCGCCGCGGTTGATCAACTCCTTGATTCGGCCGTTCAGGGTCACGTAGCCGTCGGCGGTCATCCTGCCGCTGTCGCCGGTCCGGAACCAGCCGTCGCGAAACGACGCCCCGTTCGCCTCCGGGTTGTCGCGGTAGCCGTCGATCACCGAGTAACCGCGGACGGCCACCTCGCCCGTCCCGCCCGGCGCGACCGGGCGCCAGTCGTCGTCGAGCACCGCCGCCTCGACGCCCGTCGCGAGCCCGACCGAGCCGGGTCGGCGCTCTCCCGGTGGCAGCGGGTTGGAGCACATCTGGTGTGAGGCCTCCGTCATGCCGTAGGCCTCGACGACGGGGACGTCGAGCGTCTCCTCGAGCGCCGCGTGCAGGGAGATCGGGAGTGCGGACGAGCATGAGCGCGCGAAGCGCAGGCCGTGCCGTGGCGGCGGCTCGCTCTCGGCACGGGCGACCAGGAGCTGATGGAGGGTGGGCACCGCCGAGTACCACGTGCCGCCGTGGCGAACGACGTCTTCCCAGAACGTACGGGGGCTGAAGCGCTGCCGCGCTACGACCGTGGCTCCCGCGTGCAGGCTCGCCAGGGTGGAGGCGAGCAGCCCGTGCACGTGGAAGAGCGGCATCACGCAGATGCTCACGTCATCGCGTCCTAGGCCGTAATGCGCGGCGATGGTGCGCGTCGAGTGCGCGAGGTTGCGCTGGCGCAGCGGAACGATCTTCGGCCTGCTCGTCGTGCCGCTCGTGTGCAGGAGAAGCGCAACGGCCTCCGGATCCGGCTCCGCGATCGCCGCCGCCGGCGCCGGAAGAGACAGCTCGCGCGCAGAACCGGACGAAAGGTCGAGGGCGGCGATACCGAGCTCGCCGCAGACTCCGCGCGCGGGCGCGGCGGTGTCACCGAGGAAGAGCATCGCGCGTGGCCGCAGATCCTCAAGGTACGCGTGAAACTCCGGCGCCGTGTACCCGGGGTTGAGTGGAGCCGCCGCGGCTCCGGCACGGACGATGGCGAGGAAGGCGAGGACGATTTCGATTCCGTTGGGGAGCGACAGCGCGACTGTGTCGCCAGGGCCGACGCCTGCGCCAGCGAGTTGTCCGGCCAGTCGCTCGACCGCCTCGTGGAGATCGGCAAAGCTGATCGAGTCCTCCGGAGCGATGACCGCCGGATGCTCATCTGTCCGGTCGATCAGTGCGAATAGCCGCTCGTTCACCAGTTGCAATCCCCGATCACGCGTGGTTAGATGCTCCAGTTGGTCGAACCACCCTACCAAGCTGGCGGCGGCGAGCGCAATCCCAGCGTCGATTTGGGCGTGGCCATCGACTGGACGGCGCTCTCGCCGACTCCGGTTCGCTTGTCGGCGTCAGTGGCGGCCCAGATCGAAGAGATGGTGACCTCCGGCCAGTTGCAGAGCGGTCGTCGGCTTCCGTCGGAACGCCGACTCGCGGAACTGCTCAGCGTCTCCCGCGGTTCCGTCAGAGAAGCGATTACCGAGCTCGAGGTCAAAGGGCTGGTAACGCGGCGGCCTGGTACCGGAACTCATATCCGCAGACGATCGCACTCGCTCCTTACGGGCCCGATCGTTTCAGGAGCGGGTCTCAGCGACCTCGAGACCACGGAACTTCTCGACCTTCGTGAAGCTCTCGAGCCGGCGATCGCCGCGCGTGCTGCCGAGCGCGCCACGACGGCGGACGTCGAAGCGATCCGTACCCTCGCGGCGGCTTTCGAGACCACACGCGGCGATATTGAGCAGCGGGTGAAACTGGATGCCGAGTTTCATCATGCAATCGCGCGAGCTGCGCACAATGGGTTGCTCGCTGGGCTGGTCGAGCGGTTCATGCATGCACTCGATGCCACTCGGCGCGCCTCGGCGCAGAGCGCGTCGCGCTTTCGCATGTCGAAGCTCGCCCATCGGAAGATCGCGGCCGCAATCGCCGATGGCGATCCGGAGGCTGCCTGCCAAGAGATGCTCGAGCATGTACGTGCGATCACAGCCTTTATGCCTGAGCCACAAAAAGAGCGCGGGCGTCGTCCGCGCGCACCAAGAGCGAAAGGAGACTCACGATGAGGCACCGGCTTGCGATCGGTGCAGTGGCCCTGCTTGCAGTTGTGGCGATCGCCACCGCGGCGACTGCGGCGTCAGCGGCCCAGATTCCGCCTCCGCCGAACATCGCCTCGGCAGGCAAGGTCGTTTACTGCATGGACATCTCCTTCCCGCCATTCGGATACTACTCGCCGAGTCACAAGCCCATCGGCGGGGAGGTCGATCTCGCGACTGCTCTTGCGAAACTGATGGGCGTCAAGGCAACCTTCCGGGACACGCAGTTCGACGGCATCATCCCCGCCCTGCAGGCGGGGCAATGCGACGCGGTCATCTCGGGTCTTTTCGACAAACCATCGCGACGGAAGGTCGTGGACTTCGTGGACTACGCGCGGGTCGGCAACTCGATCGTCGTGGCCAAGGGTAATCCGCACCACGTGAGCAAGCTTGCCGATCTCTCCGGACTCAAGGTCGCTGTCATCTCGGGTTCCACGCTGAGGCAAGAACTTGTTGCCGCAAGCAAGAAGCTCGATGCCGCTGGCAAGTCGCCCATGGCGATCCAGGACTTTCCGAAGGACTCCGATGCGTTCCAGCAGCTGGTCGCCGGGAACGTCGACGCCTACTACACAAGCGGTTCGGCGGCCGCGTACTACGTCAAGAAGACGGGCGGAAGGGTTCAGCTCGCCGGCCCACAGATCAGCGCCCTCCCGTTCGGGATCGCGACTCGCAAGGACGACAAGGCGCTTCACAACGCGTTCGCGAAGGGTCTCGCAGCGTTGAAGAAGAGCGGCCAGTACAAGGCGATCCTCACGAAGTGGGAGGTTGGGAACACGGCGATCAAGTAACGACCGAACGGACAATCGGCCAGCGGCATGTCACTTCTCGCAGCCCAGTTCGACAGCCACTACTTCTGGCAGCACCTCTTCCACCCGGATGGGGTCTTCCTGCGGGCTGTCTGGACAACCGTCTACCTCGCAGTTCTGGGGCAGGCGTTCGGAACGCTGCTGGGACTGCCGCTGGCCATCGCCCGCCGCTCGACGCATCGCCTGCTCTCCGGGGCGGCTTGGACCTACTCGTGGCTTTGGCGCGGGACACCGCTGCTCGTCCAGCTCCTGATCGTCTACACCGGGCTAGCGACGGCCGGGATCTACCGCTTCCACGACGTCGACTTCGGCCTGTTCAGGCTCCCCGCCGAGCAGCAGGCCGCGATCATCACCCTCTCACTTGCCGAGGCGGCCTACATGGGGGAGATCTTCCGGGCGGCGATCGGGTCGGTCGACCGCGGCCAGTGGGAGGCGGCGAAGTCGGTCGGGATGCGACCGTGGCCGACGATGCGGCTGGTGATCCTGCCCCAGGCGGCGCGTGTCGTTGTCCCGCCGCTCGGCAACGAGTTCATCACCATGCTCAAGCAGACCTCGCTCCTGAGCATCATTGGCGTGACAGAGCTGTTCAGAATGTCATCCAACATCAATTCCGTCGACTTCAAGACGTTCGAGATCTTCTTCGTTGCGGCGATTTGGTACCTGATGCTCACGACGGTGTGGAGCTTGATCCAACACCGCATCGAGGTTCACCTCGCGCGTTCGGAACGGGCTAGCGCAGTGCCGCTCGAGAAGTCGTCGTTAGAGCGCTTGACGGGGCTTGCGCGTTGATGCCGCAGCTGTCCAGCGAATCCGTCGAGTCCAACGCTGCCTCGGCCGTCTCTAGCCCGATCGTCGAGGCGATCGAGATCGACAAGTGGTTCGGACAACTGCATGTTCTTCGCAAAGTGTCACTGACAGTCCTGCCACGCCAAGTCATCGTCATCATCGGTCCTTCCGGTTCGGGCAAGAGCACGTTTCTTCGCTGCGTGAACCATCTCGAAAAGATCGACGGCGGTAGCCTCACCGTCAACGGCCAAGCGATCGGCTATCGCCACCGACGCGGCCGTCTGATAGCAGACAGCGAACGGCACATAGCGCAACAGCGTCGCAACGTGGGGATGGTCTTCCAGCGCTTCAACCTGTTCCCTCACATGACGGCGCTCGAGAACGTGACCGCGGCCCCGATGCACGTGAACGGGATGAACCGCTCGCAGGCGAGAGACCTCGGTGAGTCACTCTTGGCACGCGTCGGGCTGGCCGACAGGGCGAACTCCTACCCCGGGCACCTCTCCGGAGGCCAGCAGCAGCGGGTCGCGATCGCGCGCGCGCTCGCGATGAAGCCGGCGCTGATGCTGTTCGACGAGGCGACGAGCGCGCTCGATCCGGAGATGATCGGCGAGGTGCTCGACGTGATGAAGGAGCTCGCGCTCGACGGGATGACGATGATCGTCGTCACCCACGAGATGGGCTTCGCCCGCGAGGTCGGCGACCGGGTGATCATGATGGACCACGGTGCGATAGTCGAAGAGGGAACGCCCGCCGAGCTGTTCACGAACCCCCGTAACGAGCGGACGCAGTCCTTCCTGTCGAAGATCATCCACTGACATGACCGGCGCGATAGTGGAGTGGCCCTCGCTCTATAGCATCCCCGGCTCGACGCCCTCCCACCTGGGCGGCCGCGCGGTCGTCGGCGGCCGCGGGATGGTCGTGACGCCGCAGCCGCTCGCCGCCGAAGCGGGCATCGCCGCGCTTCGAACCGGCGGGAACGCGGTCGACGCGGCGATCGCCGCGAGCGCGGTGCTGATGGTGACCGCACCAATGCAGTGTGGGCCCGGCGGGGACGCAGTGTGGCTCGTGCAGCCGGCCGACGGCCGGACGGTCGCGGTGAACGCGACGGGCAGGAGCGGCACGTCGCTCGACCCCGAGCGTGCACAGGCGGCGGAGGCGCGCGACGGCGACCGCGGCGGCTGGACGGTCACCGTGCCTGGCGCCGTCGCGGGCTGGGTCGACGTGCTGGAGCGGTTCGGGACAATGCCGCTCGGCGAGCTGCTGCAGCCGGCGATCGACGTCGCCGAACGCGGTTTCTTCGTCAGCCGCTACCTGCACGCGGCCATCTGCGTCGCCGAGCCGGTGCTGCGCCGGAGCGCCGAAGGCCAGGCCTGGTTCCTCCCGGACGGTGCCGCGCCGCCCGTCCATTCCCGCCTCCGCCAGCCCGAGCTCGCCCGGTGCCTCCGGCTGCTCGTCGACACAAGCGGCAGGGCGCTGTACGACGGCGAGATCGCGACCGCGATCACCGCAGCTCTCGCCGACACCGACGGCTTCCTCGACGAGGACGACCTCGCCGTTCACGCCACCCGCTGGGAAGAGCCGCTGAGCCTCGAGCTGGACGGCCTCACGCTGCTCCAGGCGCCGCCGAACAGCCAGGGCGTGGTGGCGCTCGAGGCGCTCGCGCTCACCGCGGCGTGTCTCGGCAAGCCGTACCCGGATCTCGGGCGGGTCGACGACCTGCACGTCCTAGTGGAGGCGCTGCGGGCGGCGCTCGCAGATCGTGACGCAGTGGTCGCGGATCCAGACGTGACGGGCGACGCCGCTGCTCGGCTGGTCGACGCCGGCTACATCGCAGAACGCGGCGCAGCGCTAGACCCCGCGCGAGCGCGTGCCACCTGGCCAGCGGGCGTGGGCCGCGCCAGCTCGAGCGCCGCCTCGCGAGAGGGCGACACCGTGAATCTTGTGGCGATCGACGAGTCGGGACTCGCCGTTTCGCTCACGCAGAGCCTCTTCTACGACTTCGGTAGCGGCGTCCCCGTAGCCGGGTTCGGGTTCATGCTCCAGAACCGTGGCGCGTGCTTCTCGTTCGACGGCGAGGCGAGGAACGCGATCGCTCCGGGCCGCCGCCCGCTGCACACGCTCATGCCGGGCATCGCGGTCGCGGCCGGCCGCGCACGCCACGTCTTCGGCTGCATGGGCGGCCACGGCCAGGCTCAGACGCAGGCACAGCTGCTCTCGCGGGTCGCCGCCGACGACGACCCGCAGGAGGCGATCGGCGCACCCCGCTTCTTCGTCGACCCGACGGCTACCGAGCCAGCCGTCTCCGTCGAGTCCCGCATGCCGGTGGCGTTGCGCGAAGGCCTCGCAGCGAACGGGTTCACGGTCGAGACGCTCGGCAAGTGGGAAGACATCATGGGGCACGCCCAGTTCATCTCGGTCGAGCCGTCGGGCGCCTTCGTCGGCGGCTGCGACCCGAGGACAGACGGACACATCGCGGCTTGGTAGCGATACGCACTGAAAGCAATCGACGCCGTGACCTCCCTCGGCGCCAACGAGCCAAACATGGCACGCGCTTCGCTTCGAGCCGATCGGCAGAACCAAAAATGCCCACTGGCTCGTCGGCCACGCTCGTCACCTCCCCGACCACTGGGAACCGAGCAGCCAAGCCGTCGTGGAGGCCGCGAGTATCGGCATCGTCCTCCGTGAGCACGAAACCTGGGTTCGCCCACACGTCCGCGGACTCGACGCTTCCGAGTGGCTGACCTTTAGTTGGCGCGTGCCTGACGCGCTCGCCACCCAGTTCGCCGAATAGCGAACGGCTACCACTACCTCTTCGAGTCCCGTCGGGCAGCGGCCGCGCTCGATCAACCGCCTACGGTGGACTGGTTCTCCAAAACGCGTGGGCTGCTTCAGGTACCTCAGGTCACGGGAACCTGTGCAGGGCGGAATCTCGCGGCTTATTACCGGCCTCGCTGTCATGTGCAACCGAACGCCCCCCACGAGCGAGCAGGAGTCGACGGTTAGGGCTGGGTTGCTCGGGCCCCTTTGTTTCACGAACCCGACTACGAGGCGACGCGTTACACGTGTTCGCCTGAGCGCCTCGCTGGTACCGACCCAGAAGGTCGGCGGGCTCGAGGGTGGATCGTGGAAGGCAACCAGGAAGTCTTACTTGGTCAACCCCCGTTCACGCCGAGCCGGGTGTTGTGCCTGATCGAACGCTCGCAATAGCGAGCGGCCTGGGAGCAAAAGTCCAGTCTCGTAGTTTGCGATGAGCTGCAGCAGGCTGAATGTGCCTGCTATTACAGCCTTTCAGCACCGCAACGGAACGCAGCGAACTGCGACTTGTAGAGACAGGCCGGTACGCTCACCGTACGCTCGGCCGTGGTCGGAGGAAGGTTCGTTGTCGGCGTCACGAGTCGATACTCCCACCCGTGCTCCGAGGCCAACACTGCGCGACTACCCTCAAAAGCCATGGGTAGCTTCGACTGGAGCGCCTTTTTCGAGACTACTGCGGCCGAAATTCGGTCGGCGTTCAGCGACGCAGCCGCGTCGATCGACCACGTCGGGAGCACATCAGTCGCTGGTCTCGATGGGAAGGCCTCGCTCGACGTGGTTGTCGGCTTGGCGGGACGGAGCGTCCCGGCGTCGGCTCGGGAGGCGATGCGGCGACTGGAATTCAGTCGCCTCCGCGTCCGACGGTCTGGGCGGATCTATTTCGCGCGGAGTGGTCAGCCGCCGATCTTCGTGCATGTCGTACCGTGGGGCGACCCACGGCTGAACGAGCTACTCCGGTTTCGAGACCTGCTTCGGGCGGATGCCGGGCTCACAGACCGGTACGCCGCGCTTAAGCGAGAGATCGAACCACGCTCC
>Ga0207428_10000776_pt1 | contig 36258 bp, 33 predicted proteins | sample RhiMethybrSRZTD1_FD_187600 | JGI IMG/M metagenome (GOLD analysis project Ga0207428, IMG submission 187600) | Populus rhizosphere microbial communities from Tennessee, USA - Rhizosphere MetaG P. TD hybrid SRZTD1 (SPAdes) (version 3) | ecosystem: Host-associated > Plants > Roots > Rhizosphere >...
TCAGCCCGCCTTCGACGACTCGGGTTAGCGCTCAACCTGTTTTCGATATTGGCTGGCGCGCCCATTTCGCGCACGGCAAGTGAACAATATTTTGCGAAGGCGAGTGATTCAATGGCTTAGGCGTTCCGCAGGTCTTCTTGTTCGCCGTCGCGGTTAGAGCCGGGCCATCGGTAGTGCACACTTGAGCAAAAAATGACTGCCAACCTCGATAAAGGGCCTGCGTTTCACTCAACCGGCGAAGATCATCCTCCACTGCCATTGTTTTGTTTCCCCTGTGTCTCTGGGACAAATGTCTAGACAGGGTCTCCCGCCAGTTCGACACCACTATAAATCTTATGGCCATCGCCCCCTATGGCAGGAGGGCAACACTTTTATAAAATGAAGGGAGTTCCGTGGGGGGTAATGTTAGAACGTCCCATCAATTACGCGAGTGGCCGCCGGTGCCTTCGGATTTTTGATTTTCAGCCACGCCTTTGATGGCCCGGACTTATACGGCGCGTCGAGCTTCTTTGAAACGATGCCCTCCAGCCCCAGCTTGCAGGCGGCAGCAAATAATTTATCGCCGTGACCCTCAGCGTGTTCGACGTATTGGATGCCGCGACCGTGCCGCAGAAGTTTTCGCAACGCTGACTTGCGCTCCACATACGGCTTGCGGCGTAAATCCTCTCCATTGAGCATCATCAGGTCGAAAGCGCAGGCAGAAGCCTTGGCATCGTTCACGCGACTATGCAGCGCATCGAAAACAGCCATTCCGTCCGAGTCCAACCAGACAACCTCGGCGTCGATAATCGCGGAGCCTTCTATGCGAGCCGCGTCGCGGACAACCAGCGGATAACGCTTCGACCAGTCTGCGCCGTTGATTGTGAATAGCCGCACCCGCCCGTCGCGCACATGAATCTGGAGCCGGTAGCCGTCGTGCTTCAGTTCGTGCGCCCAGCCGGGACCGCTGGGAGGCTCCTTGGCGACGATTGGCTGACACGGATGAATGAAAGCGGCTGGCGCGTTTAATGGCCTGCCGCGAGAGCTACGCCACAACATGCCGCCGATATAAGCGATCTGACGCGGCGATACATTATGTAATTTGACATACAGCGCCGACCTTTAATCGCTTTTCACTGTCGCCATTGGGATCAAAGCGACTTCATTGGCGTTAAAAGACCAGACAAAATTCCAGTCATCAGGAGGATTCCTATGTTGAAAAGCGTATCGATCTGCGCCGCGCTAATCCTAGCGGCTGCCGTTTTTGCCGATTCAGCCGAGGCAAGGCAGGGCTTTGGTGGCCGCATGGGCGGGTGGAGCGGTGCTCGCATGGGCGGGTGGAGTGGTGCTCGCATGGGCGGGTGGAGTGGTGCTCGCATGGGCGGGTGGAGCGGTGCTCGCATGGGCGGGTGGAGCGGTGCTCGCATGGGCGGGTGGAGTGGTGCTCGGGCCATGACCGTCGCCGGTCCGGGAAGAATGGGAATCGCAGGTCCAGGAAGGTTCGCTGGCCCAGGCCGGGTTGCTTGGTCAGGCCGAGGTAATTGGTCCGGCGGTAGATGGGCTGGCAATTGGCGCGGAGGACATTTTCGCCGTGGAGGCTCCTGGCCTTGGTGGGGCGTAGGCGCTGGCGTCGCGCTGGCCGCTGCCACATGGCCGTACTATGGCGGTTATGGCTACGGTTACGATTCTTGCGTGCAATGGGTGCCCGATTACGGCTGGGTAAACGTCTGCGGCTATCCGTATGGCGGTTACGGTTATGGCGGTTACGGCTACTACTGAGCGTAAATAATCCAGAGGACGAAGCGGCTCGGCGGCGAAAGTCGTCGGGCTGCTTCGTTTGTGGGTCAAAGAAGAAGGGCTGCCATCGCGGGGGAACGAGTGACAGCCCTCATCATGTCATCAGTGTCACTGGCTCTTTCGGGGAGATAGGGGACGGGGAGCCAGCGGCACCTATTTAACTCTCTTGGGACGTCGGCGTTCCGGTTTCAGTTCTCTCATTGAAGGCCTTGAGCGCCTCAGTGGCGATAACGCGAGGATCGGTTATCCCCTTCATAAGCTGCCGCCGAATAGAGGCATGAAGGCGCAAAGCTATGTCCGGCTGCTCGCGTCGATGGCGGAGAGGAATGTCCTTCCAAGCAATCCGATAGGCCGAACTGTATAGTTCAATATTTTTGGCGGTCTTTCCCCACCCGCCCATTTGATGCTTTCGTGGAGGTTCTCTTCGTCTGTTCTTTCCGGCAGCTTTCATTGAAAATATTGGCTGGTTGCATGTCGCCTAAGAACTAACAACTGCCAGGGCAGTTCCAACGAGATAGGGGCCGCTGGAGGTTCGCCCCTACGGTCCCTATGCAGCCGCCTGCCCGAGGCAATCGGAAAACAGGCTTACCGCACCGATAGAATTACCAACCGCCGCTTATCCTGTGTATTAAAAAGTACATTGTAAAAAGAAGGGCTGCCGGGGAAGCAGCCCTTTGGGTTCAAGATGCTACCGGCTCTTCGGGGGAAGGGACGGGACCAGTAGCAGCAACATAACTCAGCCAAGGCTCCCGCGTTCCCAGTCGCGACGCGGGAATCTGTGAGCGTGCGGCTCATTGGCAAGCCGTGCCGCTAGCCCCTATCCGACCAGTTGAGCCACCGCAGCACTCAGTTCTGCCCGGTCGCTCTTGGCTGGGAACATGTGACCATAAGTGTCCATCGTCATTGTGATGCTGGAATGACCTAACAACGACTGCACTTCCTTCGGTGGCAGCTCCCGACCGCCGCGTGTCTTTGGGTTGATGCACCAGCTGGCGAAAAAATGGCGGAACGCATGTAACCCGTACTTGTGTCGCGGTTCGCCGTCCTCGTCGGTCCTAGCAACGGCGGCAGCAGCCATGTACGGCGTCAGGCCGCGCATGATACTCGCGGGGTGCTCACTGTGGCCGGTGGATGATGGGAAAACAAAATCGCTTGGCGGGCATTTAATTTTCCATGCCATCAAAGCCGGAATCATCACGTCTCGGTCAAGCGGGATTGTTCTCGCACTCGTATCCGACTTGAGGCGACCTACCGCGCCGTAATGGTCCACGCGCTGTCGCACATGCAGCTCGCATGACTTCAGGTCCACGTCGGACCAGCGCAAGCCACGCAGCTCGCTGGAACGCAACCCGCAAAAGCAGACGACCAACAAGAATGCCCGCCACTTCATGTCACCCTTGGCTGCATTCAAGAGGCGGCTCACTTCCGACGTAGTTGGAAAGTCCCGACCAGCCTCTAGCCGTCGCTTGCGCTTGTCCGACCCAATCGCGATACCTGCGGCGACGTGCGAATAGCGGTTGGCCTTCAATATCGACTTGAAGGAGATGAGCACCTTGCGAGCCATCGGGCGGGTTAGCTTTTTCAGAAGCTTGTCGCGGAAGGCTTCAACGCTATCAGGCGACAGCGCGGATAGCTTGGTATTGTCCCCGATCAGCGGCAAGATATGTAAGCGAACGTGTTCCTTGTATGCACTAAGAGTGGTGCGCTCCCTACCGCGTCCGTCAATCTCGTTAATCCATCGCTCGGCGGCCTCTGCCACTGTCGGGCTTTTGCTTGGCGCGATGTGAGTGCCTTTGCGGACATCGACTTTGACTTGGTCGTGATAGGCGTCGGCGTCTTTCTTGCGCTCGAAAGTTTCGATGTGCCGGTCGCCTTGCCGGTCAACGTAATCGACGACCCATGCTTCCTTGACCTCGCCCTTTGCGGTTTTCCACTGCCGTTTCCTGACTGACATCGCGCCCCTCCATTGGTTGAGAGGGGACTAGCAGAGACGCGACACAGACGCAACATGGAAGTTAAAAGCAGCGGTTTTATTGGGTATTTTTGCGAATTGCGACGGATATCACTTCCGGCTCCTGCTGGATTGCGAGTTCGGCTTCATCGTTCACGACCAGCACCGCGGTATTGCCGCTTGGCGGGGGGTGCCGTGTCTTGGCTTTCATCTGCTCCGCAATGCCCATGCGCTCCAGCAATTTGGCGAAGTAAACGCCGCTGGCACCCCCATGAGCTGGATCGGAATAGGCGATAGCTTTTGCGTTTAGCAAGGTTTGTTTGAAGGCGTCCGGCGTCGAAATGTCGGGCTTTGGCGCGCCCTTCTTGATAACCATAGCCATGCCGGAACTGGCGAAAGTTGCATCGGGTCCGGCGCTCGCCTTGTTGTCCTTTATCAGCGCATCGAGGCTTTGCTTGGTCAGTACCATAAGATCGGCGCTTTCGCCGGCTTGCACGCGTTTGACAAGAATGGCTGCAGTTGCCCAGCTGATATTGAGCTTGTGTCCGCTGGCTTTTTCGAATTGGGGAGCCAGTTCTTCGAGCGCAGACTGCACACCGATGGTGCTAAAAACCTTGATCTCGGCCGCTGGAGCAAAACCTGTATATGCGAGTAGGGCGGCACAGCCCACGATAAGCCCATAGGTCCTGATCATGACGTTTCCTGAGGTTTCGAAGTTATTTGTCAGCTATGCCAGAATTAGAGTTCAGAATTGCGCTGCCTTCAATGGGGTAATCCGGTTGATCGGAAGGCCGCCCTATGAGACATGGAATGCGTCGAGTTGAAATCATGGAGTGATAAGTGGCGGATAGTTCCTTCGACGTCCTGATTATCGGCTCCGGCCCCGGCGGGTATGTGACGGCAATCCGGGCAAACCAACTCGGTTTCAAGACAGCGATTGTGGAGCGTGACTACCTTGGCGGCATCTGTCTCAATTGGGGCTGCATCCCCACCAAGGCCCTGCTTCGCTCCGCGGAGATCTTCCACTATTTTCAGCACGCAAAAGATTATGGCCTGAAGGCCGACAATGTCGGCTACGACGCCAAAGGCGTGGTGGCGCGTTCACGCGCGGTATCCAAACGCCTCAACGATGGCGTCGGATTCCTGATGAAGAAGAACAAGGTCTCGGTGATCTGGGGCGACGCGTCCATCGATGCGCCAGGCAAGGTCACCGTCAAGGCTTCGAAGAGCGAGCCGCCAAAAGGCGCATTGGGGGCCGGCAGCTATCAGGCCAAACACATCATCATTGCCACCGGAGCGCGCCCGCGGGTGCTGCCGGGGCTCGAGCCCGACAAAAAGCTTGTATGGACCTATTTCGAGGCCATGGTGCCGGATCGGGTGCCCAAGTCACTGCTGGTGATCGGCTCCGGTGCGATCGGCATCGAATTCGCTTCGTTCTATCGCACGCTCGGGTCTGAGGTCACGGTGGTCGAAGTGCTGCCGCAAATTCTGCCGGTCGAGGATCACGAGATCCAGGCCTTTGCGCGCAAGAGTTTCGAGAAGCAGGGAATCAAAATTCATACGAACGCGAAGATCACAAAGCTGGACAAGAAAAGCGACAGCGTCGTTGCGACGATGGAGGAGGGCGGAAAAACGCAGACCATCACCGTTGAGCGCGTGATCTCCGCGGTCGGGGTAGTCGGCAATATCGAGAATCTCGGGCTCGAAAAGCTCGGCGTGAAGACCGACCGCGGCACCATCGTCGTCGACGAGTACAACAAGACAAACGTGCCCGGCATCTATGCGATCGGCGACGTGTCGGGTCCGCCGATGTTGGCGCACAAGGCCGAGCACGAAGGCGTCGTTTGCGTCGAGGCGATCAAAGGACTGCACCCGCATCCGATGAACAAATTGATGATTCCGGGCTGCACGTATTGCTCCCCCCAAATCGCCTCGGTCGGCCTGACAGAACAGGCCGCCAAGGAGAAGAAGCTCGATATTCGCGTCGGCCGCTTTCCTTTCATCGGCAACGGCAAGGCAATTGCGCTGGGCGAAGATCAGGGCCTGGTGAAGGTTATCTTCGACAAGAAAGCCGGCCAGCTGCTTGGCGCCCACATGGTCGGCGCCGAGGTGACCGAATTGATCCAGGGTTACGTGGTCGCGATGAACCTCGAAACCACCGAGGAAGAGCTGATGCATACGGTCTTCCCGCATCCGACCTTGTCTGAAATGATGAAGGAAGCGGTGCTCGACGCATATGGCCGTGTGCTGAACATCTAGCTCGGCCAGACCTAACTACCTGACATATTTGCGCCAGATCGCCCCGGCCACATTCGAATAATCGTCAGTCCAGGTGCGTACAGCCGGATTCGGCTCAGCCAGTGACCAGGATCCGCTGTTTGCCAACTCTCCGATATCGTCGGCATTTTCCGCCGAAATAGCGACATCGGAGGAGAAAACAAATTCCGCGTCATCGTAGTCTTCGCTCTGCCTGTCCCACGTCCACGTCTTGAGCTTGTTGGCAGCAGCAATTCCCACAACCACGCTGCGTAGTTCCAGATGCCGATTTGATATGTGCATCATCACGACGCCATGCGGCGCCAGCTTCGATCGATAAATCGCCATCGCTTCGGCTGTGGCCAGATGCACCGGGATCGCATCGGATGAATAGGCATCCATAATGATGAGATCGTAGCTCTGGTCGGGCTCCGCCGCGAAGGTCAATCGCGCATCGCCCAGCACGATTGGTACGTTCGGCGCGCACGACGACAGGAAAGCGAAGCGGTTCGGATCGCGCGCAATTGTAATGACGGTCGGGTCGATCTCGAAGAATCGCCAGTTTTCTCCTGCTTCGATATGACACGACAACGTTCCGCTCCCGAGGCCGATCACAGCGACACTGAGCGGTGCGCCTTTTCGGGCGCGCAATGCTTCGATCACCTGCTTCATCGGCGACTTATCGTGATAGTAGGTAATTGGTGTTGGGCGCCCCGTGACCGGCTCACCATCCTCCGTTTCGAGCATTTGCGCGCCGTGGATGGTGGACCCGTGCTTGAGAATGCGAAAACGTCCGTCATCGGTTTCATAGACCTTGTGAACGCCGAAGAAGCTGCGCAGCGTCTCGCGATGTGCTTCGTTCGTCGGATAGAGCCAGATCAGGGCGAGGGCGAGAGCGACGGTGAAGGCCGATTTGGGTGGATCGCGCCACAATATGACTGAAATAGCCACCAGAGCGAAAATTGAATATTTGAGCAGATCCGAATCCTCTGCGAAGCCAACGTCTGAAAACAAAAACGCCACGGCGACGACAAAGGCCGCCGGCCAAAAGACAACATTGAATTGCGGCCAGTGCGAGGGAGCCGTCCACCAGAGCCAGCGGTCAAGCGGTCTCCAGATTTCCTGATCGAATGGGCGGCACAAGATGGCGAGCACGGCGAGGATCGGATATTCCGCCACCCACGAGAACGCGTACGGCGCGACCAATCCGGCAAAAAGTCCGCCGAGCATGCCGCCGAATGCTAGTGAAACGTAGAAGGTGGTCAGATGCTCCGCGCCCGGACGCGTCCGTGCGAGTTCGCCGTGACAAGTCATGGCGATAACGAAGAAAGCGACAAGGTGAGCGATGAGACTGTCCAGCAGCGGAACCCAGGTCGTATAAAAAAACAGAAGCACGATGCCCGCGATGGCGATCGGCTGTAACAGAAGCATCTTTTTGTGCGGAATCAGCGATCGGCGCTGAAACACAAGCACCCAGGTCAAGAGATACAAGGACAGCGGAATGACCCACAGCAAAGGCGCAGTTGCTATGTCGGTTGAGATGTAGGCGGTGACTGCCACAAGGAGCCCGGATGGCACCGCCGATATAAAAATCCAGCGCCCGATTGTAAGCCAACCTGGTTTGGGCGCCGTTGCCGCGTTCGGTTGCGGCGACCTCGCGCGGGCAGGCGTGCGCAGCATCAGGATCCCACAGGCGGCGATCAGCACAAAGAGAACGAGAAAGCCGCCGCTCCACAGACTGCTCTGCAGCCGCAGTGTAAAGACCGGTTCGAACACCAAGGGGTAAGTCAGCAGCGCAAGGAAGCTTCCGATGTTCGAGGCAGCGTAGAGGAAGTAGGGATCATGCGCGTCCTTGTGCGAAGTGCGCACGAACCATGCCTGCAAGAGAGGATTGTTGGCAGCGAGCGCGAAAAACGGCAGCCCGATTGAAACTGCAAACAGCCCAAGCAACCAGAAGGGTGCGGTGGCCGTGTTCGGCGGATTGCCCCATCTCTCGGCAATGGCCAGGGGAAGTGCCAGCATCGATGCGCCCAACACCCCGAGATGGATGGCAACCGGTGCGTATCGCTGCCGCAAGCGCGTCAAAAAATGCGCATAGGCATAGCCGGCAAGGAGCATGGTCTGGAAGAAAACCATCGCCACCGACCAAACCGATGGTGAGCCGCCTAATCTCGGCAACACCATGCGGGTGAACATCGGCTGCACGCTGAACAACAGCAGCGCGCTCAGAAACACCGCGGCGATATAGACGGCGAGAAGAGGCCAATGGCTATGCCTATGGGCGTTCGCTCTCGAACGTCGTCGTGGCTGTCGTGTCATCGCTGGGTTGGAAACCGGCACACAAGCCAGCGCAGGTCCGCTCGCTTTTGGCTGCTGGTTGTATAGATTTTGCCTCGCTGCTGCATCTTAATTCGGGAGAGGGACATGAGCGTCATCGCCTGGATCGTCATTGGATTGCTCGCCGGATGGCTCGCCACCCGGATTATGGGCGGTCGGGGCGGCCTGATGCGCAACCTTGCGGTGGGTCTTGTGGGCGCGATTGTCGGCGGGTTCCTGTTCGAAAAGCTGAAGCTCGAGGTCGTGCCTGATTTCTGGGGCAATCTGATCACCGCAACGGTCGGAGCGGTCGTATTCCTGCTCATCTGGCGGGCGATCCGGAGCGCCTGACCCGTCTTGCGGGCAGGAGGGAGCAGCCGTAAGTAGATGCCATGCCGGTTGTCCTTGACCTTGTGAAAAACCCCCGTCCACGGCACCCTGAAAAGGCACATCGGCCGGATTCCGCGGTTCTGCCCAAGCCTGCATGGATTCGCGTCAAGGCGCCGGTATCGCCGGGCTATTTCGCCACACAAAAAATCATGCGCGACAATGGCCTGCACACCGTGTGCGAGGAGGCCGGCTGTCCCAACATCGGGGAGTGCTGGGAGAAGCGCCACGCAACCTTCATGATCATGGGGGATACCTGCACGCGCGCTTGTGCGTTCTGCAACGTCAAGACCGGGCTTCCTGTCGCGCTCGATCCGGATGAGCCGGCCCGCGTGGCCGATGCGACGGCCAAATTGGGCCTGACGCATATCGTCGTCACCTCGGTCGATCGGGATGATCTGGCAGATGGTGGCGCGCAGCATTTCGCCGACACCATTCGCGCCATCCGCGCGCGTTGTCCGCAGACGACCATCGAGGTTCTCACCCCGGACTTCCTGCGCAAGGACGCTGCGCTTGAACGCGTGGTCGCAGCAAGGCCTGACGTGTTCAATCATAATCTCGAGACGGTGCCCTCGCGCTATCTCGCCGTGCGACCCGGTGCGCGATATTTCCATTCCCTGCGGCTTCTGCAGCAGGTGAAGGAACTTGATCCGGCGATGTTCACCAAGTCGGGCATCATGGTCGGTCTGGGCGAGGAGCGAAACGAGGTCCTGCAGGTGATGGATGATCTGCGTTCGGCCAATGTCGATTTTCTGACCATCGGGCAGTATCTGCAGCCCACGCGCAAGCACCACGAAGTCAAGCGCTTCGTGCCGCCCGACGAGTTCAAGGCCCTCGAGAGCATTGCTTACAGCAAGGGATTTCTGATGGTGGCCGCCTCGCCCCTCACGCGCTCGTCGCATCACGCGGGCGAAGATTTCGCGCGGCTGAGAGCTGCGCGCGCCGCTAAATAGTCCTCAATGCCTCAATTCTCGACAAGGCGTCGCGTCCCGCACGCCGCCACCGATATGTTCGACCTGGTCGCGGATGTCGAAAAATATCCGCAATTTGTGCCGCTCTGCAGCGCGCTGAAAATGAAGAGTCGAACCGAAAAAGATGGCGTCACCGTCCTGGTCGCTGACATGACGGTGGCTTACAAGATTATTCGCGAAACCTTCACCAGCCGCGTCACGCTCGATCGGCCAGAACTGCGGATTTTTGTCGAATATCTCAGCGGACCGTTCAAGCGCATGCAGAACCGCTGGCGTTTCGTGCCGATCGGGAAGGACGCCTGCGAGATTGAATTCTTCATCGACTATGAATTTCGCAGCCGTACGCTCGCCGCGGTCATGGGAGCGGTGTTCGACGCGGCCTTCCGGAAATTTGCCGTCGCTTTCGAGCAGCGCGCTGACGAGATCCATGGCCGTCGAGCATAAACTCGTTTGTGCGGCGGCAGAAAAACGTCGACCTTGAGCTTGGCCTAGGGCTTATCGATCAGCTTCTCAAGCTGCTCAATCGCGAGAGCTCCCCTGGGGTTAGGGACCTCAGCGCGACGGATCCAATCTTTCAGATCATCGATATAGGTGTAGTCCTTATATTTCGCCGTCGAAGCTTCACGGTCAGGGCTCGGCTTTGACGCTTCATCGTCAGGGTTCGCCTTTGACCCTTCAACGTCAGGAGCCGGCTGTGAAGCTCCGACATCAGGGCTCGGCTTTGATGCCTCATCGTCAGGGCTCGGCTTTGACGCTTCAACGTCGGGGCTCAGATCTGAAACGGGAACCTTGTCGTTAGAACTAAAGATCGCGCCGTTACCATTGACGAAGACAGGCGTTGCCGCAACGACGAGGTCTTGCGCGAGGTCCGGAGGAAGACCGATAGCGAGGTCGTGCAGTTTATGCATGCCTTGATCTCCCGGGTGTATCGTGGTCCTGGGCCCATTCAAGGCATCGCCGACCTCGCGTGCCCACTTAGCTATAATGCCTTGGTAGGCGGAATTTTTTCGTATTGCTTCCCTGACGGCGGGATTGGCGCCGAGAAAGGCCTCCGCGAGTTTCGTAGGCAAACTTGCAGGCTCGCGTTTGCTCGCCTTCATCGCCCACCTGACGAGGGCTTTCGCCTGTTTTTCATTCGGGTCGTCACGAGTCTTGTGAGTTGAAGTGGACGAGCCGGGGGATGACGCCCAAATTCCGGCCTTTACGTTTTGCAGCGGCGCTTGAGCAGCCGACGACCCCGCCACATTTGGTTGAACTGAAGGGCTGACTCCGTCGATCTTCATTTTTGTGTCCACTCCAACGGCATAGCGCCGGTCTGACCCTGGCCCATCTGATTTCGCCTACTTCATACGTCTGCACCGGCGCAGGCGGTGTGCTGCAGGTGACAGGTTTTGTGCTTTTCAGCGGCACTAACCGGGAAAATTGTACGTGATAGAACTGCGATTTTCGGAAAATTTGAGGTGCGGGCGTGCTGGCGCGCACAAAACGAAACTGCCCCGGCGCGATCCGCCAGGGCAGTTATTTTTTGACGTTGGTCGACGTCAGGTGCGCGCGCGCATGCGAACCTGGAAGCTGTCGAACCCGAATTCAGCCACCTGCAGCCACGCATAGGCGTTGGAGCGATATGGCACGAGGCTGTCTAGCATTTTCTTGAAGTGCGGCTTGGTCTGCGAGAGTTCCGCATAAATTGTGTTCGCTGCCTTGTAGCAATCCTCGAGAACCGGCTGCGGGAACGCACGCAGCTGTGCGCCGCCTGCCATCAGGCGGAGCAATGCTTCCGGATTGACGTAATCGTATTTCGACAGCGTCCAGACCCAGGCGTCATTGGATGCGGTGATGATCGCCGATTGGTAAGTTTTCGGGAGCTCGCGCCATTTCGCCAGGTTGATGATGTTGTGCGACTGGCCGCAACCTTCCCACCAGCCGGGGTAGTAGTAGTACTTGGCGATTTTTGCAAAGCCGAGCTTCTCGTCGTCGTAAGGCCCAACCCATTCCGCTGCATCGATGGTGCCTTTTTCCAACGCCGGGTAGATGTCGCCGGCAGCGAGCTGCTGCGGCACCGTGCCAAGCCGTGTGAGAATCGTGCCGGCAAACCCACCAACACGGAATTTGAGTCCTTTGAGATCGTCGGATGTCTTGATTTCCTTGCGGAACCACCCGCCCATCTGCGCGCCCGTATTGGCGGCAGCGAAACCGATGCAGTTGTAGTCTTTCAGGAGATCGTTCAGCAGTTCCTCGCCGCCGCCGTGACGCAGCCACGAGATCATCTGGCGGCTATTGAGTCCGAACGGAAGCGCCGTGCCGAACGTGAAAGCCGGATCCTTGCCCCAGTAGTAATACATGGCCGTGTTGCCCATCTCGACAGTGCCGCTCTGCACGGCGTCGAGAACTTGCAAGCCCGGAACGATCTCGCCTGCGGCGAAAACCTGAATCTGGAATTTGTTGTCGGTGATTTCGGCAATCCGCTTGGAAAAGTACTCGCAGCCGCCATAGAGCGTATCGAGCGATTTCGGCCAGCTCGCCGTCAACCGCCATTTCACCTCCGGCGACGATTGCGCAATCGCGGGTGCGGTAACAGCGGCTGCGGCGGCTCCCAAACCGGCAGCCTTCAGGAATTCACGACGTTTCATTGGCGTTTCCCCTCGTTGACGCCGGCCCGCCGACCGAAGGAGATTTCACCACTGACTATTCGAAGCTCGCCTTCATTTTCGGCGACCGACGGGGCGATTTTACGCCAATCTGGGCAAAGCAAAAGCCCCAACCCGATGCTTAACGTGGCTGCGACGTCCGTAGGACGGCGTGCTTTCGCACGCCTATGCGCATCTACGTCTTGCTTTATTCACAAAGGCGTGGATGGCCGGGACAAGCCCGGCCATGACTGCAAGCAGCTAAGGCGCATCCTTTGTTTTTTAGAAGACTCAGCTTTTTCCTGCAGGCGGGCAGGGCTCTTCTTTTTCCGCCAGCTCCTGAAGCATGGACAATGCCTGCAGAACCGACTGACGTCGGACGTTCGACCGGCCGATATCGCCATATTTGCGATCGTGCGCGATCACCCGGCCGCTGCGCGAGGCAGCACAAAAATAGACGAGGCCAATGGGCTTTCCGAGCACCGCCCCGGTTGGTCCGGCAATGCCTGTAATCGAAATGGAGAGATCGACCGAGGCATGGGCTAAAGCGCCTTTGGCCATTTCCTCGGCGCATTCAGCGCTCACCGCGCCATAGACATCGATCGTTGCCGGCGTCACGCCGAGCATTTGTTGCTTCGCCGTGTTCGAGTAGGTCACAAAGCCGCGGTCGAGCACTAATGACGAGCCGGGAATTTCGCTCAGCGTGGCGGCGACGAGCCCGCCGGTGCAGGACTCGGCTGTCGCCAGCGTGAGTTCCTTGTCCTTGCACAGGTCCAGCAACTTAACGGCAGCACTAAGTAATTCTTCGTCGGCCATGGCTGTTAACCCCATGGGAGGCGAACAGTTGCCGTGGCATAGGCGACGATGCCTTCACCGCGTCCGGTGAACCCGAGTTTCTCGCTGGTTGTCGCCTTCACGGCCACGCGCTCGAGGTCGATGCCGGCAATTCTTGCGATGTTGGCGCGTATGCCGTCGCGATGCGACGAGATGCGCGGGGTCTCGCAAACGATTGTGAGGTCAAGGTGAGCGATGCGGCCGCCTCGAGCTCGCACGCGTTCGACAGCGAAACTAAGAAACCGGTCGGATGATGCGCCTCGCCATTGCGGATCGCTCGGCGGGAAATGCGTGCCAATGTCGCCATCCGCGAGGGCACCAAGCACCGCATCGGTAAGGGCATGGAGTGCGACATCGGCGTCGGAATGTCCGGTGAGCGCCTTGTCGTTTGGAATGCGTATACCGCCGAGGGTGACGTGATCGCCAGGAGCAAATGCGTGTACGTCAAGCCCCGAACCGATGCGAACATCGCCGAGCGCTGCAAATTGCTGGCCTTCGGCCCGCAGGAAGTCCTCCGGCGTCGTAAGCTTGATGTTGCCAGGCTCACCCTCGAACACGCTGACCTTCATGCCGGCCCATTCGGCCAAGGCAGCGTCGTCGGTGAAATCCTCGCGGCCCTGCGATGCCGCGCGACGATGTGCATCAAGCAGGGCAGGAAAGCGAAATGCTTGCGGTGTCTGCACGAGCCTGATCGCGTTGCGGTCGATCGTTGTTTCAATGGTGCCAGTCGCATCGATGCGTTTGACGGTGTCCGTCACCGGTAGCGCCGGGATCGCTGCACCGGTTTGTTCTGCGGCCTCGATGGCGCGTGCGATCAGATTTGCGCTGGTGAAGGGCCTGGCTGCGTCGTGGACGAGCACAATGTCGGGAGCGTGCGGCTGCAGCGCCTCAAGGCCCGCACGCACCGAAGCCTGGCGCGTAGCGCCGCCTGACACGGGTGCGAGAATCTCCATCTTGCCAATCAGGGTTTGCGCGAGCTGCAGGTCGTCTTTGCGCACCACCGGTTGGACCAAAGCGATTTGCGATGCCCTGACAAATGCGGTGAGGGCATGCTCGAGCAGGGTTTGGCCACCAACCAGGCGGAACTGCTTCGCTACTTCGCCACCCGCTCGCAGGCCTTGCCCAGCGGCCACCACGACGGCTGCAACAAGCGCCATGCGTTACTCCCTAGGTCTGTTTTTGCTTTACCGCGTTCTAGCCGGCCCGCAAACGCACCAAGTAGGCCGATTGGTCTTAAGAATGAACAGTTTTTTGCATTGCAGCACTTGCGCTGCGGGACGAAATGGCTAATCTCTGAGCAATGAAAGGGGCAGCCTAAATGGTAGGCAGTCGTTCGGAGTGGGGCAATAATACCTATTGTCGGGGATCGTCACTCGCGATCGGGCCGTTTGTTGTCCCGAACCGCGTGGTTTTGGCCCCAATGTCCGGTATTACCGACGCACCGTTCCGCCGGCTGGCGGAAAGGCTCGGCGCGGGACTAGTCGTTTCCGAAATGACGGCGTGTGCCGGCCTGGTGCGGGGAGAACGCGAGGCAGCCGTTCGTAGCGACGGCGCTGGCATCCGGATCCATGTGGTGCAGCTCGCCGGCTGCGAGGCCCAATGGATGGCGGAAGGCGCGCGCATCGCCGAGGCGCAGGGCGCCGACATCATCGATATCAACATGGGTTGTCCGTCGAAGCAGGTGACCAATGGGGCCGCGGGATCGGCGCTCATGCGCGATCTCGACCATGCAATGAGCCTGATTGATGCAACGGTGTCGGCGGTGCGCGTGCCGGTGACGCTAAAAATGCGGCTGGGTTGGGATGCTTCGACCATCAACGCGCCGGAACTCGCCAAGCGCGCCGAAGCGGCCGGAATTAAATTGATTACTGTGCACGGCCGCACGCGTTGTCAGTTCTTTCAAGATCAAGCCGATTGGCACGCCGTCCGATTGGTGAAAGAGGCCGTTTCGATTCCAATAGTCGTGAATGGGGACATTCGCTCCGGCACGGACGCGCTTGACGCGCTGGCCGCCTCCGGCGCCGACGCAGTCATGATCGGCCGCGCGGTGCAGGGGCGGCCTTGGTTGCCCGGTCAGGTGGCGCGATATCTCGCAACCGGCATCAGCATTGCAGCGCCGCCGCTCAATGAACAATTCAGTCTGATCGATGCGCTCTACGACGAAATGCTCAGGCATCACGGCACGGAGCTCGGCCGGCGGCATGCCCGCAAGCATCTCGGCTGGGCACTCGATTCCGCCGCCGCCGCGGCTGGAGCGCCGGTGGCGCTGCTCAAGGAACACCGCAGCCGCGTTCTGACAACGGAAGAGCCGGCTCGCGCGCGCCGGCGTCTCGCCGAGGCCTATGACGATTTCTCATCGAGGGCAGCGGCATGAGACGGGCGCAGGCTTTTTCGGAAATCGTCAACACGCCCGCGGATGCAATGCTTCATGCGCTGCCGCATCCGGTGATCATGGTTTCTCCGGACGGAAAAATCGCCGATGCAAATGTGGCGGCCGAACAGTTTTTCGACGCATCAACCTCGATGCTGCGCCGCCACATGCTGCGCGAGCTGGTGCCGTTCGGTTCGCCATTGCTCGCGTTGATCGAGCAAGTGCGGCAGCGCGGCGCAGCGGTCAACGAATACAAGGTCGATCTGGCGACGCCGCGCAATCCCGGCGAGCGGCTGGTTGATCTCTACGTGGGGCCGCTGCCGGAATATCCCGAACATGTCGTCGTGATGCTGCAGGAGCGCACGATCGCAGCCAAGATGGATCGCCAGCTGACCCATCGCGGCGCGGCACGTTCGGTCATTGCCCTCGCGGCGATGCTCGCGCATGAAATAAAAAACCCGCTCTCCGGAATTCGGGGCGCTGCGCAGCTGCTCGAGCAATCTGCGGGTGACGACGATCGACCGTTGACCAAGTTGATCTGCGACGAAACCGATCGCATCGTAAAACTGGTCGACCGCATGGAGGTGTTCGCGGACGAGCGTCCGATCGATCGCGAGCCGGTCAATATTCATGTGGTGCTGGATCACGTAAAGCGATTGGCACAATCGGGTTTTGCCCGCCAGATTAAATTCACAGAAGAGTACGATCCATCGCTGCCGCCTGTCCTCGCCAACCGCGACCAGCTGATCCAGGTGTTTCTCAACCTGCTCAAGAATGCAGCCGAAGCTATCGGTGAAACTGCTGCGGACGGCGAAATTCAGCTAACCACCGCATTCCGTCCCGGCGTGCGTCTCTCTGTGCCGGGCAGCAAAACTCGCGTGTCGCTGCCTCTTGAGTTCTGCGTGAAAGACAATGGGCCCGGCGTGCCGGAAGACCTGATGCCGCACTTGTTTGATCCGTTTGTCACCACCAAGCAAAGCGGCAGCGGTCTGGGCCTCGCTCTAGTTGCGAAGATCGTGAACGACCACGGCGGGATCGTCGAATGCGAATCCCAGCCGCGGCGAACGATCTTCCGCGTGCTGATGCCCATTTACAGCGGCGACGGTGAACTCATTGACGTTCCGTCGCCGGCGAAGAGGCGGTGAAAATTATGGCGACCGGAAGCATCCTAATTGCCGACGACGATGCCGCAATCCGCACAGTGCTTAACCAGGCTCTGTCGCGCGCGGGATATGAGGTCCGGTCGACCGGCAATGCGGCAACCCTCTGGCGCTGGGTGACCCAGGGCGACGGCGATCTCGTGATCACGGACGTCGTCATGCCCGATGAAAACGCTTTTGACCTCATCCCGCGCATTCGCAAGGCACGGCCCGAACTGCCTATCGTCGTGATGAGCGCGCAGAACACTTTCATGACGGCAATTCGCGCTTCCGAACGCGGAGCCTACGAATATCTGCCGAAACCTTTCGATCTCAAGGAGCTGATTGCAATTGTCGGCCGCGCCTTGTCGGAGCCGAAAGATCCAAAGCCGGCAACTCCCAAAACCGAGGAACTTGAGGGCATCCCGCTGGTGGGCCGCTCGCCGGCGATGCAGGAAATCTACCGCGTCCTCGCCAGGCTGATGCAGACCGATCTGACGGTGATGATCTCGGGCGAGTCGGGCACTGGCAAGGAGTTGGTAGCCCGGGCTCTGCACGACTATGGCAAGCGCCGGTCGGGCGCGTTTGTCGCAATTAACATGGCGGCCATTCCACGCGACCTCATCGAATCCGAATTGTTCGGACATGAGAAGGGGGCATTCACGGGCGCCAACACGCGCAGTGCGGGTCGCTTCGAGCAGGCGGAAGGCGGCACCCTTTTTCTCGACGAGATCGGCGACATGCCCATGGAGGCGCAGACGCGGTTGCTGCGCGTGCTGCAGCAGGGCGAGTATACGACGGTAGGCGGCCGCACCCCGATCAAGAGTGACGTGCGGATTATCGCCGCGACGAACAAGGATCTTCGGCTGCTGATTCAGCAAGGTCTGTTTCGGGAGGATTTATTCTTCAGGCTCAATGTCGTGCCCTTGCGATTGCCGCCATTGCGCGAGCGCATCGAAGATATTCCGGATCTGATCCGTCATTTCTTCGCGCAGGCCCAGCGCGAAGGGCTTCCGCCGAAGCAGATCGACCAGTCCGCAGTCGATCGCCTCAAGCGGCATCGCTGGCCAGGGAATATTCGCGAGCTCGAGAATTTGGCTCGTCGGCTGGCGGCGCTCTATCCGCAAGAAACGATAACCGTCGCTGTGATCGAGGCTGAGCTGGCGCAGCCGGCTTTCCCCATAGGCAGCGACGAAGCGAGAGGCGACGAAAGCCTTGGCAGTGCCGTTGAACGGCATCTCGGCGCATATTTCTCGGGATTTGAGGACGGGTTGCCTCCGGCCGGGCTCTACCACCGCATTCTGCGGGAGATCGAATACCCATTGCTGACGGCAGCTCTGGCTGCCACGCGCGGCAATCAGATCCGTGCTGCCGATCTGCTCGGGCTTAACCGCAATACTTTGCGCAAGAAAATCCGCGACCTCGATATTCAGGTCTTTCGCGGCGGTCACTGAATGCATCCCATTCTTGGGGAACTTTTGTGCCGCGCGTTTTCGCGGCGTCCCTTCGATTTGAGGGCGAACATATCCGTCTTTCGCGACGGGCCCTCCCGGATTGGCCCGCCGAATGACCCGGGCGAGTCTCGGTGATCGCGGTGTATTTGGGCGATACAGGGGGAGGCAATTGGACTAGAATTCCCGCGGACTTAGGCCTTTGCTCTTCAAATGTTTGAGACAACAGGGCGCCGAATGCCGGGCGCTTGCGTGCAAGGGAGGCCGTCATGTTGTCGCCGCTTGAAGCCAATGCAACGGAATCCGATCAGCGGACGAAGCCGGCAAGTTCAGACGAGAGGGTGGTGACCCACTTCCGCGAGATCCTGCTTTGGCCCGTGCAGTTGATGCCGCTGAAAGAAGGTCAGCAGATCCACAGCCATTGGGAGCTGCTCGAGAACTGCGGGCCATGGGAGCGGCTGATCGACGAATTCCTGATCGACCCTTGCGAATTTCAGGAACGACATTATCGCGAATTTGTAACATTCCTTCCTCATGTCCAACGCGTGCTGTACGGAGAAGGTTCAGTCGGCACGCGGGCGGAGCAACGGGAATCGCCTATTCGCGTTTATCGACGCAAGGACATCAGCAAAGTGGAGCTGATCCTTGAAAAATCGTCCGAACCCATTGTCCTCCAGGTCGCGCATGTCGATCTGTACTTTTTCTACGACGCGGACCTCGTCATTCTTGCGCTTGAGGTCTTCGGGCATGACCTGCCGCTGCCGGTTGTGCAGGACTTGATGTTCCTGTTCGGGCGCGCCTATCCCTCGGGGTGGCAGGACGATGGCTTGCCGTTTCATTGCACCAAGGTCGCCTGGCTCGGAAAAGACGGCGATGTGCTAGCGGCCTCCGATTTTGAGGATCGAAAAAAATTTCTCTCCTCGGTCTGTCGCCACCGGGCCATTGCTATTGGCGCGCATTGGGAATTTTTACTTGAGCCGATGGTGCCTCATCATTCCGGCAGGTCGGGGGCGATCAGGTATCGCCAGCTCGAGTACTACAGGATGCCGATCATGGCATTTCTTGCAGTGGATGATCCTGCCAAGCTGACGCGGATTGACTACGCGCAGCTGGCTTTCGCCGCCGCTCGCGGGGACGGAAAAAGTCTGCCTTTCTCCGCGCGCCATTTGCGACGGTTCGAAACCGACCACTGCTATGATCGGTACTTCGAAGGGACGCATCGGGAGGGCTGGTGTACGCGCATAATGTGCTGTGGCCACGCGTTCGTGATAACGGGCGATGCTCGCTCAGCGTTTTTCACCGATCCCGAACGCGGACTGCTCGGTCAATTTCGTCATCAATACTTCGTGCTTGGTCTTCTGGTGCACTTCCACAAGGCCGCTCTCTTGATGATGTCGGACAGGCTTGTCGGCGCAGTAAAGAGACTGGACATTAGCGAGGCAGCATCAATTCGCCGGTTCCGGCGCGACATCCGCCAGACACTCGAGATCTTTCTCCGCTTCACGCATCGCTATTGGTATCACGAGATCTCCGATCAGGCCCAGTTCCGCGATGTGTTTCACATGTGGACTCGCCATCTCGGCACCGAGCGTGCCTACCGGGAAGTTCGTGATGAGCTCCACGACATGGGCCAATATCTCGACAGCGATCTCCTGCGCCGGCAGTCGAACACAATGGTTCGACTCACCGTGGTGACGATCGCAGGGTTGATCGGTACGACGACCACGGGATTCCTCGGCATGAACTTGCTGGCCTGGGCAGAGGCGCCCATGCTCGCACGAGTCGTCTTGTTTTTTGCGGTCCTGATCCCGACGGTCTCACTGACCGTATTCACTGTCGTGAGGTCGCGGCGTCTGGCAGAATTTTTGGATAAGCTCTCTGATGAACGGCTGACAGCTCGCGAAAAGTGGACGTCATTCCGCGAGATTTGGCATTCAACCGCGTAGCTCTGAGATAGTTCGGCTCACGGAAACAGCACCTGCCGGAATGCCGCCAACGACCTACGCCTAGCCGGGAGGTGTGATCTCGAATGATCACCCGCTCAATCCGTGGCGCACGTCTGCTCGACAGGGCAACGATCCATCGAAATTCGCGATGCGCCAACGCATCCCATTGTTTTTCTTGATTAAGGCCTTAAGGACTAGCTTTTGTCTCAATTCGGCAACATTGTTGTATAAAAGCATCAATGTCGAGGAGGGCCCGAGCCCTTTGGCCGGCGCGTCAGTGGGCGGTTGCTTTCCGAGTTTTTTGCGCAGGGGGCTATGAGCGTCGAACAGGCCGCCACAGCCGAAACGGCACTTGCCGACGCTCCCGCAAAAAGGGGTGAATCCCGGATTGTAGGACCGCTCGTCGTCGGGCTGGCTCTATTCTCCGCCTTCATCACCTTCATTGTCCTCGCCGATCTCACGCCTGTTTCGCCGACCCACAATGTCGTCGTCACGCTGCTGCTGGTGAACGCTGTGACGGTGCTGCTGTTGCTTGGCATCATCGTGCGCGAGGTCTGGCAAGTTGTGCAGGCGCGACGCAGCGGGCGTGCCGGTGCGCGACTGCACGTGCGCATCGTCGGACTTTTTTCGATTATCGCCGCCGTTCCTGCAATCATGGTGGCGATCGTTGCGAGCGTCACGCTCGATCGTGGCCTCGATCGCCTGTTCTCGACACGCACGCGATCCGCGATCGAAAACTCTCTGATCGTCGCAGAGGCCTATTTGCGGGACAACGCGCAGATTGTGCGGTCCGACATCATGGTCATGGCGTTCGATATCGCGCGGAGCAAAGCTCTTTTCGAGCAGGATCCCGACAAACTGCGTCAGTTTCTCACCTTTCAGGCCTCGGTGAGGGGCCTTGGCGCTGCCATCGTGGTCGACAAGGATCTGAATGTCGTGGCCCGTGCCAACGTCAACATCAATCAGACATTCGCTTTGCCGCCGCGCGATGCTTTGTCCCACATCACTGAGAAAGAGCCGCAAATCGTTTTGCTTCCGGACGCGAATTACGTCGCTGCGGTCATCAAGATTGAGCAGTTCGACAGCCATTATCTTTACACAACGCGCCTGCTGGACCCTCGCGTCGTGCCACAATTGCAGGCGACACGTGCAAGCGTTACCGAGTATGCCGCACTCGAGGCGCGACGCCTTGGCGTTCAGGTGGCGTTTGCGTTGATGTATACGGTGATCGCGCTGATTGTGTTGCTTTCAGCGGTCTGGATCGGGTTCAACTTTGCCAACCGGATGGTGGCGCCGATCCGGCGCCTGATAGGCGCCGCCAACGCAGTCTCTACCGGGAATCTTTACGTGCGAGTTCCGGTTCGTGAGGCGGAAGGCGATCTCGCTCACCTCGGCGAGACCTTCAATCGCATGACCCAGGAATTACGCACGCAGCGCGACGACATCATGCACGCGCACGATCTCATCGACAGCCGCCGACGCTTCACCGAGGCCGTGCTGGCCGGCGCCAGCGCGGGTGTTATTGGCGTTGATAGCAAGGGCAATGTCAGCATTCTGAACCGGTCTGCGGAAAAGCTGATCGGACGCGCCGAAAACGAGGCATTGGGTCACCCGCTGATCGACGTGCTGCCCGAACTTGCGGACACCATGGCGGCCGTTAAATCGGGTGCTCCGGCGCAAAATCAAATTACCATCAGCCGCAACGGCCGCGAACGAAATTTGTCGATTCGCGTCACCAGTGAACAATCCGCCGATGCGGATCGCGGCTACGTCGTGACGCTCGACGACATCACCGAACTGGTGGCTGCGCAGCGTACATCGGCATGGGCCGATGTCGCGCGCCGGATTGCGCATGAGATCAAGAATCCGCTCACGCCTATCCAGCTGTCGGCAGAACGTCTGCGGCGCAAATACGGAAAAATGATCGGCGAAGATCGCGGGGTATTCGAACAGTGCACCGACACGATTGTTCGCCAGGTCGACGACATAAGGCGGATGGTGGACGAGTTCTCGCACTTTGCGCGCATGCCCAAACCCGTCGTTGCCGCTGAAGACGTGGCGGATGCAATCCGGCAGACTGTTTTCCTGATGCGCGTCGGCAATTCGGAAATCGTTATCAACGTCGATATCAAAGAAGACCCGATGCCGGCGCGTTTCGACCGGCGCCTGATTTCGCAAGCGCTGACCAACATCATCAAGAACGCGACCGAAGCAATTGCCTCCGTACCGCCAAGCGAGCTCGGAAAGGGCGTAATCCAGGTGTACGCTGAAAGGGAAGGGGACGACATAATCATCGATGTCGTGGACAACGGCGTTGGCCTGCCGAAGGAAAATCGAAGCCGGCTGCTCGAGCCCTATGTCACGACCCGCGAAAAAGGTACCGGTCTTGGCCTTGCGATCGTAGGGCGCATCGTCGAGGAACACGGCGGCACGATCGAGTTGCGCGACGCCGCCGACAAAATTCCCGGTCAGCGCGGTGCCTGGGTGCGCGTACGGTTCGCCGCTTCCGGTAAGACTGAAAACGCAGAGTCCGAAAAGCCAAAAGTCGCAAGCGAGTAACAAATGGCTGGTGAAATTCTGATTGTCGACGACGAGGCTGACATCCGCGATCTGGTGGCCGGCATCCTCCAGGACGAGGGCTATAGCACGCGCACCGCGCGCAACAGCGACGATGCGCTCAATGCGATCGCAAGCCGAAGGCCGAACCTTGTGTTTCTCGATATCTGGCTGCAGGGCAGCAAACTTGACGGGCTGCAGCTGCTCGACACCGTCAAGCAGGAACAACCCGAGCTTCCGGTTGTCATGATTTCCGGCCACGGCAACATCGAAACCGCGGTGGCGGCCATCAAGCACGGCGCCTATGATTTCATCGAGAAGCCGTTCAAGGCCGATCGGCTTGTTCTGGTCGCAGACCGCGCGCTTGAGAATTCTCGCCTTAAGCGAGAGGTCAAGCAGCTCAAGCAACTCTCGCCGCAACCCTCGACGCTCATCGGACGTTCGGCCGCGATCGGACAACTGCGCCAGGCTATCGAACGCGTGGCCCCGACCAATAGCCGCGTGCTGGTCGTAGGCCCATCGGGGGCGGGCAAGGAACTCACCGCGCGAACAATTCACCAGTTGTCGGCCCGCGTGAACGGTCCTTTTGCCGTGATCAACGCCGCCGCAATCACCCCCGAGCGAATGGAAATAGAGCTTTTCGGCGTTGATCAATCCAACGGCTCGGAGGGGCGCAAGCCCGGAGCTCTCGAGGAGGCGCATGGCGGCACGCTCTTTATCGACGACATCGCGGACCTGCCGCGAGAGACGCAAAACAAGATCCTGCGCGTGCTTGTGGACCAGACCTTTCAACGGGTCGGGGGGAGCACCAAGATTGCCGTCGACGTGCGGATCGTCTCGTCGACCTCGCGCAATCTCGAGGCACTGATCACCGAAGGGAAATTCCGTGAGGATCTGTACCACCGGCTTGCGGTCGTGCCGATCCGCGTGCCCCCGCTTGCGGAGCGCCGTGAAGATATCCCTGACCTCGTCGACTACTTCATGGACCAGATTTCGGCGGCGACCGGCCTGCCGAAGCGACGCATTGGCGAGGACGCCATGGCGGTTCTGCAATCCCACAATTGGCCCGGAAATGTGCGACAGCTGCGCAACAACATCGAACGTCTGATGATACTGGCCGGCGGCGATCCGGAGGCTGTGATGAACGCGAGCATGCTGCCGCCGGATGTCGGGTCGATGGTGCCGAGCATGCCGAACGGCAATGGGGGCGAGCACTTGATGGGCCTGCCGCTGCGCGATGCGCGCGAGGTGTTCGAGCGCGAATATCTGGTCGCGCAGATTAGCCGCTTCGGTGGCAACATATCGCGGACCGCCGAATTTGTCGGAATGGAGCGGTCAGCTTTGCACCGCAAGCTCAAGGCGCTCGGAATCGATTAACTGCTTATGTCGCGAATTGCCTACGTCAATGGCCGCTACTTGCCGAGGAACGAAGCCGAGGTTCCGGTCGAGGACCGTGGCTATCAGTTTGCCGACGGAGTCTATGAAGTCTGCGAGGTAAGGGGAGGGCGCCCGGTCGACGAACGACGTCATATGGCGCGTCTGGATCGCTCGCTTGGCGAGCTGCGCATCGCGCGTCCGATGTCGCAAGCCGCGCTGGCAGTTGTGTTGCGCGAAACAATTCGTCGAAATCGGGTGCGCGATGGCATTGTGTACGTCCAGGTCACGCGTGGCGTGGCGCGACGAGATTTTCCGTTCCCGTCTGCCGATACACGTCCGACTCTGGTTGTGACTGCGCGCAGTAGCCCTGTCGAACAGCTCGAGGACGTTGCAGCGCAAGGGATTGCGGTTGTCACCGTGCCTGACATCCGCTGGAAACGGGTGGATATAAAATCTGTGTCGTTGTTGCCTAACGTTTTGGCCAAACAGGCCGCACGCGAGCAGGGCGCACGCGAGGCTTGGCTTGTCGACACGCAAGGCCGTGTTACGGAGGGCGCCTCGTCGAATGCCTGGATCGTGAGCCGCGACGGTAAGCTGATAACTCATCCGATCGGGCAGGACATCCTGTCCGGGATCACGCGTTCGGTTGTAATCGATGCGGTCAAGGCGCAGGGCATCCCCTTTGAGGAACGCGCCTTTACCGTCGAGGAAGCCTATTCTGCCCGCGAGGCCTTCATTACATCGGCCAGCCAGACCGTGTTGCCGGTGGTCACCATCAACGGCCGGCCGGTCGGCAATGGCGCGCCCGGGCTGATCGCGACCGGCCTGCGGCGCGACTACCATCGCTATGCCGAGATCAGCGAATAGCCGTTTCAACGCGATTTTGGCCAAACCTTGAATCCGGCCAAAATCGACAAAATCCTTTAATTTCGGTAGGTTAGGGGCGCGCACGTCAACTTCTGCTTGCGCCGGAAAGGTAGCTGCCATCTAATAGTGGCACTCCCGGGGCCTCGCACCGCTTTGCGAGGGGCAAAGCGGCGCATGTTCTCAACGCATGCAGAAGGACTTGGGCAAAGAACGTCTCGCGCGCTAGACGCGAGCAAAAAATGGAAAAACGGCCATGGCCGCCGATCGTGCGCAAAACCTGCAAGACACATTTCTCAATCACGTCCGCAAAAGCAAAATACCGCTCACAATTTTTTTGGTGAACGGTGTCAAGTTACAGGGCGTCGTGACCTGGTTCGATAACTTCTGCGTGCTGTTGCGACGAGATGGACATTCCCAGCTCGTCTACAAGCATGCGATTTCGACCATCATGCCGGGTCACCCGATCCAGCTCTTCGAAGGCGCCGACGAGCCGCCGGCCGGAGATAAACCTTAGTTGGAAGTACGACGTCGCGACCAGCGTGCCGATCGTCTGAGCCCGACCGCATCGGGTGTCGAGACCGGTCGAGCGATTGTCATCGAGCCTTGGCTCAAGAAGCCTCCTCCCAGAGGCGGCAGCCGCTCGCCTGCGGACGCGCGCACGCCCGAAGCCCGTCTTGAGGAAGCGGTTGGGCTTGCGCGCGCTATCGACCTGACCGTCGTCGAATCCGGACTGGTGACGCTCAGTGAAATTCGACCCGCGACCTACATCGGCAAGGGCAAGGTCGATGAAATCGCCGGGCTTGCAAAAAGCGTGTCCGCTTCGATCGTGGTGATGGATTGTCCGCTTTCGCCTGTTCAGCAGCGCAATCTGGAGAAGGCGTGGAACACGAAAGTAATCGACCGCACGGGATTGATCCTTGAAATTTTCGGACGGCGCGCGCGCACGCGCGAGGGAGCGTTGCAGGTCGAGCTTGCGCATCTCACGTATCAGAAGAGCCGACTGGTGCGCTCCTGGACCCATCTCGAGCGTCAACGGGGCGGGTTCGGCTTCCTGGGCGGCCCCGGCGAGACCCAGATCGAAGCGGATCGCCGCGTCATTGAAGAGCGCATCGCGCGCATCGAGGTCGAGCTCGACAAGGTCAAGCGCACGCGCAAGCTGCATCGCGACAGCCGCAAGCGCGTGCCTTATCCGATCGTGGCGCTAGTCGGGTACACAAATGCCGGCAAGTCGACGCTGTTTAACCGGATGACCGCGGCGAGGGTGCTTTCGGCTGACATGTTGTTCGCAACACTCGACCCGACCCTGCGCGCAATCGAATTGCCGCACGGCGCAAGGGTCATCATGTCGGATACCGTCGGCTTCATCTCGGAGCTTCCCACCATGCTCGTGGCGGCATTCCGCGCGACGCTGGAAGAAGTCATCGAAGCGGATGTCATCCTGCACGTTCGCGATATTTCGCACGACGATTCAGAAGCGCAATTACGCGATGTCGAAAAAGTTCTCAGCGAATTGGATATTGCGGCAACTGATGGTCGGGTCATCGAAATCTGGAACAAGCTCGACAGATTGGATGGTGCCGGCCGGGAGCGGGTGCTGAACCTGGCCGCGCGTCAGACTTCCGTTCGACGCCCGATACCGGTCTCGGCGTTAACCGGAGAGGGGATCGACCGGGTCGTCGATGCGATCGAGGCGCGTTTAAGCGAAAGCCGCCTCACGCTCGAAGTCTCGATCGACCCTGCGGACGGCGCCGGCTTGAGTTGGCTCTATCGCCACTCGGAGGTGCTGGTAAAGGACATGCGTGACGATGGCAGATTGGCCGTGACCGTGCGGGCAGATCCCGACAACGCGGCACGGGTGCGCGCCCGGTTCAATTCCTGAAGTTATTTTTCGGCAGCCTTCGTCTCGTTCCACAACTCGTCCATTTCAGCGAGGCTCGAACTCTTCGGCGTTTTTCCCCGCGCCGCCAAGGCGCGTTCAATGGCCGCGAAGCGCCGTTCGAATTTGAGATTGGCGTCACGCAGGACGCCCTCGGGGTTGGCATCGAGATGACGGGCAAGGTTGACTACGGCGAACAGAAGATCGCCAACCTCTCCACCCACGCGGCTCTTGTCGGCGTGGTCGAGCTCCCTCTCAATCTCGTCCGCTTCCTCCCGGATCTTGGCCAGGACGGCTTTCGGATCGTTCCAGTCAAACCCCACCCGCCCGGCTCTGTCCTGCAGCTTCAATGCGCGGGTTAACGCGGGTAGGGCAACCGGTACCCCGGCCAATGCTCCGCCCGGCGCCTCCTCGCCTCGCTCGGCCTTTTCCTCGGCCTTGATCCGTTCCCACAGGCCCTCGACCGATTTGGCGGTCTTGCCCTCGGCATCCGCAAAGACGTGCGGGTGCCGGCGCACAAGCTTGGTGGTGATCGTTTCGACCACGTCGGCAAAATCGAAGGCGCCTTGCTCCTGCGCCATTCGCGCGTGAAAGACGACCTGCAGCAGGAGGTCGCCAAGTTCATCCTTCAACCCGACAAGATCATCACGGGCGATCGCGTCCGCCACCTCGTAGGCTTCCTCGATTGTATAAGGCGCGATGGCGCGAAAACTCTGCTCCAGGTCCCACGGGCAGCCGGTGCCTGGCGTCCGCAGGGCCGCCATGATCTCAATCAGGCGGGAGATGTCGCGGGAGGGCTTCACGGGCTGCAGACCGGTGGGAGGGCATTTGGCGCTGATTGCGGCAAGGCTATCAAACCATGCCTCACGCGGGTAACTCTGGATGGCAGATTCGCATAAGACATATTATGGAATATTTCTGGGTGAGCTGTTTCGGGCAAACTGTGCAGATAAACCGGGACTATTTGGATAAAACGCGAGCGATCGGGCAAGGCTTACGACCCCGAAAAGGTCATCTGGTCGTAAGCAGGCTCCACAGCCGGCGGCAGCTGTTCGCGCAAGGCCGCATAGTCCATGTCGGTATGGAGATTGGTCAGGATTGCACGCTTGGGGTTGATCCTGGCGATCCAATCCAACGCCTCGTCGAGATTGAAATGGCTCGGGTGTGGGCTCTTGCGCAGCGCATCGACGATCCAGACGTCTAGTCCCGCAAGCGCTGAGATGCTGTCGGCAGGCAGGCTCTTGATATCGGCCGAGTACGCTACATTGCCAAAGCGGAAGCCTAGGGACGGGATATCGCCGTGGTCCTGCAGCACCGGCAGCGCTTCGACCGGGCCGCCCTGTCCGTTGATTGCAATCGGCTTGCCCGCGACCAGGCGCTTTTCGGTGGCAATGGGCGGATATTCGCTGCCGGGCGGCGTCATGAAGCAATAGCCGAAACGGGCATGCATGGCACGCGAAGTGGGTTCATCGAGATAGACATCGACGCGGCGACGTTTGTGGACGAACAATGGCCGCAAGTCGTCGATGCCGTGCGTGTGGTCGGCGTGCTCGTGCGTGATCAGCACGCCATCGAGCCAGTCAACCTGGGCATCGAGCAGCTGCATGCGGAGGTCCGGCGAGCAATCAACCAGCACGCGTGTCCGATGCCCTTGCGGGTTCCGGCGCTCGACCAGCAGCGAGCAGCGACGCCGCCGGTTCTTTGGATTTTCCGGATCGCAGGAGCCCCAGCCCAGCGCGACGCGCGGCACACCCATGGACGAACCGCACCCGAGAATGGTGAAGGTTAATGTCATGCGGCGTCGGCTAACACGCGGGGCACTTTACTGAAGAGCTGGAAAAAATTCTCGGTCGTCTGCCGCGCAATCTCGTCGGCAGATACGCCGCGCGCATCCGCTAAAACTTTAGCGGTTTCGACCACGTACGCCGGTTCATTACGTTTTCCCCGGTAAGGGAGTGGCGCGAGATAAGGCGCATCGGTTTCCACCATGATGCGGTCGGCCGGCAGCGCGGCGGCAATCTCGCGGAGCGCGTCCGAATTCTTGAAGGTCAAAATGCCCGTGAACGAGACGTAGTGTCCCAGGTCGATCGCCGCGAAGGCGAGATCGCGACCCCCGGTGAAACAATGCAACACGGCAGGGAAGGCCCCCTTCCCGCTTTCCTCGCGCAGGATCTGCATCATGTCGACATCGCAGTCGCGCGAATGAATAACCAGCGGCAAGCCGGTCTCGCGCGCAGCTGCGATGTGCTCTCGGAAGCTGGCCGCCTGCGCTTCGCGGGGACTGTTGTTGCGGAAGTAGTCGAGCCCCGCCTCCCCTATCGCGACAATTTTTGGGTGCTTGGCCAGACCGGCGAGCTTTTGCGCGTCGACGTCTGGTTCTTCGTGCGCGTAGTGGGGATGGGTGCCAACCGAACAGAAAACTTCAGGAACTTTTTCCGCGATCGCAAGCACCTGGGCGTGTCTCTTCACGCGGGTCGAAATGGTAACGATCCGGCCGACGCCAGCGGCGCGAGCCCGACTGATCACGGCATCAAGCTCCGTTGAAAAGTCAGGGAAGTCGAGATGGCAATGGCTGTCGACAAGCATGGGGTTAGCAAGAGTTCATTTTCTACATGACGTTCGATCGAAAGGGACACACCCTCTGTACGCGGCTGTTGGTAGCGACTGCCCCGCGTGCTGGTCAAGTTTTTGCGGAACTTTGTGCCCGGAAGCCCTTGGGAACCTTACGTGAGCTTGGTGACTTGTTTGCGGTGTAATCTTCCAGAGGAGGAAACCAATGCTGAAGAAACTGGCTCTGGCGATGACCGCCATAGGGCTGCTGATGTCTACGGCTAGCGCCGACTACTACATCGTCCAGGAGAAAGCGACGAAGAAGTGTAAGGTCGTCGAGACTCGTCCGACCGAAACGACCTGGATCCAGATCGGGCCGGCGGCGTTCAAGACGCAGGCCGACGCTGAAAAACAGATCAAGACGGTCTGCGTAGAAAAGAACTAGCCACACTCTGTGAACCCACAGGCGTGTCGCGACCACGTCAATGAAGAAAGGCCACCTGATGGTGGCCTTTCTTATGAGTCAACGACGGCGCATCGGTTCGAACCGGAACCAAGCGGTATTCGGTACGTTAGCGGGCGACGGGGGATTACGAGGAGGATATCCCGATGAGGACACTTGGGTTGGCCATTGCGGCCGGCGCCCTATTGGTTGCAACGCACGCGAGTGCAGGAACATTTCCCGTCAATGCCGGTCTGATTGGAGCCGGCAGCGATCTCATTGATCAGGTCGCTGTGCGGGTTTATGTGCATGAGGGCAATCGCTATTGCTTCTACTTCAATGGCTGGCACGGTCCCGGCTGGTATCGCTGCGGCTTTGCGTTCCGGCGTGGCCTGGGTTGGGGCGGTGTCTACGGCTGGAACAGCTGGAACTACGCACCCTATGAGCGCCGGTTCGGCAGGCATCACCATGGCGAACGAATCGGAGTGGAGTCTGGTTCACGCCGCCATGGCGAGCGACTGGGAGTAGAGACCCGCACGCGTCGAATGGACGGCAGCATCGATTCCCGCACAGCGACGCGCTCTTCGACCGGCGTTGAGACGCGCTCACGGTCGACAACCGGGAGCGGCTCCTTTGAAGGTCGTGCTCGGGTGCGCGGCAGTTCGCCAAACGCGGACGTTCAATCGGAAGGTTCGGCTAAGATGCAAGGCGGACCGACCGGTGAAGGCTCCAGCGCCCGAGGCAGCGCCGGCGGAAACATGGGCGGCGCGCCAGCAGGCGAAGGTAATTCGCGGCGATAAATTGATCAGCGAAGGCACGCGAGGCCACGTCTCGCGTGCTTTTCAAGCGATCATTCTTTGTCTTCCGTTTCGACGTAACGCGGAAATACGGGCGATGGCTGCGGCAGGACGACACCTGGCTTGATCCGCGAGCCCGGTTTGATCGCACCGAATGAGCGCGCGCCTGGTTCCACCGCCAACAGATCGAGCAACTTGGACGCTGACGCCGGAACAAAGGGCTGGGCCAGAATACTAACCTGGCGCAGGACCTCTGCCGTCACATAAAGGACGGTCCCCTGCCGCCCCGGATCGGTTTTTGCCAGCGCCCAGGGCGCCTCCGAAGCAAAGTAACGGTTGGCGGCGGCCACGACAGCCCAGACGCAATTGAGCACCTGGTGAAGCTGTTGGGTTTTCATGTGCTCGCGGGCGGTGTCAATCATCGCATCCGCCGAAGCGAGGATGGTCTTGTCGCTTTCCGTAAAGGATCCCGGCTCCGGCAATTTGCCGGCGAACGCCTTCGCGATCATCGACAATGAGCGCTGCGCCAGATTTCCCAGGTCGTTCGCCAGGTCCGCATTGATGCGATTGACAATCGCCTCGTGACTGTAGTTTCCATCCTGCCCGAACGGCACCTCGCGCAGGAAGAAATAGCGAAATTGATCGACGCCATAGGTGTCGGCCATCGTGAAAGGGTCGATCACGTTGCCGACCGACTTCGACATTTTCTCGCCGCGATTGAACAGAAAGCCATGCGAAAAAATTCGCTGCGGCACCGCGAGACCGGCCGACATCAGGAAGGCCGGCCAATAGACTGCGTGGAAGCGCACGATGTCCTTGCCGATGACATGAAGGGCGGCTGGCCAGTAGCGCTTAAATTTTTCGCTCTCGGTGTCTGGAAACCCGACGCCCGTGATGTAATTGGTGAGGGCATCAACCCACACATACATGATGTGGCCCTCGCCGCCCGGCACGCGGATGCCCCAGTCGAACGTGGTGCGGGAGATGGACAAATCCTGCAAGCCGCCGCGCACGAAACTCGCAACCTCGTTCAGCCGCTCTTTCGGCAGAACGAAATTCGGTCGCTCGTAAAGTTTCAGCAGCTTGTCCTGATAAGCGGACAGCTTGAAAAAATAACTCGCCTCCTCCACCCACTCGACCGGCGTCCCGGACTTTGAAGCGACGCGCACCTTGTCTTCATTCAGCTGCGTTTCGTTCTCCGCGTAGTACGCTTCATCGCGCACGGAGTACCAGCCGGCATACTTGCCTAGGTAAATGTCGCCGTTCTGCTCCATCCGCTTCCAGATCGCTTCGGACGAACGGTGATGGCGCTCTTCCGTGGTGTGGATGAAATCGTCGTTCGAGCAATCCATCCGCTTCACCATCGCCTCAAAGCGCGGGACGTTGCGGTCGAGCAGCTGTCGCGGGGTCAGCCCTTCCTTGACTGCCGTCTGCTGGATTTTCTGACCGTGCTCGTCGGTGCCGGTGAGGAAATAGACGTCGTCGCCATCGAGCCGCATGAAGCGCGCAATGGCATCGGTCGCGATCGCCTCATAGGCATGGCCGATGTGCGGCGGCCCATTCGGATACGAGATCGCAGTGGTGACGTAAAAGGGCGTCCGTACCGGCATTTCGTGTGTTCGTTCAAAGACGTGGATGGCCGGGAGGGCCCGGCCATAGCGAAGTGGGGATTAGGTATCAATCACAGACGAAAGGAGCAAGCAACGGAATTGCCAGCCGGCACCGCCCTTCGTAGACAGGCGACATGACCACAGCTGATTCCCGCAGGCACGGTGTTGAGCGGCTTGCACGCATTGCCGCGACCCTGCTTTGCCTTCTCCCGTCCACAACGGTCTTCGCGGTCCCCATGCGCTGCAGCACCGAGCAAACGAACTGCATCGCAAATTGCAGGAAAAACCCTGATCGGTCGTTTCTGTCGATCTGTGTCACAAACTGCGGCGCGCGGCAGTCGAACTGCATGAGGACGGGCTGCTGGGACAGCGGCGCTCAAAAGTACTGCGGCCTTCTGAAGCAGTAGCCGCGAAGGCGGAGCTCTGCGCGCATATTGTCGGGATTCGCCGCGCCCTCGCCCTACATCGGCCCATGGTCTTTACGAATTGCTAAACCGGCATCGCCTACAATCTGAATGGACGTTTACCACTCGGACCTCCCAGTCCGTGGCCAACCAAAAACGGTTCTCCAAGGCGCATGGGCGCTCCACTGGAACTCATCCGAGAGCTCGACAGCTCGATTGTGCACAGCACCGACCAGCGGAAGTCGGTGATGCTGCGGCACCTCACCGATCTTTTCCTGGTCGGCTCCGATCAATATTCCGATGATGAGATCGACCTCATCGACGATGTCTTTGTCCGGCTGGTCGCAACCATCGAACAATCGTCACGCGCACTTCTTGCAATCCGCCTCGGCCCTGTACCAATCGCCCCGCCCAAGATTCTGCGCGTGCTTGCCTGCGACGACGCTATCGACGTGGCCTCCCCTGTCCTGACCCAGGCGGAACGCCTCGACACCGAAACACTGATCGAATGCGCGCGCACCAAGAACCAGGAACATCTGCTCGCCATTTCGCGCCGGAAGGCGCTCCCCGAAGCCCTCACCGAGGTACTTGTGGAACGCGGCGACCAGCAGGTCGTGCTGAGCACTGCAAAGAACAAGGCTGCCAAATTCTCCGAAAAAGGCTTCGACACCCTGATCAGGCGCTCCCGGGATGACGATGCGCTGACGACCTGCGTCGGACTGCGTCCCGATCTGCCGCCCCAACTGTTTGACCGCCTGCTCACCGCAGCGTCGGCGAAGGTACGCGCCACGCTGGTGGCGGAACGCGAATACATAAAGTCCGACATCGATCGCGTTGTCGACGAAGTCACAAGCCGCATCGAGACTACCGTTGCAACTCAACCGCTGAATTACGCCGCCGCGCAGGTGCTCGTCGAGTCGATACATCGCGCTGGCCTTCTCACCTCCGGCAAGCTGCAGGAATTCGCTTCGAATGGCCGTTTCGAGGAAACCGTTGCGGCGCTGTCGCTGATGTCGAACCTGCCGCCCGCCGCGATCGAGCAAGACATGCGTGACACCAATTTGCAGTCACTACTTGTGTTGGCGAGAGCGATCGGTCTGTCGTGGGAAACCACGCGCAGCATCATGACGCTAGCAGCCAAGCGATACCGTCATTCGAGGGGTGGCGGTCTATCGAGTATCGACCGGTGCCGGAGAGTCTGGTTTTACAACGATTTCTGATGCTGGCGAGTCCGCGTTGTGTCGACGCGTAATCCATAGTGCCGGAGAGTTTGGGACCAGAATTGGGACCAACGTTTGACAACTCAGCGTCTCACAGATGACACGCGGGCTATGGCGGCATCATCCAGCCAACGCTCCGCCGCGCCGCTTGCTGTAATCAGGCCGAAGGTCAGCTCGTCGCCGCCAACTTTCGTCACTTCATCAACAAAAACCAAAACACCACCACGATGACGGCCACGATGAAGAGTGCCAAGACCGCATCGAGCGTCGGATTGGGATAATCGTTCCAGCTACGCCACCAGGATCTGTGATCGTGGCTGATCGGGATCTTGACCTTATGATCAGGCATGGCCGCTGACCTTTTAAGGAGCTGTCGGTGGGACCGTCCTGAACTTCAGCCGGTTCCGATTAATTCATCTAGCAAAAGTCACACTGAGGCGGGGTCCGACGTCCCAGCATTTTTATACGGACGGTTAACATGACTCATGCTCGACGTTCCGGTCCCTGCGGTTCCTTTGAGCGTTCGATTTCGAATCAGTGTATGAAGAGGTGGGGGGCTACGGGGGCCCTAATGAAATCGCCGGTTGTCAAACGTTCCATCATCATTGGTGGACATAAGACTAGCGTCAGCCTGGAAGACGCCTTCTGGACTGATCTGAAGGAAATTGCTCATAGCCAAGGAGCGACAGTGTCGAAGTTGATCGCGCAAATCGACGACACACGCCAGCAGGGTAATCTCTCGTCGGCGATCCGTTTATACGTGCTCAAACACATCCGTACGCATGGGCAAAATGACTTGCAGCGGAACGATCAGAAGTGAATACCACTCAGGGTAATGATAGCTCACCAAAGTTGGGTCTAAGGATTTTAGAGCGTGCAACTGTTCTTAATCCATTTTGCTAACCAGTAGTTTCTTCGGGGCGGAGCGAGAGCGACGGCCAGCCCTTGCTTTGCTGCGTTCTGGCTCGTCGGGCACAATGCTTGGCGTGTTGGGCACGGCGGTTTCACGCTGCCTAGCCACGAGGTCGCCGAGTCTCATAAGAGCCGCGACCATGAATATCAGCGGAAGTCCGCCGCCGACAATCCCAACAGCAATCTTGATCGAAAGTGGATCTGTGATGCGGATGGCATGGCAAAAAAGATCAATCAGTTTTTCCATGTGTCATTCTCCGTGAGGCAGGTAAAAAGGTTCGGGCCTGCTCAATACAAAGTACTGCCTACTGCGAAAGCCTAGTTACCTCTGCTTCGAAATCATATTGGCCTTCGGTGCAACAACGCACCCGGCGATGTCCTAGCAAGGTGAGCGATGCGGTTTTGAGATAAATGAATGCTCCCGTTCCGCTTCGGGCCTCGAATATCAGATGATTGCGGCGCGGAGTCTCTCAAGTCTTCCAAGTCGTAGCCGTTGGGGCCGGGCGGTCCATCGCCTGCCCTTTCTTTGGCGACAATGCATCACTCACGCGTCGAGATGATTTCGACCACTTCGCCCGTTTTCGGATCAATCCTCTTCACTGGCGAAGCCGGCCCTAGCGTTCCATAGAAATGCTTGTCTGATTCCTTGCGCACTGCTTTTTCGGAGAATCGATGACCTCGCTTACGTGGTCGGGTCTCTCGAAATTGTTCTTTGCGCAGCTGTTGTAATTTGGTCGGCATCCATATCAACGGACCAACGTGATGCCGGTTCCCGGGTCGTCTTGCGTTAGGTCAATGCCCCCGCTTCTCGTCACGCATTGAATACGAGATGGTTGCGGCGCGCCTAAGCTCTTCAGGTTCCCCGAGTCGTGGCTGTTAGGGCCGGGCAGTGAGTGGCTTGCCTGGCCCTTTCTTAGAACGTTCCATGAGCTGCGCGTGTAGCGACCGGCGCTTTCGGATTTTTGACCTTGATCCAGGTTTTCGATTGGCCAGAACGTTAGCCGCGAGACGCATAACGCGATTTCAGTTCGCATGAAAATCTCATTTGATGGATGCAAGTGCGATAAGGAAGACGAGTCCAACAATTACCGTAGGCATAAGTGCCAACAGTACAAAGTCGGTCATGATCTTGGGCGGCTGAGCCACAATATCTTCGCTCGGCGCAGGTCGTTCAGCGACGAAATGGACTGTTCGAAAATCAACGAAATGGATTGCTCGAAAATCATCTGCGGTGGGGAGCTCAGCTAGTGATGGAGTCTGGGTACGCATGACGCAACACTCCACTCAAGTGGAGTGTAGTAGAACCGGGAAAAAGTGGAAAGCGTCACGCAAGTGTTCGTGGAAGTACTCTTCAATGATATTAGCGACCAGCTCTTTCCCGGTGGCTGTTTTCTGTATTGGCCAGCGCGCCCGCATTTGGGGCATGACAGGCGAACAATGTCGCCAGGATATTCGTGGAGCTGGAGAGAGCCTGTCATTGCGTTTTCCGACCGCTTCAGTCGGAGCAATCCAGTTCTACTTCCGGCTCGTTGCGGTGCATGACCGTTACTACCTCATGGTATGTACAGCTAGAGCACTCAAAGGTGCGCCGGTCGTGATCAGGCTGGTCAGTCGGTTCAATA